>JABLTO010110472.1_pt1 | contig 45634 bp, 39 predicted proteins | sample 7160091 | NCBI WGS metagenome assembly JABLTO01 (sample SAMN14651225, study PRJNA627086) | human gut metagenome | isolation source: feces | host: Homo sapiens
TAGAATTTAATAATCTATGGTTTTTATTATGCCTAGAAACATTGAAACTTCTGCTTTTGTTTCAATGTCAAAAAAGGAGAAAACAAATGGCTGTATTTACAAGTATGTATGATCCTATGGATAAAGATAAAGAAAAACTGATGAATGAAAATGAAGAACTGTTAAAAGACATGCTGGACTTTGCTATTAAGGAACTGGAAGACAATGAAATAGAACTCATTGATCAAATGAAGGTATGTGATGACTATCAAAGCATCTTTAAATGTCTTAAACAGAGAGCTTTGAAAAGACAGGAAAAAAGATAATGAACTATTATGTCCTGTTCTGTCAAAGCTTAAAGATAGAAAAGCTCTATCATACATTCAATCTCAAAAAAGATACGGAAGCCTTCATCCCAAGAATGGAAAGATATATACGTTCTAAAGATAAGATCATTATTCAAAATATGTTTCCAGGCTATCTCTTCATTAAAACAAATATGAATCAGACAGAGTTTGATACATTGCTTCTATTAATGAAAGAAGAAAGAGATGGAGTCATCAGGGAACTAAAAAAGGAAGAAGTATCAGCACTAACCAAAGAAGAAATAAAACTTCTGGATATTCTTTTGAATAAACAATACATCTTAGTAATGTCAAAAGGATATAAGGTCAATGGAAGAACAAAGATCATTGAAGGACCATTGAAAGAATTAGAAGAACATATTGTCGCAGTAGATAAGAAAAGTCATGAAGCAGTACTGAATATTGAATTCTTAAATAAGAAATTAAAAGCAGGGATAGAAATGCAAAATAAAGAAGTATAGCGTAGGGGGAGCCGCCTGTACATCTTATTTGAATATAGTTTACCTAGTCTAATATAAACACTTATTGGATAGGTAAACTATATTCTTTTTTTATATTTAAAAGAGGGGGAGGATATAGTATGGACAAAAGAGTTATACCATTTTCACCACCAGACATGAGTGAAGATGAAATCAATGAAGTAGCTGATACCTTAAGAAATGGATGGATCACTACAGGTCCTAAAGTTAAAGAATTTGAAAGACAAATAGCCAAATATGTAGGTGTCAATAAAGCTGTATGTTTAAACTCACAAACAGCTTGTGCAGAAATGGCATTAAGAGTATTAGGAGTAGGTGAAGGTGATGAAGTCATCGTACCTGCTTATACCTATACAGCAAGTGCGTCGGTCGTATGTCATGTAGGAGCTAAGCTTGTTCTTGTTGATGTACAAAAAGATAGTTTAGAAATGGATTATGATGCTTTAGAAAAAGCAATCACTGAAAAAACAAAAGTTATCATTCCAGTTGATCTGGGTGGAGTTCCTTGTGATTATGATAGAATCTATGAAATTGTAGAAAAGAAAAAACACTTATTTAAACCAAGTAATAAGATTCAAGAAGCAATGGGAAGAATATCAGTCAATGCTGATACGGCACATGCCTTTGGTGCTTCATGGCATGGAAAGATGTGTGGATCAATTGCTGATTTCAGTTCATTCAGTTTCCATGCAGTCAAGAATTTAACTACAGCTGAAGGTGGAGCACTTACTTGGAGAACGATTGAAGGAATAGATGATGAAGATATCTATAAACAACTTCAATTGTTATCATTGCACGGACAATCAAAAGATGCGTTAGCTAAAACAAAACTAGGAGCATGGGAATATGATGTCGTAGCACCATTATATAAATGCAATATGACAGATATCATGGGTGGTATTGGACTTGCTCAAATGAGAAGATATCCTGAAATGCTTAAAAGAAGAAAAGAAATCATTGAGAGATACAATGAAGTTCTTACTCCTTTAGGAGTTGAAGTATTAAATCATTATGATGAAGATCATCAATCAAGTGGACATCTTTATATTACAAGGATACCAAATATTACAGGTGATCAAAGAAATGAAATCATAGAAAAAATGGCTGAAAGAGGAATAGCATGTAATGTTCATTACAAACCATTACCATTACTTACAGCTTATAAGAATCTAGGATTTGATATCAAAGATTATCCAAATGCCTATGCTCGTTTTATCAATGAAATTACACTACCACTTCATACTAAATTAAGTGATGAAGATGTAGAGTATATCATTGAAAACTTTAAGGATGTTGTGAAAGGATATATCTAATTGTATGTATAGTATAAAAAAATAAGATTATATGATATAATTGGTCAATTTTGGGTGAATAAAATTTTATATGAATGTGGAAAAGACATGGCAAAAATAATATTTATTTAATAAAAAGTCATAATACGGAGGTTGCAACATTTCAAATCAAAAAAATTGAGGGGGAGTTACATTTAGAAAAGCTTGCAATTATTCCAAAATATCAAGGGAAAGTTATCGGTACGTATTGTATTGATGCCATTGAAAAAATTGCAAAAGAATTAAATTGCAATCATATTTCATTAGAAGTTTTTGATAAAAGTGAACATGCAATAAAATTTTATGAAAAGAACAATTATACAATTTGTGATGAAAAAATTCATACTTTAAAGTATGTAGAGGTAAAAATGGAGAAATATTTATGAAAAAAATTTTGATTATTGGGGCAGGATTTCTTCAACAATTTGTTATAAAAAAAGCAAAAGAACTAAATTACTATGTATTTGCTCTTGACGGAAATCCTAATGCAATAGGTTTTAAATATGCTGATGAATATAAATGTATTGATATTGTCGATCAAGAAAAATGTTTAAAATATGCTAAAGAAAAGAAAATAGATGGTGTATTAACTGCAGCAACTGATTATGGTGTACTTACAGTTTCTTATATAGCTAAAAAATTAAATTTGCCAGGGTTAGATTATGAAGTTGCTAAAATAATAAAAAATAAATATTTAGTTAGAAAAATATTATGTGAAAAAAAAGTGGATGATACAAATTTTCCATATGAAGTAGAAAGTAATACAGATTTTGAAAAATTATCAAATAAAATTGATTATCCGGTTATGGTTAAACCATGCGATGGTTCTGGAAGCAGAGGGGCTAGTAGGGTTGATGATCCTAAAGATTTAAAAAAAGCATGTATAGAGGCAATAAATAATTCACTTAGTTGTAAGGCGGAAATTGAAACATTCATATTTGGTAAAGAATACGGAGTGGAATCTTTAGTAGAAAATGGAGAAGTACATGTTCTGGCAATTATGAAAAAGGAAATGACAAAACCACCATATTATGCAGAATTAGGCCATACAATACCATCCGGTTTATCTCCAATATTAGAAAGTAAAATAAAAGATTATGTAAAAAATGCTATCAAAGCTTTAAAAATAAATATTGGCTCAGTAAATATGGATTTATTAGTAACAGATGATGAAAAAATTCATATAGTAGATATTGGAGCAAGAATGGGAGGTAATTTAATAGGATCACATATAATACCATATGGCACAGGAATTGATTATATGAAAATGATGTTACAACTTGCTGTCGGTGAAAATATTTCTTTTGAAAATCAAATGAATCCTAAAAAAGTATCATCCAAAATACTTGCTTTAAGAAAAGGAAAAATTGAATGTTTACCCGATTTTTATGCTATAGCTAATGAATATGGAGTTGAAATATATGAACATCTAAATATTGCTGATACCATAAATGAATATCATACGAATCTGGATGGATGTGGATATGTTTTAAAGGCAGGAGAGAGGACTGATGAAGTTTTATTATCAGTAAGAAATGCAAAAGACAAAATAGATATGTCAATTATTAGGGAGAAATAAGATGACGGAAAAGGAATTAAAACAAAGTTTTAATAAAACAAATTATGATAGTGTTTATCAAAAGAGTATTAAAAGAATAATAGATTTATTGGTAGGAATAATTGCCTTACCTTTTTTTATTATTATTTTTATACCAGTAGCAGTACTAATCAAACTCGATGATAATGGTCCAATTTTTTATTCATCTAAACGTATTGGTAAGGATTTTAAAGAATTTGGAATGCTAAAGTTTAGATCAATGAGAGTTAATGCACCTAATATCTTAAATGAAGATGGGAGTACATATAATTCTAAAGATGATCCACGAGTTACAAAGATTGGAAAATTCTTACGTGAAACAAGTTTAGATGAAATTCCTCAAATTATTAATGTATTAAAAGGTGATATGTGTTTAATTGGACCTCGTGCAGGTGATGTAGAATCTAAAGATACATATGAAGATGATGAAAAAGATAAGCTATTAGTAAAACCTGGAATAACAGGTTTTACTCAAGCATATTATAGAAATAATTTGGGCGTAAGAGAAAAGAGATTATATGATGCATGGTATGCACATAATGTGTCAGTGGTGCTTGATACTAAGATTTTTTTTAAAACGATTAGTACTGTTTTAAAAAGAGAAAATATATATACGAATTGAGGAAAGTGTTTTGACAAAATTATTATTTATTTCAAATATTAGTAATAGTGTAGGGTCTTTTGCAGTTGCGAGTATTGCAGCTGCAAAAAAATGTGGTTTTGAATTTTATTATGCTTCTAATTGGGCAGCTGCAACAGATGAACAAATGATAGAAGATGAAAAGAAATATGGAATAAAATTAGTTCATATTGATTTTGATCGTTCTCCATATTCTGCAAAGAATCTGCAAGCATATAAGCAAATTGTTAAATTTATTAAAGAAGAAAAAATCGATTATATTCATTGCAATACACCAATAGGAGGTCTTCTTGGAAGATTAGCTGGCGAAAAGTGTAATGTAAAAAAAATATTATATCAAGTCCATGGATTCCATTTTTATGATGGAGCACCTAAGAAAAATTGGTTGATCTATTATCCAATAGAAAAATGGCTTGCTAAAAAGACAGATATTATTATTACAATAAATAAAGAAGATTTTGAACGAGCTAAAATATTTAAATTGAAAAATTCTGGCCATGTATATTATGTGCCAGGTGTAGGAATGAATTTGAGTCAATATAAAATATTAGATAAATTTAGAAAAATAAAAAGAAAAGAACTCAATTTGAAAGAAACTGATTTTGCATTGATTTCAATGGGAGATCTTATTAATAGAAAGAATTACGAAATTGCAATTGAAGTGGTAGCAAAAATTAAAGATCCTAAAGTTCATTATTTTATATGTGGAAAAGGTCCAAAAGAAGAAAAACTAAAAAAGTTATCAAAAAAACTTGGTATAGAAGATCAAGTACATTTTCTTGGATATAGAAGTGATATTAAAGAATTATTAACAGCTGCAGATACTTTTTTGTTTACTTCTAAACAGGAAGGGTTAGCAAGATCATTAATGGAAGCTATGGCTAGTGGGGTGCCATGTGTAGTGTCAAAGATTCGAGGTAACACAGAGTTAATTAATGACAATATAAATGGCTTTGTTTGTGCTAATGTAGATGAATATGTTTCTTCGATTATAAAGATTATGCAATCGCCTGAACGTGCGCAACTTTTTATACAAAGAAGTTTAGATAATTTGAAAAAATTTTCGATTGATAAGGTTGAAGAATGCATAGTTGATATATATTCAAAAGAATTTAAATAAGATATGCCTATTAAAATGACATTTTTTTAATTTAGAGTACTTGCTAGTACTGTGATTTTTATTGTATAGAGTATGGAGGTGGCAAGATGAAAATAATTCATTTATTGGAAAGTTCACACTTTTCTGGAGCAGAAAATGTTGTGTGTCAAATAATAAATATGATGGAAAATAATGAAAATATGCAAATGGCATATTGTAGCCGAGATGGGCAAATTCGTTCAGCTTTAATAGAAAGAAATATACAATTTTTTCCAATAAGTAAACTTACTGTAAAAGAAATAAAAAGAATAATTAAAGAATATAACCCAGATATAATACATGCACATGATATGAGAGCAAGTTTTGTGGCCGCATTGGCTTGCAGGAAAATTCCTATTATTTCACATATTCATAATAATAGTTTTGATTCTAGAGGAATTTCTATAAAAGCGGTAGCATATTTATATGCAGCTATAAAAGCAAAAAAAATATTTTGGGTTTCAGATAGCTCTTATAAGGGATATATTTTTCATGAATTATTTAAAAATAAAAGTGAGGTTTTGTACAACATCATAAACATAGATAATCTTTATTCTAAAATGGAACTTGATAAGAATAATTATACTTACGATGTAGTATATTTAGGAAGATTATCTGAACCCAAGAATCCCAAGAGACTTATGAAAATTTGTAGAGGGCTTGCTGATAAATTACCTACTGTTAAAATAGCAGTAATTGGTACTGGTGAATTGGCAAATGAGACATATGAAGAAGCAAAGAAGTTAAAATTAACCAAGAATGTTAGTTTTTTGGGATTTAGAAGTAATCCGTACAAAATGCTATATGACTCGAAGGTTATGATTATGACATCGTTATGGGAAGGTACACCAATGTGTGTTCTAGAAGCAATGAGTCTAGGTGTTCCAGTAGTGAGTACTCCTACAGATGGTGTTAGTATTGTTGTTGAAAATGGAAAAACAGGATATCTAACAGATGATGATAAACAATTGGTGAAGCAATGTTTGTCAATTATAGAAAATGATGAATTGCATGATTTGCTATCAAAAAATTCTATTATTAGAGCTAAGAAACTAATGGATAGATTATATTATAGAGAGAGACTGCTTGAAACATATCAGAAGTGCAGTCAGAGGTAATAGTTATGAAAATTTACTTTCATAAAGAACAAAATATTTATATAGCTATTGTAATTTTAACTGCATTAATACTTGGACGTGATTTAGCAAATATATCAGTACCATTTATTGTGTTTTCATCCATTGTCTTGGTGTTTGGGTTGATAACAAATTCAAATGGTAGATTACTTTTGCTTTCGTACTTATTGCCATTTTGTCGAGCATTGCCCTATTCAGAAATATTACTGATTGTGTTAGGAATAGAACTTCTATATTCGATTAAAAAAATAGAAGTACATGTAAAATTATACCTTCCTATTTTAGGAATAGTTATAATCGAGTTATTAGATTATTTGAAATTTGATATTTTTTCAAATGAGATAGTATATTTGGTACTGTATATGATATATGCAACATATGTTATAGATCAAAAAATAGCTAAACAACAAGAAGGTAAAATTGCAAAAGCTTTTTCAATAGGAAGTATTGTGGCTGTTATATCTGTAGTGATTCGAGAGGTATCTGATTTAGGAATAGATTATATAACCGTTTATGGTGTGCGTTTCGGAACTGAAACAGGTGGGAGAATGGTTACAAATTTTAATTCTAATGAATTAGGAATGTATTGTGCAATTGCTGCTTCATTCATGATAATTGAATATTTACATAATAAAGAGAAGAAAAATTTGATTCTAGGAATAATTGTCAGTGCACTTGGATTTGTTTCGGTATCAAGGACATATCTGATTATTATATCCATGATATGGTTTTATTATATGATGAAACAATTGAAGAGTTTGAAAGGGATACTGCTAACAATAATAATGTTAATTGTTATAATTTATATATTCAATAGATTTTTTCCGGATTTTACATCATGGATAATGGAGTATTATGCAAAAAGAAATAAACAAGCTTCTGTAGATGGTTTTGGAGGAAGAGCTGGAATAATGTCGATATTATTTAATTATTATTTTGCATCAATATGGTCGATGTGTTTAGGGTATTCTGAGATGTATTCAATTATTTTAGATCACGGAGGTGCACACAATGGTTTACAGGAAATGTTGCTTTCATGGGGAATTATAGGATTCCTAGTTTCAGCAATATGGATTTTTATGCTATTTAAATTTAGATGTCCTAAATCAAAAACAGTTTCAAAGAAATCATTGATACCATTTTGTGTTTTTCTATTATTTATTCAAACATTACAGCTTTTCACAATGCATAATTATTTAATATTAATGATGCTTACTATAGTGTATATATCGTCACATTTTGAACAAGAATATAAGGAGAAAATATGGATAGAGAACTGAAAGAATTAATTGATTCTGATTTGTATAGATATGGTATAGAAAGTGAAAAAAAATTAAATTTTCTATCACGACATGAGTTATATGGATTTCGATATACGAGAATTCTTAGAAAAACCAAATACTATAAGGAGCATGGAAATATAATTCGGTACATGATTAATAGAATAAAATTGATTTATTACACAGAAAAATATGGATACTCTATTTCGTATAGTACGGAAATTGGAAAAGGACTTTATCTAGGCCATTTAGGAAGTATTGTTGTAAATTATCAAGCAAAGATAGGAAATAATGTAAATCTAGCTCAAGGTGTAACAATAGGAATGGCAAATGGTGGATCCCATAAAGGTGTTCCAGTTATAAGTGATAATGTATGGATAGGCGCAAATTCGACAGTTGTTGGAGGAGTTGTAATTGGAGAAGATGTTATGATTGCACCAAATACGTTTGTAAATTTTGATGTTCCAGCTCACTCAATTGTAATATCAGAAAAAGCAAAAATTATCAAACGTAATCCGGCAACTATCAATTATGTAGAAAATAAATGGAGGGAAAAATGAAGAAAATAGCAATTATTACTCCAGCTTTAATCACAGGTGGAGCTGAAACGATGGCTGTACGACTAGCGATAAATATTAATAAAAATAAATATTATGTTAAAGTGTTTTGTTTGTCAAAAAAAAATAATACTGCATTAGAAAAATTGCTTGAAGAAGCTAATATAGATGTAGAATATTTTGGAAAAAAAGGGACTGGAAGTTTTGAAACCCTTATTAAAACATGGAAAAAGCTTTCAGCATTTAAACCAAATATTGTTCATTCCCATATTAGTGGAACCATATATGCTTTACCGTGGATTTTATGTCATAATTGTAGGTTGATTCATACAGTACATACTAGACCGGATAAAGAATTTTCTGCTCGTTTTAGATCAGTACTTAGATGGCTAGCTAAATGTAAAAAGGTGATTATTGTAGCTGTTTCAAAAGAAAATCAGAAAATAGCTGCTGATTATTATGATATTGGTAATAAAGTAATGTATGTTAATAACCCGGTTGAGGTATCTAAGTATTATAAAAATGAGAAAACAGACAATTCAATTGTTTATATCAATGTAAGTAGACAAGACGTTAATAAAAATCAAATTTTAGCAATCAGAGCATTTGCAAATGTCAATAAGGAAATGCCTAATACAAGATTGGTCTTGGTTGGAGATGGAAATCAACATGATATACTATGTCAAGAAGTTATAGATTTAGGATTAAGTGATGTTGTGCGTCTTGTTGGTGAGAGTAATGAAGTCGAAAAATATCTTGCTGATGCTGATATTTATATATCTACCTCTCATCGGGAAGGTCTACCATTATCAATGATTGAAGCAATGGCATCAAAGTTACCAATTATATCATCAAATGTAGGTGGAATTTCAGATCTTATAGAGGAAAATGGTATGCTGTTTGAAGACAATGATGAAATAGCACTAATAGAAAATATGATTGTTCTTGCAAAAAATTCAGAGCTTAGGAAAAATATGGGGGAAAAATCATATGACATTGTAAAATCATTTGATGCTTCAGTATGTGCAGAAAAATATCAGGAGATTTATGAACTTTATGCTAGGAGGAAATAATAATGTTAACAATATGTACACCAACATATAATCGAGAACATTTACTTCATGATTTGTATGAGTCATTAAAAAGACAGACAGTTAATGATTTTGAATGGATTATAATTGATGATGGTTCAACAGATGAAACGGAAAAAATAGTTAATTGTTGGATAAAAGATGAGAATAGTTTTCCAATTTTTTATATAAAAAAGAAAAATGGAGGAAAACATACTGCAGTAAATATAGGTATTGAGCAAGCAAAAGGTAGATATTTTTTTATAGTTGACTCGGATGATTATCTTAAAAATGATGCAATAGAGATAATATATAAAGAGTTTAAAAAATTACCTGTAGGAAAATATGCGGGTATAGGATTTAATAGAATTTTTGAAAATGGAGATATTGTTGGAAAGACATTTGATGGAAGTTATATCGATGCTTCAAATTTTGAACGTTCAAAATATGGAATACAGGGTGATAAAGCGGAAGTGTATTTTACAGAAGTGATTAAACAATATAGATTTCCAGTTATTGAAAATGAACGTTTTATGACAGAAGCCATTTTATGGAATCGTATTGCAAGAGATGGATATATAATAAGATGGATTAATAAAGGAATTTATATATGTCGATATCAGGAAGATGGTTTAAGTATGAATAGTGGAACATTGAATTCATATGAAGGTTATTCATTATACATAAAAGAATTATTAACTTATAGAGAAATTTCTATGATTGAAAAAATAAAGTGGTTAGGAGTATATTCATATTTATGTCATAAAAATGGCATTTCTGATAAAAAAACCAGCGATAAAATCAAAAAAAATATTTTGATTGTTTGGTTTTCACGAATGTTGTACAAGATAAAAAGTAGAGGTTCAGAAAATGCAAGAAAAAGAAAATTACGAGTATAAAGGTAATAATGATATAATTTTTAGTATATTAGTTCCAGTATACAATGTAGAAAAATATATAGATAGTTGTATTAAATCGGTACTTGAACAAGATATATCAAATTGGGAGTTATGGTTAATAAATGATGGCTCAACAGATAATAGCGGACAGATATGCCATAAGTATGAAAGTGAAGACGTAAGAATTCATGTTATTGATCAAGAAAATCAAGGGTTAATTTCAGCGCGTAGAAATGCAATTAGACATGCTAAAGGAAAATATACATTGTTTTTAGATTCGGATGATTTTTGGGAAGAAAATTGTCTTAATAGATTATACAATATAATTAATACAGTGGAGCCTGATATAATTATGTATACAGGATATGTATATTATAATGATGGTTTAAAGCACGAAATGGAAAAATCGTTCCCAGAAGGAATTATAAATAAAGAAAAAATCTATGAAAAAATAATTAGTTCAGATGAGTTAAATGCAATTTGGACAAAATGTATAAAAACTGATATTTTACAAAAAGATCCCACAGATTACTCAATTTATTATAATAATTCGTATGGAGAAGACAAATTGCAATTCTTTTATCCAATTACAAATTGCAAAAGCGTATATTATTTACCAATTCCCTTATATAACTATAGACAGGTAGCCAATAGCATGATTAATAGTTTGCATGTTGCACTTATTGAAAGGAAACTTCATTTAGAAGTATGGTCTGTATTATTTGAGTATGCAAAAATATGGACAATGTGGGATGATAATAGCAAAAAATTAATAGGAGTATATTTTTTAAGACACTTAATAAGCACATTTTCCATTGTTTATGCTTGTTCAAATGATCATGATAAGCAGGAATGTTTAAAATATGGGTGGCGTAAATGCATTCCAAAGTTTGTGATAGATAATAATTCTCAAACTTTATTAACAAGAAATGAAAAAATAAAATTGTTTTGTATGGTTCATAATAATGATTTGATATTAAAAATCGGAAAAATAATTATGACATTTAGAAAATAAATAAAGAGCTTTTATTTTAAAGCTATTTTATTTGTGCACTCTATTTGTATTTTGGTAATTTGGGGGAAAGAATGAAAAAATCGGGATTAATTATAAAAAATATATTTTATTCATTTGGAACAAGAATTATTATTTTGCTTCTAGGATTTGTATTACCTAGGCTTTTAATTACTTCATTTGGTTCAGAAGTAAATGGACTTTTGTCTACTGTGACGCAAATATTTACATATTTAGCATTATTGGAGGCAGGAATAGGTAACTCGGCAGTAAATGCTCTATACAAGCCATTGAAAGATGAAAATTTTTACAGGGCAAATGAAGTTGTTAATGAAGCAAGAGAGTATTTTCGAAAAGTTTCATTTATTTATGGGGTTTGTGTTTTTATTTTTGCTGTAGTGTATCCATTTTGTACACATTCATCATTAGAAAAATTTACTATATTTTGGGTTATTATTTTACAAGGATTATCAAGTGTAATTAGTTACTACTTTTCTGCAATTTATACACATCTTCTAACTGCTGACGGGAAACGTTATATAAATGAAAATCTATCTTTTGTTACTTATTTTATATCGTCAGTATTAAAAATAGTATTGATAATGAATGGATTTGGTGTAATATCAGTTCAACTTGGTTTTCTTGTTATCAGTATAATTAAGGCTCCGTTATTATATTTTATATGTAAGAAAAAGTATAACTGGTTAAGAAAAACAAAAAAATCAGATAAAAGATATTTAAAAGAAAGAAGAGCTTTTGTTGTTCATGAAGTATCAGCAACTATATTTAATAGTACAGATGTTTTTTTAATATCAATATTTTGTGATCTCACATTGGCTAGTGTTTATACTGTGTATAATCTTGTATATTCTTCATTAAATACTTTGTTAAGTACAGCAAATGGAAGCTTGGTCTTTTTGTTAGGACAAGGACAATACGAGGAACATAGTGATTTTATTAAGCTGTATGACATATATAGTCTGGTTTATACAGGTGTATCATTTATTATATTTACAATTGCATACGTACTTATTAGTCCGTTTGTATCATTGTATACATATGGAATTACAGATGTAAATTATTTGATTCCGGGTATGGCTTTTTTATTTACATTCATAAATCTATTATCATCTATTAGAGCAACGGGCTCGTTATTGATAACTGTTAGTGGACATGCTGAAAACACAAAAAATAGAAGTATTGCAGAAGCCGTTATTAATTTAGCATCATCAATAATATTAGTGAATATTTTTCAAGTGCGTGGGGTTTTACTTGGGACGGTAATTGCTTTGTTATATAGGTCAAATGATATAATTATTTATGCGAACAACAAAATATTGAAGAGAAGTTCATGGATTGAATATAAAAGAATTATTATTTATTTTTTATTGTATGTTTTGGTATTTATTATAACATATTATCATCCATTAAACATTACAAGTATAAAAGAATTTATTTTATTAGGAATGATAGCTACAATAGGTATTACATTTTTATTTATAGTTGTGACTTTTATAACCAATTATTCTTTAATTACGTATTGGTTGAAAAAAATTAAAAGGTAACTACCTTTTTATAAACGACAAATAAAAGCAAGTTTAAACAAGATTCTTTTTTTGATAAATAATACCCGTTTCAAATAGAAGGATTATTATGAAAATTCCAATAAGTAAACATAGATATCTGTAATAGCTGTATCATCATTAGAAACAGTTATGTTACTAAGAATGTCTAACATGATTTCAAAGGAAAAAAGAGGAAAATATAAAATTTACTCAAAAATCACTTGTTGTTTCAGTCTTTAGGAGCAATTGTAAATGTAGTAATCAACTTTGTTTTAATTCCTAAATTAATGTCTATTGGAGCAGCAATAGGTACAATGTGTGCAGAATTTAGTGTTTGTGCTTATCAAACATATAAAGTTAGAAATGAATTAGACATCAAACTGTATATTAAACAAAGCTCCTTTATTATTAGTTTCTATTGTAATGTGTTTTATTGTGCTATGTGTTCCATTTATTAAGAGTACTTTTATTACTTTGATTTTAAAAGTATTTGTTGGAATAATTACATACATTTTATTGTTAGTTATATTTTGTGGAAAAAAACCGATAATAATTTATAAAGGATAAAAGTATTAAAAAAGCATATGATAGATAGTGAGAATGTTAAAATCGTGCAATTATTGTCATATTCGTTTATTGAAAAGTTCAAATGTGATAAAATAATAATGTTCATGAAGAGAGGGTGATAATTTTGAGTTTGATTGAAGATATAGGTTTTAACAAAAGTGAAATTAAATTACAAGTGGAACAAATCTGTATAGAAAAAAATATTGATCTCATTGTTCCTCTTGCAAAGAAAGGCAATATCTTGTTTAAAGATATTTTTGGTGATAATGATTTAATTGTTGATGAGAAAGAAATCAAGGTACTTAATGATCGAATTATTAATAAATTTGATTCTTTTTCTTTTTTGAATGATAGAAATGTTTTAATATTTGATGATTCATTTAGAACGGGTAGTAGAATATACAAAACGATTTCTTTTTTTAATGATAAAACAATGAGTAGTCTAATCAGGGAACAAAAAGAAATTTTGTTTAATGAATTTGGTGGTATTACTAATTACGTTTTTTATACAGTTGTACAGTGTAAAGAAGAAGATGTTCCTAATAGGAGGAATTTTATAGTAGAATCTTATAAAGAATGTGGATTAGAAGAATATTATGAATTTTGTATAAATGAAGCTATTATATTTCAAAAGAGTTTGTGTTGTAATTCAATCGATTTGCCAATTTTTAAAACAACAATTAATGATATAGAAATGTTAGATGATGTTTTTAAGAATGAACCAGAAATTGACTTTGAAAGAACTCATACTTATATAGGTAATGAAAAAATTAATTTAGGTGTCTTATATTTTAATATACCAGGATTAGAAGTTTTATCTGATGAATTAATTATTGCTGCAACATGTAAACTAAGATATGAAATAAATAATGAAGGACAATATGATTGTATATTTACTCCAATGATTATTACTAAATCTATGAGTTATTCAGATTTGGAAAATTTATTTAACACAATATTCGGCTTAAAAAGGAGGAAAACCTCTTTAAAAGTGAATATGAGGTTAAGTTTTGTTAAACTTTATAGATATATTAATTATGTGTTAAGCTTTGCTGTTGGAAATTTAATAAAAAAATGCTTATCAGAATATTCTATAGATTTAAAATATTCTAAGGAATTTGAAAATCAATTTATAGAGACAATAGATGGGAAAGAAAATCAACTACTTATAAATAAATTAATAGAATATGAAAATTTTAATAATGTTTTAGATGATTTATCAAATTTTAGTTGTGAAAATGATTATCGTCAATCACAGAAATATGAAACATCGGTCTTATCTTTTGATGAAATTAAAGAAACTATTTATGATTCTATAACAGAAGAAAGAGAGATTGATGGTAATTTGGAATACAACTTTACACCTATAGAGGATTTTTCTAATATATATAATAATAGCGATAATCTTCGAAACTTTATAAAAGCATTATACCAATGCATTGAATCTTATTCTATTACTAATGAGTTAGATTTTATTAATTCTAGGTCATTTTTAGAAAGAGGATTTGTAAATGGTGAATGTAGTTCAATAGCTCTTCCATATAAAGATAAATTAGTTTATTTTGGAATTAGAACATTTTATGAAAAAATAAATAGGAATTATGAATTGTATAAAAAAAATTATGATTTGTTTATTGAAAAATATTATATATTTCTAAAAAATGAAGGATTTTTTACAAATAATTTGATAACTATGAAGATATTTGAGTATTTTATCTATTATTATAGAAATGTAACAAAAGATACAATTAGAAAAAAAATAGAATCAAAGACATATCTATTAGATCAAGAGGATATGGCAAATATTTATAAATATTTAAAGCCAAGATTGGAATATTTACTTACAGCAGATGACTTTAAATTATAAATAAAATGAGGGATGCTTTATAGCACCCTTTTTATTCATTTCTTTTAAGGGAGGACAAAGAAAATGAACGAGTGCAATAATAAATATGATACATACATAGAAAAACAATTTTTTGAAAAGTTACAATGTATCAATGACAGAAATTTAAGAAGAAGAGTTGAACTGGCTTGGCTGAGCGATAAAGAGTATTATACTGGACTTACTAAAACAATTGTTTATGAATTTATGAATTATAGTCTTCATGATGAATCGCATTCAACAAGTATTCTACAATATATTTATTTGCTTTTAGGAAAAGATAAAATTGATCAATTATCAGTTGGTGATTTATGGCTTTTATTAGAAGTAGCTTATAGCCATGATATTGGAATGTCAACAAATTATCAGGACTTATATAATTTATGGATAGATGAAAATAATATTGAAGAGTTAGTTTCTGATATAAAAAATACAGATGATAAAAATATCATAGGAACATATCAAGAAGTAGGAAAATGGTTAGCTCAAAATGAAAAAAATATAAATAAAGAGAATTTTGAGGAAAAGCATAGAGGATGGCCTCTAGATATAAGAAAAGGTATTACATACATTAATACTGTATATATTCGTAAGAATCATGCGAAACGAAGTAAAGAAAAAATATTGCAAATGATTAGTAGTAAAGAAGATTTAACGATTGAAGATAGACTATATAAAATAGTAGCTGATATTGATTATTTGCATAATGCAAATTTTGAGGAAATATTTGACTGCTTTGAATCTGTTGAAACTGGTTTTGAAATAGATGATATCCATCCACGTTTAATTGCTCAATTGCTTAGAGTGGGCGATGTTTTAGATATTCGTAATAACAGATTTGAATATCGTAATATCGTTTATAATGGTGGTCTACCTGATATCAGTCAAACACAGTATGATAAACATAAGTCAGTTACACGTTTTCATATTAATACAAAAGAAGTAATAGTGAATATAGAATCTACAAATGTAATTACATGCCAAAGTGGAAGACAGTGGTTAGATTGGATTCAATTTGAATTAGATCATTTGATTCAAAATTGGAATTTATTTACAGAAAGTTTTTTAGGAAATTTAGAATTAACAAAAATTGAGTTGATTGTAAAAAATGGAAAATATGATTATTCTGATAATGATTTTAATACTTTTTTAAAAGCAGATTCTAATAGAATGCTTGATTTATTAATGGGATCCAATTTTTATGATTCAAGTTTTGTTCTATTTAGAGAGTATGTTCAAAATGCGATAGATGCTACCAAAGTTAAATTAGCATTAGATTTATTGGGTGATAAAAAATATATAGAAAGTATAAAACCGGCTAAATTTATTGATATATTACCAGAAAAAATTATTTCTAAAGAGGATATACTATCTGATGATCAATTGAATATTTTTGAAAAAAATAGAATAGAAATAGAAATAACAATGAAAGATGATATCGTTCAAAATGATCATAACAATATGTTTATTGTAAAAATTAAAGATCATGGTATTGGAATGGATGAGGTTGGATTGAATTCGTTATTTAATATTGGTAAAAGTTGGAGTGGTAGAAAGAAAATCAAAAATGAATTTTCTAAAATTCCTGCATGGTTAACACCAACAGGTGGATTTGGAATTGGATTTCTTTCAGGCTTTTTATTATCTGACAAAATTCAAATAGTTACCAATTCAAAAAATGGGTATAGATATTATTTAACTATTCATTCGCCTAAAAAAGGGGCAAAAATTGAAAAGAACGTAGAAGATATTAGATATGCTGAACCTAGTACAGAATGTATATTAGAAATAAGCTTTTTTGATTACTATAATCATTTGATTAACTATTTAAATCAAAATAAATCGTCAAATGATTTTAATGATTCAGATATGTCTAAAATTTTTGAATTTAGTCTATTTAATAAACAAGATCAGCTAAGAATTATCAGTATCTCATTAAAAAATATTCTAAGAAAATATATCTTAGATACACTAATTCCAATTACTATAAAGACACCACAATTACCAATGTATCATAAAATAAACGAAAATTCTTTATATGGTACAGGTGATTATGATTATGAAATAGGCAAAGTAAAATCAGTACTTGAATGTAATGCTTATTGGAGTAAGGCTATTAATGGTTTTGTTAGATTTAATTTAATTGATGATAATAACTTAATGAGGATAGGTTATAAAGGTATTTTTGTAGATGAATATAATAAAGGTGAACAAGAAAATAGTGTACTTGTTGATCTTGGTGCTGATTGTATTACATCCATTGATTTATTTGACAATAATCTAAAAGACATATTAAACATAAATAGAAGCAGTTTGAAAAATGATTATCAAATAGAATCATTGATCAATAGTGTTTTTGTTGAATATTTGAATGTATTTGTAAAAAGTTTAGAAAATAATCATTTACAAAATAAATTGAGTATTTTTACACATTATAAAGTAATTAAATTATTGCTATATTATCAAGAATTTGTAAAAAATCAGGGAAGTATGAAATTATTATCTGATAATTTTGATGCTCTTTATATTTATGATAATATAGAGAGAGTGATCAATTTAAAATTAATTGATAAATTTAACAACCTTTTATCCGCTACAAATGTGTTTAAAAATATTAAATTTGATGATAGGATTTCTTTCTCAAAAGATGAAATAATTGAAGTTTATAATAGAATTAATATATTTTTTCAAGAACTTGAGCAATCAACAGAATTATTAGATACCAAAGCTATTGAAAAGAAATATTTAGATTATATTGATAATATGACAAAAATATTTAAAGAATTTATCTCTAATATAAGTCATGAAGATACTAAAAATTCATACAATAACAATCTCGCATGTATAATTAGATTGAAAGAAAAATATTTGGAATTTGAAGATGATGATATATTAAAAGGAATTAGGCTTGATAAAGAATCATTTATAGATCATCTTTTTAATAATAATGAATTTTACTGTTTAGTAAAAGAAGGAGACATAGGTTCATTGGATAGCTGCAAAAAAGAAGATTTAGAAAATAAAAAGATGTTTTATTTTGATCTTAACAACCTAAAAAAGGATGAAAGAAATTTCTTTGTTTTTGCGATGTATTTGGAGTGTTTATTTCATAATGAAATAATAACTGACAAGGTACAAATCATTTCACAAAGCATAGAAAATGTTGAAGGATATACTTTGTATAAGATTATGAGGAAGAAGGAAGATGTTGGTACAAGTGAAAAGCAAATAGAAAAAGATATTGTAGAATTAATATATAAATCTTCTATAAATAACGATTTTTCTAATTTTATATCTTTAAATAGTAAAAATGCAGGAAAATATAAGATTTTACTTTTAGATAGTTGCAATCATTTAGGTAGTAATAGTTTGAAATACTGTATAGTTAATCCTTTTGAAAAACAAAATGATGTCACAAAGAAAGATTTGTTGTTAAATAGTACTAGAAATAGTCAAGAATCAGAAGATGTAATAAAAAATAATCTTATATCTTCAGATATTTTTAAAATGAAAGTTGAATATATTTATTTCAGTAAAGTAGAAGAATTTGGTTTAAAAAATGTTAATAGATTAGATATAGAAAAGGCTTATATTCAATTGGTAATAGATGTAATTAATTTTGCTAAAAGAAAACATGATAGTTTTATTGATTTAAAAAAGTCAAACATAGAGTAAATGTAAGAAAACGGGATTAATTATTATATGTATTATATGATAATTGAAAAATGATGGCTGTGGATATCATAGAAGATAGGGTCAATAAGATTAATAATCGTATTAGTCCTATTCAAGATGAATATATAGAAAAATATTTAAAAGAAGAAGAATTAAGTATAACAGCAACCTTGAATGCAGAAGATGCATATAAGGATGCTGTTTTTGTTATCATAGCTGCACCAACAAACTATGATTCAAAGAAGAATTTCTTTGATACAAGTGCAGAAAAAAGTGTTATTCAACAGGTAAAGAGAACCCAAGATATAATAGATATAGCCAATATCTGCTATATTAGATAAAAAGAGCAAAAAGGATTGGGCATGCATGTTTATGTACTAAATCATTTATTGGGGATGTTGTGGGTGTTAATAAAGAAGGAAAATTAGCAGTAGAGGAAGTATTAGGTCAGTTGGTAATCTTAGGAAAAGATATACTCACACTATAAATTTTTATATTATTAGAAACACAAGAAAAGGTTGCAGGAAGAAAAATCAACTAACAAATGGCATTAAAAGATTATTATATATAGAAGAAAAAAGATGCGATGTAGGAATAAGTTTAATTAAAGCAACAATTAACTTTGCCTTAAATAGGGAAAATTAATATATATGTTTAGTGATAAAATAAGCAATATTATCTAATGTTTAAAGATATTATTTAATAGAAAGGAAGATAGAGTTATCGATAAATTTGAAAAATTATTAACACTTATTAATAGTATCGATTTTGTTAAACAAAAATTTGAATCAAAAGATATACCTGTTATGAGTAGTTATTCGAAAAAAAATAATAGACGTGAAACATCAAGTTTTGTAATAAATACTATATATAATTCAGATGTTTTTATCGATTGGAAAAATAGATTGAAATATGAACTTAGTAAATTGAATCAGGATACATTTATTGAAGAAATTATTAAGCTATTAAATGGTTTTAATGGTTGGAATGATGAAAAAGATTTTAAAAATCTTGAAATGAAACTGAATATTTTAAAAGAAAATTTAAATGATTATGATAAAGATACAAAAATTGTAATTAACAATAATAATGATTTTATGGATAGTAAATTGAAAAATGATTTGGTTAAAGTTTTTGTTAGTTTACAAAAATGTTCTATTATTACATCAAAAAATTTTGAAAATGAAATGAATGATTATGTACGTGATTTATTAAGTTTGAATTATGAAATAAGCGATCAGACTAGACAGGGTAAATCAACTAATAGAAAAGATGCAGGAGAGATAGATCTTCAAATACGAAAAAATGGATTACCTCTAGTTATGATTGAAGGAATTAAAATGAACTTTTTAAATAAAGGATATTTAAACACACATATAAATAAATTAATAACAAATTATGATCCTAATGGATGTCCATGTGCTATTGTTGTTATTTATGCTACAGTAAAACAATTTGACGTATTTTATGAAAAGTTGTTTTCCTATTTAGAAAACGAATATAATTATCCATATGAAAAAATCGATGAGATAAAAGATGATGAGATAATGTATAGTGATATTAAACATGCAAAAATTTTTTTAAAGAGAAATAGTAAAAAAATAGAATTACATTTTTTTGTTATAAATATTTCAAAATAATTAAAAATATTTTAGGGGAATATGATTATGAGTAAAGATAAAAAATTAGCAAATATATTATTTGTAATTGATGTTGTAAGTTTTTTAATTGGAATTCTTTGGAATAATTATTTTTCAAATGCATATATTACTTATATTATATGGACAGTAGCAACTGTTATAGCAATATATATTTCTTATTTAAAATTTGGAAAAAAAGGTTTTTTAGGAGCAATAGTATTGTGTGGTATTTTAATTGCTATAACTTATCCATATTCGGTTAAGAATGAAACTAATCATAGAGTTAATAATAATATTAAAGGTGATCTGTATATAAATTTAAATAAAATTAATTTTGAATATGGCGATAAATATATATCAGAAAAAATTACTTTTAATAAAGAAGATATAAATAAGGTAAATTTAACAAATTATGATAAGAAGATAGCAATACATAGTTATCTAATAAAAAATAATACTATTATCATTAAAAATATATCTAATGGAGATTATGATTTATCGTTAAGTATAGCAGGATATCCAGAATACAATGATAGTATTAGTTTTTTGAAAAAAGATTTAGTGAATGGAAAATGGAAAGAAAACATTTTCATAAGAGCTAATGTTCAATACGAAGAATTTAATATTTTTGTTAATGATAGCGAGAACAGTTTAATAAGAAATGCACAGTGTGCTTTGAAGATTAATAATAAGGAAATTAACAATTTAAAAACTGACAGCACTGGAAAAATACCATATACATTTACTGCACCTATTGATACGGATGTAAATGTTACATTAAATTATGAAGGGAAAAAATATAGTAATAATTTTATTATAGTTGAGAATGAAAAATACTATAACGTTAAATTTGATACTCCAAAAAAAGAAAACAATGAAAAAATAGTGGCTTCAGAAAAACATACGCCAGATGATGCTGCGACAAATGTTTCAATTGTTAATTGGAATTCAAATGATGATATTGGGATTGATGGAAAAAAATATGTTGGCGGATTAAAATGCAAAATTAGTAATATGTTTATTTCTTTAGGATCTAATGGATCGGAAAAGATAGTTTCAAGAATTACTATACCAGTTGATAAAAATGATAATAATCCATATTTTGTAGGATCATTTATACTCGATCAATCTATGTTTGGAAGTAAAAGTCATGCTAATATTAATATGATAGTTAATGGGCAAAGTGTTTTTAGTACAATTATTACTGATGAAAATAAAAATGCTATCCCGTTCAATGTTAATTTTAGTGGGTCTGATACAATTATAATTGAGACAACTGCATATCTTGAAGGTACAGATTTTGTTTTTGGGATTGTTTCGAATAGTTAAATGAAAAAAATGAACAATAATATTTTAACTCATTAGGAGGTGACAACACATTGCTTAATAGTCAAACATTATGTTTTGAATGGTTAAGAAGTAAGAAAGAAGATGTAAAACCATCTACATATGATAAATACGAGATGATTATCAATAATTATTTAATAAGTTTCTTTGATAATAATTCATTGGAACAATTAAATATAAATATTATCAAAGAATACTTGATGAAATTACTTAATAAAGGATTATCATCAAGTGTCGTAAAAACAATCAAAAATGTCTTAAAAGCAATCTATACAACCTATGAAAATCAATATGGTTTCAACCATATTGATTTTTCATTAGTCAAAATAGAAGAAGAAAAGAAAGAAACAGAATATCTGACAGATAAACAATTTAAACAATTACATCAATACTGTTTAAATAAAAACAATGATATTTGTTTAAGTATTTTACTTGCGATGGATACAGGAATGATGATAGGTGAGATCTGTGCTTTAAAAGTAAGTGATATTGATTTAGAAAATCAACTCATTCATATAAGTAAAAGAGCTCAGAGAACTAAAAATGATGATATCGGATCGAAAACGATTTATGAAGTTTATGATGTAGAATGGCCGATGTTAAGAGATATAACAATTCCAAAGGAGTTGTTTTTTTATTTACAAGAATATTTAAAAGATAAAGAAAGTGATTGTTATTTAACATCTAATTTATATGTTGTCAGTGAAGTTACTAAACTACAAAGAGGATTAGATCGTATTGGAAGTAAATATGGATTTAAAACAACTTTTAAAGATCTAAGAAATATGTATAAGGAAAGATGTTTAAAAAGTTGTATGGATATGAATATATTGATGGAGTTACTAGGGGTTCAGTCACTTAAACTTAATCTACCTGAAAATTATAAAAGTTCTAATGAAGAAAAGAAAAGACAAGTAAACAAACTGTAGGCAATGGAAAATCCATTGCCTATTTTTGTTTGTTATAAGTATAATATAATAAAGGTGTTTAAGGAGATGAGTTGAATGAAAGAAATAGAAGTAAAAGATTTAATCAAATATATTAATCCTTTTGAATTAAATGTAAAACCAGCTATTGCTATTGCTTGTGATGGAAAAGAAACCAATGGACTGACAATCGGTTGGGCTGGATTTGGTGTTTTATGGAGAAAGCCAATGGCTATAGTCTATGTACATAAAACACGTTACTCTAAACATATTTTCGATCATGCTAAATATTATTCGATTTGTTTTATGGATCAAGAACATAAAAATCAATTAGGTTATTTTGGACGTGTTTCTGGTAGAGATGAAAATAAAATGGAAAAGTGTGGAATGACTGTTAATAATCAAGATGTTGCTCCTTATTTTGAAGAGAGTTCAGTAGTTATTTTATGTAAGGTCATGGGTAAAAGTGATTTTGATCAAAAGAGTGTTGATGAAAATGTTTATGAGTGGTATCAAAAAGAAGGTGTCCATAGTCAATACTATGGAGAAATTGTCAAGGTATTGGTTAAAGACTATAAGTAAAACTTATAGTCTTTATTAATAAATAAGGACTATGATTATCTTGTGAAAATGTTATCATATTACTGTAAAATAGGAGGAAGAATCAATGGGTAAATTATTATTAACTGGTGTTGATGGTAACTTAGGTCAATTAACTGCTGATGTTTTATTAACACTAGAACCAGTAGAAAACTTAATTTTTTGTGGGTATAGTGAAGAATCACTAAAGAAATATGCTGAAAAAGGAATTGAAACACATGTCACAAACTTTAATAATCCAGAAGGATTAGCTGAAGCTTTTAAAGGAGCAGATGCTCTTGCATTGATTTCTATGCCGTTTGTTGGTGTAAAAAGACAAAATGCGCATAAAAATGCAGTAGATGCTGCTAAAGCTGCAGGTGTTAAACAAATTATTTATACATCTTTAGTCAATGCGGATGATGAAACAAATCCATCAGTAGAAAAGAAAGATCATATTTATACTGAAAAATATATTCAAGAAGTTGGTTTAGATTATCAATTTATGAGAAACTCTCAATATGCTGAAGCAATGGTCACAAACTACTTTACTTATGCGCATATGAATGCACCACTTACAAATTCACAAGGTGATGGTTTAATGGCTTATATTTCACGTAAAGACTGTGCTAAAGCATTAGCTTATGCTTTACATAGATCAAATGAATTCCATCAAAAAGTATGGAACATCAATGGTTTAGAATTAATGACAATTTCAACATTCTGTGCTATTGGAGATGTCAGTACAGGAAATCATGTTCCATTTGTGAATGTTACAGATGAAGAAAACTATCAAATTTGGGATGCTATGGGTGTTCCTAGAACAACAGATGGTGTATTCCAAAAAGATTCAGAAGCACCATTTTCATCAGATGGAATGGTTACATTTGCTCAAGCAATTAGAGAAGGTAAAATGGATATTCATACAAAAGACTTTACTGAACTTACAGGAGATACACCTATTTCCGTAAGATATATGTTTGATCATCAAGAAGAATTCCAAATTGGTGAAAGACATTCTCAAGATAAATAAGATATTTAATAAAAGTGAATCGATAAAGGATTCACTTTTATTATGCTCAAAAATTAAATTTCTATATATAAATAATGGATGTTTTAATTTCATAATTTAGAAAAACGGGGCAAAAAAAGAATTTTCATAGTTAAAAAACGGGGCAATATAGCATAAATGAAAGTGTTCCTTCATTTATAGAAAGGATTAGATTGTTGTTAGAAAATGACTTGAAAGTTCAAATAAGGCATTTTTAGTAACAGGTGCCAGACAAACAGGTAAAACCTAGTTTGTAAGATATGAAATGGAAAAAAGAGGATACGCTAAATTATAGAGGTTATCAATTTTATAAAGAAAACCCATCTTTGATGATATGGAAAGTCATTGATAAAATATTTCAAGATTGTCATTTGTAATCAAATAAATATATTGAAAATCCATTTTATCTACTTTTAATAGACATTTTTTGTGTTTTATGTCATAATACCAAAGCTACTTAAAAGAAAGGAATGACGATATGATATCAACACAAAATGTCTCATTAAGATATGGAGATAGAGCATTATTTGAAAATGTTTCTGTTAAATTTACAGAAGGTAACTGTTATGGAATTATTGGTGCCAATGGTGCTGGTAAATCTACATTTTTAAAAATCTTAGCAGGAGAAATTGAACCTAATAAAGGGGAAGTTATTATTGAACCTCATAAAAGATTATCTGTTTTAAAACAAGATCACTTTGCTTATGATGAAAATAAAGTTGTTGAAACTGTTATTATGGGTAATAAAAGACTTTATGAAATCATGCAAGAAAAAGAAAGATTATACGCAAAAGAAGATTTTAATGATGAAGATGGTATTTTACTTGGTGAATTAGAAGGTGAATTTGCGGATATGGATGGTTGGAACGCTGAAGCTGATGCGGAAACAATGCTTAATGGTTTAGGAATTACTTCTGAGTTTCATGATATGTATATGAAAGATTTAGATGGAAACCAAAAAGTAAAAGTTTTATTAGCACAAGCCTTATTTGGTGATCCAGATATTTTATTATTAGACGAACCAACAAACCACTTGGATTTAAAAAGTATTAATTGGTTAGAAAACTTCTTGTTAAATTTCAAAAATACTGTTATTGTTGTTTCTCATGACCGCCATTTTTTAAATAAAGTTTGTACACATATTGCTGATATTGACTATAGCCGTATTCAATTATATGTTGGGAACTATGATTTCTGGTATGAATATAGTCAAATGCAAATTCAACAAGCGAAAGATCAAAATAAAAAAGCTGAAGCAAAGAAAAAAGAATTGGAAGAATTTATTGCAAGATTCAGTGCCAATGCTTCAAAAGCCAAACAAGCTACTTCTAGAAAGAAATTATTAGATAACTTAGAAATGGTCGATATTAAACCATCTCTTAGAAGATATCCATTTATTGGTTTTAAACCAGGAAGAGAAGTAGGAAATATTGTTTTAAATGTTGAAGGTCTTACTAAAGTAGTTGATGGAGAAAAACTTATTAATAATGTTTCATTCTCTATTCAACCAAATGAAAAAGTGGCTTTTGTAGGAGATGATAAAGCAACAGAAGCATTCTTTAAAATTATTATGGGTGAAGATGAAGATTATGAAGGAGAATTTAAATGGGGTGTGACAACAAGCCAATCTTATTTTCCTAAAGATAACTCAAAATATTTTAATGACTGTGAATTATCACTTGTTGATTGGTTAAGACAATTTACAGATGGAACAGTATATGAACAAGATTTAAGAGGATGGTTAGGAAGAGTGTTATTCTCTGGAGAAGAAGCTTTAAAGAAAGCTAATGTTTTATCTGGAGGAGAAAAGGTAAGATGTATGCTTGCTAAAATGATGATGGAAGATGCAAATGTCTTAGTTTTTGATGAACCAACAAACCACTTGGATCTTGAATCAATTCAAGCTTTAAATCAAGGTCTTATTCAATTTAAAGAAAATATTTTATTTACATGTCATGACCATCAATTTGTACAAACAATTGCTAATAGAATTATTGAATTTAATAAAGATGGTATGATTGATCGTTTATCAACATACGATGAATATTTAGAATATAAAGAAGAATTAGAAACAAAATAAAGGATCCAAGAAGGATCCTTTATTCGTTTACGATATATAATGTTTTATAAGGGAAGGAAATTTGAAAAAAATTTTTTCTAAGAAAGATGTTTAAATATTATTTATCTTTCTTGCTATTATCATAATAAACAATTGTGAACTGAATATTTCTTATTAAACAAAAAAAGCCTTTTTTAAAGACTTTTTTGTTTAAATAATAATTGGGAAGGGAATATGAATTTATTATTTAACGAAAGATGATTGATCTTTCATGGTTATAATATAGATGAAAACTATAATAGAACAATGGTTCAATCATGTGTTTTTATGTGATGTCATAAAATTAAATGATAAAGAAGATTGAAAAAAATTATCATTTTGGTAAAATTGTTTTAAACAATGTGAGGTGATAAAGTGGAATTACATTTTACAAAAATGGAAGGTATTGGAAATGACTATATTTATGTTGATGGTATCCATCAAGAAGTACCGATGGACGCTGAATTTATTAGTCGTATTTCAAATCGCCATTTTGGTATTGGTGGAGATGGGATGATCGTTATCTTAAAGTCTGATCAATATGATTTTAAAATGCGTATGTTCAATCTAGATGGTAGTGAAGGAATGATGTGTGGAAATGGAATTCGTTGTTTTGCTAAATTTTGTTATGACCATCATTTAACAGATAAAAAGGTTTTAAATATTGAAACAAAGGCAGGTTTACGTATTGTAGAACTTATTTTTGATGGGGATGAAGTTGTTGGCGCAAAAGTAGATATGCAAGAACCAATTTTAAATTGTAAAGACATTCCTGTTATTTTTGATCAAGAAAAAATGATTAATGAAAAAGTAATGATTGGAGATCAAGAATATGCTTTAACAGCTGTTTCTATGGGAAATCCCCATGTCATTACGTATGTTGATTCATTAGATTTTGATATTGAAACAATAGGAAAACAATTTGAACATCATCAAATATTTCCAGAATCAGTCAATACTGAATTTGTTGAAGTAATCAATGATCATTATTTAAAAATGCGTGTATGGGAAAGAGGCAGTGGTGAAACAATGGCTTGTGGAACTGGTGCTTGTGCCGTTATGTATGCAAGTTATTTGAATGGTTATTGTAAAGAAAAAGCAACAGTTGAGCTTCTTGGAGGAAAGTTAGAAATTGAACTTCAAGAGGGACATATTTTTATGACAGGTCCAGCAACAACTGTGTTTGAAGGAAAAATAAAAATATAAGGAGGAAATTTATGTTACAAACAGCAGAAGAAATTATTAAGTATATTGGTGATGCAAAGAAACAAACACCAATTAAAATGTATTTAAAAGGTGAAAATTTACCTGATACAGATGCATTCCATTTATTTGGAGATAGTCATTTTAAAATTGCTATTGGAGATTTAGATGCTATTAATGCTTACGTTGAAGAAAATAAAGATTTAATCAAAGATTCATTTATTGAACAAGATCGTCGTAATAGTGCGATTCCAATGTTAGATATGAGAAATATCAATGCTCGTATTGAACCAGGATGCTTCATTCGTGAAAATGTTTCTATTGGAGATAATGCCGTTATCATGATGGGTGCTGTTATCAATATCGGTGCTAAAATTGGTGAAGGATCAATGATCGATATGGGTGCTGTTTTAGGAGGACGTGCTGAAGTTGGAAAACATTGTCATGTTGGAGCTGGAGCAGTGTTAGCTGGTGTTATCGAACCACCTAGTGCTTCACCTGTTATTCTAGAAGATGATGTTTTAATTGGTGCAAATGCGGTTGTTATCGAAGGTGTTCATATTGGTAAAGGTGCAGTTGTAGGTGCAGGAAGTATTGTTACTCAAGATGTACCTGCTGGTGCGGTTGTTGTTGGAAATCCAGCAAGAATCATCAAGGAACAAAAAGATGAAAAAACTGAAGGTAAAACACAATTAATGGATGATTTACGTAAAATCTAGGATACGATTATGGAACAATTATTAGATCAAATAAGGACATGGCGTCGTCATTTACACGCCATTCCTGAAATCGGTTTTCAAGAATATAAAACATCAAAGTATCTTTATGAAGAATTAAAAAAAATGGGGTATCAGCCTTTAAAAATAACAGAGACGGGAATCGCTGTTTATCTTGATTTTCATAAAGAAAAAACACTTGCTTTTAGAAGTGATATCGATGCTTTAGAAATTGAAGAACAAACAGGTGTATCATTTAAAAGCACACATCAAGGAAAAATGCATGCCTGTGGTCATGATGGACATATGACAGCACTTCTTGGACTTGCTTATAAGCTAAAATATGTTCAAGATCTACCACATAATGTTTTGCTTATTTTTCAACCAGGAGAAGAAGTGGTCAATGGGGCACCATCAATTATTAATACAGGTATTTTTGAAAAATATCATGTTAAAGGAATTTATGGTTTACATATGTTCCCAGATGTTGATGAAGGAAAAATTGCTTGTCGTAAAGGTCCTTTAATGGCTGAAAGTGGTGAATTGGATGTAACGATTCATGGTAAAAGTGCACATGCAGGAAAATATCATGAAGGAATTGATTCAATTGTGATTGCGAGTTTTTTGATTAGTAATTATCAAAGTATCATTTCACGAATGATTTCGCCAATGCAACCTTGTGTTTTAAATATAGGTGAAATACACGGGGGAACGGTCAGAAATATTGTGGCTAGTCAAACAAGTTTCCATGGAACTCTTAGAACGTATAGTGAAGAAGTTTTTTCACGTATTGTAGAAGCAATGAAAGGGTTTAATCAAGGAATGGAACAAGCATATCATTGTCAAATTGATTTTGCCTGTCAACCTTTTAACCCACCTGTTTTAAATGATGCACATTTATATGAAGAACTTAAAAAGAATGTTGGCGCAAACTTCGAAGAACTTGAAGAACCTGTGATGTTAGCAGAAGACTTTGCTCATTATCAAAAAGTGATTCCTGGTGTTTTCTTTTATGTGGGGACAAGATGTAAAGAATATACTTCAGGTCTACATACACCAACTTTCAATTTTCATGAAGAAGTTTTAGTACAAGCTGTTGAACTTTATGAAAAACTTGCAAGAAATGTACAATTGGGGGACTAAAAATGAATTATTATGATAGATCATTGGATGCTTTAATGCATGCCTATGGAAGATATGATGTCACATTTGATCATGGAGATGGCATTCATTTATATGATGTTGATCAAAAAGAATATATTGATTTCTTTTCAGGAATAGGTGTTAATTCTTTTGGTTATAATTATCCTGCTTATGTAGAAGCAATGGAAAAACAATTACATAGATTGATGCATATTTCTAACTACTTTAATACGGTTGAAACAATTGAAGCAGCTGAATGTGTAAAAAAAGCTACAAAATTAGATAAAGTATTCTTTACAAATTCTGGTGCTGAATCAACAGAAGGAGCTTTAAAACTTGCACGTAAATATTATTATCAAAAACATGGAAAAGCGGATAGTGAAATTATTTCTTTAAATCATTCTTTCCATGGAAGAACAACAGGATCTGTTAAACTTACAGGAAACGCCCATTATCAAGAAGCATTTGGACCTTTAATTGAAGGGGTAAAATATGCCAATATCAATGATTTAGAAAGTGTTAAAGCATTAGTAAGTGAAAAAACAGCAGCGATCATTGTTGAACCAGTTCAAGGTGAAGGCGGCGTGTATGTTTGTTCAAAAGAATTCTTAACAGGTTTAAGAAAGCTTTGTGATGAAAAAGATATTGCTTTGATTTTAGATGAAGTTCAATGTGGTATGGGTAGAACAGGAACAATCATGACTTATTTCCAATACGATATCTTACCTGATATTTTATGTTTAGCTAAAGGAATTGGGGCAGGTTTTCCAATGGGAGCCTTTGTCGCAAGTAAAAAGTTTGCTGCAGCTATGGAACCTGGAGATCATGGTTCTACTTATGGTGGAAATCCAATGGCTGGACAAGCATGTCGAACAGTCTTTAAAATCTTAGAAGAAACAAAGATGATTGATCATGTTCAAGATATTAGTGAATATTTAATTGAAAAATTAGATGATTTAAAAGATAAATATCCTTGTATTAAAGAAAGACGTGGTTTAGGATTGATGATTGGTTTAGAATTTGATCGACCAGTTAAAGATATTGTTCAAACATGTTTAGATAATGGACTTATTGTTGTTACAGCAGGAGCCAACGTTGTAAGAATGTTACCACCATTTATTACAACTGAAAAAGATGTAGATCAAGCAATTGCTATTTTAGATCAAGCAATTGAAAAAAATATTTAAAAATTTTAAAAAATTAAAAGAAAAATAGGATGTTTTTGACATATATAATGATGAGGTGATAAATATATGTTGAAATATCCTATTTTTTTACAAGATAATGAAAACAGTTGTGGTGCATACTGTATTAAAATGCTATTAAGTTTTTATAAAAGAGATGATGAAATAAAAAATATTAAAAAGCGTTGTCGACTTACAAAAGAAGGTATTACGGTTTATGGCTTGATACAAGTTTTAAAAGAATATCATCTAGAAGCAAAAGCGTATCAATGTGAGTTTAAACATTTATTTGAAGAGGTCAATTGCCCAGTAATCATTCATTTAAAACAAGATGATCTCTATCATTATGTTGTTTTGTATAAAATCAAAGATGAATATTTTTTAGTGGGAGATCCAGCCAAGGGACTCATAAAAATGTCTTATGAAATTTTTTCAAAACAGTTTACAGGGGTAATCATCATGGTCAATCATGTAGGAATGCCGCTTACTAAAAGAAATAGCTATACTTTTCAAAATTTTCTAAAAGATCATTTTAAACAACATTATCAAATAATTATTAAAATGGTCATCAAAACCATTATTATTTCTCTATTGACAATGCTTTTTTCTTATTATTATCAATTATTGATTGATTCTTTTTCAAAATATCAAATTTATCAAATTATTCTCATTTCTCTTGGTTTTTCAATCCTCTATGCTTTTAAACTTTTATTAGATTATTTAAGAAGACAACAAATTTTAGAATTAAGTAAAGAACTTAATCAAGAATATGCTTTAAAAACAATGCAAAATCTGATTTATCAAGATTATGATTATATTGATGGTTTAGAAAAAGGAACTTTATTATCTAGATCACAAAATTTATTTGAATTAAGTCAATATTTTATAGAATTTTATCATGTAATATTTATTGATAGTATTTTAATACTCTTTATTTTGTTTTTTATTTTATCGATTCAGTTATCTTTGTTTTTTATTGTTTTATTAATGATGGTCCTCATTTTTTTAGTATTTTATTTTTATAGTAAAAAGTTACATATTGAAAATAAAAAAATATTAGAACAAAAAGAACATTTAAATGATGGCCTATTAGAATTTCAAGAAAACTATTTTCAAACAATTCAGTTTAAAGTTAAAAAAATGATGAAAAATAAACTAGGATATCTCTATGATACTTACTTTATGAATGTCTATCATCATGATGAAATGACCAATATTCATCAAGTTCAATTAGAAGCCTTGATTCAAATCATGATTATGGCTGTCTTATTATTGGCAATCATCATTTATAAAAAGCAACAAATGACCCTTGGAACAGTGATGCTTGTTTATTTATTACTTTCTTATATGATTGATCCTTTAATGAAAATGTCAGTCTTTATTGCGATGCATGATGAATTACAAATTATTTTTGAAAGATATAAAGAAATGTTACCTGAAAAAAGAGAGAGGAAAAAGAAAATCAAAAAGATAAAAAGCATTGAATTAAAACATGTAAGTTTTAGTTATGGTTATACCCGACCTCTTTTTGATCATTTTCAATTAAAAATAGAACGTTCATTATTTATTCAAGGTAAAACAGGAAGTGGTAAATCAACACTTTTGAAACTGATCATGAATCAATTACAACCAACAAAAGGAGAAATTGTTATTAATGGAATCAATCTACAAGAACTTGATTTAAATAGTTATTATAGTCATATTAAATATTTAAATAAAACTCCCGTTTTTTATAAAGAATCATTAAGAACGAATATAATTTTTGATCGTTTGTTTTTAGAGGATAAAATGATAGAATTATTGCATTATTTTATGTTGGATGATTTAGTAAATGGTTTAGATTTGAAACTGGATGAACAGGGTGGCTTTTTATCATCGGGACAAGGACAACTCGTGATGATTATTCGTGCACTATTAAGTGAACCCGATGTTTTGATTTTAGATGAAGCATTTAGTAATATAGATCAAGAAAGATTACAATTATTGATCAATTATCTAAGTTTTCAAAAGATCATCGTGATTATTGTTTCTCATCAAATAAATATGATGAACTGCCAGTTTGACTGTGTTATAATTGATTCAGGAAAAATAGTGGGTGAGGAAGATTATGGAAATAGATTTAGCACTTAATAATGAAGTAGAAGATTTTAAAGAAGATTATGAAAGTATTTATTTAGAAATTATTCAAGAAGCATGTAAACAATTGGATATTCATGATGATTTAGAATTATCAGTTATTTTTGTAGATGATCAGCGTATTCATGAAATCAATAAGGAATATCGTAAAATTGATCGTAGTACAGATGTTATTAGTTTTGCTTTAGAAGATAGTGAACAATATTACATTGAAGGTATGCCAAGAGAAATAGGAGATATTTTTATTTCAATTGATCATGCTAAAATGCAAGCAGAAGAATATGGTCATTCATTTTATCGAGAAATGTGTTTTTTATTTACACATGGTTTATTACATTTACTTGGATTTGATCATATGAATGAAGAAGATGAAAAAGTGATGTTTTCAAGACAAAAAGAAATATTGAATGCTTTAAATATTGAAAGGAAATAATATGGACCAAAATAAATTAATCGATTTAGCTTGGAAAGCAAGAGAAAATGCGTATGTTCCTTATAGTCATTTTAAAGTAGGAGCTTGTATTGCTTTAAAAGATGGAACATTTGTTCAAGGATGTAATATTGAAAATGCTGCTTATGGGTCAACAATGTGTGCAGAAAGAAATGCTGTCTTTGGCGCTTATTGTAAAGGTTATCGCAAAGAAGATATTATTGGACTAGCAATTGTTGCTGATTGTAGTCCGATTGCTTCTCCATGTGGGGCATGTCGCCAAGTATTATCAGAACTTGTTGATTTAGAGATGCCCATCTTTCTAGCAAATAAAGAAAAAGTAGAAAAACATACAATTGGTGAATTATTACCAATGGTATTTATAGGAGAGAGTTTATGAGTTTTAAATCAGGATTTGTCAGTATTGTAGGACGTCCAAATGTTGGAAAGTCTACCTTATTAAATCAAATATTAAAAACAAAGCTTGCTATCATGTCAGATGTTGCTCAAACAACACGTAATACAATTCAAGGTATTTATACAGATAATGAAGCACAAATCATTTTTATGGATACACCAGGAATCCATAAACCTCAAGATGGTTTAGGAAACTTTATGAATACGACGGCTTTAAATAGTATTTATGGAGTGGATATGGTTTTATTTATTGCACCAGCAAATGAAACGATTGGTAGAGGAGACCGTTTTATTATTGAAAGATTAAAAGAAGCGGATGGACCGGTTTTCCTTTTACTTAATAAATGTGATCTTGTTTCTAAAGATGAAGTTATTAAAAAATTAACAGAATGGAAAGAACTTTTTGATTTTAAAGAAATCATTCCTATTTCAGCTTTAGAAGATCAAAATGTGGATACATTGATTTCTACAATTAAAACATATTTAAATGAAGGAATGATGTATTATCCAAAAGATCAAATGACAGATCATCCAGAAAGATTTGTAATGGCTGAATTTATTAGAGAAAAGATCCTTTATTTTACAAGAGAAGAAGTTCCTCATAGTGTAGCAATCGTTGTTGAAAGAATGGCAGAATTAGAGGATGGCAGTGTAGAAGTTATTGCGACAATTGTTGTTGATCGTAAATCTCAAAAGGGTATTTTGATTGGTAAACAAGGAAGTATGATCAAAAAAATTCGTCAAAATGCACAAAGAGAAATGAAACGTTTTTTACAAACAACAGTGCATTTGGAATTATTTGTTAAAGTTGAAAATAATTGGCGTAATAAACAAAAATATTTAAAAGAATTTGGTTATAACGAAGATGACTATTAAAAAAGAAGAAGTTGTTTCTTTAGGTATTGTTTTAAAGACGCATCCTTATAAAGAAAGTGATTCTTTAGTCACTGTGTATTTTAAAGATTATGGAAAAATGACTTTGATTGCTCGGGGTGTAAAAAAATTAAAAAGTAAAAATGCTTCGGCTTGTCAAAGTCTTACACTTTCAGAGTTTACTTTTATACCTAGAAATGGTTTATCAACGATGATTAAAGCAAGTTCGGTTGATTTTTATCGTTATATTAAAGAAAATCTTGAATTAGAAGCTTATGCAAGTTATTTTATGGAATTTGTTTTAAAGAATGAAGAAGATAATCAACCGGATTTAGAAATCTTTGATACTTTAAAAAAATCATTGGATGCTTTAAATCATGGATATCCCTATCCATTGGTTTATCTATTATATAATGCATTTATTTTAAAAAGGTGTGGGATGGCTTTACAAGTTGATGGCTGTGTAAGATGTTTAAGACAAGATCATATAGCAGGAATCAGTTTAGAAGATGGGGGCTTTGTCTGTCATGATTGTTTATCACTTCATGATAAACAATTAGATAAGGTGACATTAAAGGCTTTTCGTCATATTAATAAATTAACGATTGATTCTATTGATCAACTTAAAGTACCGGATGAATCTATTGATTTATTAATGGAAATTATGGATTATTATGTTGATGAGATGACGGGGATTTTATTTAAAACAAAGAAAATGATTCAAAGTCTTTCAAAAATATGACAAAAGTAGACACTTTTGTCTTTTTTTATAAACATATTTTGACTATAATAGAAACAAAAGTAAGGGGAGGACTTATAGATGGGACAATTTTTACCGATAAATAGAAAAGAAATGGAAGAAAGAGGATGGCAAGAGGTAGATTTTGTCTATATTTGTGGTGATGCTTATGTAGATCACCCTTCATTTGGAGCAGCTATTATTTGTCGTACATTAGAAGCAAATGGTTTTAAGGTTGCTTTTTTATCGCAACCAGATTGGCATAAGATAGAAGAATTTAGGCAATTTGGGAAACCTCGTTTAGGTTTTTTAATTTCTTCGGGAAATATTGATTCAATGGTCAATCATTACACTGTTTCTAAAAAAAGAAGACATAAAGACTCTTATACACCAGGTGGTGAAGGTTTTAAAAGACCAGATAGAGCAGTTATTGTTTATAGTCAAATGGCAAGACAAGCATTTCCAGATGCTAATATTTTAATTGGAGGAATTGAAGCTTCTCTTAGACGTTTAGCTCATTATGATTATTGGAGTGATAAGGTTAGAAAATCGATTATTATTGATGCCAATGCAGATTTATTAATGTTTGGAATGGGAGAAAACAGTATTATTGAAGTTGCAGAAGCATTAGATAGTGGATTAGATATTAAATATTTAACGTATTTAGATGGAACAGTTTATAAAACAAAAAATATCGATGATTTAAATGAAGCTGATTATATAATGCTTCCTAGTTACGAAGAAATTACAACATCTAAAAGAAAATACGCTGAATCTTTTCAAAAACAATATTTAAATACCGATCATTATAATGCTAAAATCTTAGTTGAACCTTATCAAGGATGGTATGTGGTTCAAAATAAACCGAATAGACCACTTACCCAAAGAGAATTCGATAGAGCTTATGGTTATGATTACAATCGTGATTATCATCCAAATTATCAACACGTTCCAGCTATTGATGAAGTTAAATTCTCACTTATTTCAAATAGAGGGTGTTTTGGATCATGTAATTTCTGTGCTCTAGCGTTCCATCAAGGAAGAATTATTCAAGCAAGAAGTCATGAATCAATTATTGCTGAAGCTAATAAAATGGTTTGGGATCCAGATTTTAAAGGATACATTCATGATGTTGGTGGGCCAACAGCTAACTTTAGAGATACTGCTTGTGATAAACAAAAAACCAAAGGGGCTTGTCCTACAAAACAATGTTTATGGCCAGAACCTTGTAAAAATTTAAAAGTTGATCATGAAGATTATTTATCATTACTTACAAAATTAAGACAGCTTCCAAACGTTAAAAAAGTTTTCGTACGTTCAGGAATTCGTTACGATTATCTCATGTATGATAAAAATGATCATTTCTTTGAAGAACTTGTTCAACATCATATTTCAGGACAATTAAAAGTTGCCCCTGAACATATCAGTAATCATGCTTTAGACAAGATGGGTAAACCAAGACGTGGGCTTTACGAAAAATTTGTTGATAAATATTATCGTATTAATGAAAAATATAATAAAAAACAATTCTTAGTGCCTTATTTAATGTCCTCTCATCCAGGATGCCGTTTAGAAGATGCTATCGAACTAGCGGAATATTTAAGAGATATTCATCATCAACCTGAACAAGTACAAGATTTTTATCCAACGCCAGGAACACTTTCAACAACGATGTATTATACAGGGTTGGATCCTCGTGATATGACACCTGTTTATGTGCCCAAAGATCCTAAAGAAAAAGCGATGCAAAGAGCCTTGATTCAATATAAGAATCCTAAAAACTATGACCTTGTATATGAAGCTTTGATCAAAGCTAATCGAAAAGATTTGATTGGATTTGGTAAAAAATGCTTGATTAAACCACGTACAAAAAAGCAAAACTATAACAGATCTTATACAAGGGGGCATAAATGATGAAACTTACAGAAACGTATACGTCCTTAACACAAACACATATTAAATTTGATATTTATCAACCGAATGTGATATTAAGATATAAGGGAATCATTCAACTTCATCATGGATTATGTGAACATTCAGACCGTTATCAAAAATTTGCGGAATATTTAAGTCATGAAGGTTTTATTGTAGTCGTGCCTGATTTTCCTGGGCATGGTACATCACTTTATCATTTTGAACAAGGCTATTTTGGAAGCGGAAATGCTCTTGATACTTTGATTGAAGATATGCAACGTTTAAGACATATTATCGCTAAAAGATATGAAGAGCTTCCTTATTTTATGATTGGTGTTGATTTTGGTTCGCTCGTATTACTTAAATATGCCATGACGTATGGAGATTATATTAATGGAATGATTATGCTTGGAACATGTATGAAAAATAATTTTTATTATCGTATGAAGGCAATTGTTGATTTAAATATTTTATTACATGGACAAATGAACCGTTCAAGAGTAATAAAAAAAGCAGTTGATTTATTTTTACAAAAAAATTTAAATGGTTGTTATAAAATGAGTAATCAAAAAGAAGTACAGCTTTATCAAGAAGATCCTTTAAGTGATTTTGTTTATACAAATCAAGCCTATCATGATATATTGGAATACATAAAATATGTAAGTGAGGAAGATCATCTAAAACATATACCTGATTATTTACCTGTTTATTTATTATCAGGTGGTTTTGATAATCTTACTAAAAATGGAAAAGATACTATAAAACTTTATCAAATATTAAAAGGAAATGGTCTAAAAGATCTCCAATATAAGATTTATGATAATAAAAGACAAGATATTTTACATGATAATAATTATCGAGATGTCTATCATGATATCATGCATTGGTTAGACGAAAGAACCTATATATAGTACCCTTATAGTTGGTTGACAAATATCCACTATAAGGGTATTTTATTTGTACGCGAAAAGAAGATAGAAGACTTGGAAAGCCAAGTCTTTATTCATTTATATCGTAAAAAAGGAGAAAATTATGGCAACTAAAGATATGGATAAATTAGTAAATCATGCAAAATCAACTGGTTTTGTATATCAAGGTTCAGAAATCTATGATGGACTAGCAAATACATGGGATTTTGGACCATTAGGTGTTGAAATGAAAAACAATATTAAACGTTTATGGTGGAAAAGATTCATTCAAGAATCTCCTTATAACGTTGGTTTAGATTCAGCTATTTTCATGAATCCAAAGGTATGGGAAGCTTCAGGACATGTTGGTGGTTTCTCTGATCCATTAATTGACTGTAAAGAATGTAAAACAAGACATCGTGCAGATAAATTAATTGAAGCATATGATCCTTCTGTACATAGTGAAGGTTGGTCTAATGAACAAACAATGTCTTATATTAAAGAACATAATATTGTTTGTCCTAACTGTGGAAAAAGTAATTTCACTGATGTTAGACAATTTAAATTAATGTTTGAAACACATATGGGTGTTGTTGAAGATGATAAATCTGTTGTTTATTTACGTCCAGAAACTGCACAAGGAATCTTTGTAAACTTTAAAAATATTCAAAGAACTTCTCGTAAAAAAGTACCATTTGGTATTGGTCAAATTGGTAAATCATTCAGAAATGAAATTACACCAGGTAACTTTATTTTTAGAACAAGAGAATTTGAACAAATGGAATTAGAATTCTTCTGTAAACCAGATACTGATTTAGAATGGTTTGATTATTGGAAAGCTTATTGTAAAAAATTCTTATTAGACTTAGGATTAAAAGAAGAAAATTTAAAATTCAGAGATCATGAAAAAGAAGAATTATCTTTCTATTCTAAGGCTACATGTGATGTTGAATATAAATTCCCATTTGGATGGGGTGAATTATGGGGTATTGCAGACCGTACAGATTATGATTTATCTCGTCATATGGAACATTCTAAAAAATCTTTAGAATATTTAGATCCTCAAACAAATGAAAAATATATTCCATATGTTATTGAACCATCTGTAGGGGCAGACCGTTTATTCTTATCTATTTTCTGTGATAGTTATCAAGAAGAAGCATTAGAAAATGGAGATACAAGAACAGTGATGAAATTACATCCTGCCATTGCTCCATATAAAGTAGCAGTTTTACCACTTACTAAAAAACAAAGTGAAAAAGCTGAAGAAGTTTATGCAACACTTGCTAAACATTTCTCTGTTGAATTTGATGTTGCAGGTCAAATTGGTAAAAGATATCGTCGTCAAGATGCTATTGGAACACCATATTGTGTGACTGTTGATTTTGATACAATGGAAGACAATGCGGTTACTGTTCGTGATAGAGATACCATGGAACAAGTACGTTTACCAATTGATCAATTAGTAGATTATATTCAAGATAAAATTACATTCTAATAAAGGAGATTATTATGCCAAGACTTTCAAATGAAAAAATCAATGAAATAAGACAAAGCGTTGATATCGTTGATGTTATTGGCAATTATCTTCCTTTAGAAAGAAGAGGTCGTAATTATTTAGCAAGATGTCCGTTTCATGATGACAATCGACCATCAATGTCTGTTTCACCTGAAAAGCAGATTTATAGATGTTTTGTTTGTTCTCATGGGGGAAATGTATTTACTTTCTTACAAGATTACTTAAAAATTTCCTTTATGGAAGCTGTCAAAATGGTGGCTCAAATGGGAAATGTTGATTTAGGTGATTTTACATTTTATGAAGAAAAACCACATGTAAATCAAGAATTAGAACCATACTATTTAATGCATGAAGAAGCTAATCGTATTTATAAACATTATTTAACGACGAAGCTTGCTTTAGAGGCAAATAGTTATTTGAGTCAAAGACATTTATCTAAAGAAATTATTGACTATTTTGAAATTGGTTATGCACCAGAACAAAATATTTTATTAAAAGCTTTTGAAAAATCTGGTTTTTCAAGAATGCAAGCTTATGAATCAGGACTTGTTATAGAATCTGAAGTAGGATACGATCGCTATTCCAATCGTATTATGTTTCCTTTACATAATAGTGAAGGACGTGTTGTTGGCTTTAGTGGTCGTATCTATCAAAAAAATCAAAAAGAATCCAAGTATATGAACTCTCCTGAATCTAAAATTTTTATTAAAGGAGAGACCTTATACAATTACCATCGTATAAAAAATGATGTTAGAAATGAAGGTAAAGTCATTATTCTAGAAGGTTTTATGGATGTAATAGCATTATATAAAGCAGGTATTAAAAATACTGTCGCAATTATGGGAACAGCTTTAACTTCACAACATTTAAAAATGTTAAAACGATTATCAAATGATATTGTTTTATGTCTTGATGGTGATCAAGCTGGAAAAAATGCGATGATAAAATGTGTGGATGCTTTAAATAATGAAGGATTTCATACATCAATCGTGGTTATTCCTGATGCAATGGATCCAGATGAATTTCTAGAAGCTAAAGGAAAAGATGAATTAATAGCACTCTTTAAAAATCCGATAAGTGCTGTTGAGTTTAAATTAAATTATTATTATGAACGTATCAATGTTGATAATTATGAAGATCGAAAAAATTATTTAGAATCCATGGTTAAAGTCATCATGCAATTGGATGATATTGTTGATCAAGATTATTATATTGGTCAACTTGAAAAAAAATCAGGATTTTCTAAAGAAACAATTCATCATCTAATGAGTCAACAAACTCCTGTAAAAAAACCAATACCTTTTAGACCAGTGACTTATGATCATGTTTCAAGATTGATTGATAAGTATCAAAAGGCTGAAAGAGATTTGTTATATTATATGATGCAGGATAAAAAGTATGCGATGCAATATGAAGCAAAAGCAGGCTATATGTATGATAAAGTTAATCGCTTAATTGCTTCCTATATTATTGATTATTATCGTCAGTACGTCATTTTAGAAGTTGCTGATTTGATTAATATGATTGATGATCAAGATATTGTTAAAAGAATTTTAGAAATATCATCTTTACATTTACCTCAATTAGAATCAAATCAAGCAATTGATGATTATATCAAAATAATACAAGAAAAACTTAAAATTGAACGAATTAAACAACTTGAACAAGAGCTATCACAAACATATGATCCTCGTCAACAAGCAAAAATTCTTCAAGAAATTATAGAATCAAAAGATAAGGAGTAAACTATGGCAAAGAAAAAAGTACAAGCAGTTTCATTTGATGATTTAAAAAAATTAGTTGTAAATGAAGCAAAAAACAATAACAATGTATTAACCCAAGAACAAATTGATGAATATTTAATGAATTATGATTTAAGTGATGAACTCGCAGAAGAATTACTTGAATATATTCAACAAAATCAAATTACCATTTCTGATGATGATTTAGATTCATTAGATGTAGATGATGATATGTTACTTGCAGGCGTTCCTGCAATGGACGATGATTTAGACCTTGATTTAGATGATGCAGACGATACTCCTGATCTAGATTTTGATGGTGATTTCGATATGATGACAGGGGATACATTACATATGTATCAAGAACATGATGATGATAAAGAAAGCGAAAGCACTCAACTTGGAAGTAATGTTAAAATTAATGATCCTGTAAAAATGTATCTTAAAGAAATTGGGCGAGTTGAATTATTAAATCATGATCAAGAAATTGAATTAGCTAAAAGAATTCTTGAAGGAGATGAACAAGCTAAAAAAGAACTTGCTGCAGCAAACTTAAGATTAGTTGTTTCTATCGCTAAAAGATATGTTGGACGTGGAATGTTATTCTTAGATTTAATCCAAGAAGGAAACATGGGGTTAATTAAAGCAGTAGAAAAATTTGATTATACAAAAGGATTTAAATTTTCTACTTATGCGACTTGGTGGATTAGACAAGCAATTACACGTGCAATTGCCGATCAAGCCCGTACAATTCGTATTCCAGTACACATGGTAGAAACAATCAATAAATTAACACGTATTCAAAGACAATTAATTCAAGAATTAGGTAGAGAACCATCTGCTGAAGAAATTGCTGAAAAAATGGATGGTATGACACCTGAAAAAGTACGTGAAATTCAAAAAATTTCATTAGAACCTGTTTCATTAGAAACACCAATTGGTGAAGAAGATGATTCACATTTAGGTGATTTTATTGAAGATGAAGGAGCAATGTCTCCAGATGATTATGCTGCTAATGAATTATTAAAAGATGAATTGAATGATGTTTTATTAGAACTTACAGATCGTGAAGAAAAAGTATTAAGACTTCGTTTTGGTTTGGATGATGGAAGAACAAGAACTCTTGAAGAAGTTGGACGTGAATTTAACGTTACACGTGAACGTATTCGTCAAATTGAAGCAAAAGCATTAAGAAAATTAAAACATCCATCTCGTTCTAAAAGATTAAAGGATTTCTTAGATCGTTAATGAAACTATCAAAAAGATTAGAATTACTTGCTTATTTGGTAGAAAAACATAAAAAAGGAAATACCTTGGCAGATATTGGAACAGATCATGCTTATTTGCCATGTTATTTAGTTGAAAAAAATATAATAGAGAAAGCTTATGCCTGTGATGTCGCAAAAGGTCCTTTTGCGGCGTCACTTTCTACTATTAGGCAATATCATTTTGAAGAAAATGTAGAAGCATTATTAGGAGATGGATTAGATCCTATTCTTGATAAAGAAGTTGATATGGTAACGATTGCTGGAATGGGATCATTTCTAATTGTAGAAATATTAGAAAAAAATAAAGCGTATTTAAACAAAGTTAAACAATTCTATTTACAACCTAACGCTAATACGGATCATCTAAGAAAATATTTATTTAAAAATCATTTTAAAATTATTGATGAAAAGATAATTAAAGATGGTCATCATGTTTATGAGATGATGGTAGTAGAAAATACAAATCAAGATATTCAATATAATCAAGAAGATATAATGTTTGGTCCTGTTTTAAGAAAAAATAAAGATGAACTATTTATTCGTTATTGGCAAAAACAATATCAAACATATTTAAAGATTATGAAAGATTTGCCATCAAATCATCCAAGATATTTAGAATTAGAAAAACAAAAACAATTAATTGAAGGTGAACTTAATGAAAGCTTATGAAATTATGAATCATTTGGAGAAATATTTTCCTTTAAATCTTCAAATGGATTTTGATTGCTGTGGCCTACAACTTGGAAGTAGAGAAAAGGAAGTTAAAAAAGTTTATATTGCTTTAAACGCTGATAATGAAACATTACAAGCCTGTATTGAAAATAATTGTCAAATGTTAATTACACATCATCCTTTTTTATTAGAAAAAATAAAAAACATGGATACATCTTTACATCAAGGAAAATTTATTGAAAGGGCTATTAAACATGATATTGTTGTTTATAGTTTACATACATGTTTAGATAGAGGACAAAATGGGATTTCCATGAATGATTGGTTGATTCAAAAATTAGGTGTTCATGATGTTGCTTGTTATGATCATTATGAAGTAGGAAAGAAAGCTACTTTAAATCAAGCAATGGAAGGACAAGATTTTATAGAATATGTAAAAGATAAATTTCATTTGCAACATTTAAAATATAGTAAAAATACAAATAAAATGATACATACAATTGCTATTTGTGGGGGAAGTGCAGCAGACGACTTAGAAATTCTTACTGGTCAAGTAGATTGTTATATTACAGGTGATACTAAATATCGACATGCTAAATATGCTATTGATCATGATTGTTTATTGATTGATCCTGGTCATCATTTAGAAGTTATAATTGAAGAAAAACTTCCTGAATTATTAGAAGATTTACCAATTCAAATACAAATTCATGAAAGTCTTGATTATTTTAAATATGAATAAAACTCTTGGGATGACTCAAGAGTTTTTTCATATTTGATAGGCTATAAGAAAGGAGCTTTATTATGAAATTACATTATCAAGGAAAATATAATTTAGATCCTGAAACATTACCGAAAAGAAAACATCAACCCAATGCTGTAAAATTTAAAGAAGTCAGTTCATCCAAAGAACTCGCTGTTATTGCTAATACAATAGGACTTATATTAATGGTCATTTTATCTATTCCTATTCTTTTAGTATATAAAAATGATTTGCTGCTTTATTTTGATGATGTGATGCTTGGTGCTATTTTTCCAATTTTAACAATGTTTCCTCATGAGCTTTTACATGCCCTTTGTTTTAAAGAAGATGTTTATCTTTATACAAATTTTAAACAAGGAATGGTTTTTGTTTTAGGAACTGAAACAATGAGTAAAAAAAGATTTATTTTTATGTCTCTTCTACCAAATTTAGTTTTTGGTTTTCTTCCTTACTGCTTATCTTTTCTAGGAACTAAATATTTGATGTTTGCTTTATGGGGAGTTCTTGCTGTAGCAATGGGGGCAGGAGATTATTATAATGTTTTCAATGCTCTTACACAAATGCCTAAAGGAGCTAGAACCTATTTATATCAGATGAATTCTTATTGGTATATACCTGAAAATAAATAAAAATAAGTTTCAAAAAATTAATTTATTTTACCTTTTTTTGTAACTCTTTTTTATAAAATAATGAAAGAAAAAATATTTTTTAAGTGGATGTGCTTACATTGATTTTACGCATTGTTATCTTAAAAAAATAGGTTTATACTAAAAGATGAAAAGAGTAAAGGAAGGCAAGAATTATGAACAAAAACGAGTTTATGTCAAAAACAAAAATTGTATGTACTATTGGACCAGCTTCAGAAAGTAAAGAAATGCTTACTAAATTAGTAAAAGCTGGAATGAATGTCATGAGATTAAACTTTTCTCATGGAACTCATGAAGAACATGAAGAAAAAATCAATACTTTATTAGAAATTAATAAAGAATTATCGACAAATGTTGCTATTTTATTAGATACAAAAGGACCTGAAATTAGAACTGGTGATTTTGTTGGTGGGAAAACAACTTTTAAAAAAGGGCAAACTTCAACTATTTGTGTAGAAGATATTGAAGGAACAAGTGAAAGATTTACAATCACTTATAAAGATTTATATAAAGATGTTAAACCAGGTGGTTTCATCTTAGTAAA
>JABLTO010117897.1_pt1 | contig 45563 bp, 59 predicted proteins | sample 7160091 | NCBI WGS metagenome assembly JABLTO01 (sample SAMN14651225, study PRJNA627086) | human gut metagenome | isolation source: feces | host: Homo sapiens
AAATTACTGGGGGGGGGGGCATTTGCCGCCCGCCCGATCATGGGGGAGATACGAATGAGCCTTTATACGGATTGGCGCGAGCGGGCCGATGCGCAGCGCACGCCGCACGAGCAACAGAAGTTCTGGAACGATTATTTTGATCTCGAAACGGAAAACTATAAAAAAATCCTTGCCAACCATGAAAAAGCGTTTTCGGGCGAACTGAGCGCGCTTGCAGAAACCTTTGGCATGGATGCAGTTACCTTCCTTGGCTTCCTGGATGGCATCAACACGAGCCTAAAGCAGGAACTCGATCTCGAAAGCCTTGCAAGCGATACGGCGCTTACGCTGGATGTTGATTTCGAAAAGCTCTATTTTAACATGCTCGATGCAAAGGCAGATTGGCTCTATCATTTAAAGGAGTGGGACGCTGTGCTCTCCGAGGAAAAGCGCCATGAGATTACCAAGGAATTTCGTGCCTCCAAGGTATTTGTAAAAGAAAAGAATATTGGCCGCAACGACCCCTGCCCCTGTGGCAGCGGCAAGAAATACAAGAAGTGCTGCGGTAAAGATCAATAAAAAAGCTTTGCGTGCTGCGGGAATTCCCGCGGCACGCTTTTGCATTCGGGCACCCATAGGTGTTGAGCTAAGTAAGCCGCTGATCAAAGTGCAATCTAGGGGTGCAGAGAAGCGGAAGTGAATGGAGCACACGGTTTGCGCCTGCGTAAAAAACTGGGAGGGCATGCATTCGATCGCAGAAATGCCAGGGCTTCTTTCCATAAATTTCACTTTTGGGAAGCCGGATATGGACTGACGCCGCTTGTTCATTTTGCGGAGATGGCATATAATAAAAAAGTTAAAAGCAGTTTATAGAACGCTTAAATTAAGAAAGGGAAATGCTATGAAACTACGGTTTTGCGGCGCAGCGCGCAGCGTAACGGGTTCCTGCCATATGCTCAGCGCAAACGGCAAGAAGATCCTAATCGATTGCGGCATGCGCCAGGGGGCAGATAAAAAGACGGAATTTGGGGAGGACAAATTCCCATTTAGCCCGGCGGAGATTGACACTGTCCTTTTAACCCATGCGCACATCGACCATGCGGGCTTAATCCCGCTGCTCGTTAAGCAGGGCTTTACGGGGAACGTGATTGCAACCGAAGCTACGGCGCAGCTCTCCAGTATTATGCTGCCGGATAGCGGCCATATCCAGGAGCAGGAAGCCGAATATCAAACCCGCAAAAACCTCCGCGCAGGCAGGGCACCTGTAGAGCCGCTTTATACGGTGCAGGATGCGCAGAATGCGCTCAAGCAATTTGTTTCCACATCCTATGGGAAGATCGTTACGATAGCGCCTGGCATTACGGCACGCTTTAACGATATTGGGCATCTTTTGGGCTCGTCTTCCATCGAGGTGTGGGTGGAAGAAGATGGGAAGACGACGAAGATCGTCTTTTCCGGGGATATCGGACGCGAGGAACGCCCGATCATCTGCGATCCGCAGCAGGTAAAAGGCGCGGATTACCTCGTCATCGAAGGCACCTACGGCGACCGCAACCATCAAGAATCTACTGCGGAGGCCAAAGAAGCACATCTGATTTCCGTGCTCAAGATGGGGATTGCCCGCGGCGGCAACATCGTGATCCCATCCTTTGCGGTTGGAAGGACGCAGGAGCTTCTTTATTATATCAAACGCCTTCTGATGAAAAACGCCGTGCCAGGTCTGGAAAATGTGCCCGTTTATATCGACAGCCCGCTTGGCATTAACGCAACAAAGATCTATGAAAAATGCGCGGAAGGGTATTACGATGAAGAAGCGCGCGAGATGGCAAAATCCGGCTCGCCGTTTGATTTTCCAACGCTGCGCGTTGCGGTGACTGCGGATGAAAGCAAGCTCATCAACACGCAGCCCGGCTGCAACATCATCATTTCCTCTTCCGGCATGTGCGATGCAGGCCGCATTCGCCACCATCTTAAGCATAACCTGTACCGTGCGGATTCCACAATCGTGTTTGCAGGGTACCAGGCAGAAGGCACGCTGGGCCGCATCTTGCTCGATGGCGTGAAAAAGGTGCGCCTTTTCGGCGAAGATGTGCGCGTAAACGCTGCGATTGAGCGCATTGAAGGCTTTTCCGGCCATGCCGGGCGCGATGAGCTGATCGAATGGATTGAGGGTATTGGCAATAAGCCCATTTGTACATTCTTTGTGCATGGTGAGGCGGAAGTGCTGGATAGCTTTTCAAGCGCGGTGCATGCGCTCGGCTATAATGTAGAGGTTCCTGCGCTTCTTGAAGAGTTTACGCTGCTTCCGGGCGGCGTGGCCAAAACGCCGGAAACCGCAGTTGTGCCTGCTGCCGCAGAGGAGCTTGCCGAGCTGCGCTATGCGCAGAACCTGCGCACGCAAGTCGAGCGCCTACGCGCTCTCCTGGACAGCACGGATTGGAAAGCAGATGCTTCTGCCGCGTTGCGCGCCGAGATTATGGAAGAGGACGTGCGGACCCTTGTGGACAAGTGGGAGCGCATCCTCAAGCGCAGGTAAAACAAATACCGTGTGCTTCAAGCGCAAGCCCTCTGCCAGAAATGGCAGAGGGCTTTTTGCAGAATGGAGAGAACGGCGCTGTAAAAGGAAAACCACTTGCTTTTTGCATGATGAGGCCTCGGCATGGCCCTCTTTTGTTGCATCCATGCATATGCTATAATAAATTGAAGATTTATGGAAGTTAGGAGGAACAGCATGTACGCGCGCGTTATCATCGATATTGCCCATGCGAATGTGGACAGGCTGTTCACCTATGAAATACCGGAAGGCATCGCCGTGCAGCCGGGCCACCGGGTGCTCGTGCCGTTTGGCGCGGGGAACCGGAAAACGGAAGGCTTCGTTCTGGCAATATCATCGGAAACGGATGTGGACCGGCTTGCCCTTAAGCCAATCCTGCGCACAATGGAACCCTATCCTGCGTTGACGGAAGAACAGATCGCCCTTTCCTACTGGATTGCGGAAGCCTACCATTGCCTGCTTGTGGATGCGTTGCGCCTTTTGATTCCAGCGCAGATGCGCGGAGGCCGTGTAAAAGAAAAAACGGTGCGCACCGTGCGCTTAAGGCCCGGCGTGGATCTAGCGGCAGCAAAGGCAGCGCTTTTAACGAAAACAGGCGTTTCACGCGCGCCCAAACAGACGGAAGTGCTGGAGCTTGTCGCGCAGGCGGGAACGTATATGAGCACAGCGGATCTCTGCGCGTTCGTGCCCGGCGCATCCGGCGCGGTAGCAGCGCTGCTAAAAAAGGGAATTCTGGAAGAGGAAGGGCAGGAGACCTTCCGCAGCCCGTTCCGTACGGCGGTGGAAACACCCGGGAAGGCGCTGCCGTTTACGCCGCAGCAGCAGGCCGCGTTTGATGGGATCATGCAATCCGTGGAACAGGGTGGAGGCACATGCCTGCTTTATGGCGTAACGGGAAGCGGAAAGACAGAGGTTTATCTGCAGGCTGTTGCCCGCGTGATGCAAGAAGGCGGGAAGGCAATTGTGCTCGTGCCGGAGATCTCGCTCACGCCGCAGGCCATGGAGCGCTTCCGCAGCCGTTTTGGCGCGCGCGTTGCCGTTTTGCACAGCCGCCTTTCACCCGGCGAACGGTATGATGAGTGGAGGCGGATCCGGCTAGGAAAAGTGGATGTGGTCATTGGCGCGCGCAGCGCGGTGTTCGCGCCGCTTACGGGGTTGAAGCTTATTGTGGTGGATGAGGAGCACGAGCCATCCTATCATTCCGAACTTGCTCCGCGCTATAGCGCGCTGGAGGTCGCTGCAAAGCGCGCGAAGCTCAATCAAGCAGTGCTTGTGCTTGGAAGCGCAACGCCTTCTGTGGCTAGCTACCGGCGCGGTCTCAAGGGCATATACCAGCTTTTGACGCTTCCAGAGCGCATCAACGGCCAGCCTATGCCGCAAGTGGAGATCGTGGATCTGCGCAACGAGTTTCGCGCAGGGAATAACAGCATTTTCAGCGCATCGCTGCATGCTGCGCTCGGTCAGTGCCTCAGCGCAGGGGAGCAGGCGATTCTCTTTATGAACCGGCGCGGATATTCCACGTTCGTCTCCTGTCGCGGGTGTGGGTATGTGGTGAAATGCCCGGATTGCGATGTTTCGATGACCTACCACAAGCTCGAAGGCGTGATGAAATGCCATTATTGCGGGCGTACTGCGCGCATCCCAAAGGTTTGCCCGGAATGCGGAAAACCGTACCTTAAAGGGTTTGGCGTAGGAACGCAGCAGGTGGAAGAGCAGCTTGCAGCGCAGTTTCCAGGCGTTTCCGCCGTGCGGATGGACCTTGATACCACGCGCACAAAAAATGCGCATGAAGCGCTGCTTGGCCGCTTTACGCGCGGTGAAGCGCAGGTGCTCATCGGCACGCAAATGATCGCAAAGGGGCTCGACATTCCAAACGTAACGCTTGTTGGCGTGATCGCAGCGGACGCTATGCTTTATATCCCCGATTACCGGAGTGGGGAGCGTACATTCCAACTCTTGACGCAGGTGGCCGGCCGGGCAGGCCGCGCGGATAAGCCTGGGCGCGTGATTGTGCAGACCTACACGCCGGAGCATCCGGTCATCGGCTTTGCGGCACGGCATGATTATCCAGGTTTCTACCAATATGAAATCGCAATGCGCCGGGCAGCGCTCTTTCCACCGTTTGCTCTGTTTCTGCGGGTCGTGCTTGCAGGGCATGATGAAGCTGCGCTTGCAGAAGATGCCGCACGCTGCGCAGAGAGGCTCCGCCAGTCGATCGAAGATGCGCTCGTTCAAGCGGGCGGCACGGCGCAGGAACTTTTGCTGCTGGATGCAGCGCCCGCCCCGGTAAAGCGCCGGGAAGGGCTTTATCGCTATCAAGTGTTGGCGCGGCTTGCGCGCACCAAGCACACAGCCGCGGCGGTGCGGGCTGCGTATGCCTATCATGATGCGCATTGGAAGGCAGGCATGGGGGATGTGGAGATTAACCCAGGAAGCATGGTCTAATGCGTGAAAAGCGGCAGGAAATGCGGCTTTTTGCGGCGTTTGCTTGCTTCTATGGGGAGAAATGGGCTATAATATTATGATACGCAATCACGATGTGATGCAGCGAAGGAGAAAACGAATGGGAAAACGGAAAATCTTTACGGGAAACGCGGCATGCCTTTATAAAAAATGCCGCCCTATAGAACATTTTGATGCGCGCCTTGGCGCACTGCTGGACGACATGGCAGAAACCATGTATGATGCCGAAGGCGTTGGCCTTGCGGCACCGCAGGTTGGCATTTTGCGCCGCGCAGTTGTGATCGACTGCGGAGATGGGCTTGTTGAGCTGATCAATCCGGAAATCCTTGAAACTTCCGGTGAGCAGGGCTGCTTCGAGGGCTGCCTTTCTTTCCCGGGCGAAAGAGGTTATGTCGTACGCCCAAATTATGTGCGCGTGCGCGCATACGACCGCAAGGGAAACCTGTGCGAATATGAAGCGGAAGAGCTGTTTGCCCGTGCCATTCTGCATGAAACAGACCACTTGGAAGGCCTAAACTATAAACGCCTTGTAACCGAGCCGCCGGAAGGATACACAGAGGATACGGAGGAGGATGCATGAGGATTGCGTTCCTCGGCACGCCGGATTTTGCCGTGCCGTCGCTTGCAATGCTTATCCGTGCAGGGCATACGCTGCAGGTGTTTACCCAGCCGGACCGGCCCGTCGGGCGCCATGCTGTGCTGACGCCGCCTCCGGTTAAAAAGCTTGCATGCGCGCATGGAATCCCGGTGTTTCAATCTGAAAAGATCCGCATGCCGGAAGGCGTAGCCGCTTTGCGTGCGTTTGCGCCCGAGCTGATGGTTACGGTCGCCTTTGGGCAGATTCTTTCGGCCGAAAATCTCTCCATTCCCCAATATGGGTGCATCAACGTGCATGGGAGCCTGCTTCCCAAATACCGGGGAGCAGCGCCCATTCAATGGGCTGTGATCCATGGGGAAAAAGAGACGGGCGTGACCACAATGATGACGGATGTCGGCCTTGATACGGGGGATATCCTGCTTGCGCGCAGCACGCCCATCGGGGAGGATGAAACGGCGGGTGAGCTGTTTGAACGCCTTGCTGTTCTGGGCGCTGAGGTGCTTTCCGATACGATAGCGGCGCTTGAGAATGGAACGCTCACGCGCACCCCGCAGGATGCAGCGCGCGCAACAAAATGCAGCATGCTGAAAAAAGAAGACGGGCATGTGGTATTTGCAGACGGCATGCAGAAGACGCACGACCGCGTGCGCGGCATGAACCCCTGGCCCGGCGCATATGCGCTGTGCGAAGGGGAAACGGTGAAACTTTGGAGAACGAGAAAAACAGCGCTCCCGCCGGAAGGCAGGCCGGGCACATGCCTCATTGCAGATCCGCGGCAGGGGCTTTTTGTGGATGCAGGCGATGGTGTGCTGGAGATTTTGGAACTGCAGTTCCCCGGCGCGAAACGCATGGACGCAAAAACGGCGTTGCGCGGCCATGACCTTTCCGGGAAGGTGCTTGCATGAGCGTGCGGCGCGTTGCGCTTGCAGCGCTGCTTGATATTACCGATGGCGGCGCATATGCGAACTTGCGCCTCAAGGAAGCTGAGCGCGGTTTGGCGCGAACGGATGCAAAATGGGTGAGTGCGGCGGTCTATGAAACGCTGGATCACCTTCTCTATATCGATTATGTGCTTGCACGGTATATCTCCGGGCGGCAAAAACCAGCCATACGCGGCATTTTGCGGATGGGGGCCTGCCAGGCCATGTTCATGGATGTGCCGCCGAGCGCGGCCTGCAATGAAAGCGTAAAGCTTGCCAAAGAAATTGGGAAAGGCGCGCTTGCGGGCTATGTAAACGGGGTTTTGCGCGCGTTGTGCCGCGATCTTGGCAAGCCGGTGCCGCTGCCGGAGGACCCGCGAGAGCGCATGAGCGTCCAATACAGCTATCCGCGCTGGCTTATCGACCTTTATGCGGACGCATATGGCGAGCCGTTTACAGAAGCTCTGCTCGCATCGCCTGTGCGGGGGCTTACCATCCGCGCCCAGGCGCCGTATACGCCCGAAATGCTTGAAACGCAACTGAAAACGCGGGGAATCCCGTTTGCGCGCGGCGCTGTCATTGCAGATGCATTGCATCTTGAAAAAGGGTTTGATATAGCGGCAGAGCCGCTGTTTCAAGAGGGTGCCATCACCGTGCAGAGCGAAAGCGCGATGCTGGTTTGCCGCGCGCTTGCACCGAAAAATGGCATGTGCGTGCTGGATGCCTGCGCTGCCCCCGGCGGCAAAACGGCGTATCTTTCCATGCTAATGGAAAACGGGGGCAAGATCGATGCGTGGGAGCTGCATGCGCACCGCTGCGAACTCATGAGAAAGACGCTCGCGCGGCTGCATGTGAAGAACGCCGTGGTGCAGCAACGGGATGCATCCAAGCCGCATCCGGAATGCGACGGAATTTTCGATGCGGTGTTGGTGGACGCGCCATGCTCCGGGCTTGGCGTGCAAGGGAAGCCCGATGCACGCTATGCAAAGTCGCAGGAGATTCTTGCGGAACTCGCCACATTGCAGATGCAACTGCTCGATTGTTGCGCACGCTATGTGAAACCGGGCGGTACGCTCGTATATGCTACATGCACCATTTCGCCTTTGGAAAACGAGGCGTGCGCGAAGGCGTTTTTGAACCGGCATCGGGAGTTTTCCGCAGGAGATCTCAGCGCATGCCTGCCGGAACGCCTACAGGAACGGGCAGCGGGCGGGATGCTGCAACTTTTTCCGCATTTGGATGGCATGGAAGGATTTTTCCTTGCAAAATTTGTGCGTAAGCAAGCGGGGGAACCATGACGGGATTGGCCTCAAAAAATATGGAAGAGCTGCAAGCGCTCATGGCGGAGCTCAACGAGCCCAAATTTCGCGCAGGGCAGATATTTGCATGGCTTGCGCGCGGCGTGCGGCCCGAGGGGATGACCAACTTGAGCCGGCGCCTTAGGGAAACGCTGGCGCAAATGCCCTATGGCGGCGCGTCGATTTTCGACCGGCGGGTTTCTCTAAAGGATGGAACAATCAAATATCTCTTCGAACTGGAGGATGGGAACCTGGTAGAAGGGGTATTGATGCGCTATAAGTATGGCAACACCCTTTGCGTTTCCACGCAGGTAGGCTGCCGCATGGGCTGCGCATTCTGCGCGTCCACGCTCAATGGCTGCGTGCGGGATCTGGAGGCGGGTGAGATTCTAAGCTTTGTTTCCTGCGCAGAGCGGGATGTGCCCTGCGAAGAAGGGCGCAAGCGTTCCGTTACGAACATTGTTTTGATGGGCAGCGGAGAACCGCTCGACAATTACGAAAACGTTGTGCGTTTTTTGCGCCTGGTTTCTGCACCAGAAGGCATGAACATCAGCCCGCGGAACATTTCGCTTTCCACCTGCGGGCTTGTGCCGCAGCTTCGGAAGTTTATGCGGGAGGCGCCGCATGTAACGCTTTCCGTTTCGCTGCATGCGCCAAACGATGCCATCCGCAGCATGCTTATGCCGGTGAATGCGGCGTATCCCATGGCGGAGCTGCTTGACGCGGCCAAAGAATATGCGGAATACACGGGAAGGCGCGTGATCTTTGAATACGCGCTCATCCAAAACATGAACAGTGCGCGCAAGCATGCGCAGGAACTGGCGTCACGCCTGCGCGGGATCAACTGCCATGTAAACTTAATCCCGCTCAACTATGTGGAGGAGCGGTCGCTTATGGGAGTAACGCGCCAGGAAGCGGAGGCGTTTATGGGCTGGCTTTCGGAGTTGGGCATTTCAGCTACGATCCGCCGGGAAATGGGAACGGACATCGAGGGTGCATGCGGGCAGCTTCGCCGGCGTGTACTCGAAGCGCGACGGGAGGAGAATCGATGATTTACGCCGCACGCTCTGTAACGGGGAAACGGGCAAAGAATGAGGATGCCGTATTCATCCCAAAGGGTGGGGAAATTTCGCTTGTTGCCGTGGCGGATGGCATGGGCGGGCACAATGCGGGCAACGTTGCAAGTGCAATCGCCGTGGAGACCCTGGCTTCCGAGTTGAAAAAGGGCGGCCCTGGCGGCCCAGCGGCGCTTGTGCGCAATGCGGTGAACCATGCAAATACGGCTGTATTTGAATATGCCAAAGTGCACCCGGAATGCCGGGGCATGGGCACCACGCTTGTGATGGCGCTCCTGTTTAAAACGCGTTTTGTGGCGGCAAATGTTGGAGATAGCAGACTCTATCATTTTCATGCGGGTCAGATGCACCAGATAACGGCAGATCATTCCTATGTGGCTGAACTTGTGGCTTCAGGCTATCTTACGCCCGAAGAAGCTGCCCATCACCCGCGCCGCAATCTGATTACGCGGGCGCTCGGAACGAGGGCCTGTGAGCGCGTGGACATTTTTGAATGCGAATGGGAAGAAAATGATGCGCTCCTGCTCTGCTCGGATGGCCTGTATTCGGAGCTGAAGGAAGCGGATCTTGTGCATGTGCTTGAAAAAAGCAATACGCTGGATGCAGCATGTGCTGCGCTGGTGGAGCTTGCGCTCGATTCCGGTTCACAGGATAATGTGAGCGTTGTTCTAGTTAAGAATGGGGAGGCATGGTAATGGTTGAGATAAACCAGCTGGTTTCTGGCCGTTACCGTGTGAATAGCCTCATCGGAACGGGCGGTATGGCAAATGTGTATAAGGCTTATGACGAAGAAGACCACCGTATTGTGGCACTCAAGGTGCTCAAGGATGAGCACAAGGGCGATATGGAATTTGTGCGCCGTTTTGAGCGGGAAGCGCAGGCGGTTCTCATTCTTTCACATGAGAATATCGTTCGTTCTTATGATGTAGGGGAAGATGGAGATGTAAGCTATATCGTACTTGAATACGTTGCAGGGAAAACGCTCAAGGAGATTATTAAGGAAGAAGGGCCGCTTCCACCGAAAACAGCTGTGAACTATGTATGCCAAGTGCTGGATGCGCTTTCCCATGCACATGAACGGGGGATTATCCACCGGGATGTGAAGCCACAGAATGTGATTGTAACGCCGCGTGGCAAAGTGAAGTTGACGGACTTTGGCATTGCGCGTGATGCTGCTGCTAGTACGAGGACGTTTGCGGGCACAAATGTAATTGGCTCTGTGCATTATATCTCACCGGAGCAAGCGCGGGGCGATAATGCAACTGCTGGCAGCGATATTTATTCTTGCGGCATCATGCTTTATGAAATGCTTACGGGAAGTGTTCCGTTTTCGGGAGATAATTCCGTAACGGTTGCGCTCAAGCATCTGCAGGAGGAGATTGCACCTCCCATCCAGGTGAATCCTAAAATCCCACGCGCATTGAGCGACGTAGTAGTAAAGGCGACTGCCAAAAATATCGGCATGCGCTATTTTACCGCGCGGCGAATGAAGGCCGATCTACAGCGTGCGCTGCGTGAACCGCATGGGAAATTCGCACGGATTACAACTCCGAAACAGGAGCGCAAACGGCACAGTTCTATTGGGATTGGCAATATTGCCCTAATGATTGTTGTAGTGCTTGGCCTGTTTGCAACTATGTTTTTCATTGCACGTGCGATGCGGGATGATGAAACCGTAAGCAATGGCGAATATGTTGTCCCAACACTTGTGGGAAAGCAAGTGAGTGAAGCAGAAACGCTAGCGCAGCTGCGGGGATTTGTGCTCGAAGTGCTCGAATATCGTGCCAGTGAAGAATTTGAAGAGGGAGAAATCGTTTACCAAACGCCAATAGTGGGCACGAAAGGGCAGGAAGGGGATGTGATCCGGGTCATAGTCAGCAGTGGAAGCGATTATGAGCTTGTGCCAAACCTTGTAGGCCGGTCCGTCCAGGAGGCGATTGCGTTGATGGAGGATGTGGATTTGGAAATAGGAACCACGGAATATGGCCAGAGCGATCTCCCAGAAGGACAGATTTTCCGGCAGGAACCTATGGCGGATACACAAACTTTTGCAGGGGACGTAGTGGATATCTGGGTAAGCGGAACGCCAGGTGGAACCAGTGAGATGCCATCGCTCGTTGCAAAATCGATGCTTTTGGATGATGCCATTGCGGCACTGGAGGAAGCTGGGTTCGCGCGCATCTGGGTGCACCCTATCACGCCGGACACGCTTTGCACGGAGGATGTCGTGCTGCGCCAAAGCCCATCGGCCAATGTCACAGTGCCTTCTGGAGTAACGGCTGAAATCTGGATTTGCCGCACGAACTTGGGGGCATACTGCGCAGATATTGTATTCAATATCGACATTGTAGATAGGGAAAAGAATGTAATTGTTACAACGGAAATCGAAGAAGGCGTGGAGATGGTTCTTTATGAAACCAAACTTTCCCCTGGCCTGCAACAACCGGTTGCGTTTACCGCATACCTGCGCACGGGTGGGGAATATGAATACATCGTCTATGTAGACGGAGAAGAATACCGTCGGACAACGACAAAATTCGCTTTGCGCTGAGCGCGGGGGGAACGCTTGGAAGGGTTGATTTTAAAAGGGGTTGGGAGCTTTTACACGGTCCTGGATGCGAAGGGCACAGAGCATGTTTGCAGGGCGCGTGGGCGTTTCCGCAAGGAGAGCATAACGCCTGTACCGGGAGATCGGGTGGATTTTTCTCATAATGCGGGCGAGGATGGCCGTATCCTTGCGATCCTGCCGCGCAAGAACATCCTAATGCGCCCAGCGGTCGCCAACGTGGACAAGCTGATGATCGTTATGACAGCATCCACGCCAAAGCCAGATCTGTTGCTGGTGGACCGGCTCTTGATTCAATGCGAGCAGGCAGGCATTACGCCTGTGCTTGTTCTCAACAAATGCGATGAACGGGAAGAAGCGCTATTTGGAGCGATCCTTGCACAATATGAGAAGAGCGGTTATTCGGTTTATGCCGTATCCGCGCACAACGGCGAAGGGCTTGCGGCATTGCGCCGTGAAATTCAAGGGAACGTGTGCTGTTTTGCAGGGCAATCGGCAGTTGGGAAATCTTCACTGCTCAATGCGTTGCTGCCGGAACTTTCTCTTGCCGTGGGAGAGCTTTCCCGCAAAACGGAGCGCGGCAGGCACACGACGCGCCATGCGGAGCTCTGGATTGCTTATGGCGGTGCACTGGTGGATACGCCGGGGTTCAGCCTTCTGGAAACGGAGGCCATTGAACCAGAAGCGCTTGCGGCACTCTACCCGGAAATGCGTCCGCATCTGGCCGAATGCCGGTTTGCAAAATGCCTGCATGCGAGCGAACCAGGCTGTGCCATCAAACCGCTGATAGAAAGCGGCGCGCTTTCCGAAGAACGCTATGCGCGATATTTACTGATTTTAGAAGAACTCAAAGAAAAGAGGAAACACAAGTATGATTAAAGTGGCACCATCAATCCTTTCGGCGGACTTTGCTAATATGGGGCGTGATGTGAAACGCTTAGCTGGATGGGGTGCGGATGTGGTCCATTTTGATGTGATGGATGGTTCGTTTGTGCCGGCAATCACCTTTGGCGCAGCGATGTGCCGGGCCGTGCGCTCCTATACGGAACTTCCGCTGGATGTGCACTTGATGGTGGAGCACCCGGAAACCCAGATCGAAGCTTTTCAAGAGGCAGGCGCAGAGTATCTTACCATCCATGTGGAAGCGGATCGGCATGCGCATCGCACGCTGCAGAAAATCCGCGCAGCTGGCATGAAGGCTGGCATTGCACTGAACCCGGCTACGCCTGTCTGCATGGTTGAGGCGGCGCTTGAGGCATGCGATCTTGTGCTGGTGATGAGCGTAAATCCAGGCGCAGGCGGTCAGAAGTTCATCCATGGGGCACTGGAGAAGATTGCGCGGCTGGCGCAGTTGGCCGACGCGCATGGCTACACCTATGAAATTGAGGTAGATGGCGGGATCAATGCTGAAACAGCTGCGCTTGCTGTGCAAGCAGGGGCTACGATGCTGGTTTCCGGCAGCAGCCTGTTCAAGGCAAAGGACCCGGCTGTGCTGGTTGGGCAAATGCATGCGCTGGACAAAGTGAAGGAAAAATAAAAAAAGCCCGTACTGTCTAAGCCTCTGGCCTCGCGGAGTGCAGACGGAGAAAAAAGGGTTGCAAAGAGCCGAAAAATATGTATAATAGTATTTGCGCAAAGCGAAACGGGGTTATAGCTCAGCTGGTCAGAGCGCTACGTTGACATCGTAGAGGTCGTTGGTTCGATCCCAACTAATCCCACCATTGATAATCCTGTGGTGTTCGTAGGTTCTCTTTATAAACCCACAGAGTAACATCGGGAGTATGCGTTGGCTTAGCTAATGCCACCTTCATTGCGTTTGGTAAGCAGAAGCCGCCACAATACACCCACCTGCCGAGAGGCGGGTGTTATAATGAGGGCATACGGCACTCTGGGATTACTTTTACAAAAGAATGTTGCGGAATTGTGTAATGGTAGCACCTACGACTCTGACTCGTATTGTCTAGGTTCGAATCCTAGTTCCGCAGCCAAGCGAAAAAGCCCCGAACATGGGGCTTTTTGCTATATGGAAAATTCGTGCAATGCTGAAAGCAATTAATTGCGGCAACCTTTTGGCAACCTTTGTGAAAAAAGCTCCCTCACTTTATTATCATTTTCGGCTTGGTGTGCTTTCGAGAGGTGTGTATAGATTTCTAGTGTGGTACTTACACGGGCATGCCCTAATATTCTTGCGGCATCTTGAACGTCTACGCCCGCTTCATATAGCAATGTAGCAAAGTTATGTCGGAAGAAATGTGCTGTGAGAATCGATGTTGGCATGCTTATTCCGTCATACTTTACCAGTTTTGTTTCAATAGTGTGATGCGCATACTTCCCGGCCTTCATTTCTTCAATTTCCAAATTCGACTTTGCTACAGCAATCATCAGCCGCTTCCATCGGCGGTCATAGGTTTTTTTAGGTAAGAAACTTCCTGTAAGCTCTCCTTGAATAATATAAGTGGAGCCAAAGCCTCGGATAGGGGATAGCATGGCTTCCAATTCTGGCGCCATTGGTATTGTTCGATAGGATGTAGCTGTTTTGAGGTCACCTACACTGTTCGTAACATAATCGATGTCACGTTCAATTCTAATCGTTTTAGCTGAGAAGTTTATATCACCCCATCTCAATCCAAGTACTTCCCCTACTCGGCATCCAGTGTAGTATAGCAAAGCAAGGAGAAGTCCTTCTGGATGTGATGCTGCAACGCGAAGCACCGCTTCAGTTTCTTGCAATGTTAAAGCGCGCCTGGATTCTCCTTTTACACTTGGCGTTTTTAGACCCAGAGTTGGATCACGGTCAATTAAACCTTGCGTATAAGCAGTTCGAAATGCACCGGTAAGTATTGCTTTAATATATGTCAGAACCGTTGCTCCCATTTGGGATTTTTCGTTCATAAAGGATTGCAATTCCGTTGCACTTATGGAACGCATTTGACGATCATTGAAGGCTGTAAAAATGTGTGTTCTAAGCACGGAACGATAATTCGATTGGCTGGATGCACTTACAGTTTGCTTTTTATATGTTTCATACCATTCTTGACAGTAATCATGGAAGAGCACATCGCGCCTCAGTTTTGTGCCTCCCATATAGGTTCGGAGCAGTTCTTCTTTTGCCGCATTAAGCTCACGCTTTGTGTGTCCGGAAACATATTTAATGATAGGCTTCCCATCCGAGTCATGCCCCACTACAACCTTCGCTCTGCGACGCTTATCTACTTTTTCAGATAGCTTTTTCTTCTGCGCCATATTGCACCTCTCTGAACTGATGCTAATAGTATAATGCGGCTATCCCAAGTTGTGCGTATCTGTTTTATGGTTTTGCGTCACGCATGTTTTTCAACAAATGAAACACCATGATATAATTGCTTCAGTGGCCATAAATTAATTTTGCAGAGGATCCTCCGCGCCGACACAGGAGGAATCATGTCCAAGCGAGTACGAGTATCATTTGTATGCACCCCTGTATTGCAATCCATTACCGTGTTGGCTGATGGAAGCCTTATTATAAACTGTTACTATATTTGCAAGTGTTTTGATGGCCGTGGCGGCAAATGCCTGCTGATACAGATGACGGAAGAATAAGGCGCACATCCTGGCGTTGATCAACCAATAGCAACTTCCCGCGCTGGCGCCGGCGCGGGGAAGAGGAAACTATGTAAAGCATATCAAAGAATGCTTTACATAGCGCTATCTGATACTTTGATTTGGCCGTGCAATGCACGAAATGCCTTTGAATCTTTGCTGTATATCAAAATATCTTTCCAATATTCTGGGAAATCCAAATGCTTCAGAAGAACAAATGGATTTGCAATTAATAGGGCTGAAATATCCCGAATAAGAGCTATTTTCATTTGTTCAAATGGAAGCAGGCTGTAGATCGCGAACACAAAAGCAAAAGTACGGTTCTCAGCAAATTCGCCTCGCAAAAATGATGGTAGCTTAGCACAATCAGAAAATGACCTGTTGTAGAACCTGCCTCGGTGTGCAGCCACATTGCGAGCATCAACGGCACAACGAAGCCAGCTTTCTACATACCTACGGGTCACATGATAGTGTTCATCTGCGATATGATCGGCATCTTCCGATTTTAGATTTTTATAAAGCTTAGAAAGTGTATCAAAGGTTGATGATTCTACTGCAACCCATAATGGAACTCCTTGCTGAAATGCATCCCCATATATGGGCCAAAGTTTTCTACGGTGGTGCAATATTGAAAGATCTTGCGAACGATCCATTAGGTCATCAATATGCTCAATGAACGAGGCATGGTAGTATGGGTTTTGGAAATTTGCCGCATCTCTGTAGCCGAGAGGACCATATTGCTTCGCGTGCCAGTATGCGATATAACTCCGAAGAGATATTTCGATCAAGCCGGTATAACGAAAAATTATCTGACGGAACTCTGTGTCAAAATCATAGAGGATGCAGATATCGGAGAACTTTGTTTCTGGATAAAATGTGTCATCACTTTTTCGCAAAGTAAGCGAATATGCGCTTAGACGGTAATAGTTATGGGTAAGCAATATTTTTTTGGCAAGCTCACGATCTTCGATAATCAACCCCCTGGAAGTTAGAAGATCTACTTGCTCATCCAGATTCAAAAAAGGCTTTACAACTTCCATATGCTCTCCTAAAATGCAAAAGCCCCGCCATGTTACGCATGCTCCGAAAATCGGAACCTAGGCTCGGCGGGTTCTGTTGAATCTATTATATGTGGCCGCCGCAGGATTGTCAAATTAAATATTGTAAACTGATAGTGAATTTGATAGAATAACCAATTCGCGCTTTTGCCGCTTCAATGCTTCTATGCTGAAACAGCGCAATTTTAAAAGCATTCAAGAATCTGATGAGAATCGGTCTGCTTTAGTTTTGTAACCAGCAACTTCATTATGTTCTACGCATGCAAAAATGCTGTAGTTTGTGTGCACACAAGCAAGTCTTTAATGTTACGTCACAAAAGTGACGCTACTTTAATCTGAATACTACATTACTTCTTACTTTCAGTAGATAATCCTCACGCTCTTCAGTTAATACTTCAAGCGTGGCGAAAGCATTCACGCCGTACAGTTTATACTACCCTATGCAAAATGTAGATTCGACCATATCATCGCTCATTGCCGCTGCGATGCTTTCTTCCACCCGTGCACGAGCTTTAGAAGCTTGAGTTGTACCTTATGATTGTAATAATGACTCATGATACGAATCGCTGCGCAGACGCAATAAGCTGATCAGCGTAGGATAGTATTTCATCAATGCTCTCAATTACGTACTTCTCATCTGGTAGAAGCAATAACTTTTTAGATGTTTCCAGCTTGAGACGGCAAATCCATTTGCGCGTATTGTTATCATATAGAATGCCAAAATAGCTTTCTGTATCCTTATGGCATATCTTATCTGGCGGGAGAGTGTTACGAAGGATTGCCTTTATTAAGCCATATGCCTCAAGCTCATCTGGTGTAGTTTCGATTTTTGAAACAGGTTCTTCTGGTTCGATTTGCTCTGTGTCTGTATCATCGTCAATGGTTTCTTTTTTAGGATCATCCTCATGGGATAGCATCGCACTTTTCAAGGTATCGTTGATTACATCATTGATATAGCCATTGTAAGCCTTCTTAATGATTGGAGTGAAGCGTTCAATTACTTGCTGCGTTCTACGGCCCTGGTAAACTTCGCCTAAAATATAGTTAATAAACGAATCATCTAAAGTGGTGCGCTGCCTGGCCAGAAAGCTCTTGATGAGGTTGGTATACTTGAGCTCGGATGCAGCAGTAAACGCAGCATCAATATCGATACGCTCTTTGCAAAAACGTTTTATTTCTTGTACTACGCTATCATTAAGATCGAGTAAATTGAATTCAAGGAATGGACTAAGATCCATTTTATTTGGTTCATCCAAATCTGTATAAAACTTATAGACAATTCCGTTTGTAAGAATGCCAAATTTTGCTTCTGTTGTACCGAAATAGCGGAATAATTGAGAGTCGTGTTTGTCCAGTGTTTCACCACACCATTTTGCTTCAATTAGGATTGCAGGTTTGTTATCCAAAAGAATAGCATAATCTACCTTTTCGCCTTTCTTAATGCCAACATCTGCAGTGAATTCGGGGATGAATTCTAGCGGATTAAACACATCATAGCCGAGCATTTGAAAGAAAGGAAGAATAAGGGCATTTTTTGTCGCTTCCTCAGTGGGCAGTAAATCCTTCATGGATTCCACGCGCTTTGAAAATTGTCGAAGCTCATCAATAAAATCCATAGATAACCCTCCTAATAGTGATATGTTATTGAAAATGCTGTGGACTTACTTTCCCTTAGCTCGCTCAATCCGAATCAGCGCTAACACTGCCTCCCGCACATCTTCCGGCAACGCAGCGGCGAGCTGCTCATCGGTCATTTGGCGGGCAGCACTTATATCAATGCTATCGGTAGAAAGACGCTTTGGAATCGGATTGTCTGTGAGACCGAAAATATAGTCAAGCGATACATTGCAGTGCGTTGCATACCATACCAATGCAGCTTCATCGGGTTGGCGAATACCAGTTTCATAACGAGAAATAGTAACTGGTGTACATCCAAGGGCATCGGCTACCTCTTTTTGCATGTATCCAGCTTTTTCACGTGCTTCCTTCAATCTTGATGCAATCATATTTACCTCTACAATTATATTACCATTATGGTAATTACCAATCAAGCAATATAAAATATCCAGAACGGTATTGACATAACCAAAACGATTAAGTAAAATATCCATAATGGTAAGAATGGAGGGAAATTAATGGGAGTTAACATCGCGAAGCTTAAAGAACTTCGAAAAACACATGGACTGTCTCTTGCGTATGTATCTGACTACCTCGGCTTTAGCACGCAGCAAGGATACTACTATAAAGAGGCTGGTCTTAGGGGCATATCTGCAGAAGAACTCGGTAAGCTGGCGACCCTGTATGGCGTGCCTGTTGAAGCGCTGTACAAGGATGATGACCAGCAAGCGAGCTAATTTACTGCCGTACTTAATGATACTACAACAAGAGAGAAAGTAGAGTGCCGGCTGGAAGTAAGTAAATGCTGAAAATGTATCAAAAAGAGTGAACATTGAAAGGCGGGCTGAACATGCAGCAAGAAAACATCTGCCCATTTTGTCAATATGCAGTCCCACAAAAGAATAGTGGATGCGGGCTTGTGGATTGTGTGCGTAAAGGGTATGGAAATGCCCATCAAACGGAATGCGAAAGCTTCCAAGAAAATAGCCGTATTACAAAACTGAAGGATGCTACGGTCGAAGCGATAAGAGAATTCGATGAGGTTCGCGAGGGAAGCAATGGGATAGCGGAGACAAAGCTCAAGGCGATGGCATCAAGATGCGTTGCACTGCAAGAGGCATTTGCCATCATGTTGGATATTGGTTATGACCATGCGGCGGAGATGCTACGCAGCTTGGCTGAAAGGCAGAAAGGAGGAACAAAATGCAAAAACGAAAAGTGAGGCCAGCGCCGCCATTGGAGGAACTGGTGCGCGAATGGGTACGGGACCATGGAGAGGCCATGTCGGTGAAGGAAGCCGCCGAACTCGTTGGAGTATGCCCACAGACGATATACCGGCGGGTATGGGACGGGAGTTTGCGCATCACGCCCGAAAAGCGGGTGCTAACGCGAAGCCTTGCAGTATATGCGAACAGCTTTCCAATGCCTGTGCCACGCTATAAAAAATCAGAGTACGGGGGGAGGTAAAACCAGTGTATGGAGTCTGTATCTGGTCTGCGTGTGTGATGGCCGCAGTCCTAATAACCGCCAAAGCGATCAGCTGGGTCGAACGGCGGGAAACGCGTATGGCACGTGTAGTAGATACGTTCATGAGCCATGCCGTGCATTTCATGTGCAAATAAGAGCTTCAAAAGAAAACAATGCAAAGGAGATGATCAAATGCCTGGTAAAGGCAAGTATCAACCCGCCACCTACCTCATGGAAGCCCGTATTGCTGCTGGGTATCCATCGCGTGATAATGCGGCGATTCACGTGCCATATGCAGCAGTGACGATTGGCCGCCAGGAGCGTGGCGAGATCAAGGTTGCTCCAGAAGATGTCATTATCTATGCCAATGCCTATAGAGCACCGGAGCTGATGCTTTACTATTGCCGTAGCTGCTGCCCAATCGGCAGAAAGATAATGCGGCCAGCGAACGGAGAACATGAATTGTCATTGCTGGTAACACAACTTGGTAATCGTTTACGCAAAATCTCTGCCGCGGCAGACAGGCTTGCCGATATTGCGGATGACAACGTAGTAGACGCGAGCGAACGGGCTGATTTCAATGAAATCCTTGCACTCATGCGCAGTGCGCGCGAGGTAATCGATTGCTTCGAACTATATGCAATGCTTGCAGAAAAAAGAATGCCCACGAAATCTGGTGATGGCAGATCAGCGCGGGCAGCATCCAAAACAGATGCAGAGTCTGTATATTCAAATTATATCGCCGCCGCGGCGGCACGTCAACAGACACGAGGTATCACTTAATGATACATAGGAATACGAGAATGGGCACAAAAAGATTAAAAGGCAGAGAGCAAGAACCAAAGGTATGCGAATTTTGCGGGCGCATTATCAAGCCGGGAACCGGCGGCAGCGCCCGAATCCCAACCGTTATATCGCATTTGCCGGAGCAAGATGTGCTGCTGCACAGCGCCTGCCTCAATCCATATATTGCTTGGGTTGAGGAGCATCGGCCTCCGCTTACGCACATCTTTCCAGCGCCTGGAAGTAAATCAAAATAGAAACAGGAGGAACCTATGAAAATCAAAATGGAATACATAAAGGATACCAAATCCTGCTATGTGTTTTCAGCAGGTGAGCCGCGCACGGAAAATCATATCACACTGTACTTGAAAAAGCGGCAAGTCGATGCTGCTGCTATAAATCCGCATAGAGGCATCATTGTAACTGTTGAGGAAGGCGGAGCGGAGATATGATCGTGATAGGCATTGATAACGGGAATTTCAACACAAAGTCATCGGATGGAATGCTATATCTATCGGGCTTTACCGCATCAGCACAGCCGCCGATCGGCGATGCAGATTATGTTGAACTGGAAGGCATTTATTATGCCTTAGGCACGATACGCGCTCCTGTTCAATATGACAAGACGCGTAACGCGGATGCTTGGATTTTGACCCTTGCCCTGCTGGCGGCGGCACTTCGCCGCCGCGGCATGAACGAAGGAAGCTTTGGAATCGGCGTGGGCCTTCCACTGATGGCATATTCCGCGCAGCGTGAAGCCATACGGGAGTATTTTATGAGGCGCGGCGGGACACGCTGCTGCTATTGCGGAGAACAATATGAAATTCGCATCGCGGATTGCGGTGTGTACCCACAAGGCTATGCTGCATTTCTGACGCAGTATAGTGAGCTCGCTCATTATGCATCGATTACCCATGTTGATATCGGAGGATATACGATCGATATCTTTCGTACGGAAAATGGCAGGCCAGAACCTGGCAGCATGATCAGCATGCCACTTGGCACGGTGACTATGCTGCGCACAATTCAAGCCGAGTTATCCAGAAGCGACATATTGCTGACGGAGCCCCAGATCATTATGGCCATGCGCGGCGATGTTGTCGATCATTTGCGCATTACAGAAGCGATGCGCGCAATTGATAGGGGGTGTGATCGGTATGTGCAGAACCTATGCAATACATTGCGAGAGTACCAGATCGATTTGGAAAGCCCGATCAATCTAATTGGTGGAGGCGCCGCCTTGTTAGATGATGCACTCCGCGCGAGAATGAACATTGTAGGCTCAGCAGATTTATACGCGAATGCACGAGGTTATCAACTATGGATGGAGCGCAACACGAAGTAAGACCCCGGGTGCAGTTTCGGCTGAATCTTAACGTGCCCGAAGAACTGACTCTCTATGATGAACTTCAACATATACCTTCTGGAAAGCGAAACAGTATAATTGTAGCTCGGCTGCTTCATGGCAGCAGTAGAGCTGAGCTTGAGGATGCATATATTCTGGCTATTAAAAAGGCATTCCGAGAAGTACTTGCGGAGTATCAATTTCAACGTACTGTTGGCGCAGATGATATCGCTGCTTCGTCCACGCCCAATGATTTATTTGACATAACGCCGTTTTTAGGGGGGATACATGGAATCAATAAAACTTGACCGAGAGGCGTTTTGCCGAAAGGTATCAGAAGATCTTGAGAAACTCTGCCGTAATAAGCGCGACCAGTGTATCCAGCGAGCACGAATGCTGCGTTATTATGATCGGACTGTTAGTATGCGGGAAATCCGAAGAAGCGAGAGCCATAAACGATGAGAACCCTTTGCTTTGAGGGGCGCGTGATTGCCGGATTTCCGGCAGCATGCGGTGCGCGTCCCTCAAAACGAAACTTGTGACATGATGGCACAGGCGCGGCGGCGAAAATTGCAATCCTGTGCCACGGTGTCACAGGCACCGAACAACAGGAAAGGGGGTTAAGACTATGGCGGGGAATGCTATCCCATATTTCCCGCTGAATTGCTCACTTGGGATAGAGATGCGGTTTATTGAGGCTCGTTTTGGCATTGTGGGCTATGGAATAATATTAAAACTATGGTCTCACATTTATGGTGGCGAGGGCGGCTATTATTGCGATTGGAATGAGGGGATTGCCCTGCTGTTTGCAACGGAGGAGGCACATGTTGATGTGGCAACCGTTGAAGAGATCGTAGACGCTGCGCTGCAGTACCGAATATTCGATCGAGATTTATATGCCAGATACGGGATTCTCACATCGCACGGCATACAGATACGCTTCTTTGAAGCGGTAAAAAGAAGGTCATCAACAAAAATCATTGATGAGTACCTTTTAGTAGATGTACGCCAAAATAACCCATATGTAAGCAAAATCAGCGAAATTGCATGCAAAAACCAAGAAATTGCATGCAGAGATGAACAAACAAGAGAAGATAAGAGAAGAGAAGATAAGAGAAGAGAAGATAAGAGAAGAGAAGATAAGGGAGGATTAGCGGCACTGCCATCCTCCGAAGAAGTTGTTGCACTGTACAATGAAATATGCCGATCGCTTCCGCAGGCTGAGCTGACTAACTGGCGGCATAAAACTATTACAGATATGCGAAAGCCTTTGGAGGAATATCAGATAATCTTTGAAAAAGTACAGAAAAGCGACTACCTTTCAGGCCGGTCTGGCAGATGGACGAGCTGCAGCTTGGACTGGATTCTTCGCGAACAGAATTGGCAGAAAATCAAGGAAGGGACATATGACCGTAACGATCATGATAGGCGCGGCGTGCTGGCCAAAGCCAGTAACCATCATCAGCGGGCTTATAGCGAGGACGATTTGCGAAAGATCGGGATTGATTTATTAAACGGGACGGAAGAAGAAACATGAAATATGAGGTTTACACAATAACAGATGGCATAGAAACGTCGATTCTACAAACGAATGATCGCGTTCAAGCGGTGAAGGAATTCGTTCGGATGCAGAGTGGAGAGCGTTGCGCTCGGCTCCGGATTGATGGACGTCAGCTTACAATTCGAGAGGCGGATGATTATGTGACCAGTACACGGCGTATGAGGTTGAACAATGCAGCAGTCTGAGGCAAGAAAAGCTGTTTACTTGGCGGGAAAAATCACAGGCGATCCATGCTATTTCACGAAATTCCTACAAATAGAGAAAGAGCTTGAAGCGTTGGGGTATGCGGTGTTCAATCCTGCTAGACTGCCGCAGGGATGTTTACCCTGGATATCGTATATGCGCATATGCTTTGCAATGATCGATGAGTGCAGCGCAGTTTTTTTCTTGCCAGATTGGCGAGAAAGCCGTGGTGCAACATGGGAGTATGGCTATGCGGTAGCAAAGGGAAAAGGAATTACCATCTTGGAAGATGATGAAAGAAGAGGTGGCCTACATTTAAAATAAGGGCATAGTACACGATCTGCCCCGGCGCCGGATTGCGGCGTGCAAGCAACCCAAATGTGTCGCAGCAAGCGGGCGCCGGAGGCGCGGAAGGCCCAAAAGCCAGGCGCGCTGCCCTCAGTGGGCGGCGTCCTGCTTGGTTGGGTGCACGGTGCCTTTGGGATGATGGGGCGGGGCATACACGGTGGAGAGCTTGAGGGGGCCGCCGCCGGTGTTGCGGACGTTGTGCCAGGTTCCGGCCGGCACGAAAACGCCCTGGCCGGGGCCAAGCTGGCAGCGGTGGTTGAGCTGGGCCTCGCTGCTGCCCATGAGGACCTGCGCGCGGCCTGCTTCCACGCGGATCAGCTGGTCGGTGTCGGGGTGGATCTCAAGCCCAATGTCCCCGCCGCGCGGGATGTGCATAACCGTCATTTGCAGGTGTTCGCCCGTCCAAACGGCGGTGCGGTAATTGCGGTTGGCCCGGGCAATGCATGCGATGTTGGCGCAAAACGGGGCGGGGCCGGAATCAGTGATGTGGGAACTGTTCATCCATGTGCTCCTTTCAGCGGTCGTTGTTCTACTCTATGCGCCGGGGGAAGGAAAAAGCATGCAGGGGACGCATTGCATTCGGGTATGTGGCAAAAGAAACGAAAGGGGCATAAGGATGGCAAAGAAATATGCAGATCCGCAGAGCTATGAAGTGAAGCTTGAAAGGGTAATGGAGCGGCTTGGAGCAGAGAAATATGATTACGATTGGAGCCGCAGGGAATGCTGGGTTGAATTCTGGTACAAAGGGCAGCTTTATCGATTTTCACACAGCGTAGAGAATGCACAAAAGCATGGTGTAGACATACAGTATGGTTCGGATGTGTTTGCGCAGGTGGTTCTGTCGCTGGAAGACTTGGCGCGGATGGTAGAACGCGGCATTTATGATTTATCCGTATGGGTAGCGGGGATGAAATATCTGCCGCAAGCGCCGAGCATACCGATGTGTTTTGCAGCAATGCAATTTCAAAGCATCCCGGAGCATGCAAATGCAGTCCAGGAACGATACAGGAAACTTGCGAAGACTGCGCATCCAGACGCAGGAGGGAGTGAGGAACAGTTCGCCGCATTACAGGCTGCATACTGCCAGGCGATGGCGCATTTCGAGGAAAGAGGTGGAAAGCTTTGACCCTGGCGGACTTGAACCGCCTGCGCGTACTGCAGGGGGAGATCCGGCGGCTGGATGAAAAGGCGCAGGAACTGCGCGCGCGGGCGGAGCGGTTGACCTCCATGCTCAGCGGCATGCCGGCCGGGGCGCGTGAGCATGACCAGTTGGCAGGCATTGTGGCGGATTTGCTCGATATGCCCGCTGCATTGCAGACGGTTCCTATCTATGGGATGGCAAAACAAATTATACCATAGAAGGGGGATTGCGCAATGGAGACGGATAAATATAGCGCAGAATCTATGCTGGAGCAGTGCCGCAGCGCTGCGGTGCGTGCTCGCATTGCAGATGAACAGATCATGCGACTACAAAGTATACTTGAACGTGTTACGACATCGCTATCATATGCACCTGGAAAAGGAGAGAGACGCGACATAGCGGATCGCATTGCTGAGATCGATGATATAAAGCAAAGCACAGCACATGAAATGCTCGACGCAGTACAAACGCTATGGACAGTGAATCAGATGCTCATGCAGCTTCCAGAACAACAGGAAAACGTTCTTCGTGCGTATTACATCTTGGCTCTTCCGACGTGGCGGGACGTGGCTATGCGGCTGCATTATAGCGAATCACATTGCTTTTGGATTCGCGCGGTGGCGATACAACGCATGCAGAAAATGCTTGACTTAGGTGAAGTCACGCCTATGGACTTAAAACCGTAGTGAATAATATCCTGCATGATGATATCCTGCGGAAAACACAGGATAGGAGATATTTCAATGCACGAGATTATACACGGGGATGCACTGCAGGTTTTGCCGAAATTGGATGATAGAATTTACTTTGATGCCGTAATCACGGATCCACCATACTGCAGCGGAGCAGCGACGCTGAGCACGAAGCAGCAGCCGAGCTCAAAAAAATATACCAGTACGAAAACAAAATGCCCATATCCAGATTTTGATGGAGATGCAAAAGATCAGCGATCATGGACAAACTGGATGGTCGAATGGATGATCGAGGCGCGGCGGAAAGCAAAGCCGGGCGCACCGATTTGTGTGTTTGCAGACTGGCGTCAGCTACCTGCTGCGACCGATGCGTTGCAGTGGGCCGGCTGGTGCTGGAGAGGGATTGTCCCATGGGATAAGATCAATGCACGGCCGCAAAAGGGGAGATTTCGCCAGCAGGCTGAGTTTATCGTGTGGGGCAGCAATGGGAGCATGCCGGTTGATAGGCCCGTACCAATTTTGCCGGGAGCATATCGAGTGCCCGCACCGCAGAAGCGCGCACACCAAACGGAGAAGCCGATTGCATTGATGCGGGATTTGGTAAAAATATGCGAACCAGGCGGCACGATATTAGATCCGTTTGCAGGCTCTGGCACTACAGTCGCGGCGGCAATTATGGAAGGATATAGCGCCATCGGGATTGAAAGCGTAGAATACTATGCGAATTATGCGTGGCGGAGAATCGAAGCTATGGCGAATAATAGTAAATCATAGCTCGCAGTATGATATGCTATATCTTGGAAAAGAACAAAAGAAAACAAGGGAGCGCCTCCATTCCACGGGGCGCTCCCGTTGCATTGCCGCCTGGCACGCCTGCTCCGGTGCCGGATGATGTCATTCCGCCGGACTGCGGGGAGCGATAGGCTCCCCGTATTCCCGGCGCATGGCAGATTCTGTGATGATCCATTGCTTACCGATGTGCTTGGCGTCAACGCCTTCAACGAATTTCCCGCGCAGGATCGCCTGGCGTAATGTAGCGTCGGCGCGGCCCCAGCGTTGCGCGGCTTCGGCAAGGGACATCAAGCCATCAAAAGGATTTTCATTCATCGTCGTTCCTCCTGAGTATCTTCCGGCAAAGCACGATCACATAGATGCATAATGGGATGCTGACAACGGAGAGAGCGACTGATACGATGTCGAGCCATAGCATAATTGTGTGGACATTGGGCAAGGCTTGTGGGATAATACCCATAAGAGAGGGGCTTTCGCCCCTCGCCTAGGGTTTCGCAAGCCATTCAATCAGTTTCTCAATGAGGCTGACCAGCTGAGTGGCGAGCGCAAGAGCGGCGGTGATAAGTGCTAGTTTGGCGACTTGCTTATCATCGCCTCTCTTTTTCCTGCCCATGTCGTTCACCTCCTTTCTATGGTTATATTATACTACGGTATCGTAGTATTGTCAAGAGAAAATGGAAGAAAATAAGGATTTTATATGAGCAGACTGAAATCCTGTAAGTATTGTGGCTGCATCCATCCTGCTGGACATGTTTGCGACAAGCGCCCCAAACGCGTATACAAACGCAGCGAGGCGGAACATGGCCGATATACGGGTGATTGGACGCATAAAGCGGAAGAGATAAAATCACGCAGCCATTACTTGTGTGCGTATTGCCGATCGCAAGGCACATTGACCTATGAAGGGCTTGAGGTGCACCACATCATAAAACTGCGCGATAGGCCGGAGCTATTACTTGAGGATAGCAACTTGGTGTGCTTGTGTGTAAGGCATCACAAGGAGGCTGACCGGGGAGAAATTGATGCCAAGGCGCTGTATGCGCTGGTGCGACAACGTGACGAGATCCCCCCGGAGGGGGAAGGGGCAGAGCGCTGAGGCAAGCCAAAACCACCAGCGCCCATCCATCCACGGCGGGTTCCCAAAATGAGAGAATATCGAAAAAGGGGTAGAATATGGCGAGACCCAGCAAAAGCGTTGCCGTCCTACAAGGCGAACGGCGGTCGCATCGGACAAAGGCGGAGCTGCAACGGAGGAGCGAGGCAGAGCAGGAACTTATGACGGGGAAAAAGCTTTCCGAACGGCGTGAAGTAAAGGAGAATCCTGTGGCGCACCGTGAATTCCAGCGGGTAAATCGGTTACTGACTACGATCGGGAAAAACGATGCGTTATATGAACCAATCATCAATCGGTATTGCATGTTGCAGGCAGAATGCGCCGACTTTGAGAACAAGCGAGAGCTGTTTTGCACGAACCTTGAAGGGTTGATGGATGAGGAAAAGATAGAACCAGCAGCCAGATACCGGATCCAGGCACAAATGCAGAAAGCGATTCTGGATGTGGATAAGCAGATCCAGACAAAACGGCGCATGATGTTTGACATTGAGAAGGAGTGCGCAATGACGATCTCGGCTGCTGCACGGAGCATCCCCAAAAAGCCGGATGCGAAGGAAAATCCGTTGATTGCAGCGCTACGGGATGGAACGGATTGCTGATGGCCGAGCGGCTGCATATGCGGATTGGTGTATTGCGCCGGACAACAGAAAAGTGCCGCATTATGTGAAACTGCAAGCAGAGCAATGGCTTGCTATTGTGCAAGGGAAGAACCCGGACGCTGCTGCGGATGAAGCAGCCTACAGCCGGATTTGCAAACTGCTGCGGATTATGGTGCACCCGGATCTTGGCTGCTCCATGTATGATGGGCTTGAGGACTACGCCTGGCTGCTGATCACAGCGGTATTTTGCACGCGGTGCCCGGATGGGCGGCGCTACTATGAAACCGCACTGCTGGAAATCGCCCGCAAAAACTTCAAAACCTTTAACAGCGCCGTAATTTTTATCTTGCTTATGCTGACAGAACCGCAGTTTTCGCGGTTCTTTTCAGTTGCGCCCGATCTGAAGCTATCGAGTGAATTAAAGCTTGCGCTCCGCAAAATCATCAAAAGTTCACCTGCCCTTGCGGATAATAGCGTGTTCCAGGTGCTGCGCAGTGAGATCCGCTGCAAGCTGACGGACAGCGATTATACGCCGCTCGCATACAGCCAGGACAGAATGGATGGCAAGCTTGCAAATGCATTCCTGGCTGACGAGGCGGGCGCAATGGATAGCTATCCGATCGAGGCTATGCGCTCCTCGCAGATTACGTTGCTATCCAAACTCGGGATTATTATTTCCACGCAGTACCCGAATGACGATAACGCCATGATCGATGAGATCGACGTGTCAAAAAAGACGCTGGACGGGCTGATTGATAACAGGCGCAGGTTTTCGCTTTTGTATGAGCCGGATCCGGATCTTATCACCAATGACCGATGGATGACCGACGATCTTGTAATATACCAGGCAAATCCTGTTGCGGTGCACAACAAAATCGTGTTTGACGCGGTTCGTGATATGCGCACGATGGCCGTGCTGTATGAGAATAAGCGTGAAAACTATCTGTGCAAGCACGCAAATATCAAGTATAAAGGACTTGGCGTTGAAGGGTATGTGGAAATTACAAAAGTCCGGGAGTGCAAGATCAAGGATACCCCGGATTTCTGGCGGGGTAAATCCGTTTACATTGGGCTTGATCTATCGCAGACCGATGACAACACGGCGGTTGCCATGGTTACAGTAAAGGACGATGTGCTGTATGCAAAGGTATGGGGCTTTATTCCGGCAGAGCGCAAGGAATATAAGAGCAAGAAAGAGGGCGTTGATTATAACCGGCTGATTCGGCAGGGAACATGCTTCGCGTGTGGGGACGAGGTGATTGACTACGGCTTTGTGGAACGTTTTATCCTCTCATTGCCGGAACGGTATGGTGTGGAGATTGTTCAGGTCGGATATGATCGATACAATGCGATTTCCACGGTACAAAAACTGGAGGCGGAAGGGATTGAGTGCGTGGAGATCAAGCAGCACTCGAGCGTACTCCACAGTCCGACGAAGCTGCTCAAAGAAAAAATCCTAAGCAGGAAGTTTCGTTATGATGAGAATCTGATGCTTGAGATCAACTTCCAGAACGCCCGCTGCACGGAAGATACGAACCGAAATAAATACGTGAACAAGAAAAGAAGTGCAGGCAAAGTGGACATGGTGGTAGCGGCAATCAACGCAACATATCTGGCAGAACAGGATATGCTGTTCGGGATGGATGACTTTGTTGTGCAAACGTAAGGAGGGGAAACATGGGGCTTTTCCGGCATAAACAGGAGGTCCGAGCCGAGCCTGGCGAGGTACAATATGAGGATCAGCTTTTACAGGCGATGCTTGACGGCGGAACGGTTACAAAAGAAACCGCGTTGCAGATACCAACGGTGGCAGGTGGCATCGATCTGATCGCGAACATGATAGCAAGCACGCCGATTAAGCTTTACAGGGACAGGGATGGCAGAGCCGAAGAGGTAAAAAACGACAGCAGGCTGCGGCTCTTGAACGATGAGACGGGCGATACCTTGGATGCAAATCAATTCTGGCATGCGATCGTGCGGGACTATTATGTGGGCAAAGGCGGTTATGCGTATATCCGGCGCGAGCATGGAAAGATCCAAAGCCTGCATTATGTGGATGAAGCACAGGTTACGATTCAGCGCAATCAAGACCCCATATTTAAAAGCTATGATCTTTTCGTGCAGGGAAAGCGGTATTTCCCGTTTGAATTTCTAAAGATCTTGCGCAATACCAGGGATGGCATGCAGGGCGTCCCGATCACCGTGGAAAGTGCAAAGTTGATCGAGGTCGCATATCAGTCCCTATGCTTCGAGCTGTACCTGGTGAAGAAGGGCGGCAATAAAAAAGGCTTCTTAAAAGCAAAGAAAAAACTGGATGAAGGTGCGATTCGAAAGCTTAAAGAGGCGTATGCAATGCTTTATAGCAATAGCAGCGACAACGTTGTGGTACTTAACGACGGAATTGAATTCCAGGAAAGTTCAAACAACTCGGTAGAAATGCAACTCAATCAAAACAAAGTAACGAATGCCGATGAGTTTGCGAAGATATTCCACATCGCGGCCGATGTGATGAGCGGAAAAACTGCCGATACTTCGGGCTTGGCGAAATTGGCAGCCATCCCGCTGATGGCTGCAATTCAATGTGCGCTCAACCGAGATCTCCTTCTTGAGACCGAGAAGGGGATTTTTTATTGGGCTTTTGACACGAAAGAACTGTTGAAGGGCTCGATGAAGGAGCGGTTCGAGGCCTACAAAACGGCGTTGGACGGGAACTTCATGCAAATTGATGAGGTGCGCTATCAAGAAGATATGGAGCCGCTGGGGCTGAGCTGGATCAAGCTTGGACTGGATACGGTGCTGTACGATCCAAGAACGAAAACGATCTATACGCCAAATACGAACAAGCTCGAACTGATGGGAGAAGCGGTGCTGCCCAGCATAGAAAAAGAGGATGTAGATCCCGAGCTGCGGGCAAACCCAGACCATGACCCGAAAACGGGGCAGTTTACAAGCGGTGGCAGAAACGCGATAAGAAGCGCAGAAAAAGGATTGATAAGCGGAAATGAAAATGGTAAAATACAATATTCATCAAAAACCATAGGGCGGAATGGCGGAACCCTTAGGGCTGAAGAATTTCCGCCTATTAGAAGTGAAAACGGGGAAGTGCTGCGCGCAAAGGACGGAACTAAGGTAACGAAAATATACACATTTGCGGGGAAGGGAACATCAAAACCTCTCAGAAAAGAACCGCAGCTATTAAAGATCGGCGGGAAGAGAGGAGAATGGCAGCATACGACCGGTGACGTGCAGATAACAGTAAATGGAGTGGTAAAGACGGCAGAGGTGCACTGGTTCCAAGAACCTAGCGTTGGTATTGTTGGAGCGAAGGTAAAGAGGTGGAGAGAATGAAAGTACGATATTTAGGGGAAACGGATATACTTGGGCTTACGCATCATGCGGTGTATGAGGTGATCGCGGTGGAAGACGGACCGGCAGATACGAAATGGTATCGGATCGTGCTGGAAGATGACGACGATGACGGAAGCGGATTGGAAGGATATTTATATCCGGCAGATGCATTTGTAGCCGCAGAGGACGAAGCAAAATGAAATTCACGCAAGCGGAGTTAACATTTATTCGGGAGAAGTTGGGGATAAATGCAGAGCAGGACGAAACGCGGGAAGATATTTTGGCAAGGATTCAAGATGAGGCTTTTGAAATAGAGATTGAAGAATCAAACCGGCTGGATGAACTGACGGATGCTGGAAAACTCGCCGCGGATTTGGTGACCAGGCTCGGAGAAGAATAAAAAATACAATCGTAAATATTGAGGACAATGGCCATGAAGTGCTCTACCAATAGGCAGGGCGCTTTTCTTATGTGCTTTTTAGGAGGATATATGCAGATTGAGCTAAGAGCGGATGGCGCGCATATCAGCGGATACGTCAACGTAACGGAAAAGAAAAGCAGGCCGGTGATCACGCCGCATGGCAAGGTGATCGAAGAGATCGAGCCGCGTGCGTTCGAGCGTGCAATCAACCGTGCAGGAAACATTACGCTGACCGTTGACCACGACTGCACACACATCTACGCAAATACGGAAGACGGCTCATTGAAGCTGTATGAGGACAACATTGGCCTACATGCGGATGTGCTGATTCGGGACGCAAGCATTATCGATCTTGCCAAGCGGGGAGCGATCAAAGGTTGGTCCTTTGGCATGTACAACGTGCAGGATACCATAGAAGAACGCGCTGAAGGCGAACTGCCGCTGCGCCGGATTAAGGAGCTTGACCTTGATCACTTGGCGCTTATTGTGCGCCAGGTACCCTGTTACTCGGCAACGAGTGTGGAGCTGCGTGCGGAAGTTGAAATCGATATGGAGACCAGAACGATGGGAACAGAACCGCAAATAACGGAGGAGCGCCCAATGGCAGAGCCTCCGTTTTTTGATAACAGCGCCTACAGGGCGCGCGTTGAAGCAATCAGAAAATAAGACAGGGAGGTACCTATGACGAATCTGAAAGCATTGCTTGAAAAACGGGCGGATCTGCAACAGACGATGGATGATCTTGTGCATACCGCCGACATGGAAACCCGCGCCATGACGGCCGAAGAAGCGGCGCAGTTTGACGCGGCCGAACAGGAAATCCGTGCGATCGATGATACGGTTGCGCGCGAGGAGCGTGCCCGCGGGTTGCAGCACAACAGTGCAGCGGGCGAACTGGAGAACCGCGCGGCAGAAGAAGAGCAGGCGTTTGCCGCATATGTACTCGGCAGGGCAGCTGAGCTGCGCGCGGGCGAACAGAACATGACGATGGGGAACAACGGCGCCATCATCCCCACGACGATCGCAAACCGCATCATCAAGGCAGTAAGAGATCGTTGCCCGATTCTTGCCGGCGCAACAGTATATAACGTTAAGGGCACGCTCAAAGTGCCTGTGTGGGGTAAGGCGAATACCACCCATGATATCGCCGTGGGATATCAAACCGAATTCACCGAAATCACGGCAGATTCCGGTAAGTTCACTTCCGTGGATCTGGGCGGATACCTTGCCGGCGCGCTTACTCTAATTGGCCGAAGCGTGGAAAATAACGCCGCTTTTGACGTTGTAGCATTTATCGTAGACCAGATGGCAGAGGAAATCGCCGTGTGGCTCGAAGGGCAGTTGCTTGCCGGTACCGGCACGAGCGCTGCACAGGGTGCGCTTAATACCAGTACCAGCTTAACCGCTGCATCCGCAACGGCAGTTACGGCCGATGAGCTGATTTCCCTGCAAACCAAAATCAAACAGGTCTATCAGCAAAAGGCGTGTTGGACAATGCATCCGGACACTTTCAGCTTAATCAAGAAGCTCAAAGACAGCAACAATCGCTACCTGCTGCAGGATGATATCACAGGCGAAATCCCGTATAGGCTGCTGGGCAAGCCCGTATATCTGTCCGATAACATGCCGCAGGCAGCCGCGGGGAAGGCCGCAATCCTATACGGAGATTATTCCGGATTATCCGTCAACTTCCGCGAAAATATCGCCATCCAGGTGCTGCGGGAAAAATATGCGACGCAGCATGCAATCGGCGTAGTTGCCTGGTTTGAGTTCGATGCGCGTGTAACGGATCATCAGAAGCTTGCGACGCTGAAAATGGCAAGCGCGTAATATTGACTGTTTAGGGATGAAAAGGGCGAGCACATGAAAATCAGCGAAATTACAATGCAGGATGTGGTGCGTTACCTGCGCTTGGACGGTACTGATTATGACCCATCCGAAATGCAGGCCATTATGGATGCAGCGCGCACCTATATAGCGAGCTACACTGGGATTCCGGCCGAAAGCAGCGACCCAAACACGGATACGCTGGATGATTACGCAGATTTTTGGCTTGCCTACATGGTACTGTGCCAAGATATGTACGATCATCGCTCCTATGACAGCGAGAATGGCGCAGCAAACCGCGTGGTAGACAGCATCTTGGGCATGCATGTGAGGAACCTCCTATGATCGATCCTGGAAAGCTTGACACGCGGATCTCCGTCATGGGGTATCGTAACGGTGCATGGGAGACGCTGGGTACGCTTTGGGGCAGCGCTGAATACTCTGCCCGCGTGATCTACGCATCGGCCGCAGCAGCGACGCGAGGCTATAAAATCACAGTGCGCAAAAGCGCCCTAATCCGTTTGGATAGGGCGCTGCGCGTAAACGGAGATCACTGCCTCATTGCATCCGTTGTGCGGCACAAGCAGTATGATGAAATTGAGGCGGCTGCTGTAACATTACAGCGTTGCACCTTGCGGCGGAAGAATGAGGATGTGGACCAGTTTGAGGCGGTGCTGGCGGAGCAATATGTGAACTGGACACAGGCAACACCGAATGCGAGACACGAAACCGGGATGCTGCTGATCACCCCAAAAGAGATTGTTTTGCGACCCGGCGATATCGTAGCAGTGGACAGCCTGCGATACAGCGTACGCGCGTGCCATATGGCCGAGAGCACACATAACGCCTACGAGGTGAGGATGGGAGTAGATGCGTAATGCAAAGCGTGGATATTAGCGACCTTGATAAAATCGACAAGGCACTGTCGGATGCACTTGAAAAAGCCCCAGAGCTGAGGCGTAAACTGCATGAAGAGCTAGCGCGCAACATGCATCACGCGGTTGTAGGCAATATCGGACTAACAACGGAACGGCATACGGGAGATTTGCAGCGGTGGCAAAAGGAATATGTTGGCAGTGGCGGCGGATATGCGGCGGTGCGCCCGGAGAACACGAGCACGGGCACAAACAGCCCAGGCGCCGTTACGAACTATGTTAACAGCGGGCATAAAATCAGACGCGCCGCCAGCAGTATGCGTGGACGGCGAAAACGGAGAATTCGGGTTGCATATGTTGACGGGCGGCACTTTTACCAATCCGCAGCGCGCGATATGGAAGGCGCTCTGGTATCGCTTGCAGAAAAGTTCGCGCGCGATATCGCCAGCATCATAGAGGGGAAGTGAGCACGCAATGGTTGTGCCAATCAAGATTATTGCCGCCCTAAAAGGCGTGTTGCAGAAAGCATGCCAATGCACGGTTTACCAGGATGAGGTTCCGCAGGATTTTGATCGGCCATCACTGTATGTTGCGCTGCTCTCAGCGAGTCGTGAGCCAATCACCCGGGGCACGATGCAAAACACAGAGCGGTATGCCGTATATTGCTTTACGCCAACGGACGATTATGGCTATAGTGATGCGGCAGAACTGATGGCTCTGCAGGATAGAGTCGTGCAGGTTTTGGATGCGGGCTATATCCCCGTTGATGATCGAGCCGTCACAATTACTGCAGTGTCGGCGCAACAGCCGCAGGCGGATTATGCGGTAGTAAATATCGATGCAATATATGTTGAGGCACGGCAAGAACAGAAGAAAGAGTATGATCTCATGCAGGTTGTAAACACGGAATTAGCAGGAGGAACAAAAGAATGAGCGGATTACCCAGCATTACCATCACTTTCCGCCAAGCTGCGGAAGATGTGAGCCGCCGGGCGGGGCAAGGCGTTGTGGCCATGATCCTTACCGATGCAGCGGAGGATGCGCAGGGCGTGCATCAAATTGCAGCGGAAGCGGATATTCCCGCGGCGCTCGGTGAGGACAATAAAGATTGTATCCGGTATGCGCTGATCGGGAACGTAAACCGGCCGGCAAAGGTTATCGCGTATGTAAAACCATCCACCGAAACCATGACGGTCGCATTGGGCAAGATTGCAGCTTATGATTTTGATTGGCTCGTTGGCGGGCCGGATCTGAGCAGCGAGGACGCGGCAACGGTCAAGACATGGATCAGCACGCAACGCGCTGACTATGACAAGATTTACAAGGCAGTGTTGCCTAACGTAGTGGCAGACAGCGAGAGCATTGTAAATTTTGTGGCAGACGATATCGTTGTTGGAACGGATACGCTGGATACAGCATCGTTTTGCAGCCGCATAGCAGGGCTGATCGCGGGAACGCCTTTAGCGCAGAGCGTAACGAATGCGGTATTGCCCGAAGTATCGGACGTAGAACGCATGAGCAGGGAAGAACTTAACACGGCAATCAACGCTGGCAAACTTGTGCTGGTGCATGATGGCGTAAAGGTGAAGCTTGGGAGAGGTGTTACATCCCTTACGACGACCACGGGCAAGTCCGCGCTATTGAAAAAGATCAAGCTGGTGGAGACGCTCGATCTGATTAAGCGCGACCTAAGGGTACTTACACAGGACACCTACATTGGCAAGCTGCCCAACAGTTACGATAATAAGGTCGTGCTGCTGGGCGCATACCTTGCCTACTTGAAAGGCCTTGAGGCAGAGGGCATCCTCCAGGCCGGAACATCCAGCATGGAAATCGATGTAGACGCGCAGCGCGCTTACCTAAAGGCACGTGGCGATAACGTGGCGGATATGACGGATGCTCAGATTAAGACAGCGGACACGGACGAGCATGTGTTTGTCCGGGGGAATATCCGCATGCTGGATGCGATCGAAGACGTCGCAATTGACATGACATTTTAAGGAGGGTGCAGAATGGACAAAGCGAGCAGGGTAATCAGCGGAACCTGGGGCGAGATGTGGCTTGACGACGTGTATGTAGGAGAATGCTACGGCCTGCAGGCCAAAGTGACGTTCAACCGGGAAACGATCCAGCAATGCCGGAAGCTGACGGCAGGCCGCAAGCTTATGGGCATGGAGGGTACAGGCTCGGTTAAGATGCACAAGGTCAGCTCCCGCATGACGGAAGCCATTGGCGAGAGGATCAAGCAGGGGATCGACCCAAGGTTTACGATTATATCCAAGCTGGATGATCCGGATGCATACGGCGCGGAACGCGTCATGCTAACGGGCGTATCGTTCGATGATTTGACGCTTGCCGACTGGGAGGTCGGCGCTGTGGGAAAGCTGGAAAACCCATTTGCGTTTGAGGATTGGGAGCTTGTTGACGCTATTGCGGAGGGATAATCATGGACTTGATTGAAAAATTGCTTGGATGTGGTAAAACGGTGTTAGACCGGCCTACCACAGAGGTGGAAATAACGCGGCTGTCCGCATTGATCGGGCAGCCGTTTGTTGTAAAAATCCATGCCCTTACTGCAAAGGAACTGGATGAAGCTCCCAAAGACAATTTCAAAACACACGTGATCCTTGCTGCAGTGGAGTCGCCGGATTTGTGCGACAGCAGGCTTGCGGAAATGCTGCGCCCGGAAGGGCGCAACGCGAAACTGACCCCTGTGGAGACGGTCAATGCCCTCCTGCTGCCTGGGGAGGCCGTAAACCTGTATAACGCGATAACAGATCTCAGCGGGTTCGGGGAAGACAGCATCAAGGACATCCGAAAAAACTGATGGAAGACCCGGAACTGGCGTTGATGTTTTATCTCTTCCGGGATCACAACATCACTCCGGGGCAGTACTACGCCATGCCTGCGGGCGAAAAGCTTTTGATACAGGCGTTTGCAAGTGAAATTTTGGAAAGGAGGGCAGGCATGTGAGCGCAAATGCGAGCATTGTTATATCCGCAAAGGACAATTATTCGAGCGCGATTAAGAAAATGCAGGCCACGCAGACCTCATTCCGAAAAGATCTAAAATCGCTGCAAAAAGAGCTGGATACACTCAACAAAAACAAACTGACGCTCAACATGGATTTGAGCAGAGCAAAGCGCGAGCTGAAGGATGCAGAAAAAGCGTTTGGTGCGGTGGGTGATGAAGCGGCTCGCCTGCGGTTGGAAGCTGCGCAGGCGGATTATGATAACATCCGGCAAAATCTCGACCTGGTAAGCCGCACAGCAAAACAGACGGCGCGGGATATGGATAACTTAACGGGTGTTGTGTCCAAAAGCGAGAACCGCATGGGCGGCGCGGGCGGCACGCTTGCAACACTTGCAAAAGCAGGGTTGTTTTCTATGGCTGGGAATGCTGCGGCAGATCTGGGCGGCGTGCTTGCGAGCTCTGCATTCGGGAGCCAGACGGGGAATGCAATCACTTCTGTATTGGGCGGTGCTGCATCCGGCGCGGCGATGGGATCTGTAGCAGGGCCTGCAGGAACTGCAATCGGCGCCGCAGTTGGCGCGCTTACGGGCGCAGTCCAGGCGTTTACGGCGCAGTATAGTTCCAAGGATGATGCGTTTAAGTCCGTTGTCCAGGATACCTACAACGAGATCAAACAGGCACAGGCGGAGTCGCTTTCAAGTGGTTCGGAGATTGCGGCTTCGCGCGAAACGGCGCAGATATCCTTTACAACGCTTTTCGGGGATGCGGATGTTGCGCAGGATTTCCTTTCTGATGTTACGGATTTTGCAAACGTTACACCGTTCTTATTTGACGATTTGACCGCGATGTCAAAAGTCCTCAAGACCTATGGCTACACAGTGGAAGAGCTGCTGCCGACGATGCAAAAGATCGGAGATGCAGGAGCTGCGCTTGGTATGGGACAAGAGGATATGGCCGCGATGGCAACCTATCTTGGCCGCATGAAAACAACAGGGAAAGCAACCCTGGAGTATCTGACGCCGCTACTCGAACGCGGTATCCCCGTGTGGGATTATCTTGCACAGGCATCCGGCATCGCGAAGGACGAAGTACAGGAGATGGTAACCCGTGGCCTTGTGCCTGGAGCTAAGGCTGCTGAAATCATAGCGGACTATATGGGGGATGATTTCGCTGGCTCGATGGAGCAGCAATCTCAAACATATGCAGGCCTTGCATCTACAATGCAGGGAATGCAGGATGAAATGAACAATGCTTTGGGCGAAGGTTATAACGAGCAGCGCAAACTCGGCATGCAGGAGCAGATCGAATGGCTGAGCGGAGAGAGCGGCGAGGCGATGAAGGAGGCGAACCGGCTGATCGGAGAATGGCAGGCCAGCCTTGAAAACGAAAAAGAGCGCTTGCTGCGAGAAAAAATGGACGAGGTCATGACTTCGGATGCATTTGCGGAAGCCGACTCCGTTGAAAAGGGCCGCATGCTTGCTGCTGCGCAGGCAGAGGCCAATGCTGCGTACTTGGAATCGGAAGGATATCAGCTTCAACAGGAGGCAAATGAAAAGCTGGTTGACGATATACAAGTCGCCATGAAGGATGTATATTTGGATGCCGGCTATAACATGGGGCTCAAATTTTCCGAAGGAGTAGCAAATGCAATCAAGGACGCGGGGGGCGGAGTAGCTAATGTGATTGCAGCTGAGCTGGGAGGGGGGTATTCCGGCGTAAGCCCGCGCATGGAACATGAAAGGGGCTATGCCTATGGCATACAGCGCGTGCCATACAATAATTTCCCGGCGTTACTGCATGAGGGAGAACGCGTACTCACCGCATCCCAGGCGCGGGAGTGGAGAGCCGGTGCAACCGTGCAAGTCACCGGGAATTCTTTCATCGTCCGCGAAGAGGCAGACATTGACCGGATTGCAGCTGCTTTGGCTGAGAAAATAGCAGATGCGCAGGCCTCCTATGTTGGTGAGGTGCAAATTGCATGAGCGAACAGGCAAAAATTTGTTTTAACGGCAGTTTGATCCTGCCGGTTACACCCGACAGTTTCGAGGTGGGCGCAGGCATCAAAATAGAAACGGTTAATATCCATGCGCTGGGCGATCTGCGGATTGCAGGGTATCCAATACTCGACAACATCAGCATTTCCGGCTTTTTCCCCGCGCGAAGATATCGCTTTGCGATCACGGATGACGTCCAGCCCTATGCGCTGGTTGCCCAGTTCAAAGCATGGGCAGCGTCACGCTCGGTAGTACGGTTCTTGGTAACCGGCACGGATGTAAACCTCCCTGTTCTGGTTGAAACAATCCGCTATGGCGAACGCGATGGAAGCGGGGATGTGTATTATACGCTCACCCTGGCTGAATACCGGCATGCAAGCGTATCTACGGCATTGCGCCGCGCGGTCGACCGCTATCCGGCAACGCCGCAGCATTACACCCCGCAGAAAGGGGAGAACCTGTACATCATATCGGAAAAGATGTACGGCACAACGGAAAGGGCAAACGAGATCGCAAAAACAAATGGCATAGCGAATGCATACAGCATTCGCACGGGTGCATTGCGCATTCCATAGGGGGATATATGGTACTGACAATAGGTGGGCGAGATGTTACGCAGCTTGCGGCATCCATTACCACGGCTGGAAGCGAAAAGGAATGCGCTCGCACGTTAACCGCGGACATCGTGCAATCGCCAACGGATCCCAACATCCCTACAGTAACGATCTCTGTCGGTGCTGCGGTGAGCTTTGCGGCAGATGGACAGGCTTTCACCGGCATTGTAACATCGGCTTCACGCTCTACAGCAAGCAGTACGGTGACCGTGACAGCAAAGGATCTGGGGCTATACCTAAAACGCAATAAAATCGTGCAGAAAATCAAAGGCATGACTGCGGAAGCTGCCGCTGCCGCCATCTGCGGGCAATACGGCATCGGGGTAGGAAACCTTGCACCCACCGGTTATACGTTTGACCGTTACTTTATGGGGGTGACCTTATACGATGCGATCATGACGGGATATGCGCTGGCAGCAGCGCAAAATGGGCGCGCATACATGCTGCGCATGCGGGGGAGCTCAGTTGAAATCATTGAAAAAGGCGCGATGCTGGCAGGCGTGGTTGAAGAAGGGTCAAACCTTATGGAAGCATCTTACAGCGAAACGGGGGACAGCATTGTAAGCCAGGTAGCGATCTATGACAAGCAGGGAAACTTGAAACAGACCGTGACCGGGGACATGACGCTTGGCGTGATGCAGGAGATCATCATCGAGTCCTCTGCACGTGCAGAATCCATCGCAGCGGCGGAAGAACTGATCCGCAAAAACGGATTAAAGCGCAGCGGCACGGTAACAAACCTTGGCAATGCGCAGTGCATTGCAGGGAACTCCGTGCTGATTTACGAAAGCTTTACCGGCCTGTACGGGAAGTTTTTCATCGCATCTGACAACCATAGTTGGAAAAACGGTATATATACCAACAAGCTTACCCTTGCATGGGAAACCACGATGGATGCAACGGCAGCGGGCGAAGCGTTGTCGGCCGGCAAAACTGCCTCCAGCGGCACAGCATCCAACAGCCCCTTTGATTACTTGTATAATCGAGACGGAACGCCGCATGGAGGTGCATGAGCAATGGATGACAAAAACCCATATGTAGGATTGCTTGAAATCATGGGGAAGGAGGCTGCCACTTCACGGCTTTCCGCCTCTGGTGGATGCATGACGGGCACGGTAAAAAGCGTAGACCCGCTTACGATCACATGCAACGGACTTGATGTGGACGGCGATGCGCTCTTTGTGAATGCCGCGCTGCGCAAGGGGTACGAACGGAAAGTAACGCTCGATGTGCCAGCCCATCCTGTAAATGCGACAATATCTGCCACTGCGCAGAAGATCGAAGGCGTTATGGCGAAGGGTGAGGCCTGGGCGCTCGAAAGAGGGGACCTTGTGCTGGTGCTGCCGAGCGCTGATATGCAGACCTATCATGTCGTATGCAAATTGGAGGCTGCCAATGCCTAACATTTTTCCATTTTTACAGCCGAACCTGTATGCGGATTCTACCGAGACATCCGCCAGCAACCCCTATCGCGATGTAGCGTGGGATTACGCAAAAGATAGACCGCGCTTTTCCGCCGCAGGTGAACCGATCATCGTGCAGGGCCTGGAGGCCGTGCAGAGCTGGGCATGGCGCGCTCTGCATACAGAGCGATTCCTGGATGAGATACACAGTTGGGATTATGGGTGCGAGATCATGACGCTTGCGGGGCAACAGTGGATCCGCGAGGTTAAGGAAGCAGAGGCGCTGCGCTATGTGCGTGAGTGCTTGATGCAACATCCAGATATCAGCGGCATATCGGATGCGAGTGCAGAATTTGATGGTAGCACCCTCACGGTACGCTGTACGGCGGTTACCGCATATGGGGATGCGATTATGGAGGTGAGCTACAGTGTATGAAGACATGACAAAGAATGTGATCCGCGAGGCGATTCTAACCCATATGGGCGCGGATATCTCCAAAATAGAAGGATCCTTCGCCGCGGACATGGCTGCAGCTGTGTCGGTTGAAATGGCGAAGATCTATGCCACGATAGATTATGCGATGCAAACCTTTCTGCTCCAGACCAACGAAGGCGAATACCTTGATCTGCGCGCTGCAGAGTATGGTATCCTGCGCAAGCCGGGTACAAAGGCCACTGTGGAACTCACGGCGCACGGCACGGATGGAACGGTGATCTCGGCCGGCACACGCATCGTATCGGCAGACGGGTTGGTCTTTGTTACCGATGCAGCGGCAGAAATTGCAGATGGCGTTGCGACAATATCTGCGACGGCAGATCAGCCCGGTGCCGCGTATAACGCAGCACCGGATACGATTGCGCAGCTCTTTAAAAATATTCCGGGCGTGGCGGGTATAACCAACGATGTGGCAGCTGTGGGGGGATCGGATGCAGAAACGGATGAGGCTCTTCGGGAGCGCATTCTGCTGCGGCTTCAAACGCCCGCAACCTCCGGCAATGCGTACCACTATCAGCAGTGGGCACTGGAAGTAGCGGGCGTAGGGGCTGCTAAGGTGTTGCCGCTGTGGGACGGCCCAGGCACGGTCAAGGTCGTGCTTGCAAGCCCGGATATGGGGGCGGTCAACGAGGATGTGCGCGCTGCTGCTGCAGAGCATATAGAGACACAGCGGCCGATCGGCGCGGACGTAACCGTTGTGTCTGCAACAGCAAAGACGATCACGGTGTCCGCTACGCTGACAATTTCAGCGGATACCACATTAAATGCGGTAAAAGAGGCCTTGTCTACAGCCATGAAGGAATATTTCCAGGGCCTCGCGTTTGAAGCGAGCAGCGTGTCATATAACAAAATTGCGTATCTTTTGATGTCTGTACCTGGCGTTAATGATTATAGCAATTTACAGGTTAATAACGGGACTTCAGCGATACCTTTGCAGGCGAGCGAAGTTCCGGCAGTGGGGACGGTGACGCTTAGTGCAGCTGGCTGATAAGCTGATCCTATACACGAAATCTTCGGAGGTGAAGGCGCTGCAAGACGGCATAGAAGCTGCCCTTGCAACGCTGTGGGAAGCTGCAGACGATACGATCGCGGGCGCGTTTGTAATGACAGCGGTTACAAGCCTGGATTTGTGGGAACGGGCCTATGGCCTGGAAACGGATATACAATTGTCGACTGATTACCGCCGCGAAAATTTGCTTGCCAAGATGCGCAGCGCAGGTACGACTACGGTCGAGATGATCAAGAATGTTGCCGAAAGTTATGTAAATGGCGAAGTGGCTGTTGCAGAACAGTATGCGAATTATACGTTCACGATTACATTCATTTCCACCCGCGGGATCCCGGCGCAGCTGGATGCGCTGAAACGGGCCATCGAGCGTATCAAACCGGCACATCTGGCAGTTATATACGTGTTTTCCTATGTCACACACGGCGATATTAAGGCGGCAGGCTATACGCATGGCCAGCTTGCTAGTTATACGCATGATGCTATCCGCAACAGCTTGGAGGTATAACATGGCTACGACTACAACGAATTATAATTTAATCAAGCCCGCAGCGAATGATAATTATGATGTGGCTGATTTCAATGCGAATTTTGACGCGATTGATGCGCAAATGAAGGCGAATGCTGATGCGGCATCGGGTGCAGCATCGGGCACCCACGCCCATGGCAGCATCACAAACGACGGCAAGATCGGCACGGCGGCAAACAAAGCCGTATACACGGGAGAGGGTGGCGCTTTGCAGGCAGGGACGCTCCCCGTTTCAGCGGGCGGCACTGGGGCAACGACCAGCGCGGGGGCGCTTGCAAACCTAGGCGCGCAGGCAGAGCGGTTGACGTTTACAAACAAAACAGTCGCAACGAGCGCATGGGCATCGGACACTACCTATGCGGATTTTCCGTTTCGCGCGGCGGTTCCGTGCACAGGGGTGACGGAAAGCATGTTCGTGCAGGTTGTGCTTGCTCCGGAAGATGCAACGGGCGGCAATTTTGCGCCTGTATGCCGGTCCTATACGGGCGGCGTGTACCTTTACGCCAAGGCTACGCCGGATGCCGAAATCACAATTCCAACGATCGTGGCATGGGGGTGATGTAGAATGGCAGATACGCCGGTTTTGGTTTTACCCGGGGTTGTAGGCACGGTGAACGCAGGTGGCGGCGGAGCGCTGAAATCTGTTTTATTGAGCATAGGTCTGGGCGTTTCGGGGCAAATCTCATATGGCACGTTTGCGGCTGGAAACATAGGCTTTCAACCCAAATTTGCGCTGTGCAACATTTCAAGTAACACCATGTCTGTTTTGATCGATATAGAAAACAAACGCATGTATGGTACGCAAGGCTCTTCTCTCGATGTAATCTTCCCGGATGGCTCTGCGCTGGCGATGGGGAGTGGGGGGTGGCCGTCAAGCGGGTCAGCCGTGACGCCAAAGTATGGAAACTATGGTGGGATTGAATACGCATACGTTGAAAATAACCCCGGGTACAGATGGTATGCGCGGTCCGTCTGGTTTCATCCGGACGGTTCGGTTCGGGTTTTCTGCAGAAATGCATATGACGGCGCGGACTGGACCGGGTACCGGGTATTCTTAATTGGATAAGGAGGTGCACATATGATGTTTCGACGTATCGTTTTTTACGACCCTGCAAGCGGCGAAGTGGTTCATAACTGCCTTATGCAGGGTGCCTTGCTCCCCAGGACTGTGGAGCAGGAGGCGGCGTACTTTGGGCTAACAAACTACGGCGCATTTTTCTGGACAGAACCCGACCCGGAGGTTGAGGCGGCGTTTGCGCCGGTGGATGCGGAGGGGAAGCCGCGCAGCGTGCATGTAAGTGTAGACGTAAGCGGCGAAACGCCGGAGCTCGTGTTTTCGTATGAACCTGTTCCACAAACCGAACCGGGTGAAACGGAAGACATGGCAGCGGCGCTTGCGCTCCTTGGCGTAACGCCAAAGGAAACGGAGGGATGAGGCATGGGGAAATGGCTACAGGGCGCACAGGAGGTGCGCGCGGCAATGGACATGGCGGGCGCGAAGCTGGATGATGCGTCGGCGCTTGAAGCCATGGCGCTTTATCCGCTCTGGGAAGCGGGAAAGGCATATGCTGCGGATGCGCGCATCCGGTATGGGGATTTCCTGTACCGCGTGGTGCAGGCGCATACATCGCAAGCCGATTGGACGCCGGATCAAACGCCGGCGCTTTTTGTGAAGGTGAGCCTCGCGGAATGGCCGGAATGGGTGCAGCCCACGGGCGCGCATGACGCATACAACACAGGCGATAAGGTGACCTACAACGGCGAGCATTATGTGAGCCGCATTGACGGGAACACTTGGGCGCCGGACGCATACCCGGCGGGATGGGAGAAGCAGGCATGAGCATCCAAGAAAAGAATGCAGAGATGCGCAGGGCGTACCACGATGCAGGCTACACGGGAAAAAACATCGTGTTTGCCGTGCTGGATACGGGCGTAAACGCAGTGGGGCCGCTGCGCGGCAAGGTGACAGGCGATGCGGATGGGGCAGACCACGGCACGTTTACGGCGTCGGTTATCAACGAATACTGCCCGGATGCGCAAATCTGGGCGTACCGTTGCGACACGCCAAACGCGATGATCGAGGCCATGGAGGATGTGCTGAGACGGGCCAAGGGCGAAACCAGGCGCGTAGTAATTAACATGTCGCTGAGCACAGAGGCAGAACGGATTCGAACCGCGGTGGATGCGTGCGTTGCGGCGGGAATCCCGCTGGTGTGCGCAGCGGGGAACGACGGGCAGGAGATCCTGGGCATGTACCCGAGCTGCTTCGAATCTCCAATCACAGTAGCCGCACTTGATAATAACGGCAAGCGCACGTACTTTTCCACGTGGCACGGGGAGGTGG
>JABLTO010017182.1_pt1 | contig 45395 bp, 41 predicted proteins | sample 7160091 | NCBI WGS metagenome assembly JABLTO01 (sample SAMN14651225, study PRJNA627086) | human gut metagenome | isolation source: feces | host: Homo sapiens
GAGACGGGGATCGAACCCGCGGCCCCCTCCTTGGCAAGGAGGTGCTCCACCACTGAGCCACTCGCGCATTGTACGTGTGCGTCACACGCAAGAAAAATAATATCATAGCTTTACACATCTGTCAATATATTTTTTTATATTATATTATAATTTTTTATCACTACTTCTACAATAATTCTTTATAATCATTAATGCTATACTTTGATATACTCTTGATTTTTTCCCAGTTATGTTTCGACTTTTCATCGAAGACTGCCACAACATTAAACTCTCCAAGTGATGCTCCTGTTACACCCGCTAGAATATCCTCAAATACAAGGCATTTATGTGGATTAACTTTTATTCGTCTTGCAGCTTCCTCATATATGTCAGGATAACCCTTTCCACGTTCAACTTCATCCACTGTCACTATTTTCTGAAAATATTTTAATATTCCTTCACGCTCCAATGTTTTCATAAAAAGTTCTCTGTCTGAGGATGTTGCCACTGCCATCTTTATATTAAGTTTATGTAGTTCTTCAAGAAATTCTTTCGCATAAGGCTTGCATACAACCTCTGTTGCATATTCCTTTTTTGCCATTTCAATCCATTCCCTTACAATATCATCTTTGTCTTCGTTTAAGCCAAATCGTTCTATTGTATAAACTGCCGCTCTCTCAGCGCCAAGAGGTGAAATCTCATCTACATAATCATCCGGAACCTGAAAGCCTCTGTCACCTAAAAATTTTTCATCTACCTTTTCCCATACCCATGAGCTATCGAGAAGGGTACCATCTAAATCAAAAACAGCACCTTCAATATTTTTTAACCAGTTTTCTCCGTTCATTAACACTCCCATTCTTATAAAAACTTACTTTTTATTTTTTTCTTTTTCTTTTCTTTTTTCAATAATCATTTATTTTTATTGACTATATTTTCGTACAAAATTAGAATAATACAGTCTTGTTTTTTTAACAAGTACAAATTCATCAAACTAAACATATGTTGTCTTTCCAAACATTTGTGCCAAAGAAAGGATTATATAATTTCAACCCTTTTTTTCATTAATTACTATTCCTTTAGGATTGTTATTATGCATTAGTATCTATGGATAAAAAGGATTGTTCCATTTGGTCTAATAATTCTTTAAATAATTCCAGTGCTTTTTCTATTGGTTCTTTTGTTGTCATATCAACTCCTGCAAGCTTCAATAATTCTATCGGATCCTTTGAGCCGCCGCCTGTTAAGAATTTCATGTAGTCCTTAACTCCTGCTTCGCCCTGTTCCATTATTTTCTTAGATAATGCTATTGCAGCAGAAATTCCTGTTGCATACTGGTATACATAAAATGGATTGTAGAAATGTGGAATTCTTGCCCATTCCAAAGCAATTTCTTCGTCTAATACCATATCTTCACCAAAATATTGCTTATTTAAATCATAATATACTTTGCAAAGAATGTCGCTTGTAAGAGTTTCACCTTCTTCAACCATCTTATGAGTTATTTTTTCAAATTCTGCAAACATAGTCTGGCGATATAATGTCCCCTTAAACTGTTCAAGAAAATGATTTATTAAGTAAGCTTTTTCAGCCTTGTTATCAGTATTTTTTAGCAAATAGTGTATTAATAATGACTCATTGCATGTTGATGCCACTTCTGCCACAAATATCTTATATCCGGCATTGATATAGCTCTGGTTTGAATCTGAATAATATGAGTGAAGGGCGTGACCCATTTCATGTGCCAAAGTAAATACATGATCTAATGTTCCCTGATAGTTTAAAAGAACATAAGGATGTATCCCGTAGGCTCCCCATGAATATGCCCCACTTCTTTTTCCTTCATTTTCATAAATATCTATCCAACGATTGTCAAAACCTTCCTGAAGTTTGTTAATATAGTCTTTGCCCATTGGTGCAAGACCTGCCTTAACCATTTCTTTAGCCTTTTCAAAAGGAATTTTTTTATCAGGAGTTTCAACTATAGGTGCATAAACATCATACATATGAAGTTGATCAACACCTAAAGCTTTCTTTCTAAGCGACACATATCTGTGCATTAAGTCCATATGTTCATGAACAACTTCAATTAAGTTGTCATAGACTTCCTCCGGAATATTGCTTTCATCCAAATACATTGCTCTAGTTGAAGGATAATTTCTTACATCAGCATAAAAACAAGCCTGTTCCACATTGGCATTATATGTTGCCGCAATAGTATTTTTCATTTTTTCATATGTGCCATATAAAGCCTTAAACGCATCTTTTCTAAGCTGTCTGTCAGCGCCACTTAAAATCGGCACAAAATTGCCATGTGTTATCTTTATTTCATTGCCATCCTTATCCTTAACTGTTGGGAAATCAATGTCTGCTCCATTATACATAGCATAAATATTGTCAGCAGCACTTGCCATACGTTTACTTTTTGCAAGAATTTCTTCCGTCTTCTTATCTAATGTATGAGCCTTTGCTCTTAGTATTTCACTAATATATCTTCTATAATCGGCAAATTCCTTATTTTCCAACCATTCCTTTAAAACATTCTCATCCATTTCAAGAATTTCCGGTTCAAAAAATGCTGTTGCACTACCAAGCTCTACAACTAATTTTTGAGCTTTACCAGAATATGTCTGATACTTAGAATTTGTCATATCTTCATGATATTTCTGATTGGAATATACATAAACTTTTTCTGCTATAAGGTTTATTTCATCATTAAATTTCAAATATTCTAATAATGTCTCCTTATTCTTCGAAACATTATCTTTATATTTGTTATATTCTGATATCATTTTTAAGGCTTTGTCTAAATCATTTTCCATGGCCTGATCAGAAGAATACATATCTTCCATTTTCCATGTATTTTCTATTTTTTGTTCTTCTCTTTTCATTTCAATACCACATAATTCCTAAATGAATTACCTTTCTTTTTCTTTTAAACAAGTCCCATTGCTCTTAAAATATAGATAATTGCCGTAATTGTGAATGCTGAACACATTGTTGTCAAAACAATAACACTGCTTGTTAAAGTTCCTTCGCTGTGCATACTTCTTGACATTATGTAACAACTTGGTGTTGCTGGTGAGGCAAGCATAATTACTATTGCCATTAATTTTGCGTCCCTATATCCAAGCCATATTGCAATTGGAAGGAATACTAAAGCCCAGCCAACAAGCTTCATTGCAGTTGCTATAACTGCCGGTTTAATCTTTTGAAGTGCCTTGCCAAACTCAAAACTTCCACCTATTGCAATAAGTGCAAGTGGTGTTGCCATTTTTGAAAAATTAGAAATGGTGTTATCAAGCATTTTAGGGAAATGTACATTAAGCACTGACAAAATAACCCCTGCAACAATACTTAAAATAATAGGGTTTGTAGCTATTCCCTTTAACGTTGATGACAAAGTTTTTGACTGACCTGCACCTTTTTCGGGACATTCCACTGTAAGAATTATTACAGCAAATATGTTGTAAAGTGGAACTGCACCAATTATCATCAATGGAACCATTCCCGTATCTGAATAAATATTTAAGATAAATGCCGCTCCAAGTACTGCAGCGCTGCTTCTGTAGGAAGCCTGTACAAACTCTCCTATAATTGATTTATCTTTCATAAAAATTCTTGCAAGAAACCACATTGTAAGTATGCTTATTGTTGTTGCAACGGCACAAAAAATAACATAACCTAATTCAAATTTTTCCATAAAGTTATTGTTTACCATGTCCTGTACTAAAAGTGCCGGCAAAGTAACTTTAAAATTTATTTTATTAGATGCCTCAATAAATCCCTGATTTATCCATCCTATTCTTTTAAGTAAATATCCAACTACAATAACCACAAAAACGGGTACTGTAGCATTTAAGCTATAAATTAAACTGTCCATAATACTATCTGCCATTTTGCAGGATTTCATTCTGCAAGTTAGTATTAAACTCTCCTTTCTTAATCATTTCTATTTCAAACTTATATGGTGCATAAGATTTTTTGCTGTTTTCCGGATCTTTAACATAAGGTGTTTCAAGAATCTTTGGAATATTTTCAAACTGTTCCATATAAATTATTTGTCTTAAAGTGTCATATCCAATGTTTCCAAAGCCTATATTTTCGTGTCGGTCTTTTCCTGCACCAAGCACGTTCTTGCTATCATTAATATGAAAAACACCAATCTGGTCTGTTCCGATAACTTTGTCAAACTTTTCAAAAACTCCGCTTAAATCGTTAACAAGGTCATACCCGGCATCATTAACATGACATGTATCAAAACAAACTCTAAGCTTGTCATTGTAAACTACTCCATCATATATTCTTGCAAGTTCTTCAAAATTTCTTCCTATTTCGCTGCCCTTTCCTGCCATTGTTTCAAGGGCAATACATGCCTTACTATCCTTAGTTAGCACATTGTTAATGCCTTTCACTATCTGATTAATTCCTGCATCAACTCCTGCTCCAACATGTGAACCCGGATGAAGAACCATAATTCTGCTTCCCATTGCCTCTGTTCTTTCCAATTCTGTTGCCAAAAACTTTTCTGCTATTTCGTAAGTTTCAGGCTTAATTGTATTGGCAAGATTAATAATATATGGTGCGTGAATCACTATTTCATCTATATTATGATGTGCCATATACTCCCATGCTTCTTTTATTTTTAATTCACTTATTTCTTTTCTGCGCGTATTTTGTGGAGCACCTGTATACGCCATAAAGACATTTGCTCCATATGAATAAGCTTCCTTAGCTGAACCTAAAAGCATATCCTTTCCACTCATTCCAACATGAGAACCTATTTTTAATTTCATATGCTATACCATTTTTAACTTTCTATTCTTGATTTTAATATTATCTGTTTCATATTGATTTTACCTAAAACAATATACCACATTCCATAAGGTTTTACTATTTTTGTTGGATTATTTTTATCTTTATGATACTCTAATTAAGTAATTTTTATTGAAAGCGGAGACTAATAATATGAACTATAATTTTAAAACAGATTGTGATTCTAATAATAATTGTAATTCTAATAATAATTGTAATTCTAATGCAAAAAATAGCTCTGAAATAGATTTAGATAATCTTACGTTTGAATTTATATCTGAAATAAATGATAAACTTTATGAATATCTGTCTAATATTGCTAATACATGTAATAAATTTGATAATGTTAAGAATACATTTTTTATTGATAACGAGGATTGTGAAACAACTATTGATAATGAACCGAATGAAAATATAAAAGATAATAATACTTTAGAAGATGATTATTCAAAAGTCATTATTGCAAAAAAAGATAAAACAATTGTAGGTTTTATTTCCATCTATCTTATAGATGAATCAACTGCAGAAATTTGTGGCTTTGTATTGCCCGAATATCGCAATAATAACATTGGCAATTATTTTATGGAGAAGCTTTCTTATGAAATGGAAGATTTCTATATTTCCATTCCTGTTGCAAAAGATAATAAGACAGCTCCAAATTTTCTTAGAACCAATGGTTATTATCCAAGTACCACTGAATGTTCAATGGTTATTAACACAGACAACATTGTCGAAAAGCCTTCATCCTTTGACTGTTCAATTGATTTTAAGAAAACAGAAAATGAAGATGAAATTATATTTGAGATTTTTAAAGATAATAACAACATTGGTTCCTGTTTCGTAAGCATTTTTGAAACCTGTGGATGCATTCATAATGTTGAAATTAATGAAGCTTTTCGTGGCAATGGTTACAGCAAACTTCTTTTACAATATTCTTTATATGATATAAAAAATATATGCCAAAATATTATACTTCACGTTACAAAAGAAAACGTTCCGGCATATAATCTTTATAAGAAACTTAACTTTATTACCACATCAGAAATTATTTATTATGATAATCTATAAAAATTCAACTTTTATACTATTCCACAAAACATTAAATGGGCCACTATCTTTGCAAATTTTATTTTACAAAGATAGTAGCCCATTCTCACTTACTATACATTTTTTAGTACAACTCTTTTTTATGTTTATTCTTCATCTGTACAACTTTCAGTTTCCTCTACCTTTGTAGTTGTTTCCACTTCTGTAGTATTAGGAACTTGTGTCGTTTTTTCTATTTCAACAGTTGAACTTTCTTCTTCAGTTGTTGTTTCCTGATTTAATCGTTTAATATCTTTCTTTGTTGATACAACTGCTGTTTTCTCTTTATCTTTATCCTTGTCTTTTTTTACTGACTTTCCACTTAAAATTCGTCTTGCGGCACAAGGATTGCCAAGTCTTGAAATTATTACACCCTGAGTCTTGTTTGCAGAATGAAGAATCTTCCCGTCGCCAATATAAATAGCAACATGACTTATTCTATTCTTGTTTTTTCTGTCTGTATGATAAAATACTAAATCTCCCGGTTTAAGCTTGTTGCTTTTTACTGCTTTGCCATTGTGAGCCTGATCTGCTGCCGTTCTGCTTAAACTATATCCGAATTTTTTAAACAAAGACATTGTAAAACCTGAACAGTCTGCTCCGCTTGTAAGACTTGTTCCACCCCAAACATATCTGTTTCCAAGGAATTGTGTTGCATATTTCAAAAACTCTGCTGCTTCGCCTTCTTTTGGAAGAGAAGTTTCTTCCAAAGTATATGTAATGGCATTAGCTGCCCATTCCTGCTCAAGCATATCATCATATTCTTCCGGGGTATACAAATATTCCTTGTGAATCTTTACAGTAACATCTTTAGTCTTAACCCATCCTGACATTGTGGATGTTCTCTCTACTTTAATCCACTTCTTGTCCTTGCTTATATCTGTTATTGGATATTCTGCCTTCTCCTGTAGATTAGACAAAACTTTTGATTTCTTATTATCTTCGCTTCTAAGTTCTGTTTTCTTCGCTTTAACCTTTACAATAACGTCCTTTGCTTCAATTAAAACTTCCTTAGCCTTCTTGCCTGTTACTACATTTTCTTCCTTAACATATCCTGTAATCTTGTCAGATTTAATCTTGTAAAATTTTTTTCCTTTTTTAAGAATCTTAACGTAACTGCCATCTACACCGATTCCTACAACTTTAGACTTTTCATCGTCCTTCTCATATATTTCAACCATCTCATCTGAATCATCTTCAGACTTGACTTTCTTCTTTTCAATCTTTATTGCACTTACATTCTTATACTTTTCAGGAAAAATCAAATCAACCTTTTTCTTAGTTTCTACAGGTGCCTTTGTCTCATGTTGCACTGCCGTAGTTGTTTCCTGAATTGTTGTTTTCTGTACAATCTTCGTCTCCGCTCCGCTTGTATGATGTCCTCCTGAAACAGATTTAATTCCTATAATTCCGCCAATTAAGGCTACTGTAAACACTGATGCCACTATAATTTTCTTTTTCATTCTCTTATGTTGCTCGTCCTTTTTTCATTTATCACATTATTATAACATTTTCATTACAAAATAACACAATTTGAAATATTTTTATTATATATTTTTTACATTTTTTATAGGAAAATTATAGGTTGGAAAAATATGGTGTACAAAATATCTTACAAGTTATTTGATTTGTCATATTTTTGTGTGAGAAATGCCTTTTAAGTAAGCTGATTTTTTTGAAGATTTCTCTTCTCATTTTCGGTACAAAGTCATCCAGGGCGGTGTACACGCCCTGGGGGTTCAGTATAGGCCAGTTTACGATACCCATTACGGATGTCACAACATTTTCGGTTCTATATTCCGTAATTGCCTGCGACTAGGCAAGCTTACGTGTGATATAACATTTTTATTCTCTGACACGTAATTAGAAACGAAAATATATGAAAATTTGAATAAATTACTTGTGGTGTAGCGTTTTCGTTCCACGACACGTAATTGGAAACGAAAATATACGAAAATTTGAATAAATTACTTGTGGTGTAGCGTTTTCGTTCCACAACACGTAATTGGAAGCGAAAATATACGAAAATTTGAATAAATTACTTGTGGTGTAGCGTTTTCGTTCCACGACACGTAATTAGAAACGAAAATATATGAAAATTTGAATAAATTACGTGTGACATAACGTTTTCGCTCTACGACACGTAATCGCAGCCGAAAGACCGGTCCTGCCGCTCCCAAAAGTATTGCATAAAGCGAATTTTTTTCGTATACTCCCCCAAAACCAAAAGGCATACCACCTTTCAGCGATATACCTTTCATCTTCTTTATAATTTCAATCTTTCTTATTCTAATTTCATTCTAAATTAATCAATCCACTCTAATCATACTTGGCTGTTTCCAGCATTCCCTTGACTTTCCATGGCCAATATACAAACTCTGCCTTTGCAATTATCTTTGACTTGCTTACATAGTTTGTTGTTGTCCAAAGTCTTGAATCCTTAGAATTGTTTCTGTTGTCACCTAAGACGAAATAACTGTCTTCTGGCACTTGATATACAAGCTCTCCACCGGATTCCTCTGAACCATTTTCCCAGTACCAATCCTCTTTTAAGTATGTTTCTTTTAATGGTTCTTTTGAGTCATTAATATAAATCTTTGAGTCTTTAATTGTTACCTTTTCTCCCGGCAAACCGATTACTCTCTTTACGAAGTTTTCTGATTCATCATCAGGATATTTGAAAATTATGATTTCACCTCTCTGTGGTTCCTTGAACCAATAAGCTGTTCTAAGTCCAATCATTCTTGAACCTGTCATAATTGTATTCTCCATTGAGCCTGATGGTACGTTGGCATTAATTATAAGAAAATTATTAATGCACAATGCCAAAGCAATGGCTACAACAAAAATTCTTACCCAACTGAAAAATTCCTTCTTGGGATCAACTTTCTCTTTTTCTTTCTTCTTTTCTTTCTTGTCTGAAGCATTGCGTAAATCTTTGTTTTCTGCTTTCTCTTCTGAAGCATTATGTAAATCCTTGTTCTCTGCTTCATTGTCAATAATAGTCTGGTCTTCCATAAGATCTCCTTTCGCTATCCGTTTTTAAGTTAGCACTTACCCTTAGTCAGTACTCTACCATTCTTTCTTATAAATCAGATAAATATTTTGTAACAGTTTTATTAACGGATGAAATTAGTCTTAACCGGATCTTCCGGCTGTGGATGTTCAATTCCATTTTCTTTTCCAACCTGAATACACTTCAAAATCCAAGCCATATTTCGTCCAATATTTCTTACTATCTGAAGACCTTCTTCATCTTTTCTTACATCATCAGGTGTGCTTCCGTGAACCATTGGCCAATAATTTCCGTTAATTAATGGCATATGGAAAAACTCAGGTATCTTTGCAATTTCATCAAGAGCACTTGTTGTTCCTGCTCTTCTTGCACTTACAACCATAGCTGCCGGCTTATATTTTAAATCTTTTCCTGCACTCCATGATAATCTGTGAAGAAATCCCATCATATTTCCACTAATTGATGCATAATGAACAGGGCTTCCAAAAACGACTCCGTCAGCTTCTTTAAGCTTCTTTGCTGCTTCAACTACTTCTCCACCATACACACATTCACCTGTTTTTGAGCAACCGCCACAGCCCATACAACTTCCCTGTGGGTGTGCTCCTACGTGCATAATCTCTGTTTCAATGCCTTCTTCATTTAAGACTTTAGCCATCTCTTCCAATGCTGTATATGTACAGCCCTTAGCTTTAGGGCTTCCGTTAAACATTAATACTTTCATATTATCCTCCAAAAATAAATCATCTGAACCAAAGTATTATACCACAACAATCTATATCAAGCCAAACACTTTCTTTAAAACTTCATCTTCATAGAGAACTTTTTTTGCCAGCTCCCTATATTTTTTCTCATGGAGATAAGTATGTCTGTGTGGTTTTATTGACGGTGCAATATCAATTGCCCTTGCATAATCCTCACGTTTTAGTCCAAGGGTGCTTACATAATCCCAGAAACCTGTATCTTCAAAAATCTTATTTACACGAATATATCTGTGGTCCTGAACCTTGCTCATTATATAAGTTGCAATTCCAACCTGAATTCCATGAAGTTGCGGATGCTCCAATGTTTTATCTAAAGCATGAGAAATAAGATGTTCGCTTCCACTTGCAGGAGAACTGTTTCCTGCTATCTCATTGGCAATTCCACTCATTGCAAGTGAGTCAAGAAGCTCTCTTAAAAACAAGTCATCTTTTATACTTTCAAAAGGAGTTCTCACAAAACTATTTACTGCTTTTTTTGCAATCATCATGGCAAAATCGTTTAACACCGCATATCCGTGTTCGTCCTCAAATACCCAATCGTAAAGTGCTGTAATTTTTGATACCAAATCACCAATACCTGAATACAAAAACTTTTCCGGAGCACTTTTTATAACATCAGTGTCTGCAATAATTCCATATGCAAGTTTTGCCGGCACAGAAGTTCTTCTTCCATTAACAAGTAATGACGCACTGGCACTGGAAAAGCCGTCACTGGATGCAGATGTAGGTACACTAATGAAAGGTAATTTTCTTAAATAAGCTGCATATTTTGCAGCATCAATAACCTTTCCACCACCAATTCCCACAATAATCTGTGCCTTGCTGTCAATTGAAAAAGCCAAATCTATTATATCTTCTATTTTAATAGAATCCAGTTCCTTATATTCCAAAACATTAATATTTTCCTTCTGAAATGATTGAAGAACAGTATCTCCAAACATATCAACCAGACCATTTCCAAAATAAACTACAGCATTTTCAATTCTGCTGTCCTTAATGTAACTTCCTATATCTTTTAAAGTGCCTTTTCCTACCTTAAGAATGGTTGGAATGGCAATGTGACTTCCATTCATAAGCTGCCTCCTACTTTTTTATACAATATTATTAGCACATCATAGACTATTTGTACAACAAAAATATAAATTTTCACTTGTATTGATGTTGTGTTCGTCTATATACTTTCCATCATCTGGGTACATTAGCAACTTTCACCCTTAATAGTCTGCCTATGGCGGATATACAAAAACAGCTATACTTATCGGATTTCTCCCCATAATGGCAAGATTATCTTCTAAGTATAGCTCTCTTTTTATATTATGTCTTATTTCTAATTTTTAATTCATGGATTATTATATGATATACATTCTTGCATTCCTGTTAGATTTTATAGCATTGTATATCCCATTAATGATTCATCCACTTCTCTTGCGCAGTCACGGCCTTCACGAATTGCCCATACTACCAATGACTGGCCTCTGTGCATATCTCCGGCTGTAAATACGTTTGGAACACTTGTTGCGTACTTTCCTGCCTTTGTAGCCACATTTGTTCTGTCTGTTATATCTACCTTAAATTCTTTTGTAACATAATTTTCACTGCCTAAAAATCCTGCTGCAATAAGAACTAACTGACAGTTTACTTCATATTCGCTTCCAGGTATTTCAACCATATTTAATCTGCCTGTTTTCTCATCTTTCTTAGCTTCAAGTTTTACAAGTACAAGTTTTGTAAGATTTCCTGACTTGTCCTTTTTAAACTCTTTTACTGTTGTCTGATATATTCTTGGATCATTACCAAATACTGCAATGGCTTCTTCCTGACCGTAATCTGTTTTGCAGATTCTTGGCCATTCAGGCCATGGATTATTCTCCGCACGTTTGTCCGGTGCTTTTGGCATCATTTCTAACTGTATAACGCTCTTTGCTCCATGTCTTATAGCTGTACCAACACAGTCATTTCCTGTGTCACCACCACCAATTACAACAACGTCTTTACCTTTGGCTGAAATAAATGTGCCTTCTTTTAAATCGTTATCCAATAAGCTTTTTGTTGTTGATGTTAAAAAGTCTACTGCAAAATAAATTCCCTTGGCATCTCTTCCTTCTGCTTTTATATCTCTTGGATTTCTTGAACCACATGCTAATACTACTTTGTCATATTGTTTTAATAATACTGATGCTTTAATGTCTTTTCCAACATTTACACCTGTAATAAACTTTATTCCTTCTTCTTTCATAATATTAACTTTTCTGTCAATAACGTGTTTTTCAAGCTTCATATTTGGAATGCCATACATAAGAAGTCCGCCTACTCTGTCATCACGTTCATATACGGTTACACTATGACCTCTCTTATTTAACTGATCTGCAACTGCAAGTCCCGAAGGGCCTGAACCGATTACAGCTACTTTTTTGCCTGTTCTGACTGAAGGTGTTTTTGCTGATGCATATCCTTCCTTGTAAGCATTTTCTATTATGCTATATTCGTTATCTCTAACACTTACTGCATCTCCGTAAAGACTACATGTACATGCTTTTTCACAAAGTGCAGGACAAACTCTTGAAGTAAATTCAGGAAAGTTGTTAGTCTTGTGAAGACGGTTATATGCCTGTTCCATATTTCCATGATATAAAAGATCATTCCATTCAGGAACCAGATTGTTCAGAGGACAGCCTGATACCATACCTGATATTACTTTACCATTTTGGCAAAATGGCACGCCACAATCCATACATCTTGCTGCCTGGCATTTTTGCTTTTCTTCAGATAAATGTTCATGAAATTCGTTAAAGTTTTTTATTCTTTCTTTAGGTGAAGATGCCTTTGCATCTTCACGTTCATAATCTAAAAATCCTGTTGGCTTACCCATTGCTATTCCTCCTATCTTGTTGCAGCGTAAAATGCTTCAATCTGTGCCTGTTCCGGATTTAATCCTTTTTCTTCCATCTTTGCAATTGCATTAAGCATTTTCTTGTAATCATATGGTATTATCTTTTTGAATTTTGGAAGATATTCTTCAAAATCATTTAAAATTTCCTTACCTCTAATTGAGTTAGTATATTTTACGTGGTCCTCAATCATTGCCTTTAATTCTAATACATCATACTTATTAGCAAGTTCCTCTGTTGATACAAGTGACTTATTTACTTTTCTGTATAAATCATTATTTTCATCTAATACATAAGCAACACCGCCGCTCATACCTGCTGCAAAGTTCTTTCCAACTTTTCCGATTACTGCAACTTTACCACCTGTCATATATTCACAACCGTGGTCGCCTACACCTTCAACTACTGCTGTGGCACCTGAGTTTCTTACGCAGAAACGTTCTCCTGCCACACCGTTAATGTAAACTTTTCCGCTTGTTGCACCATATAATGCAACGTTACCGATTATAATATTTTCATCCTGCTTAAACTTAGATTCCTTAGGTGGCTTAACAATAATCTTACCACCTGAAAGTCCCTTGCCTAAGTAGTCATTGCTATCACCTGTAAGCTCAATTGTAAGACCGTTTGGAATGAAAGCACCAAAGCTCTGTCCGCCTGCGCCGTTACATTTTACTGTATACATATCATCTTCTAATGTGTCATTGTATTTCTTTGTAATTTCTGAACCAAAGATTGTACCAAATGATCTGTCAATATTTGTTACATCAACTTCAACTGAAGCAGGTTTCTTCTGTTCAAGAGCCTTACCAAGTTTCTTAATCAATACTGTAACGTCTTTTGTTTCATTAAGCTTAAAGTCGTATACATTCTTCTTATCATATTTAACTCTAACATCAGCAAAATCAGCATCAAGAATTTTTGAAAGACAAACTTCGTCAGCTTTTCCTTCGCTTACGCCATCCTTAACTTTAAGTAAGTCTACTCTACCTACCAATTCATCAACTGTTCTAATTCCAAGTTTTGCCATATATTCACGTAATTCCTGAGCGATAAACTTCATAAAGTTTACTACATATTCAGGTTTACCCTTAAATCTCTTTCTAAGTTCAGGGTTCTGTGTTGCAACACCTACAGGACAAGTATCAAGGTTACATACTCTCATCATTACACATCCCATAGTTACAAGTGGAGCTGTTGCAAAACCATATTCTTCCGCACCAAGCATTGCTGCAATGGCTACGTCACGACCACTCATTAATTTTCCGTCTGTTTCAACTACTACCTTATTTCTAAGTTCGTTAGCTATAAGTGTCTGGTGTGCCTCTGCAAGCCCAAGTTCCCAAGGAAGACCTGCATTATAAATTGAGTTTTCAGGAGCTGCACCTGTGCCTCCGTCAAAACCTGATACTAAAATAACCTGTGCACCTGCTTTTGCAACACCTGCTGCAACTGTACCAACACCTGCTTCTGATACAAGCTTAACTGAAATTCTTGAATCTCTGTTAGCGTTCTTTAAGTCGTAAATAAGCTGTGCCAAATCTTCAATTGAATAAATATCATGATGTGGTGGTGGTGAAATAAGACTTACCCCCGGTGTTGAATATCTTGTTTTTGCTACCCAAGGATAAACTTTCTTTCCAGGTAAATGTCCACCTTCACCCGGTTTTGCACCCTGTGCCATTTTAATCTGAATTTCTTCGGCACTTACAAGGTATCTTGATGTAACACCAAAACGTCCTGATGCAACCTGTTTAATCTTTGAGCATTTATTTAAACCATCTTTTCCAATTGTAAGACGTTCTATACTTTCTCCACCTTCACCGCTGTTAGATTTGCCGCCAATCATATTCATGGCAATTGCCATTGTTTCATGCGCTTCCTGTGAAATTGAACCATATGACATGGCACCTGTCTTAAATCTTTTAACAATTGAGTCCACACTTTCAACCTGGTCAATTGGAATGCCGCCGTTTTCAGGATAATTAAAGTCCATTAAACCTCTTAAATGTACCGGTGCCATTTCTTCATCTATCATATGTGTGTACTGTTTAAATAACTGATAGTTATTTGTCCATGTAGCCATCTGAAGTGTGTGAATTGTAGCAGGATTGTATTTGTGTTCCTCTTTTCCACTTCTAAGTTTGTGGTCACCTGAACTTTCAAGTGTTAAGTCTACATCTAATTCCAATGGATCAAATGCTGTTGAGTGAAGCTTATCAACGCTTTCTTCTATGTCATCTAATGTAATACCTTCAACCGGACTTACTGTTCCTGTGAAATATTTATTTATTACATCACTGCTTATACCTACTGCCTCAAAAATCTGTGAGCCCTGATATGACTGAATTGTTGAAATACCCATCTTTGATGCAATCTTTACTATTCCACTTAAAATTGCTTCATTGTAATCATCAATTGCTGCATATGGATCTTTGTTAATCATTCCCTCGTCAACCATTTGCTTAATTGTTTCATGTGCAAGATAAGGGTTAACTGCACTGGCACCGTATCCTAACAATGTTGCGAAATGATGTACGCTTCTTGGTTCACCACTTTCAAGAACTAATGATAATGTTGTTCTCTTCTTTGTTTTTACAAGGTACTGATGTACTGCTGAAACTGCAAGCAATGAAGGAATCTGTACATGATATTCATCCACACCTCTGTCTGAAAGAATAATAATGTTTGCTCCGTCTTTGTGTGCCTTATCAACTTCTACATATACCTGTTCAATAGCCTTTTCAAGCTTAATACCTTTGTAATATACAATAGGTACAACTGCTGTCTTAAATCCCGGCTCTTTAATATTTTTAAGTTTTAAAATATCCGTATTTGTCAAAATAGGATTGTTAATCTTTAATACATTGCAGTTGTCAGGTTTTTCTTCTAATATATTACCGTCTTTTCCAAGATAAACTGATGTTGAAGTAACTATTTCTTCTCTGATTGCATCAATTGGAGGATTAGTAACCTGAGCAAATAACTGTTTAAAATAGTTAAATAAAGGATGTGTTCTCTCACTTAAAACTGCAAGCGGTGTATCCTTACCCATTGCTTTTGTAGCTTCATTTCCTGTGTTAGCCATTGGAATAATTCTCTGAAGGTCTTCAAAGCTGTATCCAAAGTTTTTCTGAAGTCTCTGGCGTTCTTCTTTTTCATATGTTTCAACTTTTACGTTAGGGATATGAATATCCTTTAAGTTAACAAGGTTATTGTTTAACCATTCACCATATGGCTTTCTTGTTGCATATGATTCTTTTAATTCATCATCGTCAATTAACTTACCGTTAACTGTGTCAACTAAAAGCATACGGCCCGGTCTTAATCTTTCTTTTACAACAATCTTTGCAGGATCAATTTCAAGAACACCTACTTCTGATGAAAGGATAAGCTGATCATCATCTGTAATGTAATATCTTGAAGGTCTAAGACCATTTCTGTCAAGAATTGCTCCCATGTAATCACCATCAGAGAAAAGAATTGATGCAGGTCCATCCCAAGGTTCCATCATTGTTGCATAATACTGATAGAAGTCTTTCTTAGTCTGGCTTATTGTGTCGTTCTTTTCCCATGGTTCAGGAATACACATCATAACTGCAAGTGGAAGATCAACACCATTCATTACTAAAAATTCCAAAGTATTATCAAGCATAGCTGAGTCAGAACCGTTAGTGTCAACTACAGGCATAACCTTCTGTAATGAATTGTTCATATACTCGCTGTTCATTGATTCTTCTCTTGCAAGCATGTTATCTGCATTACCACGGATTGTATTTATTTCTCCATTATGAACTATAAATCTGTTAGGATGAGCTCTTCTCCAGCTTGGGTTTGTATTAGTTGAAAATCTTGAATGTACTAATGCAATTGCTGATTCATAACTCTTGTCCTGTAAATCATCAAAGAATAATCTTAACTGACCTACTAAGAACATTCCCTTATATACAATAGTTCTGCTTGATAATGATACTGTGTAAGTACCACCGTTACTATGTGAGAAGACTCTTCTTACAATATATAATTTTCTATCAAATTCAATACCTTTGCTTAAACCTTCAGGTTTCTTAATGAAACACTGCATAATGCAAGGCATACATTCTACTGCTTTTGACCCCAAAACTTCAGGATGTACAGGAACCTGTCTCCATCCTAAAAATTCAAGACCTTCTTTTTCAGTTATAATTTCAAACATTTTCATTTCACGTTTTCTTTTAAGTTCATCCTGTGGCATAAAGAACATACCTACACCGTATTCTCTTTCTCCACCAATTTCAAAACCTAAAGACTTTGTGACTTTCTTAAAGAATTTATGTGAAATCTGTAATAAGATACCAACACCGTCACCGGTTTTTCCCTCGGCATCCTTACCTGCTCTATGTTCAAGATTTTCTACAATCTTTAAAGCATTTTCCACTGTTGCATGACTTTGTACACCTTTAATATTAACTACAGCACCAATACCGCAGTTATCATGCTCAAAACGTGGATTGTATAGTCCATCTTCTTTTGCTTTCTTGAATAATTCATTTTGACTCATGATTTTCCTCCTTTATATAAATGTTTGATAATAACTAACCTTAATAAATAAAGTAATCAATTTACAAAAATTTATTTTGTAAGTAACAAAAAAAGGGCACAAAAACTACATCAGCTATAACTGTTGTACGTCTTTGTACCCTTTATTGTTTTGTTACTTAATTTTATAAACTATTTTTATATAAAAGTCAAACAAAATTAAGTTTAGGTAGTCCTTTTCTTATTTTTTTAAGGTCTGGCTTATTTAATACATATTGAATAGGCAAAAACCTTAATTAATTAAACCTGTGGCTTAACATTATAAAGCTTATAATATACAAAAGCCATACATTTCGCTATATTAGTGAATATCCTCCTGGCACGAGCCCGGCAGTAGTGAGTTTTTTTATTAAGCACCACAAAATCCGGTCTAACATATCCATAACCTTTCAGATACAACAAAAGGACTCCCTTCCGGAAGTCCTTTTAACATAATCAAATAATATCTAGTTATTCAAAAAATCTTTAATCTTCTTACTTCTAACAGGGTTACGAAGCTTTCTTAATGCCTTGGCTTCAATCTGTCTGATACGTTCTCTTGTTACATTGAAGATTTTTCCTACTTCTTCAAGTGTACGAGGGTGACCGTCTCTTAAACCAAATCTTAAGATTATGACTTCTCTTTCTCTGTCCTTTAAGTCCTGTAATAAAACATCTATGTGTTCACGAAGCATTACTGATTCAATGTTGGCTTCAGGTGTAACTGTGTTGTTATCAGCTACGAAATCACCTAAGTTTGAATCATCTTCTTCACCGATTGGTGTTTCAAGTGATGCAGGTTCTCTTGCAATCTGCATGATTTCAAGTACTTTTTCTTCTGTCATATCTAATGCTGTAGCAAGTTCTTTAGTAGATGGTTCATAGCCTAACTCTAATGTAAGCTTACGCTGCATCTTTGACATTCTATTAATTGTTTCAACCATATGAACCGGTACACGGATTGTTCTTGCGTGGTCAGCTAACGCTCTTGTTACTGACTGTCTAATCCACCATGTTGCATATGTACTTAATTTGTATCCTTTTGTGTAGTCAAATTTTTCTACACCCTTAATTAAGCCAAGATTACCTTCCTGTACTAAGTCTAAAAAACTCATTCCTCGACCGGTATATCTTTTTGCAATACTAACTACTAATCTTAAGTTAGCCTCTATTAACTTTTCTTTGGCAACTATGTCGCCTTCTGTCTTACGCTTGGCAAGTTCTAATTCTTCGTCTGCTGTTAACAGTGGAACTGTTCCTATTTCTTTCAAGTACATACGAACCGGATCCTCTGTTCCTACACCCTCGAGCAAATCTACAGCATCAAATTCTACTGTCTCTTCTTCATCATTTTCAAAATTCTCGTCTGTAGGTTCCAGTAAGTCTCCTTCGTCTGCTGCTACCATTGCAATATCCTCATCTGTAGGTTCTGCAACAAGATCAACTGTTGCCTCGCCTTCTTCCGGGAAATCATTATCGGCATCATCACTCTTTGCACTATCAGCTTTAGGTGCCTTTGGCTCGTTTACGTCTACTCCCATGTTGACATTGATTTTCTTTCCTGTTAATTCTGTTATAACATCAGTTTTTTGCTTTTCTGTCAAATCATCATCTTTAAAGAAATCCTGAATCTCATTAATTGTAAGTCGGTCTTCCTTCTTATGAGCCAATTCAATCAGTTCTGCTACTTTTTGAGTAAATTCTTCCTTTTTCAATACAGCATCCTTTCTAACTAAGAAACTTAGTTTATCATACATGTGTTTTTTGCACACTAAACTGACCACAAAATTATTTTTTGTCGGTCGAACTAATATTATACACAAAAAAACAGCCAGTGTAAACCGACTGTAAAAAAATTCTTTGTTTTTTGTTGATTTTTATTAGATTTTATCAATAATTTTGCTTATCTAAATCTTCAATTATTGCTTTTATGGCATTTTCAGTGTTTGGAACAGTAACTCTGTCTGCCAACTTTTTAACATTCTCCTTGGCATTGCCAACTGCATAACCAATGTCACAATTCTGCAACAACGAAATGTCATTTTCCTGGTCTCCCACTCCAATCGTTGTATGAATATGCTGGTTAAAGTGTTTCTTTAAATACTCTACGGCTATGCCTTTGCCACTATCCACTCTTTGAATTTCAAGACCGTTAGGCCAACTTGTATCAAATCTAAACTTATTGCCAAACTTCTCCTTTAAGTCTTTTTGCATTGCAACCGTAACTTCTTCATCCTGAATAAATAAAATCTTAAAAACTTCGTCTCCAATACTATCAAACAACTTCTCAAGACTTCCATCTCCAGGAGCACTTTCAAGTGGTTTAAATTCCTTGCTGTCGTGAGCTGTATAATTAATCCAATATTCCCAAACTTTCGTCCAGTTATCATTAACATATTTTACAAGTTTGTAGCAATCCTCTTTTGCCATTGGCCACTTTTCAATAATCTGCTCATTATCCTTGTCGTAAAGAACCGCTCCATTTAAAGCAACTATTGGTGCGTTAACCTTGAATCTATCCTTAAACTTATCAGCATATTCAGGAAATCTTCCCGTTGCCAAAGTAAATATTCCACCTTCTTTTTGGAAATATTTAATGGCCTTAACGTTTTCTTCTGACAAAACCTCTTCCCCATAAGTTAATGTACCGTCACAATCACTGCAAAACAAATATCCCTTAAACTTTGGAGCCGGATTTACATGAACCATACAATGCTTAACTTCCTGAAAGTTTTTTTCAATTGCATCATGCACTTCCTGTGCAATGGCATGGGATTTATATAAGGAAATGTTGCCATTAGCTGCAATTTCAACATCCACATATATTTTTGCTCCAAAAAGACGTGTATGAAGTAAATCAAGTGAAACTACACCTTTTTGACCCAAAATAATGTCGGCCATTTTTCTCTCAACTTCTTCATCACATGACTTGTCAACCATCTTATCTATTGCATCTTTAAAAATTTCATAAGCTGCCTTGGCAATGAATAAACAGATAATAACACTTGCTATAGGGTCAAGAATAGGAAATCCTGATCTTGCACCTATAATACCTATTAAAGCACCAATTGAAGAAAGAGCATCAGACCTGTGGTGCCATGCATCAGCCATTACTGCCCCTGAATTAATCTTTTTTGCAGCAGATCTTGTAAACCAATACATCCATTCCTTTGTTGCAATAGATACAATCGCTGCAACCATTGCTATTATTCCTGGAATTGTTTGATTGCCATTGGTTCCATTTATTATTTTATTTACACCATCTATGCCAATTCCTGCTCCTGTTATAAGAAGTACCACTGCCAAAATAATAGCTGCAACACACTCTAATCTATCATGGCCATACTGATGACCTTCATCAGATTCTTTTCCTGCAAGGCTAACGCCTATTATTACTATAAAACTACTAAAAACATCAGATGCAGAATGAATGGCATCAGAAACCATGGCGCCTGATTTTCCTATAATACCTGCCAACAATTTAAATACTGACAAAAGCAGATTAACTACAATACTAACTGTAGACACCTGCATTGCTACTTTTTTAGTTTTTTCATCTGACAAAATTTCTTTCTTTTCTATTCTTGTCATAACGAACCCGCTTTCCTTAATAAATTTGCTTCTTAAACAATTATCAATTCCACAATAAATACCAGCGCACAACTTACTATTGCAACCTGAAAAAGATTTCCACCTTTCCAAGCCAAAAGAATCGCACCAATTAATGCAATCAGACCTGACCACATACTCTGTGTGGCTGTAAGGATTGCCGGAAATGTCATTACCGCCAATGTTACATAAGGCACATAATACAGAAAAGACTTTATGTATTTGTTTGTAATTTCTTTTCTAATTAATGTTAACGGAAGCACTCTGATTGCATATGTTGCAATAGCCATTGCAAGAAGACATATATATATGTTATGCATTTTCTTCCTCCTTTACCGGAAATAATATTGCTGCCGCTAATGAAATAATAACAGTCAAAATCATAATTTTTACACCTGATGAAATTCCTGCAAAAACAGAAAGTGTATTAAATATGTAACTTAAAACAAAACTTACAACTATTACTCCTGCTACTATTTTGTTCTTTTTCCCCTCAGGAATTATGCATGCCATAAACATACCATAAAGCCCCACACTTAAAGCACTTACAACTCTGATTGGCAATGAGTTGCCCATCAAAACACCTAGCGCCGTACCTACACACCATGCTGGTGAGGCAACTGCCGCAAGTCCAAAAGTATAATAAGGCTCAAGCTTTCCTGCTACAGATATTGAAGCTCCAAATATTTCATCTGTTATAAAATATCCCATTATAAGTCTTTTCCATATTGGGGTGTCTGCGGGAATCTTCTGGCTTAACGCACAGGACATTAAAAGATATCTGGCATTGGCGACAACCTCCATCATTACCATTACAAAAATGCTTGCGTTGGCCCCAAAAAGAGTAAATGCAATATATTCCCCCGCTGAGGCATGCAATCCAAAACTTGCCACCGCTGACTGAAATGCCGTTATTCCTGCATTCTTTGCCTGTATTCCAAGTGTAAATGCTACTGCAAAATAACCCAATGCTATTGGAATACCATTTTTTAGTCCTTTTACAAAATTGTCTAAATGTTTCTCTTTCATTTTCTGCTTAATCTCTCGTTTCCTAGTTGCTGCAATGATTATATTTTACTTTCCATACATTTATCAATATCATTTCATTATAGCTCTATGTCTAATTCATTACTTCTTTACTTTAACACTTTTAACCTTGCTCCAGTCACCATAAATCTTCTTGCCATTAACAGTTCTATATGCTCTTACCTGAACATAATATTTCTTCTTTTTAAGTTTTTTAATAGTGTATTTTGGAGTATTGGTTTTTATGTTTTTAACCTTAGCTTTTTTAAGCTTTTTCTTTGTTGTGGCATATCTTACATTATATCCTGTAACTTTAGAAATCTTAGCCCACTTAAGACTAATCTTTTTGCCTTTTTTGTTTTTTGCATATGTAACCTTTGCCTTTGAAACCTCAATAGTTTCTGTTTCTTTAGGCGCATTAGGATTGTCTTCTGCCTCAATTATTCTAACATAGGTTCCTGTATAATTATCACCTAATCCTGTGAAAGTAATTGTAATCTTACCCTTTACATCTGTTTCTACAGTATAATCATAATCAGTTCCTTTTGTCATCGCGTAACTACCATTATTGACAGTAATTTTCAATTGTTTATTTTCGAATTCTGTTCTAATAGTTACATTGCCTATTTCTTTTTTTACAATTTGAAATTCCTTTGTTATCTGTCCTGTATAACCATCAATTCCCTTAATAATCATAGTTACCTTGCCCGGATAAAAATTGTTCTTGTACGTAACTGTATAATCAGCCATAGGATTTAAATTCTTTCCTTTATAAGATAATAACACTATTGGAGTTATTCTCTTTCCAACAAACTCATAACTATCCTTAATATTAGACCAGTCTATCTGAACTTTTTCTGAACTAATATCAATAGGTGTAACTTCCGCACCCTCTTCTTTTCCATTGTCCTTAGCATCCAAAACTGAATAACTGTTATCAGCCTTTACCTGATAATTTGGCTGTATAAGTGACATACTAAATGCCATTGATAAACTAAGAATAACCGATAAAACTTTTTTTGATTTTCTCATAATATTTCTCCTCGTCTCAATTTTGATTAATATGTAACTAATGAACCCTATCAATTTTTAACACCGTCAGTATATTTTAGCACATTTATCAACCTAACGCCACATCAAGTACCATCATAAGAACAAATCCAATTGCTGCACCTATTGTTCCTATATTAGTATGCTCACCTGACTGTGACTCAGGAATTAATTCTTCCATTACAACATAAATCATTGCACCTGCTGCAAATGCCAAAAGATATGGCAATATTACAATAATCTTTGATGTAAGAAGTATAGTTACAAATGCGCCTATAGGTTCTACAACACCTGAAAGGAACCCCCACTTAAATGCCCTCATCTTACTCATTCCCTGTCCCTTTAGAGGCATTGAAATAATGGCACCTTCTGGAAAATTCTGTATTGCAATACCTATTGACAATGCAACAGCTGCAGTAAGGCTTAACTTACTATGTCCCATAATCGCTCCTGCATACGTTACACCCACTGCCATTCCCTCTGGAATGTTGTGAATTGTAACTGCAAACATCATCATTGTTGTTTTTGAAAATTTACTCTTTACACCCTCCGGCTTATCGCTGTCCAAATGTAAATGTGGCACAATGCTGTCAATTAAAAGTAAAAACAAAATTCCAAGCATAAAGCCTACAGCTGCAGGAAGCCAGGCTATTCTCCCCTGTTCCTTAGACATATCAATTGCCGGAATAAGAAGTGACCATACGCTTGCCGCAATCATAACTCCTGCTGCAAAACCAAGTAGAGTCTTTTCAATCTTTGCATTAATATTGTCTTTCATAAAAAATACCATTGCCGCACCTAGGGTTGTTCCAAGCAACGGTATTAACAAAACAACCATTTCATCCATATTTTATCCCTCTCCTTCATTAATTACACATATTGTTATAACTCAACTATTTGATGTAATCGTATACTTTCATAATATAATAAGGACCCCGAATACACGAAGTCCTTATCCTAATTTATTTTATAATTTTTGCTTTTCTTCGTTTTTCAATCCAGCCTACTATCTTTCGACCAATCTTTTCGATTAATATTGTACTATATCTTAATGCCGGTTCTGTAATTATGGCAAATACCACAAATAACATAATGCATTTCGTAGACATACCACGCATTGCAAATAAATCTCCAAGATAAATACTGCAACCTAAAAGTCCTACAATACATCCGCCCCAAACACACCAGCGAAGTGCATTCATAGGCTTACTAATGTTATAAAGAATTACAAATCCTACTATTGCAAGTAACATTGTGCAGGCTGTTGATATATCAGTCTCACCTACTTCAAATACCTGACCAAATACTACAAGCGCTCCTACAACAAGGAAATCTGTAATACCTGCCGGCAATGCTTTTATAAGCACATTGGATAGGAAGTGTCCCTGAATAATGTTTTTATTAGGCTGTAGGGCAAGGAAAAATGCCGGAACACCTATTGTAAACATACTAATCAGCGAAATCTGTGATGGCTCCAATGGATAATTTATCATAAAGCATACAGAAAATAGTGATAAAAGGAATGAGAAAATATTTTTAACAAGAAACAAACTTGCTGAACGTTCAATGTTATTTACAACTCTTCTTCCTTCCATTACAACTGATGGCATACAGGCAAAGTTAGAATCTAACAAAACAAGCTGTGACGCCTGTGCTGCCGCATCACTTCCTGATGCCATTGCCACTGAGCAGTCTGCATCCTTTAGTGCCAAAACATCGTTTACACCATCACCTGTCATTGCCACAGTTCTACCTGCTTTCTTAAGGGCTCTGACAAATTTACGTTTCTGGTCAGGTGTAACTCTGCCAAATACTGTATATCTTAATACTGCATCTTCAATTGCCTCATCTGTTGTAAGGGTTGATGCATCTATATAATTGTCTGCATTTGCTATTCCTGCCTGCAACGCAACCTGAGAAACAGTTACTGGATTATCACCTGATATAACCTTTATTTCCACACCCTGATTTTCAAAATACTTAAATGTTTCAGGTGCTTCTTTTCTAATAGGGTTAGACAAAAATACCAAGCCTAGAGGTGTAACCTTTCCTGTTAATGCTTTACCGTCAATAACTCCGTCATAAATACCAAATACAAGAACTCGGTACCCTTCTGAACTATAATGTTCAATCTGCTCTCTATAATTGTCATAATCCTCTCTTAACACGAACTCAGGTGCACCAAGAACATAGCTTCCATCTTCAAAGGCTGCTCCTGAATATTTAAACTGTGACGAGAAAGGACTTACTGACACTGCTTTTCTACCTGAAGGCTTATTAAAGTAATCCTTCATAGCCTTCATAGTAATATTATCACTAGACATTGCCGAAGCAAAATCACTAATAATCTGCTTTAATGGAGCCATGGACTGACTGTCGTATCCATCCATGGGAATCTCTCCGTTAACTTCCATTGTATTCTCTGTAATTGTCCCTGTTTTGTCAACACACAAAACATTAACTCTTGCAAGAGTTTCTATACATTTCATGTCATGCACAAGAACTTTCTTTGATGCAAGTCGCATAACACTTACAACAAGAGCAACACTGGCCAGCAAATACAAACCTTCCGGTATCATTCCAATAACAGCAGCAACCATAGATGTTATACTCTTGCTAAAAGATGCTCCCGAAAAGAAAAACTGCTGTCCAAAAAGTAATAGTCCAATTGGAATAATCAATATACCCACTACTCCAACTAATTTGTCAAGAACTCTAATCATTTCGGACTGTTCTTCACTATTCATTGCCTTAGCTTCAAGTGTTAACTTTGATATATATGAATCCTCACCAACCTTGTCAAGTCTTGCATAACATTCACCTGAAACAATAAAGCTTCCTGACATTAATTCATCGCCGGGCTTCTTTGATATTTCATCAGACTCACCTGTAAGCAATGACTCATTAACTGAAACTTCGCCATCTACAACAATGGCATCGGCACAAATCTGATTTCCTGCCTTAAAAATAACTATATCGTCAAGGACCAGTTCTTCCGCAGGAATACTAAACTGTCTTCCTTCTCTAACAACTAAAGCCTTTGGGGCATTTAATACTGATAACTTATCCAAAGTATTCTTTGCTCTTATTTCCTGAATAATACCGATAAACAAGTTTGCCAGAATAACCGGCAAAAAAGTTAAATTACGGAATGAACCTGCCAAAATTAACAGCGCCGCAAGAACTGCAAATACTAAGTTAAAATACGTAAACAGATTACTTTTTATAATTTCCGGAACAGTTTTTGACGGCGGTTCAACCGGCTCGTTAGACCAACCATTCTCAAAATATTCATTAACCTGATCACTGTTTAAACCATATCTGATATCTGCATTAAATCTTCTTGTCTGAACTTTTTTTCTTACTATTGTATTGTCTTTTGATGTTCTATTCTTCATAAGTTCTCCTTGTCAGTTAAAAACCCCTATATTAATTTTCAGATTGCCATATACCTAAATCTACAATCCGTTTTCTTAAATACCTTCACATCAAAATATTATACCAAATATTTCATATCATATTTTGAATATTCTATGAACTATTTGTTAGTGTTTATGATATTTTCTGCCATCTTCTTCATATTTAGGCTCACAAGTAAGTTGCATTCCTAATTTTTTAAATGTAGTTTCATCTACTGATGACAATAAAACTGTTGAATGTGCGTCACATCCCTTAAGCTTAGTTAATTCTCCCATAGCCTTCTTTGCATTTTCATTGTGAGATGCTGTTGATGACAATGCAATTAAAATTTCATCTGTGTGAAGACGTGGGTTCTTGCTTCCAAGATAATTAGTCTTCAATGTCTGAATAGGTTCAATTGCTTCTTTTTCAATTAATTCTACTTCATCATCAATATTACCAAGTGCCTTAAGAGCATTAAGCAAAGCTGCTGCTGATGCACCTAAAAGGTCAGTTGTGCGACCTGTAACAATCTTTCCGTCAGGAAGTTCAATTGCTACAGCCGGCTTGTTGTCAGTTTCTTTTTCTTTATTAAGAGCCACAACTGCCACTTCTCTATCCTGTGGTGTAATTTCAGCCTGTTTCATAAGAATTTCTAACTTAGAAATATTATTTTTTGTACTTCCTGTTCTTCTCTTTTCACAAAGAGCCTGATAGTATCTTCTGATAATTTCCTGTTTTGAAGCCTTGCAACAGGCTTCATCATCAAAGATACAATTTCCTGCCATATTAACCCCCATATCTGTAGGTGATTTGTATGGACTCTTACCTGAAATCAATTCAAACATTGCATTAACAACAGGGAAAATTTCAAGATCTCTGTTATAGTTTACAGTTGTCTCTCCATATGCTTCCAAATGGAATGAGTCAATCATGTTAACATCATTTAAATCTGCTGTTGCTGCCTCATAAGCAAGGTTAACAGGGTGTCTTAATGGAATGTTCCAAATAGGAAATGTTTCAAACTTAGCATATCCTGCATTAATTCCTCTCTTATGTTCATGGTATAACTGTGAAAGACATGTAGCCATCTTTCCACTTCCAGGACCTGGTGCTGTTATAACAACAAGTGGTCTTTCAGTTTCAATATAATCATTCTTTCCGTAACCTTCATCACTAACAATAAAGTTAACATCACTTGGATATCCGGGAATCTTATAATGCTTGTATGACTTAATTCCAAGTTCTTCTAATCTCTTCATAAATAATTCTGCTGCCGGCTGTCCTGCAAACTTTGTAAGACAAACACTGCCAACAAAAAGCCCTACTGACTGAAATTCATCAATAAGTCTTAAAACATCCATGTCATATGTAATTCCATAATCTCCACGAATCTTGTTTTCTTCAATGTCTTCAGCACTAATAACAATTACAACTTCTGCCTGGTCTTTTAACTGTAATAACATCTGTAACTTTGAGTCAGGCTCAAATCCGGGCAATACTCTTGATGCATGATAATCATCAAAAAGCTTACCGCCAAACTCCAAATACAACTTGTTTCCAAACTGTGCAATTCTTTCCTTAATGTGTTCTGATTGCATCTTTAAATACTTCTCATTATCAAATCCTTTTTTCAAAACCTTAACCTCATCTATCATCATTTTATATATAATTATATTGATTACAGTGTTCCAATACTAACATACAATGAAGCATAAACTTCACAATATGCAAATATTGGGACAGATTGTTATAGTGCAAAGCAGGTAACAATCCATATAATCAATGTTATTACCTCTCGTAAAAATCATGGTCATCCACAACAGGAATCTTCTTAATGTCCATATCTTCTATCATTATAAATCTCTGATTTTGAAGAAAAACAATTAACTGATCTATAACCTGCTGTTCTCCCTGAACTTCCATTTCAACAGTTCCATCATACAAATTTCTAACCCAGCCTGTAAGCCCAAGCTGTCTGGATTTATATACTGAATAATATCTAAATCCTACCCCCTGAACTCTTCCATAGAAGATTATGTGTTTTCTTACTTTTTCACTCATATTTATCTCCTAATCCAAACTTTAATACTAATTTTATGCTAATTTCATTATTAATTTTTTATGCTAATTTTGATAGTTTTTTTATAGCTTTTTAATATTATTTTTCAACAAACTTAATTTCATACTCACTACTATCATAAACTTTTTCAATAAAACCTTTTATGATAGTCTTGGCATTCTTTTCGGCATTTTCAAGAAGTCCATTGCTTTCTGCATCCTTCTTGGCATTCTCCTTAAGCTTGCTCATTGCCTCATTGTTATCTTTTAAAGTAATCTTTGTGAATATGCTTTCCTGTTCGTGATATACCTTAAAAGAATCCTTATTAAGTTCACAGCTTAGAATCTTAGCCTTTGGAACTTTAACCGTTATGGTCTTATCCTTTACGCTCCAGTCAATCTGGTCAAAATCAATTCCTGCCTTAACATTTACATCATAACTGTAAATATACTTGCTCTGAGTAAAAGGAATGTCGATTCCAAACAACTGCTTTGACTCATCTGTAACATTAACTTCAGTGCAATATGCTTCCTGAGTTGCAAGTTCTCCAATATTCTCAAAACCTAATTTAGTAGTCTTATTGTCAATTGAAACAATCTTCCTTGTGCCAAACCACGCAACAAGAACCACTGCCACAATGCATAATATTATTAAAATCTGCTTTGATAAATAAACCTTTGCAATGCTTAAACCTTTTTTGTTTTTTTCTTTAGTCCCCATACTTTAATCTCCTCTGTATTAATAAATACTCTTTATTTTATCATATAACTTAACTCTTTTGAATTTATTTTGTCGAAAAAAAACGCCTTATATGATTTTTTCTCACATAAGACGCTTTTTATTAGATTTTTATAAAGTTTTTTGTACTAATTTACTTGTTAATTATTTTTTATTTATTACAACTTTCTTTGAAGCTGACCACTTACTGTAAACTAATTTGTTATTTACTTTCTTTGCGACTTTCACTCTTACATATAAAACTTTCTTGTTTTTAAGCTTATTGTTTTTAATTGTAAATGTTGCCTTCGTTGATGTTTTAGTTGCCAAAACCTTTTTAAAGTTCTTTGTAGCTGACACCTGTACCTGATACTTAGCTGCACCTACAACTTTCTTAACATAAATTTTTGTCTTTGCAGAAGCCTTAACTTTTGTAGCCTTCTTAACCAAAGTTTTGTTCACTGTTACAGTGGTTGTTGCTACCTTTTTGTTTTCTGTAGTCTTTGTTGCAGAATCTTTTGCAGTTGTTGTTTCCGGTGTTGTGCCACTATTATCTTTATCTTTTATTTTTGATACATAACCACCGCGATATAATGTTGCAAGTTTATCATATAATTTAGCATATAATGCCGGCTTAAATGTTGACTCTGTTCCGCTAAATCCTGTTCCTGTAAGGTCCATATCAGCTATTTCAAGACCAAGCGGACTTGTATTACCTCTTTCTTCGAAGCCTTCTGAATATGCACCTGTGCCGTTATAGTTAATTCTTGGTTTTAATGCTGTTGAAGCTGTTGAACCTTTTGTTGCTATAAAACTTGTGCTGTTAAATACACCACCTGTTCCAAGCCAGTTTTTGCTATTCCAGTATGGATCATCTTCAATTTCATTCTGATTATAAATTGTTTCAGGTATTGCTGAGCCACCAACGAAATCACCATTTTCATCAATATCGTCAGGACTGTATGTGTAAGCTCCGTCTGCCACATAAATACCATCACCGCCAAGTAAGTTACATGTAATTGCTGCCATTCCATCACGGTCTACATATGAACCGATTCTTGTTGATCTATACCATGCATTTCCTGTTGTTGCTGTAGGATGGACAAACATTGTGCACCCCATTGCTGCATAATAACGTCCAAGTTCAGGATAAAAATGTCCGTCCCTACATATATCAACACCAATCTTGCCCCATTTTGTTTCGATAATCTTTGGTGTCTTACCTGTTACTGACCACTTATTTTCCTGGCCTGCTCTATGAATCTTCTGATAAGAATCAATTTTTCCATTAGGATAAAGAATTGCTGCTGAGTTATATACTTTTTCAACACCATTGTCTTTTATTGTTCCTGCTTCATCTTTTTCAGTCATACCAAAGATAATGTACATATTGTATTTCTTTGCATATTTTGAAAGTTCATTTGTTGTAGCTCCCGGAATTGTTTCAGCTGTATAAACCTGCATAGATACTCCAAACTTCTGATAGAACGGATCCTGTGACGGCTGTAAATATCCATAACCTGTTAATACCGTTTCAGGGAAAACTAAAATGTCTACGCCCTTCTTTCCGGCTTCTTCTATGTATTCTTTCATCTTTGCAATTGTCTTTGTCTTATTGCCCCAATAACCTGTCATATTAACAACGGCTGCCTTTGGTCCCTTAGTTGAAGCTGTTGTATTTGCACTATATCTTAGAACTCCACCGTTTTCTTCCATCTTGTCAGCTAATTCACTATATAAATCAACATATAATTCAGGATTAAAATCTTCATTAGAACATGTAGAACCTGTTGATGCCCTAACTGATTTACTGTTTGTAAGAAGTCCTTCCTGATTTGTAATAATATTTGAATCATCATCTGCACCTGCCAAATATGAAGGTCCGTTAAACACTGCGTTCATAATAATACTACCACCAGGGAATTTAGAAGAATTACTTGGTGTTTCATTCATTCCAACCAAATCTGAACTTAATATAAGGAATCCATCTCTTGAAGCAATGCTTTCAAGTCTGACTTTGTAATATTCTTCCCATACTGACATATTACTCTGACTCCAGCCACCTCCCGTAGCTGTTGGATTAATCAAGATATTGCATCCCATTGCTGAATAATATCTTTCAAGTTCAGGTGTTGAATATGTATCATAACAAATACTAATGCCTAATTTTCCATATTCACCTGCATCTATAATTACCGGTGTGTCGCCTGATGTACACCATGAACCTTCAACCGGTGTAATCTTCTGATAAGTTGTCACATCTCCATCCGGTGAACAAACAAAAGCTGAATTATACGCATGATTCTTATCAATTTTTCCATCCTTTTCAATTGTTTCCGTTGCACCATATATAATCCACATATCATCTTCATCTGCTATTTTTGCAAAATGAGAAGCTGTTTCTCCGTCCTTAGTTTCTGCACTTTCAACTGCCCATTTATATTCAGTTGATGTTGGATCACTTGATGAAACATATCCTGTTACACACATTTCAGGGAAAACTAAAACTTTTACTCCCTTCTTGTCTGCCTCTTCAATATACTCATCCATACTTGCTATGTTAGCCTTTTTGTCACCCCATGTTGTTTCAAAGTTAACGACTCCTAATTCGTTCTCTGAAAATGTTGAGGTAACTCTTGTCTGAGTTAAACGTTCACTTCTGGTAAACTCTCCGGAAAATCCATAATATGCATATGTTGGTATAGCTGTTGAAACTGTCATTGCAAGTGCCAAACCTACTGCTGCAATCTTCTTTGTGAATTTTCCAAATTCTTTTCTTCTGCCCTTTCTAACCATACTTTCCTGCCTCCTTTTAAAAGTGATTTTTGAAACTTTAGCCTAAATTTAATACAATGAGGGGATATTAAATAAAAAATAAAGAGGTCGCATACTTTACGTATACAAAACCTCTTTGTTTCGCTTTGTGTTTCAAACAAGACACAGTATAATTATTTAGCATAATCTTAGCAACAGTTTTTTGCCACTTTTTAATTTAATTAACTGTTTTGTTAATTTATTATATTAATTCGTTTCTTTTATTATTTAGTGAACTAATTTATAAAATGCTATTCCTAATTTTTATATGTCATCTTATTAAAATGAAACAACAAGTTCCATTTTGAACTTTTCTTCACCAAATACAGCATGTGGAACATCTTTAGGCATAACAATAGTCTCACCTTCATTAAGAATGAAAACATCTCCGCCAATTGTAAATCTTCCTGTTCCTTCCAATACTGTAACCATAGCGTCTCCACCTGATGCGTGAGTTGAAATTTCTTCACCTTTGTCAAATGAAAACAATGTAACACTTACATAATCATTCTGAACCAATGTTTTACTTACAACCTGTCCCTCCTGATAATCTACTAAGCTTTTTAATTCTAATTTTTCTTTCTTTGCAATGTTCTTATACATATTAATTACCTCTCGTTTATTAATATTTTATTTAGAAAAATGATTCATTACATATACTCCAAGTGCCACCATACAACCTGCAATTATATATTTAACTCTCATTGGCTCTCCAAGAATTATGCTTGAAAAGATAACTCCAAGAATCGGAATAAATGCATTAAATATAGCTATTTTGCTTATTGGATGATATGCAAGAAGCTGATTATAAACTCCAAAACATACTGCTGATATAAGAATCAGACCAACCATTGTTATAATTGATTTTATATTTATTGTCCATTTTGATGCAGGACCTATTATGGCTGAAATAATACACAGTAAACCTCCGCCTATGGTCATGCTTAACCCTGTTGCTACAGTCATATCCATTTTTTTTGAAATTATTCTTGTTATAATTCCACCAAAAGCTCCGCATAATGCATTAAGAATAATCATTCCATCTCCTCTAAAGGAAATTCCCTGTAAAAAATTCTGACCCGGTTGAATATTTATAAGTAATATTCCACTAAATCCCAATATACATCCTAATGCTTTGAATTTTGAAAACTTGTCATCTTCAAAAATAATGCAGGACAATATTATGGCAAAAAATCCATTCATTGAATCGAGTATTGTTGACCTTGAACTTGGAAGATAACCAAGTCCCACATATGAAAACAAATAATGTAATGCTGTGTTAACCAGTGCAAATAATAATAGCCACGCCACAACGCTTTTTTGTTCAACTTTAAATTTTCTTTTTTGTATTATTGCAAGGATTGTTACTAATATTCCCGCAACAAGAAATCGTATTCCTGCAAAACCTATTTTGCTTCCTAAATCATCTGATGCTATGTGCAAATTAGCATATCCAAGTTTTATAAGTGGATATGCCAATGACCATCCTGTTGCACAAAAAAACGCCCAAAAAGGGGCCGTTTTCCTGTTACTAAAAATTGAATTTTTCATGTAATTATTTCTCGTAAATCTTTCCTGTAATTTTTTCTATAATTATTCTGTAAATTTTCTATCTTTTTATTATGTTATGTATTTGCAATACAATAATTGTTTAATACTTCTGTTTCTTATTTTACTTTATTTTATTTCCTGTATTTCTACTTTTGTATTTATCAGGCTTTTCTTCCATATCATAAGATACACTTTGTATTCTATGGAATCAGTTGCCACAACAAAAGGCTCTTCCACAAATATCTCTGACTTTAACTTTTTGTGTTTTAACTTGTTCTGAAACTGCTTTGCCCTTGTCAAAATCTTCTTATGCTCATTGTCTGCAGCCTTTCCAAACTTTCTTATTGGATAATTATTTGTTGCTTCTGTCATTTTTTCCATAAGACTTTCCACAACTTTTCTGTGAGACTTTCTATGTAACATAGTTGCTATAACTTTTGCAAGCTTTCTGTTCTTAAACTGCTTATATAAAACAAGAACCTGATAAAGCATTTTGTCCTGCTGCTCTCTTGCCACCTTAAGCATAACACTGATTGCCTTGTCTGTTGGCTCCCACGGATTGTCCCTTGGCACAAGATACTTCTCAGGCACCGAAGGATAAAAGCAATAATTAAGCGGTGGAAAATCTGTAAGATTAGCCAGCTCTTTCTCCAAATCATTACAATACTTTTCTCCCAAATAATCAAGTTTATCCCTGAGAATTGAAATTTTGTATTCAAGCTGTCTTAAATATTCATAACCTTCAATCCAAAAATGTGCAGTTCTTCCGTAATTATACAAATTAACTTCAAAACTAACATCCTCAAAAAATACAGTACACACCGAATCTTTCTGATGTACAACCAAAACATATTCATCATTGCCTGTACTGTCATTTTTTTGAACTGTCAGGGATGTATTAATCTCTCCCTGGTAGTCCTTTATATATTCTCCTGTAATTCTTGCATTTTCAAATACAATAAAACTTTCAACCGCATCATTCATAAGATAAATAACTTTAAGTCTGTTATCATCTACCTTATCTGACACAAGTTCAAACTGATTCTGTTCTATTAAATTATCTAACTTTTCAAAAATATCTTTTCTTTTGCTCATAATCAATCTTTATCAACCCCAGCCCGGAACATTTTTAAACAACATCTTCCTGCCCCAGCTTGATTTCTTTTTACTTAGGTAAATCCAACCTTTCTTTCCTGATTTTGTTTTTACATAAGCATAAGCATTAATTGGCTTTTCCTCTCCGTACTTGCCCTGTGGACGTTTTGCCACATTCTTCATTGGTTTAATTTTTATCATTTTAATCTTGTCACCTTTTTTGACTGTAAATTTCACCTTTGACTTCTTTGATGCTTTTTTGTAAACTTTAATATTACTCTTAGCCTTATACTTATACTTCTTTGAACTTCCTACAAGATTATATGTTCCTGTAGTTGTTATAATCTTGTTATTCTGTAATTTCAATGGAATGTTAGCATAAAAACAGCCAATTGGCAATGAATATGGTGTATCTACCACAATATTAAATCTGCCGTTGCCTTTTACATTGCTAAAAGAATACTCTCTTGTATAATTCAAAGCCTTGTTTTTATCGCTATCAAATTCTACAATTGACGCACCATTCCATCTCTGAAATGAACTGTAATCCATAACATCCGAATAGCCTCCAATCTGCAAATTCAATTCCAAAGTATTATCGCTACTGTCAATATCAAGAACCGTATACTTAGCCCAAGTATCTGTTAACTCCTTAGTGTAAACATTCTTATCATTTATAAACAAACTTACACTATTAAAGAAGTCATTATCATCTTTATTAACCTGAGTTGTGTACTTAATCTTCTCCGCCTGCCCATCTCCATTCAAGTCAAAATAATAATCCTTGTTCAGTTCAAGTGTCTGATTAGTTGCTGCGTAAACATTGACATTGCTAAGCAAAAATCCTGCTGAAAAAGCAAAAGACAATGCTCCAAAGACAGCTAAAGCTTTCCTAATTTTTGAAATAGTTGTTGAGTTTGTTGCTAAGTTTGTTATTGATTTTTCTTTTAAGTTTGTTATTAAATTTCCTTTCATGATCTTGTCCTCCTGTTCATACCCTTATAACTTGATTGTACTATTGTTTGGAAAGAAATCAATATGGATAATGAAGCTCTTTCAATGAATTACAGTATGCAGTATGTTTTTATCTACGACAAAGCAATTTTTCCTTATAGCTTCTTTATAATGTTTCATAAAGTATTTTGCAATTCTTTAATAAATTTGTACTGCTTTTTCAACTAGTTTTTCCTTTTCATAAACAAGCTTTAACGTAAAGAATCTATCTTCATTATCAAGTAACAGCTTTAGGAAGATAGCATCCCCTTCCCAAGTTGGAAGTTTAGGCACTTCCGTCTTACTTACCCATTCCAATTCTCCCTCATCGCAGGTAATAATCTCTCCACGAAAATCATCTGCGGTAAAGAGACACATCATTTCAGGCTCACAGTTATCGCTTACAAAAGTTATTAATCCTCTAAACTTATATGACAACAATTCCAAGCCTGTTTCTTCTTTTACTTCTCTTAAAAGACATTCCTCCGGGCTTTCATTTCCTTCTGCGTGACCGCCTACGCCAATCCACTTATCCTTATTAATGTCATTTTCTTTTTTAGTTCTATGTAACATTAAATACTTTTCATCTTTTTCTATATAACATAAGGTCGTAACTTTCATCCTAAAATCCACCTCTAAAACCAGCTAAGAATGATCACTACAAACGCCAATATTGCTATTGCACCAAACAGCTTAAGTGATTTTATCAACTCTTTATATGTTAAACTATCTTTTAATAAAGTATTATCCGTTGATGTTTCCATTTTCATTGTCTTTCTAATCTTTATTAAAAAAGCAATATCAAGCACACAAAGTACTAAGCATATAATTCCTAAAATTGTTCTTATTATTACTAGCATTCTACTTTCCTTTCTTCGACATCAACTTCACATATTCTTCTGCGTTCTCTCTATTAGCTTCTATCTCTGCTTCTGTAAGACTACGGATAACTTTAGCAGGATTACCAAATGCCATTGAATTGTCAGGGATTTCCATTTTTCCCGTTACTAAAGCACCGGCACCAATAATGCAATTCTTGCCAACCTTGGCTCCATTTAGCAAAATGCTTCCCATACCGATTACTGTATTGTCGCCAACTGTACAACCATGAACTACAGCATTATGACCTATTGTTACCCCATTGCCAATGGTTAACGCAAAACCATTACCTGTGTGCAATGTGCAATTGTCCTGCACATTAGAATTATCGCCTATTGTTATCCCTTCCATATCACCACGAACTACCGCATTGTACCAAATCCCAACATTGTTACCTATTTCAACATTTCCTACAACGTGTGCTCCCGGTGCTAAAAATATATTTTTGTTCAAAATTCTTCTCCTATTTTTCATCTGTTTTGTATTACTCAATTCGCTCATTGTAATGGACAAATTATAAGATACATTATTCTAATCTTTTTATAATTCAGATTCATCAATCTTTTTACAATTCCTCTGCCTTATATGTGGTATATCCTTCATAATAATAACTATGGTCTATGCCTTTCATATAAACTTCACGACTGTTTACGTCCTCAGTTAAAGCCTGCTTCAAAACATGCTTTATCTCTATATCCCTAATTGGGCTACGCTCCATTGCCAACAAATAATCTTCTTTATCAACCTTACTCCAGTCTACAACTTTTCCAATTTCATGCTTCAAAATACAGTCTAGCCAAATACGTGTACTTCGACCATTTCCCTCCCTGAACGGATGAGCTATATTCATTTCCACATATTTTTCCACTATTTCGTCAAAATTAGATTGAGGCATTTTATCAATATTTTCAAGGGCAGATTCCAAATACATTAACGGTGCAAATCTAAAATTGCCCTTTGCAATATTTACGTCGCGTACTTTCCCTGCAAAATCATATATGTCCTGAAAAATATATCTATGAATTTCCTTTAATGAAGAAAAACTTCCCGGTTTCACTTCATCCAATGTTCCATTTTCAAAAAGCTCTATGGCTCTTTTTTTACTTAGTTTTTCCTCTTCTCTTGCCAGTTCTGCCGAATCTGTAATGCCTAATTTATTTTCTAATGCCATACGCCCTCCTTCAATAGTTACAAATTATGTATTGGTTATAAGCCTATTTCTTCTTTCTAAGCTTTCCTGTTTTCTTGCTAAAAGTATATCTTTTTCCTTTGATTTTCTGTTTGCCTTTAAGCATGCCTTTTGTCTTTGAAAAATAGTATTTAGCATTTTTGTATGTTACCCAGCCGTTTTTTCTTTTTCCACTTTTCTTGAAGAAATAACTTTTCACTCCGTCTGTGTAAATCTGATTAGTTACTACAACTCCGTTACCTTTTGCCAAATAACTTTTACCACTAATAGTAAACCAACCGCTTGTCATTTCTCCAGTCTTCGGATTCAAATAAAATTTATTTCCTGCTTCTTTAAAGAAACCTTTATTCATAACCGCTGTTTTGTTATTAAAGTGATACCACTTTCCATCCTTTTTCACCCAGCCTGTTATTTTACTTCCATCTTTGTCAACAAAATATGTCTTGCCTGAAATTGTCTGAAAATCACCTTCAATGTTTTTTACACTAAGATTGTAATAGTTGATAATGCCCTTTGCATCTGCCACACCAAGACTTTTTCTCTTTGCTGCTGTTTTAAAATAATTATTACAATCACTCTTATTTGAAACATAACCGTGCTCAACAATAAGGCTTGGAATCTTGTTAAGAACGCCCTCTCTTACTATTGAATAATAATCCGCCTTGGCACCATTCTTATATTTACTGTTATCTAAAGTTCTAAACCAAAAACCTTCGCTCTTTATTCCCAGTTCCTGCAAATTAGCCATTATGCTACTACCTAATGCCTGAGTTGTTTCGCTCACATATTTATTATACCCTGAATTGTAAGCTGCTAAAATCATAGCTCCACTTCTGTTTTTGTCAGCATCCCAGTTGATATGAAAACTTACAAGCGAATCTGCACTTAATCTCTTCGCCAAATGATTTCTTGCTGTAAGGCAATCGCCCAGCTTAAGTTTTTTTAGGCACTTACTATTAGTTCTTGTCATATAAACAGTTACATCTGAATATTTATTTAAGTAATTTCTACAAGCCTTGCCAATATCCAAATTAACATACTCTTCTTTTAATCCATTGCCCCTTGCACCTATATGACTCTTACAATGTCCCGGATCCAACAAAATAACCTTCGCTTTAGTCGGATTTAACACTGACTTTTTAATCGCCGGTGCTTTAGTTGTTTCCTGTGGCTTAGTAGTTTCTGCAGTTTTCGTTGTTTCCGATGGTTTAGTTGTCTCAGTAGGTTTAGTAGTTTGTGATGGCTTAGTTGTTACTGCTTCTATGGATGTTGTAACTTTCTCTCCTGAAGTTTCAGCCTTTGTCTCAGTTGAAAAAGTTACTAAGCATATTAATCCGCATATAGATAAAGTTCCAATTGTATATTTTAATCTTTTAAATATTTTGGTGTTTTTCATATTCATACTCCTTTGTATTTTCTCTTATTTTTTCACTTTTTTAGTATAACATATACACTGTTGTTTTTATGAAATCAATTTTTGATGTATCCTCAACATAACTTTCTTTTATTAATTTTGCATCAGCATAAACAGCCTCATCATACCATTCCGTCCACCATGCAGTACTATTATCGTCAGCTCTTTACTTTAAGTACTTAGCATCTTTAATATCTACTTTTACGAACTGGGCTTCACTCCACTGTCTTGCAACAGGAATTTCAAGTACTTCTTTATAAAAACTTATTACCTTCTGGTATTCTTCAGCACTTTCACATTTCATTGATACATGATGTATTCCTTTAATTAAACTCATAGTCGTTCCTTTCCTTTTAAAAGTTTCTTTCCCATATATCGTACCCCTGCGTCATTGCAGATTCGTATATAGGGTGAAGTCTGCCATAAAGCACATTGGAGAATTTTTCTTTTTCGATTTCCTGTATGTACAATTCTTCCAGCGGCCAAATCGAATTAAGATTGTGTTGCTTACACTTTTCAAAAAGATCTCTTGCTTTTTCATTTGCCTGAACTGTCTCATTTAAAGTATATTGTTTATCACAAAACTTCTTGTAGTAAGTATTCCAATCAGGCAATTTATTATTTTTCGCAGAATTAAGATTTCCATCCATTGGAATCAAATTCCACAATTCGTCGTTTGCCACATATGACCACGGAATAAAATGGTCTATATCATATTTATTCTCTATAGACTGTCCTGAATATATATCCGCAAAACCTACACCGTTAATGTCTATTACACAATCCCAAAGCTTTCTAACATTTTCAAGTTTTCTTTCCTTATCCTTTTCCGGTTCAAGTTTATAAATCAATCCAGGAACTCCCGGATTTCTGTCCTGCAAATATTTAATCTTTTTCAGCTTAATCCAGCCACGGATTGTAACCATATTATCGACGAGAAAATTGTGCCACTTCTTGTTTATAATGACCTTTTTGTCCAGTCCCCTAGCCTGCTTAATTACATATGGCAGACACAACCTTGTGTTGACAATTTCAAAATAATCAATTATCTTTCCTGTGCTATTCCATAAGGGATCATTTCCTCCTAACCCTTGTACAAAAGATGAGAGCAATCTATATGGTACATTCTTCGCTAAACTTTGCAATTCAGCATTAACACATTTGCTGCTACTCTTTATTTTTTCAATAATAATATCCCTTGCCTCATCATTTTTTACATCTACATTTTTGCTAAGTTTATTAACCGCTTTTTCCAAAAGATTTTCACTTGTGCCATCCGCTGATTTGGGACCAAGCTTCAGATGATATTCCTTTACCGCATACCATGTATCCGCTATCATTCCTGCAAAAACTTCCAAAAATGTAAACTCATTTTCTCCTCTTGCAACCAACTGCATTATGGAATCAAGCCAAAAGAATTTGTAACATTGGGTTGGATTTTCCAACATTCTTGCAAAACTTTTTATATTTAAATTACAATCATAAAAATATAATTCATTCATAGGCATTTTAAAACTTTCTCTTCTAACATTATTTTTAACGATATCCCTGCTCTTTCTTGATTTGATTTTCAAGTTCTTTAGCTAGTTGTTCTTTTTCTGCTTTTTCAATTGGTATTGTAATAAGTACAGCATAAATAATTCCCATTACCAACGGTCCAATCAATAAAACATTACAGATAAGAAAGCTTAAAGCCTGCTCAAAATGAACTATTGAAATAATTGTTGGCAAAATCACAAAACTTAATAGCAATGAAGTAAATATATGCGTCTTGCTCCAAACTTCCGGGTAATCCATTGTCTGCTGGATTCTAATTCCGAAAAATCCGTTCTCACTGGTAAATGGCATGACTACTGCTGCTACAATCATTATAATCAAATAAACAATGCAGCCATAAAACGGCTTGTACAAAAAGATATTTTCTGTAATATTTCCATTTGTCCAAAACGCACCTATACAACCTGCTAATATTGCAAACGATAGTATGTAAAACAATTTAGAATTTAATCGTTTGTACAATATGTGTGATGTAACCAACACTATCACCGGCACAAGTATATAAATATACATCAAACCCGACAACTTGAAATTTAATTCTTTTGCAATCAACAAACTGCTAACAACGTGAGAACCTGTAAATGTAGCTAGATATTTTTCTTGTGTAATCATTTTTCATACCTCCTTTTACATACGCTCCATACAATAAATATATTTTCATTCTAACATAATAAAATGTACAAGAAAATATAAAATCAATCTAACTACTATTTCTGCAAATGTCAAGTCGCCTATACCAACAAAAAACAGAACCAACCTTTACGATTGATCCTGTTTTATAGTCATTTTATCACTACCTTTTAAAATTGCACGCTTCTTTTTATTTTGTTGTAATTATTTTTACAAAATTCATACAGCTTTAATGAATCTTTCATAGCTCTCTCATCTTTCTCTTCTATGAAATACGCTGCAAACAATAACTCTATACATTTCATTACCAACGGTATGCTTTCTCTTTCAACTGTTGAAATCGGAATTATTGAAGCATATCCTTTTACCAAGCTTTTTAAATATTGAAACCACTGCATTTCATCAACTTTGTTTTCTTCATCTTCTAACAATAATCCTAACATGAAATAACATAAATCAAATATTCTTATGTTCTTTTGACTTAAATCAAAATCTATGTATCCTGAAAACTCATTGTTATAAAATAAAAAATTACCTAAATGTACATCTCTATGTATCAGCCCATATGATAACTCTTTATCTACCAATCTAAATTTATTTATAATCCCTTCAAATTCGTTTTCATCAATAATTTTTTTGTTACATATATTTTTTCTAATCCAACTTTCCATTTCTCCCAACAAACTATTATTCCAGCAGTTGATTTTTCCTTCACATTTATCAAAAGCTTTATGTAATCTTGCAATAATCTCACCCATTTTGAAAAACCATTGTTCATTACATTTATTAACATTAACTATATTGCACCCTTTTAGTTTCGTTGTAAGAAGCCAATAATCATCTTCGTCTTTTACATATTTTTCATCATTTAACGTATTTATTATTTTCGGCACTGGAATTTGCTCACCATACAAAGTATTTAAAACATCTATGTTTCTCTTTAATTCATCCAACTTTACATATTTCTTTAAAACAAATTCATCACCAATATTCCAAGCTGTACTATAAATTTGTTTTATATCACCTTCAATACCATATTTTGTCATTACCTGTTGTACGTTCACTTGTTTCTGCTCCATTTTCTTTTTTGAATTTAATACTATTCTTCTAACACTTTTTTCTGATAAACAATACATTTTTGCAATTTCAGAATAATTCATACCTATAAGGTAATGCTCATATATTTTTGAGTTTCTTATATCTATTTCCTGTCTGTATTCTGTTATAACTTTATCGTTATTTTCTTTCTTCTTCGGTATGTAAATATATTGTCCATCTACATATTTCATAATTTCTTTTAGTAGCTCATCTGGAAAAATATCTTTCGCATTTTTATATTTCATATTCGCACCTCTCAATGCTATGATAACACATTATTGTTTGTTTTTTTGCTCATCTATTTTCATAGTAAATTTTAAGAATTTATTAATAGTGCAAATTAAAAATAAGAATGTAGTTTTTCCGACATTGTTATACGTCATCATTCCTACATTCTTATTTTATGATTTACATCTGCACATCATTTTTCTCGTTTATAAATATTTAAGAAAATTATGTTGTTATATTATTTATATTTTTCTCTTAATTCATTTATTTTTTTATTAAATTTCTTTTGAAGTTTTGCCATTTGCACCGTGCATTCTCCATCTAATTGTCTATCTCTTCTTGGATATTCAGTCTCAAGAATCTTTTTTGCTTCTTTCCACATTTCAAACTTTAATTTTTTAAACTCTTCTTCTAATTTTATATTTTTTTCGTTCATATCTTTCATTATTCTTTTTCCTAAATATTCTAATTTTACTATTTTTTCCTATAAATTCTCATCTAATTAATTATCATATCCGGGTTTGTTCCTATAAGATGTATTATGTATAACAATTGTCTGTGTTTGCGGGAAAGTTACTGCTCTGTTTTCCATTTTCATTCCACAATATACATTTTCATCCCATTTCTTCTTTGCCAGAAATAAACTCTGTTCAGGTGATAAATGAAATTTATCTTCAAATTTTGACATTGTAATACACTCCTTTTTCTTTTTTCCATACATATTATAGCACAGATTTATATAGTACTGTCAGCAATTGCTATCCGAATTGCTGGATATCATACTTATTTTATCCCCAATGCTTCCTTTAAAAATCCTACTATTCTCTTTTCATACTCGCCATATATTATATTTTCCTTACTTTCAGAATCACTGCCCTCAACAAAATATCTTCCTGTCTCTTTACTAATTGACAAAGAATCAAGCGGCCAGCCCTCAAATCTTTTAGTTGATGCTTTATCTATCATATAAAAAGCCCCTACATTTTTTGCTGACTCTCTATCCATAAATGATGAAATCCTACCATTGTTATAAACAGCTATACCGTCCAGGTAATAGGCAGATACCTTTCCTCCAAGCTCTCCTATAAGATTTGAATAATACTCAATCATTTCTTCATCTGATAATCTGTTCATTCCCATTGGAGTTCTAACATTTAATCCCGGTTGTCTCTCATCTTCTAAACTTAGTTCCTCAAAATACAATCCCGAATCATTACAAATCACCAAGTCAAAATATTTGCCATAATATCCTGCTTTGCATATTGCATTTTCTTCCGGCGTTTTTCCTGTCTCATCCGGTTCATCTTCTATCTCTAAATCTTTTAATGTTATAAATTCTATATCACAATTTTCTAACAGTTTAGAAAACCTCTTTACCTTTGACGGATTAGTTGTTCCCAGTAGTACTTTCATCGTTCTCTCCTTTCAATTCTTTTCATACTTTATTTCAAAATAGTCTAAATATGCCTTATATCTATCTTGCGCTGTTAGACATGTATCCATTAAATAACCTTTTTCATTATCCCATTCTTTTAATCCACGATAATAAAAAAATTTCAAATTGTCTTCAATAATAAACGGAACAATGTTATGTTTTAAAGATTCTTTAAACATAATAATTCTTCCAACACGACCATTACCATCTTGAAATGGATGGATACGTTCAAATCAATATGATTATTATGATAGAATACCTCAATGCAGTTTTCTGTTGTACGGATATCGACTTTCTTACCAATAAATTCATATGGAACTGAATGTTTGCAATTTCCGACTTTTATGAGATAATCAGGTTGTATAGTGGCACTCTAAAATTCCTATTTGAAATACTAATTATTCCGTCTATTTGAGAATTTTATCGATTCTCCCATGCTAGACTTTCATAATCAATATCAAACCAAAACTTGGTTATCAATTATTTTGCTTTACATGATATTTTATAGACATCTAATCTAAAAACAGCAACTGCTTCAAGTTATCTACATTGCCAAGAAATTCATAACTAACTTTACCATTATCTCTTTCTCCTCTGCTCTGGATTCTGCAATCATAAGTGTAATTGCCACCAATGCTCCATCACTGATAATTTTTACTCCATCTTTATAAAGAGCATTGTTGCGTGCTAAAAATTCGAGGAAAAGAGATGCAGCTATTCTCTTACACCCATCAGCATAAGGATGGTCCTTTATTATAAAGTAAAGTAAATTTGCAGCTTTTTCTTCCAATGACGGATACACATCTCCTCCAAACACATTTTGATAAACAGCTGCTAATATTCCTTCAACCTTACCTTTCTCTTTCTCAACGCCGAATACATCTGATTTAAATGAATCTTCCATTTCATCAACCATCCTTCGACATTCTTCATAAGTAATTCTATAAATCGGTTCATTTCCCTCAGGTTTTTGTAAAGACTGGTGATCATATTGATCCAAGAGAAGCAAAGCTTCAGTGTATTGATTTACTGCCTTTAATATTTCTTTTTCCTCCAAATCTAAGGAATATGCTAACATTTTTGTCTGAATATTAACCGTTTTTTGAAGTGCAAACATCCTTTTTTCGTTTATTGCATATCCTTCCATTATGTATTGTTTCAACACACCATTAGCCCAACGTCTAAACGCAATACCTTTTTTTGAATTAACTCTATATCCTACTGACAATATCATATCAAGGTTGTATATTTTTGGTTTTCTGCCTCCGGTACTTTTGTCGGAAAAACCGACAGAAGTATCATCCAGCTCACCTGACTTCAAAATATTAGATATATGTTCACTTACTGTTGCATGACTAACTCCAAACAATGTTTCTATCTGTTTTTGAGTAAGCCATACCGTTTCCTGTTCCGGATTTATTTGAACCTCTATGTTAACATTACCATCATTAAATAATACGATTTCATTTGTCATTATATATAATATCCTTCTTCTAGCTTATTATTTATTAAATAAAATATTTTCGTTATACTTATTACTATAA
>JABLTO010128057.1_pt1 | contig 45036 bp, 43 predicted proteins | sample 7160091 | NCBI WGS metagenome assembly JABLTO01 (sample SAMN14651225, study PRJNA627086) | human gut metagenome | isolation source: feces | host: Homo sapiens
ATGGAAAACTGTATTGCACGGGCAGAGCATGAGGAATTTGCCAAGCGGATCGACGCGGAAAACACCCGCCAGAACCGGCGCATTGAAGCGTTGGAACAGAGTGTTGACCGGTTTGGGCGGATTGCGTCCTCGGTGGAGCGGCTGGCCACCAATATGGAGGGAATGCTCAAAGAGCAGGAACGGCAGGGGGAACGGCTGGACAAGCTGGAAGGCAAGCCCGGCGAAAACTGGAACGGTATGGTAAAGAGCATACTGGCCGCCATCGGTTCTGCCATCGGCGGGGGGCTGGTTGTGGCCATTGCCACGATGTTGATCAAATAAGGAGGATACATATGAACCGTATTAACTGGAAAGTCAGAATTGCAAATAAAACCTTTTGGCTGAGCCTGATCCCGGCAGCCCTTTTGCTGGTGCAGGTCGTAGCGTCGGTATTTGGATTTACACTGGATTTGGGAGAGCTGGGGAACAAGCTGCTGGAAGTGGTCAACGCCCTGTTTGCGGTACTGGCGATTCTCGGAGTAGTCAACGACCCGACCACCGCAGGTGTGGCAGATTCCCAAAGGGCTATGACCTATGCAGTCCCTTTCAAAAGCGGGGAGGATGAGAGCGTTGACGATTAAGGGAATTGACGTAAGCTATGCCCAGGGGAATATTGATTGGGCAAAGGTAAAAGCGTCCGGCGTATCGTTTGCCATGATCCGGGCTTGTTACGGCTGGGATGACGACAGCCAGATTGACCGGTATTTCCGTGCCAATGTGCAGGGGTGCGAAGCGGTGGGACTGCCTTATGGCTTGTATCATTACAGCTACGCGCAGACCCCGGAAGACGCGGAAAAGGAAGCGAAGTTTTTCCTGCGTGTCATTGACGGATGCCGTCCGGAATATCCCGTTGTATTTGATTTGGAGGACAGCAGCCAGCAGAAGCTGGGCAAATCCACGCTGACCGACATTGCAAAGGCGTTTTTGTCCACGGTGGAAAAGGCGGGGTATTACGCCATGCTGTACGCCAATAAATACTGGCTGACCGGCCTGTTGGATCTATCCCGGCTTTCTAACTATGATGTTTGGCTGGCTCAATGGTCATCTACGCCGACCTACAGCGGCAGTTATGGGATGTGGCAGTACAGCGCATCGGGCAGCGTGCCGGGAATCAGCGGCGCGGTGGATTTGGACTATGCTTATCAGGATTATCCCTCTATCATCCAAAATGCAGGGTTGAATGGGTGGAAAAAGAATCCAGCCACCGGGAGCGATTATCAGGCCATGTACGAAGCTCAAAAGGCTTTGTACGAATCGCAGTTGAAAGAAATAGAGGAATTAAAAGATGGAATCCGTGATATTATCAGCAGAGCACAAAATATGGTGAAATAGAAAAAGTCCGCTTGCCAATCAAGGCAGGCGGGCTATTTTTTGTGAGAAAAAATAACACACTTTATAACACACTTTTATAATTAAGATGGTGTTTTTAATTTCTTGTAGAAAAAATAAAATCATGTAAAACCGCATAAATACTTAAATCATGTTAATGTATGATTTAATAATAAAGGATTTCTGTAGGTTCAAGTCCTTCTGCCCCTGCCATAACTGGACACCAGTTTTGATACATTTGCGTATCCGAATGGGTGTCCAGTTTTTCTTTTAAGCATTACGGAGGAAAATGTTATGAGGAGGATTCGAAACTCTGCAAAAGCACTTATCATCAAAGACGGAAAAATGGCCGCTATCAAAATCAGAGATGCTGGTGAAGAATGGTATATTATGCCTGGTGGTGGTCAAGAAGCAGAAGAAACGCTAAATGAAGCTGTTTGCCGTGAAGTATCAGAGAAATTAGGTATTGCTATAGAGTGCAAAGAATTGCTTTTTGTAGTGGAAGGTGTTCATGGCGAAACCTTTCATCGTGTCGATTTGATTTTTTCTTGTGAATATATTGATAACATGCCGGATGCTGTTCTTCATGGAGATACGAATCAAGTCGGCATAGGATGGCTGGATATTTCTACGCTTAATTTGCAGCCCTTGTATCCTTCGAAATTAAGACGACAGATTATGAATTATTATCAAGGGAAACCATACAAAGTATATCTTGGAAACGAAGAAGCCGGTGATCCGGAATGTCTGGATTAGAAGTATGCAGCATCTTCTGCAAATACGGTGTGCACCATTTAACGATTTCCAAACATTTTAACGGAAAGGTGACAAGGTGTGCATTTCGTATCAAAATAGGTCTTTAGTTTCAAAACAAGGCACTGATTTTGACACGATACGTATCTTGATTAGTGTCCTGTTTTTTGTTACTTTATTGCAATTTAGCGGCAAGGAAAATATAATAAAAATAGGACAAGTGTGATAAAGCTCCAGATTGAGAGGGGTTTGTATGAGAAAGAAAATATGCTTAGTTATGCTCAGCATGCTAGGACTGATTTTTGCATGGATGATTATTTCAGGCTATTCTTATCAGACCAGCGCGTATATTACAGATCAATTTGTTGTGTCAGAAGATGGCAAAGAACTTAAATTTACAATAGCGGTGGGGTCTCCGATGGGATATGTAAGGGGCTTCAAAGATGAAGGCGGCGGCGTGAAACCGCACTATTTGAAGTTTTATTCCGCATGGGGTGGACTTAACAGCTCGATCGGGGCAAAGTCTGAATATGTTTTAAAACTGGACCCCAATGATACCGAAATATATGTCTATCACGGAGATAGTGGGTATTCGTTGGCACTGAAGAAAGACATCGAAAGCGGAGAATGGTTCAGCGTGAAATAAGCCTTATGGTGGCAAAAACATTCAGAACCAGTTTATGGCGGAAACCATATGAAAAGCGACTGTTGCTTTTGCAGGAAAAGAACCGACCCGGTGCCCTGAAAAGGTTCTTGGAAAGGGACTTTGCAACATAATCATGGCTGGGAGGGATTCGATGAAAAGTAACCTGCAAAAGGAAAAGAGAAAAAAATACGTTCGTTTGAAAAAGAATTTCGGCTGGAGGATTCTGTGTGCGGTGGGAATCATCTTTTCTGCTGTATCCCTTTTGACAGGGTGCCGGATGGAGCAGTGGGAAGCTGATATTTCGGAAAAAACAGAAAAAAGCATCCGTGTTTCAAAGCCGATGCAGGCTTCTTTGGATGTCGTCGCCGCAGGCGAGACGCTTTCCCTCCTGCCGGGACAGGAAAGCTTTTGTACGGTAACACTGCCGGAGGCTTTGCCCCGTATCGATAGGCCATCCCTTTCTGTGCAAGTGACTTTGGATGAAAAAACAGTGTTTTCCGGTACTGCCGCGCAGCTGGAAAGCTTTGTACCGCATCAAAACGGCCAGTACCGCTATTCTTTTTCTGATGGGGATTCTTATACCCTGATCGCGGAAATCGCCTTTGCACCTCAAATTTTTTGGCAGAAAAGCGATGTTCTGCTGGGGGAGGTGTTACCCTTGACAGTGCGGTATACCGATGCGCAAACAGTGGCTGCTGAGACCTCTCTTTCTTTTCAGCCGGTTTTTTACCAGTCCGATGACGGCTGGGTGGCTTTGCTACCCATTCATTGGAATACAGCACCGGGCAGGTACCCTTTGACCATTTATGCGGGAACATCAGTGTTTGAACTGATGCTTACGGTGACGGACAGAAGTTTTGAAATTCAGAATTTAACAGTGGATGAGACGACAACGTCTCAAACAGTGGAAAATGATGAAGCCAATGCGGAGTGGAATCAGGTGATCGAACCGTTAAAAGAAATTTCAGATTCCCAACAGTACTGGGAAGGCAATTTTATACAACCGGTAGATGGAAAAATCACCACGCAATATGGTATGATCCGCTATGTGAATGGAAATCCCACTTCGGTCCGGCACAGCGGAGTAGATTTGGCCGCCGATACAGGTACGCCGGTACAAGCGTCGGGAAGTGGACGGGTGCTGTTTGCCGGCTATCTGCAGCTGACAGGCAACACCGTGTTGATTGAACATGGCTATGGCTTAAAGAGCTGGTACTACCATATGGACTCGCTGGACGTTTCGACCGGGCAAATGGTAGAGCAGGGGCAAATCATTGGAAAGGTGGGTTCCACTGGATTTTCCACTGGACCGCACCTGCATTTTGCCATGTCGGTAAATCGGGTGTTCATCAACCCTTGGACAGCCATTGAAAAGGGATTTGACTGGGAGTGATGCAAATGAAGGCGATGATTTTTGACGCAGACGGTACCTTGCTGGACTCCATGGGGTTATGGCGGCGCATTGACCGGGAATTTTTAGAAGCGCACCATTATCCTTATTCCACCGAGATCAGCGAGCAGGTGGAGACGATGAGCCTGCAGCAGTCGGCTGTTTATTTTCAACAGCTGCTGGCAGACCGTGAAGCCATCAGCGTCCGGCAGATCACACAGGAATTGGATGCACTGTGCGCGGGAGCCTATGAAACCCAGATTCAGGCGATGCCTTTTGTTTCAGACTTTTTAGAGGCGGCACGCCGCCAGGAATATCGGATGTGCGTGGCCACTGCTTCGAAAAAAGCGCAAATTCAAAAAGCGCTGCACCGGTTGGGGCTGCTGCATTATTTCCAGTTTGTAATGGATGCAGACGAGGCGGGTGCGGCAAAAACGGATCCAGCGATTTTTCTGGCCTGTGCCAGTCGTTTGGGAAGCGTCCCGTCAGAGACTTGGGTGTTTGAAGACGCACCGCATGCAGCTCAAACAGCAGCTGATGCGGGGTTTTTGGTGGTTGGCGTACATGCCCCCGGCGGCGAGAAACAAAAAGCGCAGCTGCACCGATGCTGTCGTGTTTTTGCTGATTCCTTTGCGGAATTGCTGAATTCGGAAAAAGATGTAGATTTATGTTGAAAAATGTCATCGCTTGTGCTATCTTATTCTAGGATGTCCTAATACGAATAAGGGTGGATGGTTATGAGGGAGAAAAAGGCTGTTTCGGCTGAAACATTTATTTGCATTGGCGCGATTATATTATTGTTTGCGTATATTGGCTCGGTGATGGGCGTCAGCCAGATGTTTGATACGATTATGAATACGGCGCATGGTTTGCTGCTGGATACGGTGTTTTTTATCATGGCTGTTTCGGTCATCACCGGTGCTTTTTCCTCCCTGCTGGCGGAATTCGGTGTAATTGCTTTGCTGAACAAACTGATTTCGCCGCTGATGCGCTGGATGTATGGGCTGCCGGGTGCCGCTTCTTTGGGGATTCTCACGACCTTTGTATCGGATAATCCTGCCATCTTGACCCTGACCAAAAACAAAAAGTTTATGGACTACTTTAAGGAGTATCAGGTTCCGGCACTATGTAATCTGGGTACGGCTTTCGGTATGGGACTGATCTTAATAACCTTCATGATCGGGCAGGGTGGGAAAGGGATTGTTTCTGCCACTGTCTGCGGCTTTTTTGGAGCGGTATTCGGCAGTATCATCAGTGTGCGGCTGATGCTGCATCAAACCAGCCGATATTATCATGTGGACCGGGAAGAACTGAAAAAAGACCGGTCGGTAAAGGGAAAAACGCATGACGAACCCCGTCAGGTTTATGGAAAGGGCGTAGAGCGCATTTTTAACGCTTTGCTCGAAGGGGGGAAGTCCGGCGTAGCCATGGGGCTGGACATTATTCCCGGTGTGCTGGTAATCTGCACGTTGGTAATGCTTTTGACCTTTGGCCCAGGGACCGATGCCGCGGGAGCTGCTGTTTATACCGGTGCTGCTTATGAAGGTGTGGCGCTGCTGCCAAAGCTAGGCCAGCTGCTTTCTCCTATCACTGGGATTCTGTTCGGCTTTCAGGACCCGACGAATATCGCATTCCCGATTACTTCCATGGGTGCCACCGGTGCGGCAATGGCTCTGGTGCCGCCGATGCTGAAAAGCGGTGCGGCAGGATTTAACGAGGTGGCGGTGTTTACTGCCATCGGTATGTGCTGGAGTGGATATTTGAGTACACATGTTTCCATGATGGACGCTTTGGATAAACGCGTCTTTATCAAGGCGGCAATCTTTTCCCATACCATAGGCGGTCTGTGCGCCGGCGTAGCAGCACATTATCTGTATGTGTTGTTCAGCATGATTGTGAATATGCTTGCTTAGATTCTCTCTGTTTTGCTGGATTCTGCAAAAATAAAACAGAAAAGATTGCGTATTCTTACAAAATTTCGCCAAGACTTGCAATAAGGGGAAAAGTGTGCCATAATTATTATGAAATAAGATATCTTAATACAGGTCCCTTTGGAGGCGGTTGGATGTTTGAGTTGGACCAAACCAGTATTGTACCGTTGTATAAACAACTGAAAGATAAAATCAAGGATGCGATTTTAGATGGCTCCTTAAAACCCAATCAAAAGATTCCTTCCGAGTTGGAGTTGAGCCAGACCTATCAGATCAGCCGGATTACTGTGCGCAATGCAATCTCCGAGCTGGTGGATGAAGAGCTCTTGGAGAAAAAACAGGGAAAAGGAACCTTTGTCTGCACGCCCAAAATTGATGTGCGCAGCCCTAATTTTACGATGATGTGCGTTACCAATCATAAAGTACCCAGCAGCAAGATCATTAAAATTGTCAAACAGCCGGCTTCAGAGCGGGATATTCGGGAATTGAACCTCGTGCCGGATGAAGAGGTCATCTACTTGCTGCGCCTGCTTTTTGCGGACGGAGAGCCGGTGATGGTGGAGCATAACTTTTTCCCGGAACGGTTTTCCAAATTACTGGAAACAGATCTGGCGGATACTTCTTTGTACGCTTTTTTGCGGGATCAATACGGTGTTCATTTTGGCGGGGCATCAAAGTCGATTCAGATTGCGGAACCGACGGAGGTGGAGGCAGAGCTTTTGGGTATTCCTCTTTCCACCCCAATGATGATGATTCGGGAGATCGTATACAGCAGCACGGATGAACCGCTTCATCGAACCAAGCAGTATTTGCTTGGGGATCGGTTTAAGTATGTGATTCCGAAAAAATAGCATTTTGGCCTGCCTTTTTCTAAAAGGCGGGCTTTTTTGTCCTGTCACGCAGCCGAAAACGGTACTGACGAAAGTCAGGAAAATATTTTCGAGGAAGGGGGGAATTTCTGTGGGAAATTTTGTGCCGCTATACCGGCAGGTGTCGCAGCGGATTTTTCGAAAAATCCAGCAAGGTGTTTATAAATATGGAGATAAAATTCCGTCAGAAAAGGAATTGGTGGCCCATTACGGTGTCAACCGGATGACGGTTCGCCGGGCGATTGCTTTATTGGCGGAGCAGGGAATTTTAAAGAGCGTGCAGGGCAAGGGCGTCTTTGTCATTGATACGTTTTATCAGGCGCGCATTTCACCAGAAGGTTTGTTGTTTGACGGAACTTTTTTCCAGGACCCTCGTTTGCGGCAGGAGCTGCTGTTTTTGCAGAAAATACCGGCTAGGAAAGCGATGTCAGAACTATTTCGGGTAAAAAGTGATTCCCTCCTGTGGCTGTTGGGCCGCCGTTGGATGGCAGAAAATATGGCAGTTGCGTTGGAATACAGCTATTTTCCGGCGGAATGGATTCCGGATTTTTCGCAGGAACTTTGCAAGATACCTTGGGAACGCCTGTTTGCACAGCGTCATATGCCTCCAAGCCGTGTGGAACAGACTGTGCAGGGAATTTGTGTTTACGGTCAGGAAGCACTGCTGCTGCAAATTCAGGAAGGAGGCGGGGTTTTTCTGGCCAATCAACAGTTGTTGGCGGAAAATCACCGTGTCCTGCGTTATTCTAAAATTCTGGCGCAAGCCAGAAAGGTTACACATTATCTGAAAGATCCTATTTCCAAATGAAAGCAGCCGGACAAAGAAAAATCCGGTTTTATAAAAACTAGGAACAAAGCACGATTGAAACGGCTTGCCGTTTCAAAACAGAAGAAAAAAGAGCCTTTTCTTTTAGAAAAGGCTCTTTTTTAGCATCCGGCATTTTTTTTATCTAAATGGAAAGAGGATTGATTTTTTAGAAAGCACTGATCTGCGTCGGCCCGGACGATAAAAGAACAGATTGGCAGTTCCTGGTGATAAACGCGGCCTACAATGCGCAGAATGTTCCCTCCCGGCGGCAAATGCAGGTATTTTTGGTCTTCTCCGTGGCTGGGCATCATGGAGAAATACTGACTTTGTACCAGAGGACAAGCTGCCGACGGCGCCGGAGAGAGGTTGTTCTGCACGATGTGCAAAACGGGAGATTTTTGAAATTCGGCTTTGGACGTGTTTTTTAACAGGGAATATCGTACATGGTACTTCTCATAGGCAAAGGGGACTCCGTCTCTGGAATACAGGCGAATAATGCTGATAATGGTTTCCTTAGGCGGAATCCGCAGAATCTCGGCGGTATAAGAATCGGTTTCCATCGGACCGGCGGAAAGCAGGTCTACTGTAATGGTGCCGTTGGGATATTCCAGCATTTGGCCAAAACTGCGAAAATTGTGATAATGCAGGAAAACCGGCTTGGCAAAAGCCGTATAGGATCCCCCGGCAGCCGGCTGCAGAATTTTTTGCTGACAAAAGCGTTCCAGAGCCAGCTGAAGCTCCTCTTCCGAAAGGCCAGTTTGCCAAAGAAGGAATTCTCTGGGGGGAAAATCCCCGCCAGACAGCGCGCCTGCCTGCAGTAAGGCATCATATAAAATTTGATCGTTTTGTAGCAAAAGGGGGATGGAAGGCACAAAGATACTCCTTTCTGTTTTCAGCGCCGGAATTGCTGGGCAGATATGGATGTTACACGACCCATTCCGCATAGGTTTCCGGAATCCAGCGGTGGATCAGTGCAACGACTTCTTTGGCGCTGGTAGCCCGGAGAATATCCGCCGTCAGCTTTTGGCAGGCATCAATCCGGCATAGAGAAATCAGTTTGCGGGTTCTTAAAAGTGCGCTGGGGCCAACGCTGAAATGCCGCAGCCCTAACCCCAGCAGCAGCGGAATCGCTAAGGGGTCGGCTGCCATTTCTCCACAGATGCTGCAAGCCGTTTGATTTTGCCTGGCCGCCTGAAGGGTGTGCTTCACCAATCGGATAACAGCCGGGTCGAAATGGTTATACAGATAAGAAACCGCTACGTTTAAACGGTCCACCGCCAGCGTATACTGTGTCAGATCATTGGTGCCGATACTGACAAAATCCGCATGAGAGGTTAAAATATCGGCGTTAATCGCTGCGGAAGGAACTTCTATCATCGTTCCAATGAGAATCTGCGGATCATACCGGATTGCCTGAGAGGACAACTCTTTTTGAATGGCCAGAACATGCCCCTTGGCGCTGAGAAATTCCTCCAGATTGGAAATCATGGGAAACATGATCCGAACTTTCCCGAAAGCGGAGGCCCGCAGAATGGCGCGGATCTGCGGGGTAAAAACATCTTCCCGGTCCAAGTACATGCGAATGGCGCGGTACCCCATAAAGGGGTTGGTTTCCTCCTGCGTGGGAAAGCAGGGGATAATTTTGTCACCGCCCATATCCAGTGTCCGGAAAATAACCGGTTTGCCATCCATTGCCTCGACTACGGATTTATACAAAAAAAACTGCTCTTCTTCCGATGGAGGAACCCGGCGCTCCAGGAAAAGAAATTCTGTCCGAAACAAGCCAATCCCATCGCATCCGAAACGGTTGATTTCTTTGCAGGAAAGAGCGTCCTGCCCGTTGGCAAACAGTTTAACCGGTGTACCGTCAGCCGTGCGGGTGGGGTGCCCGGCCAGCAGAGAAAGCTGTTCCATATGCCGGTCGTTGCGTTGTGCCATCAAGGCAAAGGCATCCACCTCCTGCGGAAGCAGCCCCCAATGCAGTTGGCCAGAATGGCCGTCCAGAAAAACCGGCTCCCCGTCCTGCACCTGAAGCTGCGCTTCTTCGCATCCCACCACCACCGGGATGCCGAGCCCGGCCGCAATGATTGCGCTGTGAGAGGTTTTGCCGCTGGCAGTGAGCACAACGCCAGCTACCTGGCCGGAGTGAAGCCCTGCCGTCACCGACGGTGGAATATCTGCTGCAATCAGGATAACCGGCTGCCCCTCCAAATGGATCTCCGGAAAAGGCCGGCCGAGGATGGTACAGATCAGCCGTACCGCCACATCGTCCAGATCGGCAGCCCTTTGGCTGAAATACTCGTTATCAATTTGGGAAAGAGTGGCGGAATAGGTTCGAAAAGCGCGTAAAACCGCTGATTCCAAAGCATAATCCTCGCGGATTTGCCGGATAATTTCCTCCTGCAGCGAATGGTCGTGCAGAATTGCGTTGTGCACTACCATAATATCGCCGCGGGTATTGTCCCCGATGGCATAAAAATTGTTGGCCGATTCCGTGTAAAAAGCGCTCAGGCTGGACACTGCGTTTTGTACCGAAGCGATCTGCCTTTCCTTTGGGGTATGAAATTCCCTCTTTTCATCGGAAAAAACCGGCCACGGCGGAACAACACGGGCAGGAGCCAATGCCATACCGCGATTGATAGGAATGCCAGCAGCTTTCATATCGTCACCTTCTTCACGGCAGCCCGACGGGCAACCGCTTTTTTTTATTGTATCACCAGAAGGCAAAAGTGACAATCATATTTGCGAAAACAAACATAAAACATCCCCCGGGAAATGATGGCCGGGGGATGTTTCCAAAAAAACGGGATATCTTTGTTAAATAGACAAATGCTGCTTTTTTAGCGCGGCGGCGATGGAGGAATAAATCAGATTTGCCACGACGACAGCAATCAGACCGTTGACCAATGAGATATAACCTTTGCCAACCACTGTCGCCCAGATCGTTGCACTGCGGTCCACCGCTTCACCGATATTGGATTCCAGATACAGAGTAATGTAGGATTTGGTCATATATAATATCACGTAGGTCAGGCATCCGGCTACCGACGCCACCACCCGCCGCAGGATCAGTTGAAGCTGAGGCAGTTCTTTGGCGCGGGTCATCAGGTTCAAAAGCCAGCCGCACACAAAGGCCATCAAAAACTTGTTGATAAAGGTGATAATGCATTCTGCGCCGTATCCGGTAAAAATATCATAGAAAAACGCGCCGATTCCCGCAGCAAGGCCGCCGCCGACCGGCCCCAGCATAAAGGCCGAAAGGATGCAGAAAACATTTCCCAAATGGATACGGCTTTTGTCAATTCCAATGGGAATTGGAAATGAAAAGTAGTTGCTCACCAGGCATAAAGCAGCCATCAATCCAATGATAACGATTTGGCGAACTGTGATTTTTTTTAAAGTAACACTCATCTGAAAACCTCCCCAAACACTTTTATTGCTTTCAGTATATCCTGCAAAAGAGAAAAAGACAAAACAGGGAAAGAAGGACAGAAAAAGGAATTTGTTTGTAAAAAAAGCACAATATAAAATATAAAAATGTTTTTTTATTAGATAAAATAGCGGGTTTTTGAAAAAAGAGAAGATGCATCCAAAAAAGCGCAGGAAAAAATTCTATTTTTTCCTGCGCTTTTTAAGCTTTATTTGTGCAAAAAGTAAAAAAATTGTCCGATCCCTAATCCAGCGGCCGCACAGACTGGTATACGGCACAGTGCCGGGGCGGAATTTGCTTGTCCAGATGGTAAAATCCGAAAAACCATTTATGAAACTGCAATTTTCTTTCTATTTCGGTCAAAAATTGGTTCAGGCTATTGCTTTGCTGCCCCATGGACAAAAAGATCTTCATTTTTTCCGAACAATCATGAGTCAGCACATAATCCACCGACCAGCGAAACCGTTCCAAGTTTTCCCGTGCGTCCTGCATCTCCTGCGGACTGGGCAGCTCTTGGGAAAACCACTTCTGCTGCTGGGCGCGCATTTCTTTTTCATCGCTCTCCCCACCGCCCATGGTAAAAATTCGCTTGCCTTCTATAACATATACCTGTCCCCGCATCAGGTATCGCAGGTTGCCGTCAATCCGGCGAACCTGTCCGCCGCCCCATTCTTCTACCGGGTATTGTTCCAGCAGGTCAAAATTCTCATGGGCGCCGTCGAGAAAAAGGATTTGATATTTCTTTTTGCCCAGTTTTTTCAAAAGTTTTTTTTCTTTTGGCGTACCCTGCCAAAGAAACCCAAAATCGCCCAAAACGATGAGCGTGTCTCCTTTTTTTAACCGACGGATTTCCTTGGTGCGAAGGCGTGTGGCATCGCCATGCAGATCTGCGGTAACGTAGATCATGGCGGTCAGTCCCCCTTTTTTGGATGTGAAAATTGTGAATTTTTGCACCCCGCCTTTTCCTTTTGGCATAGGTCTGTTATAATAGAAAGCAATCAAAGGTTTTTCAATAAGGCGGGAAATCGGCCTTTTCTATCATATCATATTTGGAGAGAATGTCTATGAAAAAGTTGTCAATTTTTATGGCTGCCCTGTTTGTTTTCATGCTTTTTGCCGGCATTCGGCCTGCATACGCGGCACAGTACAATCTGGATTTTGAGGAGACGGCTGAATCAGTATACATGGTTAATTTGGATACGGATACGGTGGTCTTTGAAAAAAATGCCGATGAACGCCGCTCTCCTGCTTCTATCACCAAAATCATGACAATGGCACTGGCGCTGGAGATGTGCGAGGATCCTGCCAATACCTATGTGACGGCGCCGTCTTATATCTGGAACGAGTTTGAGGGAATCTCCATTTCCCATTGTGATATCCAGCGGGGCGAAACGCTGACCATGCAGGATTTGCTATATGGCATGGCGCTGCAGTCAGCGAACGAAGCGGCCAATATCGTAGCGGATTATCTGGGAAACGGCAGCATTTCTGACTTTGTGGAGCTGATGAATCAAAAAGCGCAGGAAATCGGCGCGGTCAATACCCATTTTACCAACCCGCACGGACTGTATGGAGCCGACCATTATACCACAGCATACGATATTTACCTGATTGCAAAATATGCGCTGAGCGTACCCGGATTTCAAGATTTGGTTTCCACAACGGTTTACACCGCACAGTACGCGGACAAACATACCGAGCCTTTGAATTTTTACACCACCAATAAAATGATGGTGAAAAACAGTGATTATTATTACGAAGGGCTTTCCGGAATCAAAACCGGCACCCTGCCCGAATCCGGCCGCTGTTTTGTTTCCACAGCCACCCGAAACGGTTTTACCTACCTTTTGGTAGTATTGGGATGCCCGGCCTATGATGAAGAGGAAAAACAGCTGGCCACCAACTATGCTTTTCTGGATACGGAAAATTTTTATGATTGGGCCTTTTCTACCTTCCGGGTGAAAACGCTGGTGGAGGAAGGGAAAATTGTCGGGCAAACGAATCTGGACTTGTCCTGGGGAAAGGATTATTTGCTGGTGATGACCAACGGGCGTTTTACCGCGCTTTTGCCGGAGGAAATTCAGGTTTCCAGCGTGGTGACAGAAGCTGTTTTTGATCAGGAGGCGGTGCGGGCACCGGTGCAGAAAGGCGATAAGGTCGGTTATCTAAAACTGGTGCTGGCCGGGGAAGAGGTGGGCCGCGTCGACCTGGTGGCTGCCGAATCGGCGGATATGAATGAATGGCTGTTTTGTCTGGACTATGTGAAACAAATCAGCGAGTCGTTCTGGTTTAAGTTTGCCGTTATTTTTGTGGCGTTGCTTATTCTTGTGTATGTGGTGCTGACGGTGGTGCGCAACCGAAACCGGCGCCGGTACCAAAATGTTCGCCGCCGCCGCAGATTATAGCCGACAGATAAAAATGCCTTTCAGGGGAAGTCTATGGATTAGGATTCCCCTTTTTCTTTTTAGAAAAAGGCGGGCAGACAGTTGACAGGGATTGGAAGAAAGACTATACTTTTATTCATAATCATTCCGAATAATGAAAGGGGATTTCATATGGATCTTCAGGCTTTTTTTAAGTTGTCCTATGGTTTGTACGTGATCAGCGCCCGCTCCGGCGAAAAAAACTATGGCTGTGTTGTCAATACATTGCAGCAGGTTACTGCCGAGCCGCCGATGCTCTCGGTGGCAGTCAACAAAAACAGTGTGACGGCAAAAGCAATTCTGGATTCCGGACGTTTTTGCGGAACGGTGCTGACCGAAACAGCGGATCTGCAGTTAATTGGTACTTTCGGTTTTAAAAATAGTGAGGCGGTGGATAAATTCGCTTCTTTTTCCACCCGGTCGGATGAATATCAAATCCCTTATCTGGTGGAACACACCGCTGCCAGATACAGCTGTAAAGTGACCGATACGCTGGATCTGGGCACGCATATCCTGATCGTCGGTGAAGTGACAGAGACGGAGATTTTAAGCGATGAGCCGGTTATGACCTATGATTATTACCATCGGGTGGTCAAGGGCGGAACACCTCCCACCGCACCGTCTTATAAAGGGAACCTCGCGAAAAAGCCAGAGAAAAAAGCCCAATGGCGCTGTAAAATCTGCGGATATATTTATGACGGCGACCCGCTTCCGGCGGATTTTGTCTGCCCCATCTGCGGACATGGTGCTGACCAATTCGAAAAGATCTAAGCGGTGGTGAAGCGGCGAAAGTTGGACTGAAACGGGCAGAGCATATTTTGTGGGCGGAGGCGGACAGGTCGGGCCTGCATGCGGAAAAGATAACATCCGGCAACAGTTGGGAAAGACAGGAGGAAAAAATGAACCTGCTTCGGATTGCGCTATTGCAGATTTTGCCACAGGGCAGCCTGGAGAAAAACCGGCAAAAGGGGGTTTGCGCCTGTATAGAAGCCAAAAAGGCAGGCGCGGATATTGCGCTGTTCCCTGAGATGTGGAGCAACGGCTATCATGTACCGGAGTACCCGGATAGGCTACGGCTAGAATCGATACCGGCAGCCGGCGAGTTTGTTCGGACCTTTGGCAGGTTGGCGGCGCAGTTGGATATGGCCATCGCCATCACATTTCTGGAGCGCTATGAGCCGTCTGCCAGAAATACGGTTGTTTTATTTGACCGGCATGGGAAAAAGGTGTTCACCTACGCCAAGGTTCACACCTGCGATTTTGATGTGGAGCGGAACTTGATGCCTGGCGAGGATTTTTATGTTGCACAATTGGATACTGCGGCGGGGCAAGTGAAGGTCGGCGCCATGATTTGTTATGACCGGGAATTTCCCGAAAGCGCACGGATTCTGATGTTGAAGGGCGCGGAAATCATTCTGGTACCCAACGCCTGTCCAATGGAAATCAACCGTCTTGCACAGCTGCGGGGCAGGTCGTTCGAAAATATGGTGGGGATCGCCACCTGCAATTACCCGGACGGACAACCGGACTGTAACGGACGATCTTCTGCATTTGACGGGGTGGTATATCTGCCGGAAATGTCTGGTTCGCGGGATATTTGCATTTTGCAGGCCAGCGGAGAAGAGGGGATCTTTCTGGCGGAATTCGATTTGGACAGGATGCGGGAATACCGGAAAAACGAGGTGCATGGCAATGCTTACCGCCATCCGAAAAAATACGGGCTTCTTACGGAAGAGCGAATTGAGGAACCCTTTATCCGCAGCGATTACCGGGCGTAAAAATAGTTGGATTATGAAAAAACGGTATGCAGAAAACGACTGCATACCGTTTTTGTGATGGGATCAAAATATCATTTCAGCCCAATCCATCAGGCCGCCGAAATCATCAGATTTTTTCCAGCGCCTGCTTGATATCATCCAAAATATCATCCACATGCTCCAGCCCCACGGACAAGCGGATCATACCAGGTGTAATACCCGCGGCTACCAGCTGCTCGTCGGAAAGCTGCCGGTGGGTAGCGCTGGCCGGATGCAGCACGCAGGTGCGGATATCCGCCACATGTACCACATTGGAGGCGAGTTTCAGGCTGTCCATAAACCGAATCGCGGTGTCCCGGCCGCCTTTGAGCGAGAAAGACATTACGCCGCTGCATCCGTCAGGCAGATATTTTTCTGCTAGTGCATGGTAGGGGTCGCCGGCAAGACCCGGATAGTTGACCCATTCCACTTTTTCGTTCGCAGCCAGAAATTCTGCCACGATCTGAGCATTTTTACAATACCGCTCCATTCGGATCGGAAGTGTCTCCAATCCCAGGTTGAGCAAAAATGCATTGATGGCAGCTGGATATGCACCAAAGTCCCGCATCAGCTGTACGCGTGCCTTGGTAATGTAGGCGGCTTTGCCAAAATCGCGGGTATAGCGTACGCCGTGGTAGGATTCATCCGGTTCCACCAGCTCAGGGAATTTGCCGTTATCCCAAGGAAAGTTCCCGCTGTCTACAATCACGCCGCCTACCTGGATAGCATGCCCATCTAGGTATTTGGTAGTGGAATGGATGACGATATCCGCGCCAAACTCAATGGGACGGCAGAGAATAGGAGTGGCAAAAGTGTTGTCTACAATCAGAGGAATCTGATGAGAATGGGCAACCTGGGCAAATTTTTCAATGTCAAAAACGGTTAAAGCAGGATTGGCCAGCGTTTCACCGAAAATCAGCCGGGTATTGGGGCGAATTTGCGCGGCGATTTCATCGGGAGAAGCATTGGTATCGATAAAAGTACATTCAATGCCCAGACGCTTTAAGGTAACGCCAAACAGGTTGATGGTGCCGCCGTAAATGGTAGAAGCAGCCAGAAAATGGTCGCCGGCGCTGCAGATGTTTAAAATACTGATCAGTGACGCAGCCTGTCCAGAAGTGGTGCACAGCGCGCCGACACCACCTTCCAGCGCGGCGATTTTCTTTTCCACCATCTCAACAGTGGGGTTGGAGATACGGGAGTACATGTGCCCTTCCACCGCCAGGTCAAACAGCTGGCCGATATGTTCGGTTGACTGGTAGTTGTAAGTTGTGCTTTGATAAATCGGCATAGCTTGCGGTTCGCCGTTTTTGGGCGTATATCCTTCGTGCAGGCATTTGGTTTCTATTTTCATTTGCGTCCGTCCTTTCATCCCAAATTCCATAAAACAGTATACCCTAAAAATCCTGGCTGCGCAATTCCTCTCAATAAGAAAAATCCGTTCCCCTTTCTTATGCAGGAACAGCCGCCTTTTGATTTTCAAATGCGTGAAGTGGGCCTTCATACAACAGCGTAAAACCGTTCAGATCACAAAAGTCGGCTGGCTGCAGCAGCCCGAATGGCTTATGAAAATGATGGATACCGCTTTCGTTCAGCATTTTTCCGCAGAACTGGGAGCAAAAATAAGCGTTTTTCCGTTCCAAGGGGATTCCGGCAATCAATGTGAGCAGCCCCAAATGGTTAAATTTGCAGCTGCGGTTTTCTATTTTATGCAACAGATGTAAAAATTTTTGGTACTCCCATTCGCCGATTTTTTTGCTGTAAACCCGGCAGTGGGTATCTCGGAAACGCCGGAAAAATCCTTTGTTTTTTCCTTCGTGCACAAATCCGCCAGGCATCGGCATAGAAGGGTATAGCCGACCGAAACTGACCATATCCTCCAGCCGGCTGTCGATGGATAAGGAAACATGATTGTAGGGGCAGCCGGTATAAATCCGAATGGCTCTGGATGGAATGGTATTGGTTCGGGTTACTACAATGTAAATTGTTCGATCTCTCATATCGTTCTTTTCTCCATTTTTCTCTCCCTAAACCGCAGAATTTTGTATCCGGATGGGAAAAACAGTTTTGAGATTGGCCATTTGTCTTGGTACGTGCATATGCCTTGCGCCGTAGTAATCCCATATTCAGCACATTTTTAAAGGCAATGGCTTTTTAATCTTCAGGCCGCTTTTTCAAATATGACCTGGATTTGGCTGTCCGATTCCAGTGAAAAGGAGAAGGAGGAACGGTTTTTCACTGAATGCACGGTATCACCGCAAATCACGGCAATTTCCGCAATCCGGTAACCAGGATCGGGAAAAGCAAAAATTTGCAGGCTGGTACCTGCTGGGAAAGCCTCTTTCCCCTGTGCGAAGCCGAAGGAATGGGCAGGCTTGACCCAGTAGCGTCCATTTTTGGCAAACAGGCAGGAGATGCGGCAAAATCCTTCCTCTACCGGAATGACGGCCGCAGGGCGCTGATTTTCGAAAGAAACGCTTTGATCTTCTCCTTTTTCCGGTTCAGCTGTCGAATCGCCGGATAGCAAAGCATTCTCTTGGCCGGTTGATCCAGTATTTTGGCCATCCGTTAAAGCAGCGGTTGCATCATCTCCACCGGGGGAATAGTCCGACGAAGCGAGAGCGGGATAGGAGAAGCCAGTGGAAAGGCCCTCCAGAAGGCTGCTGTCCTCCAAATGATCCCATACCGAAGAGGAGTCTTTTAGAAAGTAATCATAGGGGCCAACGCCCGGCGCGTCGTCAAAGGTGGCGTCTACCAGGTAATAGGAGCCGCCAATCTGGACATAGTTCCACATGTGTGCTTCTCCGTTTACCGTTCCTCCTATGATTTCGCAGGCAATCCCCGCCCGGTTGCATAAAAGCTTGAAAGCCTTGGCATATCCTTCACAGATGGCACTGCCTTCTACCAGTGCGCCGTATGCCTCGCAGGACATGGGCTGATAAACCGAAGCAGCGCCGCTGTTATAACTGCACCGGTTTACAATCGTATCGTGAAAGTAACGTACCTTATCGTAATCAGAGCCGGAAGCGCCCTGCAAAATAGCGCTGACGGCCTGTTCCAGGGCGGATTTTTGCGACTGATAGGACGATGTAGTGAAAGATACCTGCAAAGAGAATCCCCAAATGCGGATGCTGCCCGAAGAGGTATCATATTGAGCGGAAAAGGAAATCCCGGATTTGTCCAACCAGAAAACTTCCGGATAATCCCGATAAAAAGCCTCATAAGCTCTGGATACCTGCATCTGCAAGCTGCTATTGGCTTCTTCGACGGTAGCATAGATTGCCGGCTGGGACAATTCACAGCGGAAAGAGTCGTATCCCTGAGGCAGATAGGAGACCATGGCGTCATAGAGTTCGCATTCGGTGCGGCTGAGCTGGTTTCGATAGGTAGAAGCAGAAGCTTCCACAGTTTCAGACAGAGAAAACAAGAGAAAGACAGCAGCAAAAAAGGCAGCCAGGCGCTTCTTCATGAAAATACTCCTTTCGCACATTCAATCAGGGTTCGGAAAATCCAAACTCTATTATAAAGGACAAAGCGGCACAGTACCAGAAAAAAATGGGACCGGTAGGTAAAAAATTTCTATATATTGTTATGAATTTTAGATAATATACAATTTGTAAAACGTGTTTCAATAAAAATTGACAATACAAAAGGCCTTATGTTATTTCTGCTCCCTTTTTGTGTGAGAAGACACGGCTTTGCCGGAAACAGGAAAAAATGCGCTTTTCCCAAGAAAAAGCAGACAGGCGGCAGTAACGCCCAGCACCGCACCCGAAATGGCAAAAGCTATGGATGTTCCCAGTGCTTCACACAGAAAGCTGAGAGCGGGAGTGGCAGCAATCATGGCGATGCTGAACAAAATAGAGCTTACTGAAATCAAAGTGGCCCGCTGGTCAGAAGGAAGCTCCCGATTGATCTCATTGCTGGTGGCTGTCTCCAAAATAAGAGAAAAGAACCGCAGACCAAACCCGCCGGCCACAGACAGCGCAGGAACAGCAGAGCCGGTGAGCATGGCCGCTCCCGCCGCCAGCAGGGCGCATACCGCTGCCAGTCGGCCAAAGGGGAGTTTTCCGGCCAGGGCTGCGGCAGATTTGGTACCCGCCATGCCTCCCAACTCTGCAATCAGCAGAAAAAAACCGATTTGCCCCAGAGAAATACCGTTAGCTGAAAAATGCTGCTGTAAAAAGAAAATCGTCAGAGTGCCGCCGCAGCCGATGAGAGCATCCAGCAGCATTTTTACAGCGATGTCTGTATGCCGCCGCAAAAAGCGCAGGCTCTCAGTCAGCTGCCGCCAGAGTTCTTGTCCAATGGTAGCAAAAGAGAATTTGGCGCGGTTTTTCTGCGCTTCGGTTACCTGCGGCTCTTTCATGCCGCTGATCAGCAGAATGCTGATACCGGAAAAGACCATGTTGCATCCATAGGACAAAAGATAGCCAATGCGGCCGGCAATCCCGGTAGCCAGTTTCGACAGGCTAACAGCGGCGCTGCACAAGAACCGCTGATTAGAGTTTACCGAAAGATAGCGATCTTCCTCTCCGCAGGCTTTGAGGCTGTCATAGGTCAGCGCGTCGCGGGTGCCGGAATTCAGGTTATAGCTCAGAGCGGTAAAAGTCATGGCCAGGCACAAAGAGGGCAGGTTCCAGGCGGCAACGGTCAGCACAGCGGACAGGATCATGCACAGATAACTGGCGATCATGGCCTTTTTTCGTCCGAACAGGTCGGCAATGGCCCCGGAAGGAATTTCAAAAAGAAAACTGGCAATATGAAATACGGTTTCGGCCAGCCCCACCTCGACCAGTGAAAAGCCTCGTTGGATCAGAAAAATAATCCAGATGCCGTCTGTCAGCGAGAAGGAACCGAAAATTTCCAACAGATAGAGCCGTAAAATTTGTTTTTTCAAATGCAATCCAATCAAATCCTTTCGTATTTTGATCAAAAGAAAGGGATCGGCGCACAAAAAAAGCGCATGGCACAAGCCATGCGCTTTTCGGTTCGGTTACAATCACCGTCTCAAGAGCATGCTGTCACCATCGAAAAATGGGCGCACCAATCCCATGAAACAGGAAACGGTTCCCGTTGGAAATATATACCATTCGCATTTTCCAACCCATGGAGATGCTCCTTTCGATGATGTTTTTTCTATCTTAACATAGATTACAGCATTTGGTCAAGTTCGATCAGGGCGCGGACATAGACCCGCATGTTCAAAAGCAGGTTGGGGATGTCGCAGTACTCGTCGGCCTGATGGGCGCCGCCTTTCGCAAATCCAAACAGACGAACGCGGCCGGGAACGGTAGCGCCGTAAGGAATGGCGTTGGGCAGGCGACGGGCATAAGTTCCGCCGTCTTTCAGCGGTTCGATGTCCGGCTGTTCCAGCGCGTCGCGGGCCACCTCAATCAGTTTCTGGGCAAAAGGATTGTCCAGGGAGATGTAGAATGGATCCAGATTACTGAAGGATTCCAACTCCATGGGAGAAGCTGCCCAAGCCGCTTTGATACCGGAAAGTACTTTATCCTGATCGGCCAGAGAAGGATAGCGGATGTCGGGATAGAAGCAGATACGGCCTTCTTCCATACGGATCATGTTAAATGAGCAGCGCAGCGGGCCGTTGGGCTCATCGTTGCAGGCGATGCCAATTTTTTCGCCCCGGTAGTCGTCGGAAATTTCGGCCATCCAGTTTAAAACTTCCTGTCCATTGCCGGTGAGCAGGCCGCTGCCGGCCAGCACTTTACAAAGGCGGGCGGTAGCGGTCCAGGTGCCGATGGGATCGCGAATAACCTTGTTTTCATCTTTTTCCACAGTGATTTTTACGCCGCCGTCAACAGCCTCCACCGTGGTCTTTTCAAATTTCTCCAGCGCTTTTTCGGCATCTTCCCGGCTAACGCCCTCCAGCACCGCCCAAGCGATGGGGGAACCGGCGTTGACTGCCAGACCGGACCACATGTCTTTCAGATTGCCGGTCATTTTCGGCGATTTTAGCACCGATTTGGTAATTCCTTTTTCTGCATAGGTGATGGGATATTTCGCATCAGGAACCAGGGAAAATTTCGGGCATTTTTCCCGGGCCAGAAATTCGGGAATATCGTTCATGCCGATTTCTTCGTTCATGCCAAAGACAAGCATCACATTGTTTTTGAGTTTAATGTCGTGCTCTTTCAAATAGCGCATGGCATACATGGCCATAATGCCGCAGGATTTGTTATCCGCAGTACCGCGGGCAAATAAGTATTTGCCGTCCTCGGAGAGAATCGGATCAAAGGGGTCGTGGGTCCAGCCTTCGCCCTCGGGGACGATGTCCATGTGGGAGAAGATACCGATGGAATCATTGTCCGGATTGCTGCCGTAAACGGCGCTGCCGCAGAAGTTGTCGTAATTGCGGGTTTCAAATCCATACCGGCCGGACATTTCCAGCGCTTTGTCCAGCATTTGGCGGCAGGCTGCACCAAAGGGCTTTTCCGGGTCTTGTTTGTTCATAATGCTGACGCTACGGATGCGGCACACCTCGGAGATGTCGTCGATAAACTCCTGGCGATGGGCGGCGGCCCACTGATCCACATCGTCGTACAATTTTTTCCAATCCATAAAAAACCCATCCTTTCTGATTATTTGGAATACATTTCGTCCAGTTCAATCAGAGCGCGGACGTAAATCTGCATATTGATCAGCAGGTTGGGAATATCACAGTACTCGTCCGCCTGATGCGCGCCGCCTTTGACCATGCCAAACAGGCGAACCCGATCCGGCACGGTGGCGCCATAGGGAATGGCGTTGGGCAGGACTTGAGCATAGGTGCCGCCTTCTGTCAGATAAGGGATATCCTCCCGACCCAGCACGTCCTTGGCAATTCGAGCCAGCTTTTCTACCCGGGGATCTTTCGGATCAATGTAATAGCCATCCAGCCGGCGGCGCTGCCGTACTTCCATGGGAGAAGAGGCCCAGGTTTCCTCGGCTTTTGCGAGTATTTTCTCCTTGTCCGCCAAAGAAGGCCAGAGGATGGAGGTATACAGTACGATTTTTTTATCGATCAGGCGGATATAGTTGAAACGAATGGACAGCGGAGCGTTGGGCCCGTCATCGCAGGCGATGCCCATATGGGTGCCGGTCGTGTCGGAGGTGTACCAATCCAACCAATTCAACACTTCCATGGTCTTGGGGTCTTTGATGAGGCCGCATTTTGCCAGTACGTGGCACAGGCGGGCGGAGGCGGTGATTTTCTCGTCTTTTTCAACAATGATCTTTACATCGCCGTTTTCCAGTGTTTCCACCTTGGTGTGATCGTAGAATTTGGTGGCCCACTGAGCAACCATGGGATCTACACCGCTTAATACCGCATAAGCCTCCTTGGAGGGTACGCTGACAGTGGCATCACACCAGTCGTCATTGCTCACGCCGGACCAGATATCCTTGAGGTTGCTGTCTTCCAGTTTGGCGGACTCCAGCCCGTAACGGGAATTCCCGGATTCGGAAATGCAGACCGGATATTTGGCATCCGGCACCAGGTAGATTTTGGAGTGTTTTTCCCGTTTGAGGAATTCCGGCATATCTCTCATGCCGATTTCTTCGTTAAGCCCATAAACCAGCATCACATTGTTTTTGAGTTTGATATTGTGTTCTTTTAAGTACCGCATGGCGTACAGCGCCATAATCCCGCAGGATTTGTTGTCACAGGTACCGCGGGCAAAGAGATATTTGCCATCTTCCGAGAGGATCGGATCAAAGGGATCGTGAGTCCAGCCGCCCGCGTCGTTTGCCAAATTGCACATATTCTCCGGTACAATGTCCATATGGGCTACAATGCCGATAGAATCATTGTCCGGATTATCCCCGTAGACGGCGCTGCCGCAGAAGTTGTCATAGTTGCGGGTCTCAAAGCCGTAAGCGGAGGACATTTCCAGTGCTTTATCCAGCATATCGCGGCAGGCCTGACCAAAAGGAGCATTGGTACAATCCAGTTGGTTGTGGCTGGTGCTGCGGATACGGCAGACGTCTGAAATATCCTTTACAAATTCGTCGCGGTGTGCTTCCGCCCATTGGGCCACATCGTCGCACAGTTTTTTCCAATCCATGATTCACATTCATCCTTTCGATAATCGGTCGATTGCCTATGACGCAGAACAGAGATGTCCTATGTCGTTCTAATATAGAATATCATAATCCATCAGGCTCGTCAACGCTTTTGCTGGAAACTGCAAAATATTGACAGGGAAAAGCAAAGAAAAGAAGGCCCCTTCTTTTCGATGGGACCTTCCGCAAAATTTTAGTAAGCAAGCTGACGGTAATATCTTCTGATGGCCAGCGGATGCTTGCCGGCGTCTTCCTGATACGCTTTGATCCGGCTGGTGAAGCAGTGCATGACCAGCGGAGAGAACAGACCGCGGAATTTGGGATCTACGTTCGGCAGCGGCAGAGAAGCGGTGTCGAATTTGTAGATGTTGTTGCAGATGGTTTTAAGGAATTTCTCTACGCGCTCCATCTGCGGACGGGTTTCGTCCTCGCCGAAGAACAGCAGCACAGTGTCATCCCGCTCAATGACTTCCAGCGTACCGTGGAAGAAGTCGCCGGCGGTGACAGATTTGGTCCGCATCCACTGCATCTCTTCCATGATGCACATTGCATAAGAGTAGGTCGGACCCCACAGGTTGCCGGAGCCGATCAGGTACTGAATTTTGTCATCGCGATGCGCTCTGGCATAGGCTTCGCAGTACTCATCTGCCTGTTTTTCTGCAAAGGGCAGAACATCTACCAGGTTGGAAAGGTTCTTGACCATCTCATCGTATTCCGGATAATCGCCCTTATTGTAAGCAAAGCGCAGCAGCATCATGTAGAAAATCAGATCCCCATAACCCTGAATAGAGTAATCGGCCAGCTCGACCAGAGGGGTGTTGGGCGCGCCAACAACCGAGATTACGCGGGCGCCAATCTTTTTCGCAGTTTCCACCGTCTCCACAACCTCTTTGGTGTTGCCGGTAGCGGAGGTAACGATCAAAACGGAATCTTTGCTGAATTTTTTATTGCCTTCGGTATTAAAGTCTGCCGCATGCTCTACGTAAAAGGGGAAGGAGGCAATCGGTTTTAAAGTTGCTTCATAGCTCCAGGCCTGAGTCAAAGTACCGCCAACGCCAACAAAGAAGATGTTGGAAAAACCGTCGGCACAGATTTTGTCGACAACAGCAATGATGTCGTCTTTTTTCTCCATCGCTTTTTTGTTCCAAGCAAGGGATCTTTCAGGATCATAATTTAACAGGGTAGCCATGGAAAGTCCTCCTTTTTCATTTTGGAAAAAGGTGCCGAAAAATCCACGGCACCTTTTGCGTTTGATATGGTTCCGATGCAGAAAAAGAGATTAATAATCCAGTTTTCTGTAGTATCTTCTGATGGGCATCGGATGTTTGCCGTACTCTTCCAGATATACGCCGATTCTGCCGGTAATGCCGCCCAGAACGATCGGAGAGAACAGGCCGCGGAATTTTTTGTCAATGCCGGGCAGTTCGTATTTTGCAGTGTCAAATACGGTTACATTTTTGCAGATGGTGTGCAGGAATTTCTCAGCACGCTCCATCTGAGGACGGGTAGCGTCTTCGCCGTAGAACAGGATTACGCTGTCGTCACGGCCGATTACTTCCAAGGTGCCGTGGAAGAAGTCGCCTGCGGTGACAGATTTGGTCCGCATCCACTGCATCTCTTCCATGATGCACATTGCATAGGAGTAGGTCGGGCCCCACATGTTACCGGAACCGATCAGATACTGAATCGCGTCGTCACGATGGATTCTCGCAAATTCCTCAGCGTCTTTCTCAGCCGCTTCTGCAACGGTAGGCATCAATTCAGGCAGTTTCTCCAGGTTTGCATACATTTCGTCGAATTCAGGATATTCGCCGTTGTTATGTACCAGACGCAGGAAGAAGGTGTAGTAACGGTAGTAGCTGCCGCCGGGGATGTAGTAATCCGCTTTTTCAGCAAGAGGAGTTCCGGGGGTGTCTACAAAACCAACAACGCGAGCGCCAACCGCTTTCGCTTTGTCAACCGCTTCCACAACCTCTTTGGTGTCGCCGGTGGAGGAGCTTACGACTACAATGGAATCTTTGGTGAATTTTTTATTGCCCAGAGTGTTGAAATCAGCGGCATGCTCTGCATGATACTCCAGGGTGGTCAGAGGTTTCAGCGTTTCCTGAATGGACCAGGCATAGGTGATGGTGCCGCCAACGCCGATGAAGAAGATGTTAGAGAACCCTTCTTGGCTCAGCTTGTCAGCAACCTCGATGATCTCTTTTTTGTTGGCGAGGCAGCCTTTTGCGCGCTCTACCATTTTCGCAGGATCGTACTTTAACATGATAATCCTCCTAAAATAAAATGAAATGATGGACCCGCCGAAGGAGATTCTTCAGCTTTTGTTGTATAAGAGCGGCGTTTGTCGCGCCCTCGAACAATTTCATTTTAGCGGATGGAAAGTGGGTTGTCAATAATAAGTTGTATTATAACGTGTTAAATCTGCATGTTTGTATAGATATCCAATTTATTTGTGGATAAATTTCATATTATGGGTTATTTTGCACAATACAGATGGGCGTAAAAGCAGAAAAAGCAGACGGAATGGGGTAGATTTTCTGTATTTCTTCCGGCTTTGCCCAGATAAAAGGGCAATCGGGCAAAACTTGGTCTGCGCTGATTTTCCAGGCTGTCATATGCCATTCCAGGTGGGTGAAAACATGTACGGCAGGAGAAAGCGGCACTGGTGCCCCGGCAGGACGGACCCAGCGGTTCAGATAGGCGGCAGCCTGTTCGCGGTTGAGGGGCTCCGCCGTATTGGGAAATTCCCAAAGTCCGGCAAGCAGTCCCTTTTCCGGACGCTGATTCAGCGCCCAACGGCCCTGATTTTCCACCAAAAAAACGGTCATTTTGAGGATTTTTCGCGGTTTTTTCGGGCTTTTCAGCGGGAAAAGCATCTGATTTTGTTCTTGAAACGCGCGGCAGCAGCCCGAGATGGGACAAGATTGGCACAGAGGGGTTCCGTTGGGCAGACAGACAGTGGCGCCCAGTTCCATCAGTGCCTGATTATATTCTCCCGGCGCGTCCGGCGGAATCAGGGCGGCAGCAAGCGCGGTCAGTTCCTTTTTTACCGCTGGCGCCGCAATATCTTCCTCCAGCGCCAGCAACCGGGAAAAAACACGAAGAACATTGCCGTCCACCGCCGGCACCGGCAGCCCCAAAGCGATGGAACAGACTGCCCCCGCAGTATAGGGCCCTACCCCAGGCAAAGCGAGCCAATCGTCGTAGCCGGTAGGACAGCATCCGTCAAAACGATCGCAGATGATACGGGCGGCCCTTTGCAGATTGCGGGCGCGGGAATAATATCCCAATCCTTCCCAGGCTTTTAGCAGCTGTTCCTCCGGCGCCTGGGCCAGCGCGGCCACATCTGGAAAAAGCGACAGAAATCGGTGATAATAGGGAATCACTGCCTGGACGCGGGTTTGCTGGAGCATAATCTCTGAAATCCAAACCTGATAGGGCGTTGGGTTTTGCCGCCAGGGAAGATCCCGATGCCCCGCCTGATACCATTTCAGCAAAGGGAGCACCGTGGGCGAGAGGGCGGTATAAAAATCCATTTTATCCATATCCAATACCTTTCTTTTGTGGGGAAATAGGGCCTGTTTTCGGCTGGTACCAGTGTAGCGGAAAAAGGCGAAAAAGGCAAGACATCAAGAATGGACAAGGACAGGGGTACCTGCGGGGAGAAATACGGCGAAAAAAAACGGCGGGGAAACCAGGACGGCGGGATTTATTTTTTCCCTCCAAGCCGATAAAAAAAGAGGAAAGATGCGGTGAAAGAGTTTGTGATAAGAAGAGATGCACGGGAAAAAGGCGAAAAGCGGAATTTTGCGGTCAAGCGGGTGTTTTTATTTTTGACAAAGTAGGAATCGGGAGGCAGCTCTGTCTCGAAACGGGCAGGGCTTCAAATCAAAAAAGAGGGCCGAAGCCCTCTTTTTTGTGGTTCCGGCCGCAGAAAGGGGCCGGCATTTAAAAGTTTTTGATGATATCAGCGTTCAACCGCTTGATGATTTCCACCGCCAGCTTGACACTGTTTTCAAAATCGCACAGGGATGCATAACAATGATGGGTATGGATATACCGAACCGGCAGACCGATGACAATAACCGGCACCCCCAGCCCGGACAGATGGATCGGCGCGCCATTGGTGGAGCCGCCGGTGCGGACCGCCTGCTGTACCGGAATGCCCAGCTTTTCGCCAAGGTCGATGGCGTAGCGGATAAAACGAGGATTGGTAATCATTTTTGCGTCAATGTGACGCAGCATCGGGCCGCGGCCCAGCGCGGTCTGGATCAGATAATCAGGCGTAAAGGTATCGTCCGCAGGGGAGCCTTCAAACACGATGGCGATATCCGGCTTTACTGTTTGGGCGGCCACCTGCGCGCCGCGGGTTCCCACTTCCTCCTGGGTGCTGAATACGCCGACCACATCCACATCCAGGCTTTGCCCTTTCAATTCTTTCAGCGTTTCGATCACACAGGCACAGCCGAGCCGGCAGTCGAACGCTTTGCCGAGCATAACGCCGTTTTTCCCGTTATATTCCATGGTGACATCCGGAACAACCGGAGCGCCTACGCGGATTTTGAAATCCTTGACCACTTCTTCGGCGCTGGTGGCGCCCACATCGATTACCATGGCGGAGAGCGGCAGGTTTTTCCCCTTTTCTTCCGCTGTCATAAAATGCGGCGGTTTACTGGCCACCACACCGGAAATATATTCCCCGTCGGCGTTGCGAACCTTGACTTTGTGGGCGGGAACATTGTTTTCCACCCATCCGCCCAGAGGGATAAACTGCAGGGTACCATTGGGCTTGATCGCCTGCACCATAAAGCCTACCTCATCGCTGTGGCCGTCCAGGAGAATGACCGGCTTATCTCCAGTATTTTCATTGCGATAGAAAAACAGGTCCCGGATGCAGTTTTCTTCGATTCGGGCCAACCCTTCGCCGTATTTGCGGCCTACCAGCAGCACGTCGTCTTCAAATCCGGACGCGCCGTATGCGTTGGAAAGTTCTTCGATCATTTTCAATGACGTTTGTTGATCCATAGTTCATACCCCGCTTTTTCGATTGATATTAGCTTTATTTTAACATGTTTTGGAAAAAACACAAGCAAGCGGCCGGGCAGAATTTCTGCCCGGCAGAAGACAAGCCGTGTTAACAAAGGGACAGACGATATCGATGGGAAGAATGATACCGGCGGCATAAAATCTGACGCTCAGACCGGCGGCGATGAGAGTGACCGTTTGCCGGAAAGCGGCATAAAATGCAATAGACTTTTTTAAGTCGTATTTTTCAAGAAGAAAGGAGCGCGAATCAATTGGAAAGATGTGCAACGACAGGTGCTGCCGCCAACTATGCCGGCAGATACACCGACTTTGTACCGACCGGTTGCTGCGGCGAATCGTCTTACACCGCACGAAATGCCTGTGCAGATCCTTACGCCGCTTATCGTCGCGCAAATGCCGCTGAAAATGTGAACTATCAGCGCACCACCGTCGCGGAACGAACGGCCCGCGATTGCGACTGCGATTTGAGTGCTGCCGAACAGCTGCCGGTAACCATGGGATATGTACCGGTTCAGGACTGGTGCAACACCTATGATACCCAGACCGCGCTGTGCCGGGGAAGTTTGTTCCCGGAGTTGTATAAACCTTTTTGGGGAAGCCGAGGTGACTGCCATGTCCGGTAACGAGAGAAGATGTATTTTAAACCGTGTGCAGCAAGCGGGGTTCGCCGTAGACGAGGCGGTTTTATATCTGGACACCCATCCGTGCGACAGCAACGCTTTGGCGTTTTATCAGAAAGCGCGGGACGAACAGAAACGGGCAGTCTGCGAATACAACGCCAAAATCGGGCCGCTGACCAACGATCTGGTAGAACCGGCAAACCGCTGGTCCTGGACCGATTGCCCCTGGCCTTGGGAAAAGGAGGCGAACTACTAAATGTGGAATTATGAAAAACGTTTGCAGTTCCCTGTGAAAATCGACTGTACCAGCCCTGCGGCGGCAAAGGTGATCATCACCCAGCTGGGCGGGCCAGACGGAGAGACGGCTGCCGCAATGCGGTACCTGAACCAGCGCTATGCAATGCCCAACCGGCATGTAGCCGGCCTGCTGACCGATATCGGTACGGAAGAACTGGCGCACATGGAAATGATTGCGGCGATTGTTCGCCAGCTGACTCGGAATATGACGATGGAGGACGTGAAGAAAGCGGGGTTTGACACCTACTTTGTGGATCACACCGGCGGTATTTGGCCGCAGGCGGCATCCGGGATGCCTTTCTCCTCTATGGTCTTCCAATCCAAAGGCGATGCGATTACTGATCTGTTTGAAGATCTGGCAGCAGAGCAGAAAGCTCGTACAACCTATGACAATATCCTGCGTTTGGTGGATATTCCCGACGTGCGGGAGCCGATTAAATTTTTGCGCCAGCGGGAGGTTACCCACTTCCAGCGTTTCGGCGAGGCGCTGCGGATGATTCAAGAGGACATGGATTGCAAGAACTTCTATGCCATGAACCCGAGCTTTGATAATCCAAACAAATAATCTTTCTGCCGCTTTTGTGAAACACACGCTGGACGGCAGATGAGCCATAAGTTGTAACATGAAAAAGCTTCATGACCAGGGGACACCTGTCATGAAGCTTTTGTTATGAAAGGTAATGATCTTTTTAGACCAATGCCCACAGCACCGGAAAACCGGCCGCTGCCAGTCCGCCGGCGGCAGTGTTAAGAGCGCAGAGCCTGTGCGGAAGCTTCTTTCTCAAATTGCTTGGTATACAATGAGAAATAATACCCCTTTTTATGCAGAAGTTCCTCGTGGGAGCCGCTCTCGATGATTTTGCCGTCTTTCACCACCAGAATCACGTCGGCATGGCGGATGGTGGACAGACGGTGGGCAATTAAAAAGGAGGTACGCCCTTTTAGCAGATGCGAAATGGCGTTTTGAATCAACTGTTCGGTTTGGGTATCGATAGAAGAAGTGGCTTCATCCAGCACAAAAATGGCGGGATCTGCCAGCACTGCCCTGGCAAAGGAAATCAGCTGCTTTTCACCGGTGGAGAGCCGGTCGCCCCCTTCGCCCACATCGGAGTCATAGCCGTTTTCCAGTTTTTCGACCACGGTATCCGCCGAAACCGCTTTGGCTGCCGCTTCGATTTCCACATCGGTGGAGTTTAACCGGCCATATCGAATATTTTCTTTGATACTGCCGGAAAACAAATGGGGGTTTTGCAGCACGTAACCGATATTACTGTGCAGCCACAGCTGGGACCGCTCCCGGTAATCCCGGCCATCAATGAGGATGGTTCCTTCCGTTGGCTCGAAAAACCGGCAGGCCAGGTTGACCAGGGTGGATTTTCCCGCACCGGTCTCGCCCACAATAGCGACCGTCGTGCCGGCGGGGATCTTCAGATTGAAGTGTTCCAGAATGTTTTCGTTTCCATCCGGATAGCGGAACGTCACATCCCGAAATTCGATGTCGCCGCGGATCGGCTCCCAATTTTCGGTTTTTCCCACAAAGTTGTCTCCGTACTTTTCCACCACGTCGGGAGCATCCTCAATAGCGGGCACCTCTTCCAAAAGGCCGCAGACCCGCTCGATATTGGCCTGGGCAGAGATGATGTCCGCCAGGATACGGGCAATCTGCTGAATGGGCTCAAAAATGCCCACCGCGTAGGAAGTAAATGCGGACAGGGTACCGATTTCCATCAGTCCCTGCATGGAAAGATAGCCGCCGCGGGTCAGCACCAGCGCGGTTGCCACCGAGCTTAAAAACATGATGGAAGGAATATAGACGGCGCTGAGCATCTGGGTTTTAATCGATGCCTGGCGCATATCCGCTGTCAGAGCTTTAAAATCCCGGATATTATGTTCCTCGATGACCAGCGTTTTGGAAGTGCGGGCACCGGAAATCCCCTCGTTGAAAGCGCCGGTAATCTGCGAATTGATCCGGCGGGTTTTTCGGTTCCAATGGAGGATCTTGTTCTGAAAATAAACGGTTAAAACCGCAATCAGCGGGACGATGAGCATAACCAGCAGGGCCAGTTTCCAGTTGAGCATCAACATGGCGATAAAGACACCAAGCACGTATACGAGGCTCCACATGACATCCATCAGTCCCCAGGCGAGCATGCCGGAAATACGGCCGGTATCGCTCATGACCCGGGCGATGAGGTAACCGATGGGAGTGACGTTATAAAAGGAAAAAGAGAGCTTTTGCAGATGAACGAAGCAAGCGCGCTTCATATCCCGGTTGGTTTTCATTTCAATAAACATGGACTGGCGGGTAGAAATGATGACCACCACGGTTTGAAACACAATGGCGGCTGCGTAGAGCAGTGTGAACCAGCCGATGCCCTCCAGTGTGCCGCCGCCGATATAATGGTCGATGGTATAGCGCTGGAACAGCGGCATGGAAATATCGATCAGGGCCATAACGATATTGAGAACAATGACAATGCAAAGGTTGACATAATAAGGGCGAAGGAAGGGAAGCATTTTCTTCCACACCTTGAAATCAAATGGCTTATTGTATTCCTGTTCCTGGAAAACAGCCATGGGCTACACCTCCTGAGCCAGCAGCGCCTGGTCCTCCTGGGCTGTCTGGATATTGTAGATGTCCCGGTAGATGCCGGGCTGGCTTATCAGCTCCTGATGAGTGCCCATCTGGGCGATTTGGCCGTTTGAAAGGACCAGGATACAGTCGGCCTTCATCAGGGTCGTAATGCGATGAGAAATGAGTATGACGGTGGAACCGCCCAGGTTTTGATCCAACGCGTCGCGGATTTTAGCGTCGGTTTCTGCGTCCACCGCCGACAGGGAATCGTCAAAAATCATAATGGGCGCCCGCTGCATCAGCATACGGGCGATGGCTACCCGCTGCTTCTGTCCGCCGGACAGGGTTACGCCGCGCTCTCCCACGATGGTATCGTAGCCGCCGGAAAAGCCCATGATAGCATCGTCTACACTGGCAATGCGGGAAGCGTGACGGATTTCCTCCATGTCCGCGCCGGGCCGGGCGGCGCTGATGTTTTCCCGAATGGTACGGGAAAACAGGAACGGTTCCTGCAGGACCATGCCGATATTTTCCCGCAGATAGCTCAGACGGATGGCGCTGATATCAACACCGCCGATGGAGATGGTTCCGCCGGCTTTGGGCAGTTCGTACAGTCGGTCCAAAAGGTGCATCAGGGTAGATTTCCCGGATCCGGTGCCGCCCAGGATGGCAAAGGTGGAGCCGGCCTTGATGGTGAAATGGATATCTTTGAGAATCGGCATCAGCCCTTCGTAGGCAAAATTGACGTGGTCAAACACGATGTCTCCATGGAGGTCGGGAGTCAGCCCGGCAGGATCGTCCTGCTCCTCCTCTTCCTCCAGAATGTAATTGATACGGTCGATGGAGACACCGGCCTTGCTCATTTCGGACAGCACCCGCCCAAGACTGCGGATAGGCCAGACCAGAGTGGCGTTATAGGAAATAAAGGCCATAAAAGTACCTACCGAAATATTGCCGTTTACCGCTTCGACGGTGCCTAACACCAGGATGGTCATGATCTGAAGGCCGGTAAACAGGTCGCCGAACCCCCAGTACATGCCCATGACGTAGCTTAGGCGAATCCACATATCGGCAAACCTGTTGTTTTTTTTGTCGAACCGGTCGATTTCATACTTTTCCCGGCCAAAGGCGCGGATGACACGCACGCCGGTCAGATTTTCCTGCACGGCGGCGGAGAGCTGACCCTCCGCTTCGTCCGCCTTGCGAAACCGGTCGGAGATTTTGGAATAAAAAATAAAGGAATAGGTGACGACCACTGGGACAAAGGCCAGCGCCACCCAGGTGAGTTTGGCATCCATGGAAAACATCAGGCTCATGGCAAAAACAATCAAAAAGACAATGCGTACAATTTCCAGCATCTGGCCGGAAACAAAATTGCGTACAACCTCCACGTCAGAGGTACAGCGCTGGATGACATCACCGGTCTGATTTTTGACATGCCAGTTGTAGGGGAGCTTTTGAATGTGAGAGAAAAGCTGTTCCCGAATGCGTTTGGTGAATCCTTCCGCGCCTTTGGCGGTGAAAGTGCGGCTGAAAAAGGTACAAATACCCGCACATAGGGCAATCAGCAGGATAGCCAACACCACTACCCACAGATGGTTGCGGATATATTCCCGGCCGCCGATCTGGTCGATGAGCGTGAGCACTGGCTGCGGCAGGCTGAATGGCTCTGTACCGATGATGGAATCCACCATGGCGCGGATCACCTGCGGGGTCAGGGAATTGAATACGGTATACAACATGGATGTAATGACTGCAAGGAAAAAATATAAATAGGAACCTTTCAGAAAACGCATAATCATGCTTTTTCGGTCGGTCTTTTTTGGTTTCAAATGAATCCCTCCTTTTGGGGTTTGAAAAAGGTGAATCCGGAAAAAAGCCGGTGTCCGACACCGGCAAACCGTCTTGGCAATGGGCTGTATGGCAAAGACGGGGCGCCAACTCATGTTTCAGTATAAAGTATGGAGTAAGTCTAAGGTCAATAAGAATTGTAAAATTTGTAAAAAGTAGCGGGGGAAAAACGTTGATATTTGGACAAATCGAAAACAGCGAGATCCGATTCCAAGAAAAAACCCCTGGAAGCGATGCTCCCAGGGGGATAGCAGCTGGAAAATGTTGCGGTCTGGCGGAAATAAACGGATAATTTTTATTTAGCGTGAATGTTAATATACTCGGCACGCAGCTTGGAATACATGATTTTTTGGCTGCTGTAAAGACCATAGTAGCCAGACAGCATAAAGCTGACGCCGCAGGCGATGGCGAACAGGATCAGACCCTGTGCACCGAACAGCTCAATGCTTAATATTATGGAAGCAATGGGGCTGTTGACCACGCCGCAGAACAGGGCGATCAGCCCGACTGCCGCGGCAAAGCCCGGGTCAAGCCCCAAAAGAGATCCGGCGACACAGCCAAAGGTAGAACCGATAAAAAAGGTGGGGACAATTTCACCGCCTTTGAATCCCGCGCCAATGGTAACGGCAGTAAAAAGAATTTTCAGCGCAAAAGCTTCGGGCCGGGCGCTGCCGCCGATGGCTGCCGTGATGACATCCATTCCGGCGCCGTTATAAGCGGTGGTACCCACAAGAAAAGTCAGAAAAATGATAGCGGCGCCGCCGCAAAAGGCCCGCAGATAGCTGTTGGGAATCCATTGCTGCAGATAATGATGGGTTTTGTGCATGGCCAGGCAGAACACAATGGAAAGCAGGGCGCACAAGGCGGAAAGGCCGATGACCTGAAAAATGCTTATAACAGTGGGAGCGGGCACATAGGATAAAGCAAAACGCACCGGTTCGGCGCCGAAAAATACCGATACGCCGTAAGCCGTTAAGGAAGAGATGATGCAGGGAACCAGCCCCGCATAGTAAATCACACCAATGCTGATAACCTCCATGGCGAAAAAGGTAGCGGTCAAGGGAGTTCCGAACAATGCGGCAAAAACAGCGCTCATACCGCACATGATGAGGATATGCTGGTCCTTTTCATCCAGACGGAACAGCCCGCCGATCTGTGAACCAATGGTGCCGCCCAGCTGCAGAGCAGCGCCTTCGCGCCCGGCAGAGCCGCCGCACAGATGGGTGATAACGGTGCTGATGAAAATAAGCGGGGCCAGGGCCAGCGGAACTTTTTTCTCGCTTCGGATGGCATCCAGAATCTGGTTGGTGCCAAAGTTTTCCGGCGTTTTGAAAAGGTGATACAAGCCGACAATCACCAAACCGCCGACAGGCAGCAGGTACAAAATCCAGCTGTGGGCGATGCGGACGGCAGTGGCGTATTCCACCGCTTTGTGAAACAGGGTGCCTACACCGCCGCCTACCAATCCGGTCAGTGCGGCCAATAGCCCCCAACGGACAAACGCAACAACATAGCGCTCGGCGGAGCGCAGTTTTTCCATATAAGTTTTTCTTTCCATAACACACGCTTCCTCAACGATCATTTGCCGCCGGAAAACAGCGGCACTATCCGTCATTATAACACCGCAGACGGCTGGAAAACAGCGGCGATTTGCATAAGCTTTTCGGGGAAAATCGAAAAACTTCCGTGAAAAAACGAAATGGACGGCAAAAAAGGCTGCTTCTTTTTTGAAACAGCCTTTTTTCAATATGCTACATATGCTCTACCGTTTCGATGCCCAGCAGATCCAGGTGGTTGCAAAGCACCTGACGCACCAGGGAGATCAGGGCAAGCCAACTTTGCTTTTTCGCCTCGTCCGGTTCGTCGATAATCCGGTTATCATGGTAGAATTTGGAGAAGGAATTGGCCAGCTGATAAGCGTCTTCACACAGGTAGTTGGGCGCTTTCTCTGCCAGGGTTCTTTGGAACACATCGCCGCCCATGAGAATTTTCAAAAGCAGTTCCCGTTCGGAATCGGTATAAACACCGGTGAGCAGAAGCGGCTGGTCTGCCGGAACGCCTGCCTTTTTCAAGATGGAGTTAATGCGGGTAATGGTATAGAGCAGATAAGGGCCGGTTTTCCCCTCAAAGGAAAAGAATTTACTCAGGTCGAACACATAGTCCTTGGCGCGTTGGTTGATCAGGTCGCCAAACTTGATGGCGGCGACACCGACTTTCAAGGCGATATCCTGATAATCCGCCTCGTCCACAAAGCTGGATGCTTCCAGCTTTTCCTGCGCGCCGGCGGTGACGGTGGCAATCATATCCTCCAGTTTCATGATACCGCCTTCCCGGGTTTTATAAGGTTTGCCATCTGCCCCATTCATCGTACCGAAACCGAGAAATTCAAATTCTGTTTGAGGAGGAACCAGGCCTGCCTTTTTTGCGCAGCGGAACACCTGGGTGAAATGCAGACCCTGACGGTTATCGACCACATACCAGATTTTATCTGGATGGAAATCCTCTTCCCGCTGGATGATGGTGGCAAGGTCGGTGGTAGCGTAAATGCTGGAATGATCGGATTTACGAACGATAACCGGCGGCATGGGTGCCTTATCCTCCGGTTCGGCTACCTCAACGATCAAGGCGCCGTCGCTTTCCACCAACAGATTTTTTTCGGCCAGCATATCCATCAGACGTGGAATATACCGGTCGGCATCGCTTTCGCCGTACCACAGATCGAAAGTGACGCCCAGCTTTTCATAGTTGCCTTTCATATCCGCGATAGAGGCGCGCAGAATCTCTTTCCATAAAGCAATATATCCGGGACGTCCATTTTGCAGCTCATAAGTGGCCTGGTGGGCTTTTTGAGCGTAGGCTTCATCAGTTTTGCTTTTTTTACTGGCAAAGGGGTACACTTCGTTGAGCTCAGCGGCCTGCAAAGGCTCGACCTGATCGGCAGCAGGGTCAAAATCCGCCGCAAAGCAGCGCCAATGGGGATAACGCGCCTGCAGTTCGGTAATGACAAGGCCGATTTGCAGGCCCCAGTCGCCCAAATGAATGTCGCCGATAACCTTATGACCGGCAGCCCGGGCAATCCGTTTGATGGATTCACCGATGATAGCAGAACGCAGATGCCCGATATGCAGCGGTTTGGCTACGTTGGGGCCGCCGTAATCCAGCACGATGGTAGCAGGCTGCTCTGCCTGCGGAACACCGAGATGCGGGTCGCAGGCAATTGCGTTGGCCTGTTCCAGCAAATAACTGTCGTTCAAGGTCAGATTTAAAAATCCGGGTTTGGCTACCTCCACTTTGGAGAAAATGCCGTCGCTCTTTAACACTTCCGCCACCTGCTCGGCGACGATAAACGGCGCTTTGTGATACTGTTTGGCAGCGGCAAAGGCGCCGTTGCACTGAAACTGGCAAAGATCCAACCGGTCAGATGCGGTAACGGCGCCAAGACTGGAATCATATCCGGCGATTTCGAATGCCTGGGAAACTATTTCGCTTAAAGTTTGGGTAATCGCTTTCATATCGTTAAAATCCTTTCCGTGATGAATGGCAAGCCGTGCGCCGCATTAGACGCCGCTCTTTTTTCGATGTTTTTCTTTTACGAACTGCGCAAAGTCCAAAACTTCCTGCAGCATTTCTTCGGTGATTTTATCGTCGCCTTCAAACAAGGCGAATTTCAGATCGTCCCGGCTGATGGAAGACGCTGCGGCGGGGTCTGCGCCGAACAGGTCGTTTGCTGTAATCGACAGTGTATCGCACAGCTTTCGGATGGTCTCGGTATCCGGTTCATTCTGACCGGTTTCCCAATTGCTGACCGAGTTGTGCTTTGCGCCGACAAGATTTGCCAGCTGGCGCTGCGTCAGGCCGCATCGCTTTCGGGCTTTTTTCAGGTTCTCGCCAAAGAATGACATAGAAATCACCTCTATGACAGAATAGCAGAAAGGAAAATAAATGTAAAGATTAATTTCAATAAAATTGAAAAAACTATTGATTTTTCTAAAAATACGGAATATAATAAAACTCAATAAGAAACATATGTTCTTTAACAGGGGATAAAATAGCCGGACAGCGTCCGGCCTAAAAGTGAAGGAGAAAAAATCATTATGTCCCAAAGCGGCGATATTGCCCATCCAGCCAGGCACGTATCTCGGCCAGGCCGCCGGGCGAAAGGGGAAAAGAGGCACAGTCCAGTATTTGGGCCAGTTCAAAACAAACATCCTGGTTCCAGACCTGAACCTCCAGCGTTTCTTGCACGGGTTTGATCAGATAACGCAGCTGCCCGGCGCTGCCGGTATAGGTGTTTCGATTGGAAAAAAAGTCAAAGGGACGAAGTGGAAAAAGAGTATCCATAGAATTCTCCTTATCAAATCAAAAAATACGGTTTTATTTTACACCCATTGAACGAAAAAAGCGAGCTTTTTATGCGCGGCAGGAAAGGGGCCATATCGATGAAGCGCTGCAAAAATTGTTACTACCGGCGGGAACTGTTTGGATTTCCGGATTTTCCGGCCTGTCATTTTGCGATTGAAGAAGGGAGACTGCGAAATTGTGAGCCGGATGGCTGCATTCATTTTCGGCCCAAACGGAAAAGAGGGGCTAAAAGCGCTGCTGAGCGGGCGGCAGAAGCAATATGCCAAAAATAGGAAGGAGAGAGGCCTTTTGAATTCTGAGAAGCAAGAAGAGAAAAAACAAAAAGCAAAAACAAATCGAAATGTCACAGGACAGACGGAAAAAGGCTGCCAGCTGGGGCAGCGGCTGCAGATTTTGCTGGAGATGCCGCTGACTGATCCGCAGGAGAAAGAAATTTTAAAAAGCGCCGGTCTGCCCGTTCGGTACCGGGATCATCTGCAGCTGATTGCCTGGAACCTGTATCAGAAAGCGCTGAGCGGAGACATGGCAGCAATCCGGGAACTGCGCGGCATTTTGGAGGAGGGAGAGGCGGCAAAGAGAAAAAATCGAAAGGCTGAGGCCTGCTGGCCGGACACGCCGCCGGTTGTCATTATTGATGATGTGCGGTGAACTGCAGGAAAAAAGCCGGACAAAGCCCCGTCCGGAAGAACAGACGGAAACCGGCGTTTCCCTGCGGAGACTGATTGCCTCCGCTTTTACCGGGCTTCACCGGAAGATATTGGAGCAGGGCGGGGAATATGTGCTGAAAGGCGGGCGGGGGTCGGGAAAATCCAGCTTTGTGTCGGTGGAGTTGTGGCTGACGCTGCTGCGGCATCCCAACATGCACGCGGTGGTTTTAAGACGGGTAGGAAACACGCTGCGCTCGTCGGTATTTACCCAGCTGCAGTGGGCGGCGGGCGCGTTGGGAATTGAGCAGATGTGCCGGTTTACACTATCCCCCATGGAGGCGGTATATGAACCGACCGGCCAGAAAATCCTGTTTTTCGGAATGGACGACCCAGGAAAGTTAAAATCCTTAAAAGTCCCGTTTGGATATCCGGGGGTGCTTTGGTTTGAGGAGCTGGATCAGTTTGAAGAAGAACAGGTACGCAGCACGGAACAATCGGTACTGCGGGGGCAGGGACCTTTTTACTGTTTTAAAAGCTTCAATCCGCCGCCGCTGGAGCAGCACTGGGTCAACCGTTGGACCAGAACGCCGCGGCCGGGACGGCAGGTTCATCATTCGGATTACACTCAGATGCCGGCAAGCTGGCTGGGAGAGAAATTTTTGGATGACGCCCGGTTTTTGAAGCAGGAAAACCCCCGGGCATACCGGCAGGAATATCTGGGTATTCCGGCGGGGCTGGGGGACAGTGTATTCGACAATATTGCCGCGGAGCCGATCAAAGACCGGGAGATCCGGCGGTTTGACCGCATTATGGCCGGGGTGGACTGGGGATTTTATCCCGATCCATGGGCATTTAACCGAATCCATTATGACGCGGCGCGCCGGACGCTTTACATTTTCTGCGAGTTGACCTGCTATAAAACAGTGAATCGGGAAACGGCGCAGAAAATCAAAAATTTGGGGGTGGGGCCGAAAGAACAGATCACCGCTGATTCAGCAGAACCCAAAAGTGTGGAGGATTATCGGGAGCAAGGGCTTTTTTGCCGCGGTGCGGTCAAGGGGCCGGGGAGTTTGGGGTATTCTTTCCACTGGCTGCAGGGACTGCGGCGCATTGTCATTGACCCGGATCGATGTCCGGACACATTGAAGGAGTTTTTAGAATACCGGTACGAAAGGGGCAAGGATGGAAAGGTCCTGCCAGGGTATCCGGATCGAAACAACCACCATATCGACGCGGTGCGTTATGCTACTGAGCCGGTTTGGGGAAGAAGGGGGAATCAGTAATCCACATGTGGGGAGAATGGATGGAACGAGTTCAGGCTGCGGCGGCCGGATCGCTGTCGGAGACGGAACAAACGCTGGGAGAACAGGTCCTCTGCTCGCGGCAGATGGAGGAAGCGATTGATCTGTGGAGGCGCGTTTACGAGAACGACGCGCCATGGCTGGAAGGCGGACGGGTAAAAGGAATGAACCTTTTGCCGGCGATCTGCAGCGAAGTGGCGCGGCTGGTTACGCTGGAGTTTGACTGGACGGTGGAGGGCTCCGGCCGGGCGGCGTTTTTGAACCGGCAGATTCAGCCGGTCAGGCAGCGGCTGCGGCAGTGTCTGGAATATGCCGTGGGAAAGGGAGGAATGGTATGGAAACCTTATCTCGCAGACGGGAAAATTCTGGTGGAAATGGTACAGGCTGACGCGTTTTTTCCGCTGGAGGCAGGCCCGGACGGCAAGATTACCAGCGCGGTATTTTTAGAACAGGTTCGTCAAAGAGAAAAGTGGTTTACCCGAATGGAAGAACACCGCATGACACAAGAGGGGGTATTGGTAACCAACCGGGCATTTGTCAGCAACGGCGCGGAGCGGTTGGCGCAGCAGATTCCATTGGAGAGCCTGCGTCAATGGGCAGGGCTGGAGCGGCAGGCACTGCTGCAGGGGCGGACATCGCCGCTGTTTGTTTACCTGAAAATGCCGTTTGGCAATACGGTAGAACCGGAGTGTGTGCTGGGTGCCTCCATTGCGGCACGAGCAATGGAACTTCTGGAAGAAGCAGACCGGCAGTACAGCCGCCTGCTGTGGGAGTATGAGGGAGGCGAGCTGGCAGTGGATGCCGACTCTACCTATCTGACGGGCGGCAGAATGCCGCAGACCACTCGGCGGCTGTTCCGCAGCCTGAACACCGGGGCGGACTTTTACCATGTGTTCAACCCGGATTTTCGGGATGGGAGTCTGCGTGCGGGGCTCAATGAGCTTTTGCGGCGGATTGAGTTTTCCTGCGGTCTGTCTTACGGAATCATCAGCGACCCGGGGCAGAGGGAGATGACTGCCACCGAAATTGTCAGTGCAAAGCAGAGGCTTTTTTCTACTGTGAAGGAAATTCAAAATACACTGGAGCGGGCACTGGAGGAGCTTTTGGACATTATGAACTACTGGGCGGATTTTCTACCCGGCGTTCCGGCAGGCGGATATCGGACCGATTATCAATGGGATGACAGCATTGTGACCGATACCACGGCGGAAAAAGCGCAGTTTTTGCAGGAAATTGCCGCCGGTGTGCGCCAGCCATGGGAATTTAGGGTGCGTTTTCTGGGGGAAACGAAAGAACAGGCCAAAGCGGCGTGCATTGCAGAAACTTCCCCGACAAACGATGGTCTGGACAGTTAAGGGACGGCGCAGTGAGAAAGCCCTTCCGGGGGCTGATCCGGGGCACGGCAGGTGATGGCAACCACCGAAAACGCCTAGCCGGAAAGGAGAAAACATGAAAACAGAAAAACTGAAGGAATGGGGCCTTGATGAAAGGCAAATCGGCATGGTGATGCGGGAAAATGGCCTGGACATTGAGGCGGTAAAAGCAAAATTCTCCGGATACGAAGCGCTTAAGGAGCGGGCCGCGCAGCTGGAAAAAGCGGCGGCATCGGCCGAAGAGGCGCAGAGATGGCGGGAAAAAGCAGAAGAAACCGAGAAAAACTGGAGGCAAAAGTGGGAAAAGCGTGATTTTGAGGAGGCCTTGGGGCGTTCTTTGCGGCAAGCGGGGGCTCGCAGCGAGAGGGCAGTGCGCGCGCTGCTGCGGGAACAGGAGCTGTCTTTGGAAAAGGACGGCACCATCAAAGGGCTAAAAGAGCAGCTGTCGGCGATCCGGTGCGAATGCAGCTATTTGTTTGGGCCGGATCAGCCACCGCCCAAAATCATACGCCCCGGAAACCGGGTGAGCGGCGAAGTGGACGATGGGCAGGTGCGGAAAATCATGGGGCTGCCGGCTTTTGCGCAGGGAAAGGATGATTTTTAATGGCAAATACACTGGCAAGATTTAAGAAATATACTGATAAACTGGACGAGGTATACCAGCATGCGTCGGTCACTGCGGTGCTGGATGGAGACGGCTCCCTGGTACAGATGGGCGCCAACGCGGGGGAGATGATTATTCCCAAAATCAGCATGGATGGGCTGGCAGATTACTCCCGCAGCGGCGGTTATGTGGCAGGCGATGTGACACTGACCAACGAAACGGTGAGCTTTAACTATGACCGAGGCCGGGTTTTCACTGTCGACGCGATGGACGACGAGGAAACGGCTGGCATTGCGTTTGGACGGCTGGCGGGAGAATTTGTACGTACCAAAGTGGCACCGGAAATGGATGCGTTCCGCTTTGCGGCGTATGCGTCTCACAGCGGCATTGAGAAAAAAGCGGCGGATTTAACCGATGGAGACGGCGCATTGACGGCATTGATTGAGGGGCAGAACACCATGGATGAGGCGGAAGTGCCGGAGGAGCAGAGGTATCTTTTTATCAGCCCCTCTTTATACAACCTGATCTTGAATGTGGACACCACCAAGTCCAAGGCGGTTCTGGAGAGCTTTCAGAAGGTAGTGAAGGTTCCAAAATCCCGCTTTTATACAAGTATTGTATTAAACGATGGTTCTACTGAAGGGCAGACGGACGGCGGTTTTGCAAAGGGAGAATCGGCCAAGGAAATTAACTTTATGATTATCCACAAACCGGCGCTGCTGCAATATCCCAAGCATACAGTAAATAAGATTATCGCGCCGCAGGACAACCAGACCTCTGACGGATGGAAATTTTTCTACCGCGCTTATGGGTTGGCGGATTTGTATGAAAACAAAGCGGCGGGTGTTTATCTGCACAGCAAAGCCTAAATGGGAGAATGCCCTGCCATTGGGCGAAAGGAGGGATAGAATGCCGGATTTGTGTGATTTTTCTTTTTATCAAGAGCAGTACAAAGGTCATTTGCCGGAACAGGAATTTATCCGCTTTTCTCAGAGGGCGCAGGCCTTTTTAGCTTTTGCGACTAAGGGGAAAAGTGAAGAACTCCCGGCAGCGCAGAATATGAAGATGGCGCTGTGCGCGGTGACGGATGAGATGGCGAAGGAAGCAAAAAACGGGGCGCTGCTGTCGGAAAAAGCGGGAGAATATGCTGTGACCTATCGGGACGGTACCAAGCAGGCGGACTGCTATCGGTCGGCGGCTCTTTATCTGGAGGACGGCGTTCTTTTTCGGGGGTGCGGTCAATGCTGACCAACGGATGTGCTACGCTGTATAACCGCTGGGAGGAGGAAGACGCAGAACAATGTATCAGAACGGTACTGCCGGCGGTGTTTTGGCAGGGAGAGGCACAAGGCGGGTTCACCGGGCGGCGATATAGCAAAAAGGGAAAGGAAGCTCGATACAACGCCTTGATACTGGTCCCGGGAGACCGCTTGCCAGCAGACCGGAGCTATTTGCCGCCCAGGCAATGGCTGGCACTGCCGAAAGAAGAAAAGAAGCAGTTTTTTACCTTTCAAATCGGAGATGTGTTGGTGAGGGGCGACTGCCCCTTTATCTGGAGCGAGCAAAATCCATTACGGGAACTGGTTCAGACATACGATCATTTGGCCAGTCTGCGGACCATCCGGAAAGTGGAGAAGCCCGGCGGATTTTCTCACTGGGAGTTGGAGGGAGTTTAAAAGGCGGTGGAAAAAGTTTGAACGATTCAATTTTAGAGAGGCTCAAAACCTTGATCGCCGCCTGCCCGCATCTGGAAAAGGCAAAGGTGTATACGGATTTCGTCCGGGAGGATGAAATTTGCTGCGGTATTTTTCCGGTGGGGGAAAAAAGGCTGTCCACCGACTGGGCAGGCAACGAACGCTGGCAGTATGACTTTACCATCCAGATGGTCGGATTTGCCTTTCAGGAGCGGGAACGGATGGAAAATGCAGCCACTGCGGAACGGTTCAGCCGGTGGATGAGCGAAAACGGCGCGAAAAAATGGATTCCGGCAGAGCGGGAGCGGATGGAAAGCCTTTGGACAGGGCAGGGACATCTGCTTTATCCGGCACAGGATGGACAGACCTTTGTATATGAGATGGCGGGACGGCTGATCTACTGGCGAAAAAGGACAGACGCTGTGCCGCAGCGACACTGGTTTTTCGCTTTTGAATCAATAGAAGAGCGGTCCTGGCTGGAATGTGCCGAGGGGATCGTGAAAATCGAGGAAAAAGGGATGGAAAACACCTGGTTTTTTGATCTGTCGGGCCGGAAAAGGGGCACAGAGACCGCTGCCGGAGAGATTGTATTTACCGGATGGCTTTGCCCGCAGGATCCATTTCAGAACCGGGCTTTGCGGCAGGATGCACAACAGGCGGTACAGTGGGTTTGCTGCAGCGAAGAGAGCGAAGCGGCAGATGCCGGAGCCGAGGGAGGCCTTTGCTATTTACAGGTGCAGAGGATTTTTGAGACAGAAGATGATTCCTCTAAGATCCGGATCCGGATGCAGCCGCTGACCAGGGAAAAAGGATCCTTTTATCAGGACACGGCGGGAAACAGGGGATTCCTGCCGGAAAAACCCGGCAGTCAGGAGGATTTATTTGGAAGCAGATAAACAGATAAAAGATTTGATGCAGGCCGGAAAAGCTCGGATTGCCGAGGAAAGTCCGGTGAGGACGGCGGTACAGGAGCAGAAGGAAAACCGCCGGCTTTTATATCGGGCCGGCTATACGGGAAGGAGAGGGCATGGCGCAGTATAAGGAAACGGTATACGCCAGCGACAGCTGGGCGGAAAACTACGTAAACGGGGATTTGAGCGGGGTGACCCGAGCGGCGGTGCTGAGTTCACAGGAGAACTTTTCCTTTACTTATGAGAATATGCCTTACTTTCTCTATGCGGCCAG
>JABLTO010008373.1_pt1 | contig 44978 bp, 36 predicted proteins | sample 7160091 | NCBI WGS metagenome assembly JABLTO01 (sample SAMN14651225, study PRJNA627086) | human gut metagenome | isolation source: feces | host: Homo sapiens
GACGATATTGCCTGGATGCGCATTGGTCGCGACGGTAGACTCTGGGCGATCAACCCGGAGAACGGCTTCTTTGGCGTAGCTCCCGGCACCAATGAAAAATCCAACCCCAATGCGTTGGCTTCTACCCGCAAGAATACCATCTTCACCAATGTTTGTCATAATCTGGATGACAATACCGTTTGGTGGGAAGGTTTGGATAAAAATCCGCCCAAAAATGCAGTTGACTGGAAAGGCCAGCCTTGGGACGGCACTACTTCTACTGAAAAAGGCGCCCATCCAAACTCCCGCTTTACCGCTCCGGCAATCAACTGCCCCTGCATCAGCGATAAGTTTAACGATCCGCAGGGCGTGCCGATCTCCGCAATCATCTTTGGCGGTCGCCGCGCGAAAACTGCTCCGCTGGTTTACCAGGCAAGAGACTGGGAGCATGGCGTATTCGTAGGCTCTGTCATGGCTTCTGAGACCACTGCGGCTGCTTCTGGCGCTGTTGGCGTTGTCCGCCGTGACCCCATGGCAATGTTGCCTTTCTGCGGTTACCATATGGGCGATTACTTCCAGCACTGGCTTGACATGGGCAAAAAGCTGGGCGACAAAGCTCCGAAGATCTTCAACGTCAACTGGTTCCGCACCGACGATGAAGGCCACTTCATCTGGCCGGGCTTTGGCGACAACATGCGCGTGCTGATGTGGATTCTGGATCGCTGCGAAGGCAAAGCCGACGCGGTAGAAACCCCCATTGGCTATGAGCCCAAACCCGAGGATATCAACATCGAAGGCCTGAACATCGATCTGGATACGCTGAAAGGCTTGCTGGATGTGGACAAGAACCTTTGGAAAGAAGATGCTGCCGGCATCGAGGAATTCTACCAGAAATTTGGCGACAGACTCCCCAAAGAGCTGAAGGCCGAGCTGGAAACCCTGAAAAAGAATCTGGACTAAGCGCTTGCCGCTTTGGTATGGGAAAGCCCTGGGAAGCCAGGGCTTTCCTGCTATTTGAAAAGGAGGAAGAAAGATGCTGCATCATCCGGTACAGCCTGCTGGCGGAAAAAGCATCCGCTGGAAAGGGATCGTCGCTCTGTCTATGGCAGCAGCCGGAATGATTTCTTTTGTCATTGCCATGTTGGCCGGCGCGTTTGTAATGGCGCGCAAAGGGGAATAGGTTCCAAAAAGAAAAGGGTATGGCATTCGCCATACCCTTTTTTATTGTTTATACTACTGCAGGCTGTACTGTTTTCAATGAATTTTTTGCGAAAGAAGCTCTTCTTCGATCATCTTTTTGGTTTTATAAATGCGGATTGCATATCGAAAAAACAGATTCTTGCCACAAGTGCCTGCGTTTGCCGCAATTTTTGTCCTCGGAGAAAAAACAGAACTTCCTTGCGTGCAGGAGCAGGCAGAACATGGACGTTGCTTTCGTCCCACAAAGACGCTTATTGCCCGATGGACGCCAAAACCGCTTTTCCCTGCAGAAAAGACTGGGGCAGATCCAGGATACGCTGATTTTGGCTGCCGCGAAACAGCAGCGTCAAGTCCCGCTGGGCCAAAACAAAGGGGCCGTCCACCAGAAAATCTCCTTGCTGCAACAATGCCATAATGTCAGGATTCTGTTCTTTTAACAGATCTTCAAATATACTGCCAGTATAAATAAACAGATTCAATCCTAATTTTTTGATCTCTTTTGCCAGCGGAAGCAAGGCCGCTGCTTGACACAGAGGCTCGCCGCCAGAAAAAGTTACACCGTCCAGCAGAGGATTTTTTTTGATTTCCGCCAGAATTTTTTCCGGGTCGCAGTCATATCCGCCGGAAAAATCGTGAGATTCGGGATTGTGACATCCCTCGCAGTGATGGGGGCAGCCCTGCACGAAAACGACAAAACGAATCCCGGGCCCGTCCACAATGGATTCCCGGATGACTCCTGCCAACCGAATGGGGTTTGACATAAAGGTGCACATCCTTTCTCGACACAGGAAAATTACGGGTTTTTACCTTTCAAATATCCGGAAAAAGAAGAAAAAACGGCATTTTTCTGTTTTTTTAGAGGAAAAAGGCGGGGAAAATCCCGCCTTTTTACAAGGCAAACTGCCGAAAAACTTGGCGCGTCCTTGCCTTTGTGCAGTTATATCCGTATCCTCAGATTTGCTCTACACCGCTGGACATGGTATGCTTCACCCGATCGTGTTCTTCTGCCCGTTTGGCGTTGTTCCAATGGTCCATGGTACCGACCAGATAGCCTGTGATGCGGCGGATTCGTTCAAACGCTTCGTTTCCGTCGCCCTCATGCCGTCCGCAGCCGGGGCACTCGTTGTCGATAATGCCGGTATAGCCGCAGCAGGGATCCCGGTCTACCGGATGGTTGATAGAACCGTATCCAATACCCGCTTCTTTCATGCAGCGGACAACCTTTTCGAAAGCATCCAAGTTCTTTAACGGATCACCGTCCATTTCGATATAAGAAATGTGGCCGCCGTTGGTCAGGTTGTGATAGGGAGCCTCCAAACGGATTTTGTCAAAGGCGGAAATGTCGTAATACACCGGGATGTGGAACGAGTTGGTGTAATAATCGCGGTCGGTTACACCGGGGATAATACCATATTTCTGCTTGTCAATGCGGACAAAGCGGCCGGAAAGGCCCTCTGCGGGCGTAGCGATCAGAGAATAGTTAAAGCCGGTTTTTTCGCTCATTTCATCCATGCGTTTGCGCATGTAGCCTACAATATCCAGTCCCAGATTCTGCGCTTCCTGCGATTCCCCATGGTGTTTGCCAATCAGCGCTTTCAGGCATTCGGCCAAGCCGATGAAGCCCACCGTAAGGGTGCCGTGCTTGAGCACTTCGCCCACTTCGTCGTTGGGACCGAGCTTATCAGAATCCAGCCAAACGCCCTGGCCCATCAAGAACGGGTAGTTGCGCACTTTTTTCGCCGCCTGGATTTTGTAGCGGGCCATCAGCTGATCGCAGACCAGATCCAGCATGCGATCCAGCTGCTCAAAGAAGAAATCTACGTTGCCATTGGCTTTGATGGCCAGACGGGGCAGATTGACAGAGGTAAAGCTCAAATTGCCCCGGCCGCAGGTCACCTCGCGGGAGCGGTCGTAGTTATTGGACATTACACGGGTGCGGCATCCCATGTAAGCTACCTCGGAGTTGTAATCGCCTTCCTTATAATATTGCAGATTGAACGGTGCGTCCAGGAAAGAGAAGTTGGGGAACAGCCGCTTGGCCGATACCCGGCAGGCCAGCTTGAATAAGTCATAGTTGGGGTCTTCCGGATTGTAGTTGACCCCTTCTTTCACCTTGAAAATATGAATGGGGAAAATCGGCGTTTCGCCGTTGCCCAGACCTGCGTCTTCCGCTTTGAGGATACATTCGATGACCATGCGGCCTTCGGGGGAGGTGTCGGTGCCGTAGTTAATGGAGGAAAATGGCACCTGTGCGCCGGCGCGGGAATGCATGGTATTCAGGTTGTGGACCAGCGCCTCCATTGCCTGGAAAGTAGAGCGATAGGTCTCTTTTTTCGCATTTTTCACCGCAAAGCGCTGGATTTTTTCAATCAGCTCTTCCGGGACGTATTTGGCCAACTCCGGCCCTTCATACGCATGATAGCCGTTGTCATCGGCTAAAACCGGCCACAGGCCGCTTTGCTTTTCCACTTCAGCCGCGATCTGCTTGGCAACAGCCTCGCCGTCTTCCAGGCCGCCCAGCAGTTCCAGCGCCCGGCCAACGTTGCGGGAATAAACCCGGCGGTAAGTTTTGCGCACACCCGGCGCCATGCCGTAATCGAAGTTGGGGATACTCTGGCCGCCGTGCTGGTCGTTCTGGTTAGACTGAATGGCAATGCAGGCCAGCGCCGAATAACTGGCGATATCATTGGGTTCCCGCAAAAAGCCGTGACCGGTGCAGAACCCGTCTTTAAACAGCTTGACAATATCAATCTGGCAGCAGGTAGTGGTCAGCGTATAGAAATCCAGGTCGTGGATATGGATATCGCCCTCGGCATGAGCCTTGGAAAAGACCGGATCCAGCACATACATTTCACAGAACTGCTTGGAGCCTTCAGAACCGTATTTCAGCATGGTTCCCATCGGGGTATCGCCGTCGATGTTGGCGTTTTCCCGCTTGATATCGTTATCTGCCGCGGGCTTAAAGGTCAGATCCTCGTAAATGCGCATCAGTTTGGTATTCATGTCGCGCACGCGGGTGCGTTCCGCACGGTAGAGGATGAATTCCTTGGCGGTACGGGCATGTCCGTTTTCAATGAGGACTTTTTCCACCGCATCCTGCACCTGCTCCACCGCAGGGCGGGTTTCGTGCAGCTCGTCAGTCAGGTAGGCGATGACTTTTTGGGTCAGCTCTTCGGCCATTTCCCGGTCGTTGCCGCCTAAAACCTGCGCGGCTTTGTAGATGGCGTCGGTAATCTTGCTCGGGTCAAAAGGTACCTGCCGCCCGTCGCGTTTGACAATCGTTTCGATCATGTTACAACTTCCTCTCCGTATGATTCCAATAAACTGTGCATTATAAAAGACAAAAGAAGACACTGCAGCACAGGGATTCCTGGCTGAAAATATCCTCGCTGTATACTATTCGTGCGGTTATACATAAACTGCCACCACAATATGTTGTGGTTTTGCGAACAGCTTTTATTGTATAGCGGCACAGGGGAAATGTCAATAGCACAGCAAGATTTTACCCGTTTCCCCAAATCTTTGACGTTGTGCACAAAATCACGGGGCAGAGAAAATGGATTTACACAAGGGCCAGCAGCCCCATTCCGAAAAGGATGACGCCGCCCAGCCAGGACAGGTCAAAGCAGGCGCGGCCGGCTGCTTTTCTTCCGGCCAGGCTGCCGGTGAGAATGCAGATCAGATTCATTCCGGCGGAACAGAAAAACACCGCCCAGGGGGAAAGGCCGGAAAATCCGCCGCCCAGCCCTGCGGCCAGCCCGTCGCTGGACAGGGCGAGGGCCAGCGCGACGGATTCGGCTGCGGACAGAACGCTGGAACAATCGGTGTCCGCTGTGGCAGGATCTGCCCAAACCCGCAGCAGAAAGCGCATCCGCAAAAAAGAGAAGGAGAGTTCCCTGCCCGGTTGAGGCAGGCGGCGTACCAGGCGCTTTATAGCACTGTCAAACAGTTTCAAAAGCCCCAGTCCGCACAGCAGAGCGCAGGACAGCCATCCGGTCAGCCCGGCGGGCAGGTAAGGGGTGAGCCATCCGGCCGCCAGCATGGAAAGGGACAGCGCAGCGGAGGAAACCAGCGACAGTACCAGCGCGGAAAGGGCCGGAATCCGGATTTGATCAATGCCAAAGCCGAAAGCCGCCGCAAAGGTATCGATACAGACCGCGGCGCAGAGAAAAAAGATGTGAAGAAAAGAAATCCAGAACGGTTCCATTGCATTTGCCTCCATTCTGCAGCTTCCGGGTTGAAAAACAGCCGACCAGCGCTTCTTTGCCCATTCTATGCCGCAGTGCGGAGAATGGTTCCCACGCGCTCTTGCAAAGGATGGGAAAATGGAGTAAGCTAACCATAGAATCTGCCCTGGACGGGCAGGGCGTGGAGAGGAGAATCATCATGGGAGTGTTTCGGTTTGGAATCATGGGCGCTGCAAAAATCGGCGCAAAATTCTGCGACGCGGTCAGCCGCCTGCCCCAGGCGCAGGTGGCTGCGGTAGCCAGCAAGAGTCAGGAGCGGGCGGATGCATTTGCCAAGGCAAACGGAGTGCCGTCGGCTTATGGCGACTATCGCCGGATGCTGGAACGTCCGGACATCGACGGGGTATATATTGATACGACCAACAACTTCCACTATGAAAATATGCTGCTGTGTTTGGAATACGGCAAGCCGTTTTTGTGTGAAAAAGCGTTTACCATCACAAAAGAGCAGGCGCAGGAGGTATTTTCCAGGGCGGAAGAAAAGGGACTTTTTACCATGGAGGCCATGTGGAGCCGTTTTACCCCTGCGGTACAGAAAGCCAAGGCGTGGATCGACGGCGGCAGAATTGGGCAGATCGACCTGGCCAGCTACAATTTTTGCTTTGTGTCCGGCTCCGATGCTGCCCACCGGCTCAACGCGCCGGAACTGGGCGGCGGAGCCAACCGGGATATTGGGGTTTACGCGTTTGAGATCCTGTCTTATCTGATCAACCAGCCGCTGCTGGAGGCTAAGACCATGGTCAACCGGTTCTCCTATGGCTCCGATTGCACCGATGGGATGCTTTTACGCTTTGAGCATGCGATTGCCACAACGCAGGTGAGTTTTCGGGCCATTGCGCCGGAGACCGCGTGGTTTTGCGGCGACCGGGGCAGCATCCAGCTTTTGGGCGGGCACAAAGGCGGCGGCGCGGTGCTGTACGGGCCAGACCGGCAGGAAATCGAGCGGTTTATTCCGCCGGAGGAAAACGGGTTTGTGTATGAGATTGAGGAATTTATCCGGGGCGTGCGGGAAGGACGGCTGGAAAGCGATGTCATTCCCCATCGGGACACGCTTTTGTGCATGGAGCTGTTTGATTTGTGCGACCGGGAAAATCCGCAGGAGAAGTAGAAAATGCCGCAGCTGGAATTAACAAGAGGAGAATATGGGCTGGAGGGGGAAATCCGCCTGCCGGCCTGGGAACACTGGCAAATACAAGAACAGGCGCGGCCGATCCGAGTGGATTTCGGCGGCGACCGGGTAGAGGAAGGACTGGAGCTGACAGAAAGCTACCGGACGGCGCTGGCTTATATTTTCGCTGGGCAGGAGCAGATCCAAAATGCCATTCTGATGGGGATTTTGGAGCATCTGGCACAACAGGAGGACGACCTTTTGAGCGACGCGATGGAGGATGATTTTGCCCTGTCCGGAATGCCCTATGCCCATGAGCCGGCAGACCTGCTGGGAGAGTTACAGCTGGAGGAAATCCACATACTGCCGGTGGAGAGGAACGGCCTTTGCTATATAGGTTATGCCTTTGGCTGCCGCTGGGATGAGGACGGAATCGGCGTTATGACCTGCGGCAGCAGGGTGGTCGAAGTGGGGAGCCGGGATACGGCGCTGCTGTGCTGGCTGGCAGAGGACGACCTAAGACATTTTCATTGACTTTTGACGTTGCCGATTCTATAATAAAAGAGCAGAAAAGAGTCTTTTCCGGCTTTTTCAAGGGCCGGAAGCAAGGTTAAAATGTGAGGAGAGAATAGAATGAGCCAGTTGAATCGTACCCGCGTTAACAATGTGCTGAAAAGAATGGCGGAAGCAGGCGTCGAGCAGATGATCGTCACCTCCCCCATCTCCATCTTTTATCTGACCGGCGAGATGGTCCACCCCGGAGAGCGCTGTCTGGCGCTGTACTTAAACACCGATGGAAATGTGACGCTGGTGGTCAACCAGCTGCACAACTATATCAAGCTTGATGGGGCCAAAGTGGTCTTTTTCCATGACACCGAGGATCCGGTGGCGATTCTGGCCAAAGAGGTCAAGCCCGGCAAATTGGGCGTGGATAAGGAATGGCCGGCCCGCTTCCTCATTCATATGATGGAGTTGCGGCCCGACGCGCCGGTGATGAACGGCTCGATTTTCGTGGATATGACCCGCATGGTCAAGGACGCTGAAGAACAGGAAAAATTGCGCAGATCCTCTGCGATGAACGACCGGGTGGTGGCCAAATCCATTGAGGCGATCCAGGAAGGGTTGTCAGAAGTGGATCTGGCTGAGAAGGTCAATGAATTTTTCGCGGCGGAGGGCGCCGCAGTCAAAAGCCTGTGCATCGTGGCTTATGGCAAATACTGCGCCATCCCGCACCACGGCCCGTCTAAGGAAGTGTTCCTGCAGCCGGGAGACAATGTGCTGTTTGACATCGGCAAAAACCTGGACGGCTATTACAGCGATATGACCCGTACTGTCTGCTACAAATCGGCTACAGATTTGCAGCGCAAGATCTATGATCTGGTGCTGGAGGCTAACATGGCGGCCATTGCGGCGGTGAAGCCCGGCGTTCGGGCCTGCGACGTGGATGCGGCGGCGCGCAATGTGATTGCCAAAGCGGGATACGGCGAGTACTTTACCCATCGTACCGGCCATAATATCGGCATTGAAGTCCATGAATGGCCGGATATCAGCTCCACCAATGAAATGCCGCTGGTTCCTGGCATGTGCTTCTCTATCGAACCCGGCATTTATCTGCCTGATTCGGTGGGCGTGCGGATTGAGGATTTGGTTATCGTAACGGAGAACGGCTGCGAAGTGCTCAATCATTACACCAAAGATTTCCAGATTGTTGGCTGATTGCCAGAACGGTAAAAGGCAGTCTTTGCATATTAGAATTCATACCCGATTCTCCCAAAGAGGAAAACGGGAGAGGCTGAACGCCGGCAAGAGCCGTTTTGGCTTTTGCCGGCGTTTTGCTTACAATCAAATGACGGGATAAAAACGAGCTGGCCGTGGGAAAAAGGGCGCAAAATTTTCGGTGAAATGCGGACAAAATTTCCCACAGCGTCCAAGGCGGCAGAACACAGGGATGTGTCTGATTTGATTTCCTGCCGCGCTTTACATTGCAAGGCGGGTATATTATACTGAAAAAGGAAAGGGCGGATACAGATGGAGCAGGATACGGTGAAAGTGGTAAAGCGCACCATTGGGCTGGTGTTGATTTTGGCGGCGGCAATGGGCATCGCCGGTATTCTGCTGGAAATTTTCGGCAGTCCATGGGGCGCGTCCGGGGCGCAGAAGGCTGCCCAGGCATATGTAGAACAAACCTACCCGGAGCAGGAGTTTCAGGTGGACAAGGCCGCATACAGTCTGTCTGTGCATGGTTATGAGGCGCGGGTAGAACACGCACAAAAAGAGGATGTATTTTTTACGGTAACGGTAAAGGACGGGCAAATTGTTTCAGATAGCTATCAAGCGGATGTAAGGGAAAAGGGGAATACGGTCCGGCGCCTGGAAGAGGACTATGCACAGATGGTGCAGCAGCGGCTGGAAGAAGCGGATCTGTCCGTTTCGGTGCGGGCTGCCGTTCACCTGGAGCGGACGAGTTTGGAACAGGTGCAGCTGGGAATGGCATTTTCTTTGGAAGATACTCTGCAATACAGCTTGATGCTGGAGGGCAGCACCGCCGATATGCCGACTTTGGACCAGGCTTCTCAGCTGCTGGGAGAGGTTTATCGTCAGATGGAAGCCGCAGGATACGAATTTTCTTTTTATGGGGTACAGCTGGAGAAGGATGGTGCAGCAGTCGCGGTGGCACAGGTGGCGCCGTCTCAGATCAAGGGCGGAAATTTGGCGCGGATTTTGCAGCTGGCAATGGAAGAAAATGCGGAAAGCAGCATCTATGTTTCTGTAAGGTTCCATTAGAGAACATATAATAAAATATCCTCATATCCGAAGATACAAGGACATTCATTAAGCACAAAGATATTGCTTCATCTGCGCTTTGTTTTTTCTCTTGCAATTACAACAGAGTTCCTTGCCGCCGAAGCGTTGCAATGCTCCATCGCCCCAATCTGGTAGTAGTTCAAGTCATAATCATAGTAGAGCAGAAAACGCCGCTTTTGAATTTCTGGTAGCTCGTCAATCAGACGATAGAGCAGCTTGTCACGCTCTTTATCCATGAGCAGTTCATCAAGACTTTTCGGCAATCTCAATGCCCGTCTGTTCAGCGTTTCATCCCATACCTCGCTAAACTCCCTATGACGCTCATCCCATTGCTGAAGATTTCCGTTTCTTCCTTCTATCTGCCGAAACTCAATAAAGAATTGGTTGGACACTTCTAATTCGTGACAATTTCCCTGCCCGTCCTTAAAACCGATAAAGTACCTTGTACCGTTCTTTGTGATTTCTTCTTTCAGCGTGTATGCCTTTTTCCGATATGCCATTGTCTTTCCTCCCGAAAAAAATGAGTGAGAGGATTTCTCCCCTCACCCATTAGCCCGTGGGAAAGTGCTTTGTATTAGATGCTCTGCTGTCCGTTGCGGCAGGTATCTCTCTGGCGGCTGCTGTAAAGTTGTCAAGATACGATGGCAAACTTGCCCCTTACCTTATAGCCCATGTGGATAGCCGCTTTTGGATACTGTGTTTTGATTTTTTGAAAAAATATAGCACCTGCAACTATCCGTTTCCTCTCGGATAGTTGCAGGTGCTTCAAAATTTAAACTGCCATTCTGCCATGTTTTGTGTGATGTATCCCTTCACTGTGTATCGCCCGACTTGACCATTCACTTTGGAAAAGTAGTGGACATACTATAGCCAAACGACGGAAGACGAAAGGATTCAATATCGCAAAAATATTTTCGTAAATTTCCCCTAATAGCCGAACTTTTTGTTTACATTCTAAATGATAAATTTAAAGCATCGTCACAGGTTTCCTGTTTCACTCATATACTAAAACGGAAGGGAGGTGAGCTATGTGAATAGAAACAGCTATGGCTGCCGTACTCCTGACATAAGGGATTATGGGTCGGAACCGCTTATTGTGAACATCGACTGTTTTACTAAACAGAATCCATATTATAGGACCGCATTATGGACAGGTAAACATCTTCAAGTAACACTGATGAGCATACCTGTCCACGGAGATATTGGGCTTGAAATACACTCTGATGTTGACCAATTTATACGTATTGAAGACGGATGTGCTTTTGTTATGATGGGAAAAAATAAAACTCTTTTGAACTATCAGCAAAGAGTAAACAGCAATTACGCTGTAATCATTCCCGCAGGAACATGGCACAATATTATCAATATAGGGAATACCCCGTTAAAGCTGTATTCAATTTATGCACCGCCGCAACATCCATTTGGTACGGTTCATGAAACGAAAGAGGCAGCAGAAGACGCCGAAAAATATTGATTATTTCAACAAAAGAAAAGCTCTGAATTTCATATCATATGAAGTTCGGGGCTTTTCTTATTATGTTTTAACCTGTATTCTCTAATGAAATTTCACTTCGGTGCAGCAGCCGGAGGACGAATTGGGCATTGCGTCGGGCGCAGAAGCATAAACCGGGTGAATAAACAAAGATCATATGAAAAAAGAGCCATTTTCAAATCGGCTCTTTTTTTATTTGTAGAAAAGAATGAAACGGAAACCGGTCAAACAAAGCAATTTTACTTGCACGTTATGTAAAATTCATGTAAAATAATAGTCGAATGAAGAAGAAACGAATAAGAAAAGTATGGGAGTGATTCGTTTGACAGTGATGTCTGTCATTACCCTCTGCGGCGGAATCGGCCTGTTTTTGTATGGGATGAAACTTTTGAGCTCCTCTTTGGAACGAATCGCCGGCGCGGGTTTGGAAAAAACACTGGAAAAGCTGACCAGCAATCGGCTGAAGGGGGTTGCGCTGGGTGCAATTGTTACAGCGGCCATCCAAAGCTCTGCGGCTACGGCCATTATGGCGGTGGGGTTCGTCAACGCCGGGATTATGAAGCTGGTGCAGGCGGTTCCTGTAATTTTGGGGGCGAACATCGGTACTACCGTAACCGGGCAGATCCTTCGTTTAGGCGATATTTCCAATGATAATATTTTTTTAATGCTGCTGAAGCCGTCTTCTTTCGCGCCTTTGTGCATTGCCGTGGGCGCAGCGATTCTTTTGGTATCAAAGAAAAAAAGGACCAAGGATTTCGCCTCGATTCTGATTGGCTTTGGCATTTTATTTGTCGGTATGACCACGATGGAAACGACGCTGGCTCCATTAAAGGATTCTGAACAATTCCAGCGGATTTTCTTTTTATTTAAAAATCCGCTTTTGGGCGTAGCGGTAGGCGCGCTGATTACGGCGATTCTGCAAAGTTCTTCGGCTTCTGTTGGCGTTTTGCAGGCAATTTCTTCTACCGGTACCGTGACTTTTTCCATGGCGGCACCGATTATCATGGGACAAAATATCGGCAAATGTGTTACGGTTTTGATCGCCAGCATCGGCACCAGCAAAAAGGCGAAACGGGCGGTTTATATTGATCTGATTGTCAATATGCTGGGCGCGGCTTTCTTTTTAATTGTGGTATACGGCTATCAGGCCCTAGTGGGATTCCCTTTCTGGGACGATGTGGTAAACCGCGGCAACATTGCCGATTTCCATTCGCTGTTTAACATTGTCACCTGCGTTTTGGTGTTCCCCTTTACCAACCAACTGATTCAATTCTCCCGGCATTTGGTGAAAGACGGGGAGGCTTCTAAAATTGAAGAGGGACTGGCGGCTCTCAATGATATTTTCCTCAATACGCCTTCAGTTGCTTTGGAACAGTGTAAAAAAGCGATTTTAAGCATGGGTGAAACCGTACAAGAAAATTTTGAAATCGCTGTGAGGCTGTTTGAGAAATACGATGAGAAAAAGGTGCAGAAACTGGAAGAAAATGAAAAGTTTTTGGATCGTACCGAGTCGGTCATGGTCGATTACCTGCTGAAGATCACCGCCAAGGATATCAGCATAACAGACAGCCGCCTGGCCACTGAGATTATGCACTCGGTCAGCGATTTTGAGAAGATCGGCGACTACTGCGGCAGTTTGGCGGAAGAGGCAGAGCGGCATCATGAACAAAGCGTTGCGTTTTCCACTGACGGAAAACGGGAATTTACCTATGCGGTGGAAGCTGTGAGAACAATCATTGGGATGACGGTTCAGGCCTATGGAGAGGAAAATGCAGTAATCGCCGCGCGGGTGGAGCCGCTGGAGGAGACGGTGGACCTGATGGAGGAGACCTTGAAGAACAAGCATATCGAGAGGCTGCAAAACGGCACCTGCAGCACCAAAAGCAGCATTTCCTTTGTAGAAGTGCTCACCGCCATGGATCGGATTGCCAGCCACTGCGCCAATATAGCGCTGCATTTGACCCAGCGTTTGAGCAGTGACGGCAGCTTTGACGCACATGCCCATCTGCGCAATTCCCACGACGGTGTGCCGGATGAATATAAGGCGCTGTGCCACTATTATGAATCCAAATATCTGGAGCCGGTAAAATAGATCAGGTGATTTTGCCGCCTGCTTTGCTTTTTGCAGAAGCAGGCGGCTTTTTTGTGATTGTCCATGTCCGAAAGAAGATGTTTTGAAAAAGTCCGGAAACACGCCAATCCTGTCGATAAGATATGGCAGGCGGAACTCTTGCATAAGTGGAAAAGCTGAAAAATAGAAAGGAAAGAAGATTTTCCAGCGCTTAACGGCCAAACGACAAAATGCAGAAAAAGCTTGACAAATATTGACTACAAGTGTAGACTGAATATAAACTACACTTGTAGTCAACAAGGAGGGGGACATGAAACAGATCAGAATATCCGATGCGGAACTGGTGCTGATGGAGCATATTTGGGAAAAAGAAGGGATCCGGGCAGCGCAGCTGGTCCAGCTGGAAAAAGCCCAAATGGGCTGGAGTCGGAATACCACATACACGCTGCTGACCCGCATGGTGGAAAAAGAGATTATCCGGCGGGAAGATCCGGGATTTTGCTGTACGGCTTTGGTGAGCAAGGAGCAGGTTCGCGCCGGGCAGACCCATACGCTGATTGACAAGCTGTATGAAGGGTCCCGGCAGATGTTTTTGGCATCCTTTTTAAAGAGCGAGAAAATTTCCGCAGCGGAACTGGAAGAAATTCGCCGCATGATTGAGGAGGAAGAGAAATGACCGGCTTGTTTTCTACGGTTTTGAACATGAGCCTGATCGGATCTTTTACGGCGGCGGCCGTGCTTTTGATCCGCTGGTTCCTAAAAGGGAGAACACCCCGGTGGATCAGCTATGCGCTGTGGGCAGTGGTGTTGATCCGTCTGTTGGTACCGGTATCCTTTTCCGCACCGGTGAGCCTATTTTCCCTGCTGCCTTCCCACCATGCGGATACGGTGGGCACAAGCGGGAGGATCTCCCGGCTGGAATGGAGTATGACCGGCAGCGAGGCTCGGCCCCAGTCTCCGAATGAAGCGGTGCTGCCGGACGCCGGAGGATTTCAGCAGGATAACTGGCTGTCTGCCGGCCAGAATGGCGGGACAGATACGCCTGAGGCAGAAAATCATCAGCCGATGGCCGCTCAAACGGCAGGCTGGCAGGCGACGGCGGCGATCATATGGATTTGCGGCGCGGCGGCGTTAAGCGGATTTTTGATTCTGCACTATATTCTCTCCGCAACACGGCTGCGGCGGCTTCGTCCACTGCCGGAAAATGACAAAATACGGCGGGCGAAGCAACTGCTCCCCTTGCGCCGGCAGGTGCGCGTCTGCTCCTGCCGTATGTTTGCTACGCCAGTGGTGTTTGGACTGTTCCGGCCCCGTATTGTTCTGCCGCGGGGATTTGACTGGGAGGACACAGCGGCTCAGCATATTCTTCTGCATGAGCGGGTGCATATTGGCCGGTGGGATAACCTGGTCAAGATTGCCGCTACGGCGGCGGTATGCGTCCACTGGTTTAACCCGTTGGTCTGGGTTTGTTTTCGTTTCAGCTCCGATGATATGGAAGCTTCCTGCGACGAGCGGGTGCTGAAAATTTTGGGAGAAGACAGCCGTAAAGATTATGCGCGCAGCCTTCTTTCCATGGCCGAAGCGCAAAACAGGAGAATGGGGGTTCTGCCGTTTTTGGCCTTTGGCGAAAGCAATTTAAAACAGAGGGTGGGAAATATTTTGAAATATCATAGAAAAACCCTGCTTTCGGTTTTGGTAGCGTTACTGGCGGTTTTGCTGGTAGGATGTTCCTTGCTGGCCAATCCCTCTGTTTCGGAAGATCCGTCTGATGCCGACGATGGGCAGGATGCGGCCCAAAGCCAGGGGCAGTCTTCCCAGACAAGTCAGCCGGATCAGCCGCAGGAACCGGGAGTTGCGGTAAAGGATCCGGAAAATATGACGCTGTATATTTTCCGACAGCCGTGGGCACGTGCACCGGGATCGGACAAAGAGGTTTCTCCATTTTATTTTCCGCTGCCGCGTTCGGGCGTCAGCCGGATCACAGCATCCTGGCTGCGGGAGCAGGTGGCCGGGCAATTATACCAGGATCTTCCTTTAAAGGAGATTACAGTAGAAGGCAAGACGGCTACGGTTTCCATGGAGGACAGCGCGGAAGTGCAGTTTGCAGGGACGGACGGAAACGGAGAAGATTACCTTTCCTCGGTGGCGATGACGCTGCTGCAAAACTGTGAGATTGATACGGTGCGTTTTACGGTAGAAGGAAAACCGTACCCCTCTCCGGCGGAAGAACAGGCCTATGTGCCTGCCACGCTGGTGATGCCGCCTGTGAGCCAACAGGAAATCGAGGCGCTGTATGATACGGTGACGCTGGAGCAGCTGCAGGCAAATCAAAAGGCGGCCGGCGAAAGCGACAGTGCGCAAAATCCCATCGACCGGTGGGATTTACAGGGCGATGCTACGGCAAAAGAGATTTTGGACACGATTTTTCGTGCGACCATCTGGAACAATGTTCCGGAGGCGGAGTTCGACTCTATTGAAGAAGCACCCAATTCCTTTTTGCTCAACGCCGCTTATGTCCAGGCACCGTATATTTTCTGGTATCAAAACGGTACCGAACCCAACACCATTGCGGATTTTGAGGTGCTGACTCCGCTGGTAAACGACTGGCAATGCATCCCCCATCCTATTTTGGAGCAAACGGCGCGGCAGATGTTTGGCGATGCGGTGCGCATTGTGCCCGAAAAGCCGCAGTACGGTTATTATTCAGAATACGCCATGGCCTACACGCCCCGGCATATGGGCGGATGGTACCCGGATATCTTTTTGCTGGACTACACCGAGCAGGGGGATACGGTAGAGGCTACCGTGGCCTACGGAAGGCTGTTTGGCAGTGCGAATAACGCGATGAAAACGCTGACCGATATGGATGAGGAATCCTCTATCCGAAACCGCGAGCAGCGGCACCGGTTTACGCTGCAAAAAACAGCGGACGGCTACCGCATCACCGGTTATCACGCGGTGGATACGCAGCGGGATATGGTTTCCCGTGCGCCAAGCTACTATACGTATACGGCCATCTGCGGTGGGCTTACCTTTTTTGATTGGGACGGGGTACAAAATCTGACGCCGGATCAGCTTTATGGATGGCTGATCGCCGGATACGGCCCCGGCGTCAACGACACGGAGCTGCCTGCCGATACGGTAGAACGATACTATTATGCCTACACCGGTTACCATCTGGAAAATCCGGAAATCCTGCGTCAATCGCAATACTACGATGCGCAGAGCGAAACCTACCGGGTGCAGGGCGTAGAGGGCGTGATCGGCGCCGACGATTCCAACCGCCAATACTGGTGCGATTACGCAGAGGTGACCTATCCGGACGAAAACACGGCGTTGGTGCCGGTAAAGGTATACGCTGACGAAAGCAGATCCCAACTGCTTGCGGATGGCGTGATCAAGATGAAATATCAGGAGAACCCCAGCGATCCCTGGAGAGTAGACGGCTTTTCTTCCAACTAGCTGCCCTGCCGGGGCGAAAAAGAAAACCGGGCGCGCGTAACGTTCCCCTGAACCGCATCCGCCTGGAAAAGTGGCTACAGGTCGGTGGCTCATGAAAAAAGCCGCGGGACGAAACTTCGTCCCGCGGCTGTTGGCAGCGTTTTTATTAGGCCAGCTCCAGCATGGTCAAAAGCAGATTGGCCGAATGGTCGGCGGCAATGGTTTCAAACGTGTCGAAAGACATGCCCGCGTCGCCGTTGGCGTTATCCGACATGCTGCGGATTACTAGGCAGGGGATCTGGTTGGAATAAGCCACCAGGGCAATGGCGGCGCCTTCCATTTCCACACAGTCAGGATGGGTTCTCTCGATAATGCTGCGGCGAAGCGCCTCATCATCTACAAAAATGTCTCCGGTGGCGATGCGGCCCAGTTTATATTGGTATTTGCGCTGCGGCATCTGCTCCAGCGCCCGCTGTGCCAAAGCAATCAGCCCCGGATCCCCCGGAAATTTGCTGGTGTGGGGGTGGTAATCCTCCATGATTTCCCAATCAAAGTCGTGAAAAACAAGATCCTGGGACAGGACGATATCTAAAACGTTCAGATCGTCGCAGGTGCAGCCTGCCACGCCGGTATTGATCATATAATCCACATGATATCGCAGCGCCAGCGTTTGCGCGCACATGGCGGCGTTGACTTTGCCGATTTCGCTGCAGCACAGAACAACATCTTTTCCGCGGATTTTACCCGACTGGTAGGTAAGCCCTGAGACAATTTCTTCTTTCGCATCGACCATCTGCGCTTTCAGCAGGGCGATTTCTGACGGCATTGCGCCGATGATTCCCCAAATCATTCTATGGTTCCCCTTTTGCATTTTTTGACATTGTATCAATTTTTGCATGTGATTGCAAGATTTTCAGAAAAAAAGATTGCTTATCTGGTATTATAATGTTATACTACCAATAAGAATGAGCCATCAAAAGGGAAAGAGGGATTTTATGAGTTTTGAATCGGTAAAAGCGAAAAATCCGGGTGTGAAAATGTATTTGGTCACTGACCCGGCGTTTCAAAAATACGGCCGCGTGATAAAGGGATATGATTTCTCGTCTTACGTAGCATACCTGAAAGATCATACCGCTGTACCGGAGACTGGTAACCAGTATGTAGCGTCGATTCCGGAGATGGAAGAAATGCCCATCACCAAAGAAGTGGAGCATTATCTTTATGCTGGCATGCCGGTTCAGGTGGGATACTGCAACGGAAACGGATCCTTGCTCAATGCGTTTGAGTATCACAAATGCTCCGAGGTCAGCGTAGGCCCCACCGATATGGTTTTTATGATGTATAAAGTGGAAGACCTTTCTGCCGAGGGAACAGTAGATTCCAAAGACGTAGTGGCGTTTTATTGTCCGGCAGGCGTGGCGGTAGAAATCTATCCCCACACGCTGCATTACGCCCCCTGCAAGGTGGAAGACGGCGGTTTTAAATGTCTGGTTATTTTGCAAAAAGGCACCAATGCACCGATCGAAAAGCCTGTGAATCCGGTGAACCACGAAGACCGGCTGATTATGGCCTGCAACAAATGGGCGTTTGGCCACAAAGACAGCTCGGTGGTTGCGACCCGCGGCGGTTTTGAAGGGATTCTGGGAGAAAACACCTGCATTCAGTACTAAAATGAAAAAATCTCCTGTGCCTGGGAACCGGCGGGGAAATACAAAAACGATCCTGTAAAAAGCGGGATCGTTTTTTTGCTTGATACGCCTGTTCGACTTGTTTTGCCCGCAGGACAGGGTAAACTGATATGGGATTCTTTTGGTTGCGGCAAAATAAATAAATGTTTTCTTTTATATTGAAAATTATTATTTGTTATGCTAAAATAAATAAAAAGGCGGCTTTGCTGCCCTTTTCCTTTTTGCAAAGGAAAAGCCGGTTCCGGAAGGAGTATGATTTATGGAAACCAGAATGCGTGAGATCCATGCAAGAAATGCGAGCAAGGTGAAAATCGGCGTGATTCCCGGACATTTTGCCACGAACCATTCCCATGTCAACTATTATGTGGATATGACGGCGGTTAAGACCAGTTCTGCCATTGCAAGGGAAGCGGCTTCTTTGTTGGCGCAGGAGTATATGATGGGGACGAATATCGATACCATCGTATGCCTGGAAGGGACGGAAATGCTGGGCGCGTTTCTGGCACAGGCGCTGAGCGATGCGAGCATCCCGATTTTAAACGCGGGGCATGACATCAGCGTAATTACCCCGGAGCTGAATGCCAGCAATCAGATGATCTTTCGGGACAATACCCAGAAAAAAATCTGGGAAAAGCATGTGTTGCTTTTGATGGCATCGGTTTCTACCGGAAAGACCATTAACCGCGCGGTGGAATGCTTGCAGTATTACGGCGGAAAGCTGGTGGCTATTTCGGCTATTTTCAGTGCCGCTGCTGAAAGCAGAGGGATCAAGATCAATTCGATCTTCTCGCCGGGAGATTTGCCGGAATATCAAAGCTATGGAACAGGGGACTGCCCTTTGTGTGCCGCCCGCAAAAAGGTGGATGCAATCGTGAACAGCTACGGATATTCTAAAATCTAAAAGAAAAGCCTCCTGTAAAAAAAGGAGGCTTTTTCATTCAGGAAACAAAAGGCAAGGCAGAAGGAGCCTGTATGGGCTCTTTCTGCCTTTTATAGAAATTATGATTTAAGAGGAAAAACATTGTCTGTCCGCGACAGGGAGAGTGCGCCCGGACAAGGGGACAGGGATTTTCAGCGTTTCAGCGCTACTGCACCAGCGGCGGCCAGAGACACAATACCTAACGCAACGGCCATATTGACATAATCGACAGCACCGGTATCGGGATTGTCTTTGTCCGTATCACTGGAGGCAGAGGGATCAGAGCTATTGTCCACGGTGGCATTATACAAGCTCACGTCCAGCGCAATGTCGGAGACGACAACGCCTTCTATCGCTCTGGTGCTGTATTCCCAGCATTCGGAATCTTCGTCCCAGTCAAACTTGTCAGAGACCAGTTTTCCGTCGATAACAGCATAGACATAAGCATCTTCATCTGCCGGGGCGTGGAGAATACCGGTATAGTCAAATTCAGGTGCGCCGGGGAAGAAGATCATCTCCAAGTCCGCATCTTCGTAGGTGGTAGCCATGGTTTTGTTGGAGGTTTCATAGTAGACATTTACAGTCGTTTTAGAGCTATTTTTCACCGAGTACCAGAACATGGTGTCCTCAAAGTACAATTCGGCATAATCCACATCACTGCCAATAACGGCCAGCGCTTCGATATTGATGTCATCGGTGTAGTTATCGTAGGAAGCACCTTCTGCGCCGTTGTGTGCTTCTTCCAGGTCTACGGTATAGACTGCTTCGCCGTAATCGTCTTCCTCAATGTTGTTGTCGCAGATCTCGGACCACTGTTGGATGATGTCCACAGAAACCTGGGCAACGGTGTATTTGCTGTCTTTCTTCAAGGTAATGGTCCAAGTGGCTTCAGTTTCATCCGTGAGGTAAGTTTCTTTGGTGACAACTTTTACTTTATATACGCCATTCTGTTTTACAATGGCGTAAGAATCAATCATTTTGTCACCGGACTCTTTGATGGAAACGGTCAGATGCTTTGCAATATCGTCATCGGTCAGCATGCCGGAATCGTCGTTTTCATCCATGATGGTGTAATAGTAGACAGCGCCGGGCTTATCGGGGGTAGCATCCTCTTCGCCGCCCAAATCGCCAAAGCCCAATTCGTATTTTTTGTCCTCGTCGTTGTCGACGGTGGTGCCGGCCGTTGTGTTTTCCGCTTCAACCTCTTCGGCGAAAGCAACGGCGCCGAGGCTTAATGTCAGCACAACAGCCAACACACATGCTAAAAATTTTTTCATGGTAAATTTCTCCTTTTTCTTTTTTGTTTGAAAGGGCAGCCTAACCGGCATTTCCTCCAAAGCATATATTCAGTATAGGAGTGCCTTGTGAGAGCCATGTGCGATTTATTTGACGATTTGCTGTCGTTTAGGAAAAGGAAAGATGAAAAATGCCAGAAAAAGACAACAAAAAAGGCTGCCGTACGGCAGCCTTTTCGTTCTTACTTTATGCGATTTGGAGAGACACAAAGCAAAGATCAGTCAGCAACTGAAATTATTTCTTCAGAGCAACTGCGCCAGCAGCAGCCAGAGAAACAACGCCCAGAGCAACAGCAACGTTTACAAAGTCAACAGAACCGGTTCCGGGGTTGTCTTTGTTGCCATTGTCTTTGTCACCGATGGTGGAGTTGTATTTGCTAACATCCAGTTTGATGTCAGAAACAACAACGCCCTCGATTTTCTTGGTGTTGTACTCGTAGCACTCAGCCTCTTTGTTCCAGGTGAATTTGCCTTCAACCAGTTTGCCGCCCTCTACAGCGTAAACGAACATATCCTCGTCTACAGAAGCGTGCAGGATGCCTTTGGTGTCAAACTCAGGAGCGCCTTTGAAGGTGATCGCGTACAGATCAGCATCTTCGTAGGTGGTAGCCAGAGTTTTGTTGACAGACTCGTCAAAGATTACGTTAACGGAAGATTTCGCAACGTTCTTTACAGAGTACCAAACGGGAGACTCTTCGAAGAAGATCTCAGCGTATTTCACGCCTTTGTTCAGGGTCAGGATGCCCCAGCAGTTTGCGTCGTCGGTGTAGTTGTCGTAAGAAGCGCCCTCTTTGCCAGCCACTTCTTCGTTATCAACGATAACTTCTGCTTCGCCGTAAGCGTCGCCGTCAACTTTAACCTCAACCCATTTCTGAGCGATGGTAACAACAGCAGAAGCAACAGTGAATTTTTTGTCTTTTTTCAGAGTGATGGTCCAGTCAGCGGACAATTTCTCGGTGGTGTAGAACTCTTTGGTGACAACTTTTACTTTGTATACGCCATTCTGTTTTACGATGGAGTAAGAATCGATCATCTTGTCGCCTTTTTCCTTGATGGAAACGGTCAGATGTTTCGCAATATCAGCGTCGGTCAGCATGCCGGACTCATCGTTCTCGTCCATAATGGTGTAGTAATAGGTAGCGCCGGGTTTGTCAGGATCCGCGTCAGCAGCAGGTTTCTCCAGATCGCCGAAGCCCAGTTCGAATTTCTTGTCAGCATTGTCAATGTCGGTGCCGGGAGTAGTCTCAGGAGCTTCAACTTCCTCAGCGAAAGCAACCACAGACAGGCTCAGAACCATCAGTACAGACAGAACCAGAGCAAGTACTTTTTTCATGGTAGTATTTCCTCCAAAATAATATTCAGTATCCGACCCGCGCTGCCGAAGCAACTCTCCCTTACCTGGTAACGAAGGCTTTCCGGATCTGTAACCATAATATAACACAGTCAAATCATTTTGTAAATACTTTGTAATAACTTTTTTTTATTTTTTCATTATTTTTTTCCAGAACACAGAAAAAAGCGGATTTTTCTGTCATTTTTTCCAGCCCGCGCCGGAAAACTATTCCTAGTATAGCACGGTGGATCTTATTTATGCAACCGGTCCCCACGAGGTAGGTCCATTGGGCGGGAAAGATGCACCAAAAAGAGAAAAACAGCTTATAATGGAACAGGCCGTGCCGGAAGTTGCGCTTTGTTTTTGGCATAAACGGATTTTTTCTTTGAAAATTCCCCTTTTTTCGGCACCCTTTCTTGAAACAGGAGGACGGATGAGCTATAATAAATAAGAGTATGGGAAAATCCGGCCCCTGCTTTTGGCAAACCTTTGAAAAACGGAGATGAAATCATGAGAGAGATTTATCTGGATAACAGCGCCACCACGCAGGTGGCGGAGCCGGCGGCCAAGGCAGTGTATGAAATGCTGGTTTCCTGTTACGGCAATCCCTCCTCGCTGCACCGCAAAGGATTGGAAGCGGAAAACCGGATCACAGCGGCAAGAAAGTCGCTGGCAAAGCTTTTGGACTGCGATCCGGCCGAAATTACCTTTACTTCCGGCGGGACGGAAGCCAACAACCTGGCTTTGCTGGGTGTGGCGGAGGCCCGTGCGCGCAAGGGCAAGCGGATTGTGACCACAGCGATGGAACATTCGTCGGTGGAGGCGGCCGCGGACCGGCTGGAACAACTGGGCTGGGAGGTCATCCGGGTGAAGCCGGATGTGATGGGCCATATTGACGCAAACGAAGTGGTGGCGGCGGTAGACCGTTCCACTGTTTTGGTATCCTGCATGTGCGTGAACAATGAGGTGGGCACCATTCTGCCCATCGGGCAGATTGTCAAAGGAGTGCGGCGCAAAAATCCGGAAACGCTTGTCCACTGCGACTGCGTGCAGGCGCTGGGCAAACTGCCGCTTTCCATGCGGCGACTGGATTTGGATTTGGCGACGGTGAGCGCTCACAAAATTTACGGACCAAAAGGTTCCGGCGCTTTGTACGTGCGCCGGGGCATACGGGTACTGCCGCGGCAGCTAGGCGGCGAACAGGAGAAAAAGCTGCGCCCGGGTACCGAGGCGGCGGCGCTGATCGTGGGATTCGGCGTGGCGGCGGCGCTGGCCGGTGAACATCTGGCGGAAGACGCCCGGCGGATTGCCGACCTCAATCAGGAAATGCGCTGCCGGCTGCTGTCTATGCCGCAGGTGGTGATCAACTCTCCGGCGGATGCCCTGCCGGCGGTGCTCAACATCAGCGTGCCGGGCTACCGTTCGGAGACGATGATGCACTTTTTGGAGGAACGGGGCATTTCCGTGTCCAGCGGATCGGCCTGTTCCAAAGGAGCGAAAAGCCATGTGCTGTCCGCCATGGGGCTGGACCCAGCGCTTGTTGACAGCGCGCTGCGAGTAAGCTTTGGGCGGTACAACACCAAAGCGGATGTGGAGGATTTCGTTCTGGCTTTACAGCAGGGAATCTGCACGCTGGCCCATCGCTGACGGGCGGAAACCGGCTTTTATATAATAAGGTATTAAGGAGCGTCAGGATGAAGGAAATCATACTGATTAAAACAGGAGAAATCGCACTGAAGGGGTTAAATAAATCCTCTTTCGAAGATGTGCTGGTCAAAAATACAAAGTGGCGGCTGCACAGCCTGGGACAATTCAAGTTCCGCAAAGCCCAGTCCACCATCTACTGCGAGCCGCAGTCGGACGATATGGATTTGGACGAAGCCTGCCGGAGAGTGTCGCATGTGTTTGGTATCGCGGCATTCAGCCGGGCGCGGGTGGCCGCCAAGGATTTTGAGGATATTTGTGAGAACACGCTGGATTTTTTGGGGGAGGAGTTGGAATACGCGGCCACCTTTAAAGTAGAGGCCAAGCGGGCGGACAAATCTTTCCCCATGAAGTCACCGGAAATCTGCCGGGAGCTGGGCGGTCGGATTTTGGAGCGCTATCCTCATTTGAAAGTAGACGTAGAGCATCCGGATGTGCTGGTAATGGTAGAAATCCGGGAGACGGCGGCCTACATCCACGGAAAGCAGCTGCCGGGGGCGGGGGGAATCCCCATCGGCACCTCTGGCAAGGCGGCGATACTGATTTCCGGCGGCATCGACAGCCCTGTGGCCGGATATATGATGGCCAAGCGGGGGCTGGAGCTTTGCGGCGTGCATTTTGCAAGTCCGCCCTATACCAGCGAGCGGGCGAAGCAGAAAGTCATTGCCCTGATGGAGAAAATGGCCGAATACTGCGGCCGGATGAAGCTTTTTGTGGTACCGTTCACCGAAATTCAAGAACAGATTCGGGACAAGTGCCCGGAAGAGTTGTTCACCATCATCATGCGGCGGTTTATGATGCGCATTGCCGATCAGGTAGCCAGAAAGCAGGACTGCGGGGCGCTGATTACCGGCGAAAGCGTAGGGCAGGTGGCAAGCCAGACGGTCAAAGCCATTGCCTGTACCGACATTGTCACCGATCTGCCGGTATTCAGGCCGGTGATTGGAATGGACAAGCGGGAGATCATCGCCATCGCCAATGAAATTGACACCTTTGAAACATCCATCCTGCCGTACGAGGACTGCTGTACGGTATTTACACCAAAGCATCCCCGCACCCGCCCGCGCTTGGACTTGGTAGAAGCGGCAGAGCAGGCGCTGGATGCAGACAGGCTGATTGCCCAGGCGATTGCAGGAATAGAACTGGTCGAGATAAAAAGATAAGACCGGTTGATGAAAAAGTGAGGAGAATGTGGGATGAAGCTGGACATCATTTTTGCCGGTGCGGCAAAGGACGAGCAGCAGGAAAAACTGCTGCTGGATCTGCTGTCTCCGCTGGGGATTGACAAACACACGATGACCGAAGCAAAATCAGACCGCAAGGCAATGGAGAGCGCGCTGGTCACGGCGCTGCGCCGCAGCGATGTGGTTCTTTTGATCGGCGGCTTGGGGAGCGGCCGGTCGGATTTTACCACGCCGCTTTTGTGCGAAGGGCTGGGGCTGCGGGAAGAAATTTGCCCTGCGGCACTGGAGCAGATGAAAAAGCGTTATAAGGTCGAGGAAGAGGCCCTGTCCAAAGAGGACCTTTTCAAGGTAAAGATACCGGCGGGTTCTCACCCGTTTTTAAACCGCTGGGGGGATTGCCCCGGCTATGCGCTGGTGGCGGAAGATCAGTGTATTGCCGCGCTGCCCGACGGCGCCGCGGAACTGGCCGCCATGGCGGAAGAGAAACTGCTGCCTTATTTACAGAAGATTTTTTCGGATCATTCCCAGCCGGTGGAGGGAGGCGCTTTCGGCATTTCGCTGGAGCAGGCGTCCCGCAAGCTGGAACCGGCCAGAGAGCTGGCAAAGGTTGTGGTGAAAAAAGAAGGGCTGGGCCTTTTGATCCGTATTCTTCCGGAAGGGGAGAAAAATAATACAGAAACTGCCGCAGGGCTGGTAAAAAGCGCGCTGGAGGGCGGCTTTTTCCCGGGAAGCGGGTCGGTTGCGGCCGCTTTTTCCGCTGCGGCCGCGCGGTCAGAGGTGACGGTTGCGGCTGCGGAAAAAGAGGGGCAGAACGAAATCCGTCGGCTGCTGGGACAGGTTTCCGGCGCGGGCGGGGAAATTCCGCGCCTGGAGGTAGGGCGCAAAAACGGCAAGACCACTGGCATTCCGGGGCGGATCTTGAAAAAATACAAAGGGGTTTCTGCCCCATTGGCAGTACATATGGCCCGCAGCGCCCGGGAACGTTTTGGCGCGACAATCGGCGTGGGATTAACCGGATTCCGGGCGGTCAACCGCCATAATGATATCGCTTATGCGGCGCTGTGCGACCGGGATAAAGTGTGGGTGGCACGTGTTCTGGTGCCGGAAGAGCGGCTGAATTTTGATACAGAGCTGGCGGCGACGGCGGCTTTGGACATGGCTCGCCGGTATGCGGATGCAGACGGCGTTTTCCTTGCCGGCGGCGAGGACCTGCTGACGGCTTTATCCGGCAAGATCGGGCAGGAGCGGGTTTGCACTTTTGCCCCGGACGGGACGGCTGTTTGGCGTTTGCCGGACGAAGCGGTGCCGGTAAAGGGAAAGGCGGGAAAGAACCGTAGAGAAAAAGAACCGGCCCGTCCCTTGGCGACAGTTGGGAAAGTAGCGCTGGGAGTGCTTTTGTCGGCGGCGCTGCTGGCGGCCGGAGCGGTGGGTTCTTTTTATTGGCAGGCATATCGTTCCGGACAGTTGCGTACCGCTATGCTGAGTTTATATCAGTCCGGAGGCGGTGCGGTGCCGGACGGATATCCGGCGGAATATGGCCGGCAGTTTACGTTGTTGTGGGAACAGAATCAGGATATTGTCGGATGGCTGAGTGTACCGGATACGGATTTTTCTTTTCCGGTGGTGCAGGGAAAAGACAATACCTTTTATTCTCTGAGAAATTTCAAAAAGGAACCCAGCCTGTATGGGACAACCTTTTTAAATGCGCCGGCCAGCCTGCGTGAGGATACCAACGTCACATTGTATGGCAACCATATGGAAGATGGGCAGATGTTCGCCCAGTTGGAAAACTATCGAAAGCTCACTTATTACCGGGAACACCCGATTCTTTCCTTTGATACGGTTTACGGTTCCGGTCATTACAAGGTTTGTGCCGTGTTTGTAACCGACCCGGAGGAGCAGGGCTGTTTTGATTACGAAAATCTTCAGAATCCGGAGGATTCAGCCCAATGGGAGGCATTGGTTGAAGAGATGGAGGCCCGCAGCCTGATTTGTACGCCGGTAGATATCCGGGAAGGGGACAAACTGCTGACCTTATCGACCGAGGCGGAAGATTTTGAGGGCGCCCGCCTGATCGTAATGGCCCGCCAGACCCGCAGCGGCGAAGTGAAAACCGTGAAGGTGGACGATGCCGTTTATAATGCGGAGCCGGTGCTTCCCGAGCAGATGCAGCAGGTACAGGGAGATATCCCGGCACCGGATCAGGAGGACAACCGGCCGATACTGGATAGCGCGGCAGAATCTTCAGCTTCTTGCCTGCTTTCCGGCGGGGACCCCAGCTCTTCCGGGGAAATTTCGTCTGAGAAAGAAGAAACGGACTCTTCCAGTCAAAACGCGGCTTCTTCCAGCAGCGTTGCGTCGATTTCCAGCCAGACCAGTAGCCAACCGTCCTCTTCGGTGCCGCCGGTACTGTCGTCCAGCGCGGCTTCTTCCGAATCGGAGCCGCCGGAGGTAGGGGTGGATGAATCGACCTTGTCGGAATCTTCCACATCGTCTTCTCAGGGTGGACAAAGCTCGTCCAACAAACCGTCCGGCGGAAATTCCTCCAGTTCATCCAACTCCGGAAGTTCCGGAAATTCCGGTGGAAACGGGGGGCCGTCCACGCCGTCCGAGGGGGAAATCTTTCGGGTCAACGGAAAGGACTACGATGCTTACGATGCGGTATGCCGCGTGGTGGCAGCAGAGATCGGAAACGGCAATTACGAGTCGATCAAAGCACAGGCGGTGGCGACCTACACTCTGCTTTATAAACGTAACCAGAACGGAAATTATCCAACCGGATTGAGCATGGGGACGCCTTCCAGCACGGTAAAACAAGCGGTGAAAGAAGTTTGGGGAGAGGCGCTTTATGCAGGCGGCCGGCTGATGGATGTATTCTACTTTTCCATTTCAGCCGGACGAACCAATGAACCACAAGAAGTTTGGGGCTCTTCGGTAGCGGGCTACGGATCGGTAGACAGCCCGTGGGATGAGAATGTTTCCAGCGCATTCCAACGCTCGGTAAGCATCAGCAAAGAAACAGTGATCGACCGGGTGTGGGAATATCTGGGCATTGATTTGAGCGAGGTGCCGGTAGAAGATTGGTTTACGGTGGAGTCCTACACCAGCGGCGGCTACAATGATGAGATGACGGTGGGCGGCTATGATACCGTGCAGAAAAGCGGTAGCTCCGCGTTCCGCACCGGCGCGACCATTACCGGACGCATTCTGCGGGAAAACGTACTGAATCTGCGTTCTGCCTGCTTTACTTGGGAGGAAAGCGGCAATCATATCGTCTTTACCACTAAGGGCTATGGCCACGGTGTGGGAATGAGCCAGTGGGGCGCTATTGAAATGGCAAAACAGGGATACAGCTATGTGGAGATTCTGGAGTATTACTATCCCGGCGCCAGTGTAAAATAAAAACAAAAGTCCGGAATTTGTGGTAAATTTGCCGTAAATTCCGGGCTTTTTGCGTTTTTTGAGAGGCTTTGTAAAAAGAAAAGAAATTTTCAAAGCGAAAAAGTAAATAATTTATGAAGGGTATTGACATACTGAAGAATAAGTGATAAATTATCTTTAGCACTCAAGAAGTAAGAGTGCTAACAACAAAAAGAAAGAAGGAAACCGGATATGGAGTTGGATCGACGGAAAATGAAGATCCTCGGCGCCATTGTGAGCGAATATATCCGGACCGGAGAACCGGTAGGTTCCAAACGGGTGGCGCAGCTGCTGGATACGCAGGTGTCCCCGGCGACCTGCCGGAATGAAATGTCCCTGCTGTTCGACTTGGGGCTGCTGGAGCAGCCGCACACATCGGCGGGGAGAATCCCGTCCCATTTGGGGTTTCGGGTCTACCTCGACAAGCTGTTGACCTGTGACCCGTTGACCGAGGTGGAAAAAGACGAGATTGACGCGCTGTTTAACATTCACAACCCGGATCCGGACCGTCTGTTGGCAGACGCTGCGCAAGCGTTGGCCCAATTTACCGGATGCGCGACTGTTTCGGCGACCCGCCCTCCACGGCATGTGACAGTGCGGCGGATTGAACTGATCCCGTTGGGCGCCCATGTGGTCATGATTGTGGTAGTGGCATCCAACGGAGTCATTAAAAACAAGGCTTACCGGCTGGATATGATCTGCGCGCCGGAAATTTTGGATTTTTTCAACAAGTTTGCCAACGACCGGTTTGCAGACCGGTCCATTGATGAAATCTCTACCGGATACCTCAATTCGGTGGCGGTGGCGCTGGGGGAATATTCCCGCGTATTTACACCGCTTTTGGCCGGTATTTTTGAGCTTTGCCGCCAAATCCGGGACGGACAATTTTACACGCAGGGAAGCACCAATCTGCTGGGATATCCGGAATTTCACAATTCAGCCTACGATTTGCTGACGCTATTGGAAAACCGGGCCCTTTTGCAGGACGCGCTGGAGGGACCGGAAAATCAAACGCTGAATATCAAAATTGGCAAGGAGAACCACTTGGCGCAGCTGGAAAATTCCACTGTGCTGGTGGCCAGATACAACGTGGGTCAGGATAACACCGGCGTGATCGGTGTGATCGGCCCGGTGCGGATGGACTATTCCAAGCTGATTCCCCACCTGGAGTATTTTGCAAAAACCTTGGGGAACCTGCTGTCCGACACCATAAACCCCGCACAGGAATAAACAAGGAAAAGAGGGACCTTAAAATTGAGCGACAAAAAGAAAAAAGAAACGCAGCAGCCTCAAGAGGAGCCGCAGGAAAAAGAAGATTCTTCCGTGGAAGAGAATCAGCCGCAGGAGGATCCGGTGGAGGAAAAGCTGCGGCAGGCAGAGGAGCAGGTCCTGGCCTTAAACGATAAACTTTTGCGGACGCTGGCAGAATACGATAATTTCCGCAAGCGTTCGGTAAAGGAAAAAGAAGCTATCTATCCGGAAGCGACGGCAGACGCTATTTCCAAATTCCTGCCGGTTCTGGACAGTATGGAGCGGGCTGCGGGTTTTGCCTGCAGCGATGAGGAGTATAAAAAAGGCGTGGATATGATTATTCATTCCTTTTATGAAGCGTTGGCAGCCGCCGGCGCGGAGGAGATTCCCGCTGAGGTGGGAAGCGCGTTTGATCCGGCCGTACACAATGCGGTGATGCATGTAGAGGATGAAAATTTGGGTGCAGGCGTAATCGCGCAGGTGTTCCAGAAGGGCTACCGCTTAGGAGACAGGGTCATCCGCCATACGATGGTTCAGGTGGCAAATTAACGCCAGCAAATTTTTTAGATACAATAGATGAGGGGAAGGCGCCCAAAAGCGCTGTACTGTAAGGAGGAATTTATTATGGGAAAAATTATCGGCATTGACTTGGGTACTACAAACTCCTGTGTAGCCGTTATGGAAGGCGGCGAAGCGGTTGTGATCGCCAACGCGGAAGGCGCTAGAACCACGCCGTCGGTGGTTGCGTTCTCCAAGACCGGCGAGAGAATGGTAGGACAGGTGGCCAAACGCCAGGCAATCACCAATCCGGAGCGGACTATCGCTTCGATTAAAAGAGAGATGGGCACCGCCCATACCGTTGAGATCGACGGCAAGCGCTATACACCTCAGGAAATTTCCGCAATGATCCTGACCAAACTCAAAGAAGATGCGGAAAGCTATTTGGGTGAAAAGGTTACCGAAGCGGTTATCACCGTGCCGGCCTATTTTACCGACGCACAGCGCCAGGCCACCAAAGACGCAGGTAAAATTGCGGGTCTGGATGTAAAACGGATTATTAACGAGCCGACTGCGGCAGCGCTGGCTTACGGTGTAGACAAAGAGCAGGATCAGAAAATTATGGTCTACGACCTGGGCGGCGGTACCTTCGACGTATCCATTATTGAGATGGGCGACGGCGTGCAGGAGGTTCTGGCCACCAACGGTAACAACCGTTTAGGCGGCGACGACTTTGACCAGCGGGTCATCAACTGGCTGGTAGAGGGTTTCAAGGCGGAGTCCGGCATTGACCTGACCGGCGACAAGATGGCGATGCAGCGGCTGAAAGAAGCGGCGGAGAAAGCAAAAATTGAGCTGTCCGGCATGACTACCGCATCCATCAATCTGCCGTTCATCACAGCGGATGCCACCGGCCCGAAGCATCTGGACATGACCTTGACCCGTGCGAAATTTAACGAATTGACCCACGATTTAGTGGAAGCGACCATGGGCCCGGTTCGTCAGGCTTTGTCTGATTCCGGGTTGAAAGTATCGGAGCTGAATAAAATCCTGCTGGTCGGCGGTTCCTCCAGAATCCCGGCTGTACAGGAGGCTGTTAAGAGCTTTACTGGCAAAGATCCGTTTAAAGGCATTAACCCTGATGAGTGTGTCGCCATCGGCGCGGCCATCCAGGGCGGCGTGCTGGGCGGTGAGGTCAAAGGCCTGCTGCTGTTGGATGTAACGCCCCTGTCCCTGGGTCTGGAAACCCTGGGCGGCGTATTCACCAAGATCATTGACCGCAATACCACCATCCCGACGAAAAAATCCCAGATCTTCTCCACCGCTGCCGACGGCCAGACCTCGGTTGAGATCCATGTGCTGCAGGGCGAGCGAGAGATGGCGAAGGATAACAAATCTCTGGGCATGTTCCATCTGGACGGTATCCCCGCAGCACCCCGCGGCGTACCGCAGATTGAAGTAACCTTTGATATCGACGCCAATGGCATCGTCCATGTTTCAGCCCAGGATAAAGGCACCGGCAAGGAGCAGAACATCACCATCACTTCCTCTACCAGCATGAGCAAAGAGGATGTGGAGAAAGCAGTAAAAGAAGCGGAAAAATACGCTGCGGAGGACAAAAAACGCCGGGAAGAGATCGATGTGCGCAACAACGCCGATCAGATGGTATACCAGTCCGAAAAGACGATTACCGACTTGGGCGACAAGCTGGACGCTACCGACAAAGGCGAGTTGGAGAACAAGATCAACGCGTTAAAAGAAGCGCTCAAAGGTTCCAACGTAGACGATATCAAAGCAAAACAGGAAGATCTGCAGAAAAAATTCTATGAGGTATCGTCCAAAGTATACGGCGCTGCTGGCGCGCAGGGCGCACCGCAGGGGGAACCGCAGTCCGGCGCTCAGTCCGGTCCGACCGGTGACGACGGATATGTAGACGCGGACTATAAAGAGGTAGACGATTCTCAGAAATAATGTGGTATAAAACCTGCAGCAAGCTGCCGCCGGGACGCGGGATGCGCCTTTGCGGCAGCCTTTGCGGTCAAAGACAAAATAGATGACAAAGGGTGATATTTTTGGCCGATAAAAGAGATTATTATGAGGTTCTCGGCGTTCAAAAGGGATGCTCCGACGACGAACTGAAAAAAGCATACCGCCAGCTGGCAAAGAAGTATCACCCGGACTTAAATCCCGGTGATAAAGAAGCCGAAGCCAAATTTAAAGAGGTTAATGAAGCCTATGAGGTGCTGTCCGACAAGGATAAACGCGCCCGGTACGACCAGTTCGGTCATGCGGGAGTAGATCCGTCCTATGGAGCGGGCGCCGGCGCCGGTGGCTTTGGCGGCATGGGCGGCTTTGATGTAGGCGATATTTTTGATACCTTCTTCGGCGGCGGGGGCGGATTCGGCGGATTCGGCGGCTCCACCCGTACCCGCAATCCGAACGCACCCATCCGGGGCAACGATGTCAATATCAATCTGAACCTGTCCTTTATGGAGGCGGCCCATGGCTGTACCAAGGAGGTTACCATCCAGCGGCTGGAGCAGTGTGCGGACTGCGGCGGCACCGGTGCAGCCAAGGGTACCAGCCCTGAGACCTGCCCAGACTGTAAAGGAACAGGTCAGGTTCGGGTACAGAGCCGGACCCCCTTTGGGGTGATTCAGTCTACCCGGCCCTGCCAGCGGTGCGGCGGTACCGGCAAGGTAATCAACGCGCCCTGTACCGGCTGCAACGGCAAGGGCCGCGTGCGCCATACCCGCAAAATGACAGTCAATATTCCGGCGGGAATCGACGATGGGCAGACTTTCGCACTGCAGGGGCAGGGCGATCATGGCCGCAACGCAGGCCCGGCGGGGGATCTGAACATCACCGTTTCGGTGCGCCCCGATCCTCTGTTTGAACGGGATGGGTACAACGTACTGTGCGAAGTGCCGCTGACCTTTATGCAGGCTGCTTTGGGCGACGAGGTGGTGGTTCCCACCATTGATGGAAAGGTGAAATACACGGTGCCGGAGGGAACGCAGCCGGGAACGGTGTTCCGTCTGCGCAATAAAGGAATTCCGTATGTCAACGGACGGGGCCGCGGCGACCAGTATGTGACCGTTGTTTTGGAAGTGCCGAAAAACCTGAATCAAAAGCAGAAGCAGGCGCTGAAAGAGTTTGAAAAGGTCACTACGGAAAAGAATTATGAAAAACGCAAGGGCTTCTTTGAAAAGCTGAAGGACGCTCTGGGCGGTGAAGAAAAATAAAAAAAGAGCCTCCTCCGCAGGGAAGAGGCTCTTTTGTCGTACCAAAACGAAAATGGGAGATGTAAATATGGCGCAGACGAAAACCAATGTCATGCGGATTTTGGAGCAGAAGAAGGTCCCTTATCAGGCGCACAGCTATCCCCACGGGAAAGAGCCGGTGGACGGGATGACAGTGGCCCGGCTGCTGGGGCAGGACCCACGGCAGGTTTACAAAACGCTGGTTGCCTACGGACACAGCAAAAATCATTATGTTTTCGTCATCCCGGCGGAAAGCACGCTGGATCTAAAAAAGGCGGCAAAAGCGGCGGGCGAAAAATCAGTGGAGATGGTCCCAGTCAGCGAACTGCTTGGGCTGACTGGCTATGTCCGGGGAGGCTGTTCGCCCATTGGCATGAAGAAACCGTTTTCCACCTTTTTTGACAGCGAAGTGGAAAAATGGGAAACGGTGATGGTCAGCGCGGGCAAAATTGGCTGGCAGGTAGAACTGGCGCCTGCCGCCTTGATGGAATTGACAAGGGGAAAAACCGCTTTGCTGACGGCGGGTACATAGTCGTTTTTCTTTTCGGTAAACGGATAATCTTTCTCAAGAGCAGGAAAAAATCGCTCTTTTCCATGAAGCGTTTTGGGGAATGAGCAGACGCTCAAATTTTCTTTTGTTTTTGGGTTTGCTGTGATAAAATAAAGAAAAAGGGCGTGACTGTCCTTGGAAATGGGGAAAATTCGTGAAAGATGTGCTTGTGGTTTATAAATCCCGATATGGCGCCGTAGAGCGTTATGCCAAATGGATTGCCGAGAAACTGGAATGCGAAGCAATGCCGGTGTCACAGGTCAAAACCGCCACACTGTTAGAATACCGAATGCTGATTTTTGGCGGCGGTCTTTACATGGGGCGGATCAACGGCATTTCGTCGCTGACCAGAAGATTTCAGGAGTTGGCGGACAAAACGCTTTTTGTGTTTACAGCGGGGCTGACCGAGCCGACGGAAGACGGATACTATACTTTTTTATATACCCGCAACTTTACGGAAAAAATGAGAAAGCGAATTCATTTCTTTGCGTTTCCCGGCGCGGTAGACGGCCGGAAATTAGGCCGCTTTCACCGGTGGGTGATGCGCATGGCCATGAAAGAGCGGGCTCAGAAAGATCCGGCCAACGCCCAGGCGTATCTGGCAATGCAGATGGATTTTGTGGATGTGCGGTATATCGAACCTCTGGTGGAAAAAGCACGCGGAATTTTGCAGGAGTGGCAGGAGAAAAAAGCGCACCAGGATGAAATACGCCGGCGGGCGCAACAGGAAATGCCTGAAGAATAGGGAAAGCGGGAGGATGCCAGTTGATTATCAGCGCCAGCCGGAGGACGGATCTGCCGGCATTTTACAGCCAATGGTTTTTTCAACGCCTGCAGGAAGGTTATGTCTTGGTGCGCAACCCAGTCAATCCCCGCCAGGTCAGCCGGGTGAGTCTTGCGCCGGAGGTGGTGGACGGGTTCGTTTTCTGGACCAAAAATCCGGGTCCAATGCTCCCTTGGCTGGACAGGCTGCCGGATTGCCCTTACTATTTCCAGGTGACGCTTACCCCTTATGGCGCAGAGATAGAACGGAATCTTCCTTCCAAAAGAGAGGTGATTTTGCCCGCCGTACGGCAGTTGGCCCGCCGGATTGGGCCGGAACGGGTGATCTGGCGGTATGATCCGGTTTTTCTCACCGATCAGTATTCCGCTGCCTTTCATCAAAAGGCTTTTTCTCAGTTGGCTCATGCACTAAAAGGGGTTACCGTTCGCTGCATCATCAGTTTTTTGGACTGGTATTCCCCCATGGAGAGGCGGTTTGGTTCCCAGCGGCCGCAGATGATCGATGAAGGGCAGATGCAAGCGCTGGCCGCTGCTTTTGGGCAGACGGCGGCAGAAAACGGCATGCGGATTTTTACCTGTGCGGAAACGGCTGATCTGTCCGGTTTTGGTTTGGAGCATGGCTGCTGCATTGACCGGGAATTACTGGAACAGATTGGCGGACGATCTCTTGATCTTGGGAAGGATCGCGGTCAGCGCGCGGCCTGCGGGTGCGCAATGAGCATTGATATCGGCGCGTATGACACCTGCCCGGGCGGCTGCCTTTATTGCTATGCCGACCATGGAGCCGGCAGGACAGCGCAGCATTTGGCCTGCTTTGACCCTCACTCCCCCTTGTTGTGCAGCAGACTGGGTCCGGCAGATATTGTCCGGGAAAGAAAAATGAAGTCCAGCCGGGTGGAGCAGACAAGCCTGTTCGAGCGGCCGGATCAAAAATGACCTGTTGATCTTTTGAAAAAAGGGAGGAGAACGATGATCTCTTATTGCAGGAGGTACTGGAAATGCTTTGTGTGGGCGGCCTGCGCACTGGCAGCGTCCTGCGGCTTGATCTGGCTGTCCCGCAGCGGAACCGGATTTGCCCAATGGTACGCGGAGTACTTGTTCCCCTTTTTTCCGAATACCATCGGAAGGCTACTGTCTCCACTGCCTTTTTCCGTATACGAATGGGTGCTTTATGCACTGCCTTTGGGCCTATTGTGCTTTTTGGCTGTGCTGGTGTGGAACCTGTTTCATTGCCGGCAAAAAGCGAAAAAAATGCTGTCAGGATTTTTTCGGCTGCTGCTTTGTGCAGGGCCTGCCGTGTTTTTGATGCTGACTCTGACCTGTACCATCAACTATGGGCGGACTCCGTTTGGAGAGATGGCGGGATACGAAGTGCGCGATTCTTCTGTAGCGGAATTGGAGCAGCTGTGTGAAGAACTGGCGGCACAGGCCAATGAATACGCCTCTCGGATTCCGCAGAATGGGGAAGGCAGGCTTTCTCTGGAAACAGTAGACATCAAAGGGCAGGCCAGAGCCGCCATGTCCGGGCTGGGAAAGCAGTACCCTTCTTTGTCGGGGTATTACCCCACCCCCAAGGGCGTTGCTTTTTCCTGGGGGATGTCCCATCTGCGGCTGACCGGCATGTTTTCGCCTTTTACTATTGAAGCCAATTACAACCGGGATATTCCCGATTATGAAATTCCCTATACCATCTGCCATGAACTGGCCCATCTGAAAGGATGGATTCGGGAGGATGAGGCTGGATTCATTGCCTATTTGGCCTGCCGGGAATCGCAGGAGCCGGCATTGCAGTACAGCGGAACGCTCAATGCGCTGTCCTATGCCATGAACGCGCTGTACGGCGCCGGCCGGCGGGAAAGCTATGTGCGGATCTACGACTCTCTGCCGGAACAGGCAAAGAGGGATTACCGGGCGTCCAACCGATACTGGAGACAGTTTGAAACAAAGGTGGCAGAGGTTTCCACCTCTTTGAACGATCATTATTTAAAGGCGAACGCCCAGTCCGACGGTGTGCAAAGCTATGGGCGGATGGTCGATCTGCTGCTGGCGGAGCGGCGCAGCGGGTAACAAATATAAAACAAGAAAAGGCACGCTTTTATGAAAAAGCGTGCCTTTTTTGCTATTCCATGAAAGACACCAAAACCGCAGAAACGATTTGAGCAAGAAGTGCTATTTTTCGTCTTCCTTTGCAGTCAGATCCTGCAGCGGACGATCCTCCATTTTGTTGATAATCTGGGTGATAGTGCATGCGGCCTTTTGCAGCTGTAGCATATCCTCATCGGACAAAGACGCAAAACTTTTCACCAGCAGCCCATCGTTGGCGTCGCAGGAACTTCGAATCCGGGATTGGCACTGTTCGGTCAGCGACACCCAAACCTGCCGCCGGTTTGCCTTGTCGATATAACGGCGCACATATCCCATATCCTCCAGCGCGTTAACTGTTTTGGTGATTTGCTGCAAGGAGACATTGGCTTCTACCGCCAGCTGACCCATGTTCATAGCGGGATATAGGTTTAAAGACATCACAACATCCCGCTGGGATTTGGATAAGCTGCTGAAAGGGTGGTCTAGCCGGTTCAAAAATTTTTTCCGAAACAGCGGATGCATGGACATCAGCTCCCGTACGACCGCTTTTCGATTGACCTTTTCCACCTGTCAGCACTTCCTTTCTTCTACTGATTCTTATTATAAGCAATGAATTTGAAAAAGTCAACTATATTACGCTTTTATTAATTATACTATTATTTTAAAATTTATTATTGACACAATATTAGATGGAGGTTAAAATAAGAGGGAAATGAATGAACGAGGTGATAATATGTCATCCAGACAAAACAAAAAGAAGGGGACCGGCGATATCGGCAAGCTGCTCGCCTGTGTGGGAGAGTATAAAAAAGCCGCGCTTTTGTCCCCGCTGTGCATGGTGGGTGAGGTGAGTATGGAAATCCTCATCCCTTTTCTCATGTCAAAAATCATTGACGTGGGGATTGCGAACGGCAACCTGCCTTATGTGGCAAAGGTGGGCTTGCTGATGATCTTGATGGCCATGATTTCTCTGTGCTTTGGCGCGGGCGGCGGCCATTTTGCCGCTGTGGCCAGTTCCGGTTTTGCCAAAAATATTCGCAAAAAACTTTTTGACAAAATCCAGGACTTTTCTTTTGCCAATGTGGACCGTTTTTCCACCGCGTCGCTGGTTACCCGCCTGACCACCGATGTGACGAATACTCAGAACTCTTTTGCAAATATCATCCGCGGGATGATCCGCGGGCCGCTGATGCTTATCTGCGCAGTTATTATGGCGGTTAGCATCAACGCGCAGCTTTCCCTGATTTTTTTGGTGGCAGTACCGGTTCTTGGCAGTGCACTGGCGGTAATTGCAGTGAAGGCATATCCTCGTTTTCAGCGGATGCTGGATCAGTATGACAGCATGAATGCGTCGGTACAGGAGGATTTGGTGGGAATCCGCGTGGTCAAAGCTTTTGTACGAAGCGACCATGAAAGTGAAAAATTCCGGCAGGCTGCAACAAAGCTGCAGCAGGCACAGAAAAAAGCGGAGCGGCTTTTAATTGTCAATATGCCGTTGATGAACTTTGTAATTTATGCCTGTATGATCGCGGTATCCTGGTTTGGCGGACGGCAGATTATTGCGGGAAGTATGCTAACCGGCGAATTTTTCAGCTTTTTAAGCTACCTGATGCAAACGCTTACTTCTTTGATGATGATTTCCATGAACTTTGTCGGATTGGTTATGGCGCGGGCCTCGGTTCGCCGCATCATCGAGGTAATGGACGAGCCGCTGGACATTACCGATGCCGGCAGCGCTGACGTTTCGGTGGCGGATGGATCGGTGGATTTTGAAAACGTATCGTTCAGCTATGCCAAGAAAGGCGATAATCTGACATTGGAGAATATCAACCTGCACATCCGCTCCGGTGAGACCATCGGGATCATCGGCGGAACCGGATCAGCCAAAACAACGTTGGTTCTGCTGATTCCCCGGTTATATGATGTATACAGCGGCAGTTTGAAAGTGGGTGGCCGCGATGTGCGGGAGTACCCGCTGGAAACTTTGCGCAATGCCGTGGCGATGGTATTGCAGAAAAACGTGCTTTTCTCGGGCACCATCAAGGAAAACCTGCGCTGGGGAGACGCTGGCGCGACCGACGAACAGATTGAAGAGGCTTGCCGTGCGGCACAGGCGCATGATTTTGTCTGCTTTTTCCCCGATGGGTACGACACGGATCTGGGACAGGGCGGCGTCAACGTATCCGGCGGGCAGAAACAGCGGCTGTGTATTGCACGTGCGTTGTTAAAAAAACCGAAGATTATTATTTTGGACGACAGTACCAGTGCAGTAGACACGGCGACCGACAGTAAGATCCGCCAGGCGCTGCGGGAAAAGCTGGCGGGAACAACGACGTTTATTATCGCCCAGCGGGTGACCTCCGTACAGGATGCAGACCGGATCATCGTTTTAAACGATGGACGGATTGATGCAGTGGGTACGCATGAGGAATTGTTGGCCACCAATGAAATTTATCGGGAAGTATACGAATCCCAGCAGAAGGGGGTGGCTTAATATGGCAAAAGAAGCTCGTGTTGTCAATATGGGCCGCGGCCCGGGCAGAGGCCCGGCGTTGGAAAAACCCAAAAATCCGAAAGAGACGATTGGGCGGCTGGCAAAATATCTGATGGCCTACAAAGGCCAGATGTTGTTGGTGGTCGTTGGAATAATCGGGAGCTCCGGCGCCAGTGTAGCCAGTACATATTTTTTGAAACCGATTATCAACGATTATATTGTCCCGTTTATCGGCCAGGAAAATCCGAATCTTTCTGCGTTTGTTTCCATGCTCTGCCTGATGGCGGTGGTATATTTGATCGGCGTGGGATGCGGTTACCTGTATAAAAGGCTGATGGTCAACATTGCCACCGGTTCCATGCGGAAAATCCGCACAGACCTGTTTACCCATATGCAGTCGCTGCCGATCAAATATTTCGATACGCATACCCATGGGGAACTGATGAGCCGTTATACCAATGATACGGATACCCTGCGGGAAATGATCAGCGAGGGAATTCCGCAGCTGATTTCTTCCGTTATCACTGTTGTGGGCGTTTTTTCTATGATGCTGGTGCTCAGCTGGCAGCTGACCATTCTGGCCGTATTGCTGCTGATGGTATTGCTGCGGCTAGTCAAGGTCATCGGCGGGAAATCGGCCAATTTTTTCATCAAGCAGCAAAGAGCGTTGGGAGAGGTCAACGGCTATATTGAAGAGATGATAGAAGGGCAGAAGGTAGTCAAGGTTTTCTGCCACGAGGATGCGGTAAAGGAACATTTTACCCAGCTGAATGAAACGCTGTGCGATGCGGCCAGCAATGCGGGGACTTTTTCTAATATCATGGGTCCTATTTCCAATAATATGGGTCACATCAGCTATGCGGTTACAGCGACAGTGGGTGCGGCGATGGCGATTTTCGGGATTTTGGATTTGGGGACCATCGGCTCTTTTTTGCAGTATACCCGGTCTTTTAACCAGCCTATCTCCATGCTCAGTCAGCAGTTCAACATTCTTTTGAGCGCACTGGCCGGCGCGGAGAGAATCTTTGCGGTCATTGATGAAAAACCGGAAACCGATGACGGATATGTTACGCTGGTCAATGCCCGCCGCCGGCCGGATGGCTCTTTGGAGGAAACCGAGGAACATACCGGCCTATGGGCTTGGCGCCATCCACATGGGGATGGCAGCCTGACCTATACGCAGGTCCGCGGTGCGGTGGAATTTGAAGATGTGGTATTTGGTTATGAAGAAAATAAAATCGTGCTGGACGGAATCACCCTGAAAGCGCGGCCTGGGGAAAAAATTGCTTTTGTCGGCTCTACGGGAGCGGGCAAAACAACCATTACCAACCTGATTAACCGGTTTTATGATGTGCCGGATGGGAAAATCCGCTATGACGGCATCAACATCAACAAAATCAAAAAGGCGGATCTGCGCCGATCCCTGTCGATGGTTCTGCAGGATACCCACCTGTTTACCGGCACTGTTCGGGACAATATCCGTTATGGAAAGCTGGACGCCACCGACGAGGAGATCGTAGCAGCAGCCAAGCTGGCTAATGCTCATTTTTTCATCACCCATCTGCCGCAGGGATATGACACGGTTCTTACCTCCGACGGCGCTAACCTCAGCCAGGGGCAACGGCAGCTTTTGGCGATTGCCCGGGCGGCGGTAGCCGATCCGCCGGTGTTGATTCTGGACGAGGCGACCAGTTCCATCGACACTCGTACCGAATCTTTGATCGAAAAGGGGATGGATACACTGATGGAGGGACGGACGGTATTCGTCATCGCCCATCGGTTGTCCACGGTCCGCAATTCCAATGTGATTCTTGTGCTGGAGCACGGTAAAATTATTGAGGAAGGGAATCACGACGAACTGATCGCCCAAAAGGGGAAATATTACCAGTTATATACCGGTATGTTTGAACTGTCTTAAACCGGGAAACAGAAAAAGCCAAAGGATTTTCCTTTGGCTTTTTTTCGCATAGCGACAAAAATACAATTTATATTATATCGCTGCATTTTTCTAAATGTTTTGAATACTCGGGCATAGAGAAGCGGCAGGAGAAAAAATGGATGTTTTTTGAAGAACTTTTTTGAAAGTTTTGGATTTTCCAAAAGAAAAATTTCTCCCAAAAGGGAAAAATGACTCTTTTTGCCATGAATCCTTTTCATTTCGGGTAAAACTGATATAATAAAAAGGTATGGTCCGCTCTCGTAAGGATAAAGGAGGAAAAACACATGGATTTCAAAATCAGCCTGATAGAGGGCCAGCCGGTCTGGGATGCCCTGCCGGTGGGCAAAATCATCTACTACCCGCTGGAAAAACGGGATTACCGCCCTTTTGCGCAGGCGCGCATGTGTGTAAATGAAACGGATTTTTTTCTGCGTCTGTGGGCGTTTGAAACCCGTCCATCGCCCGAAAGTGTGCTGATGGCACGGCTTAACTTTGATCCGGCGCACAGCAAGGCCTTTTTGGAGATGCGGGTAGACAGCATGGGCGGCATGACCTGTACTGTTCGGGAACAGGAAAAAGACACGCCGCTCGCTTTGTATGGTGTTTTGCCCGATCTGCACAGCTACCGGGGGGAAGATTTGGAAGGAGAATATTGGGGTGTTGTTGTTAAGCTGCCCCGCTGTGCCGTTGAGAAAATTTACGGTAGAGACCCGATTGAGGCAGGGTATGCGATGCAGGGAAACCTTTATAAACAGGATACTGACCCGGCAAGCCGCCATATGGGCAGTCTTTTCCCGATCGACCTGACAAAAGAGGATCCTTTTGGATCGGCTTCTTTTGGCACAATGCTGTTTGTCAACTACTAATGAAGACCGAACGGAGGAATGATATGAATATCCAGGAACAGATTGCCGCGAACCGCGACTTTTGCAAAAGTCCTTTTGCAAAAGAGCGGGAACTTTCTGACCAGCAAAAACGGCTGCCGCAGCCGCCTTTGTGCAAACCCGCCCAGTCTGAACGGCGGATTTTGCTGGGTCGGGATTTTCGTTCCGTGATGACGCAAACGGATTTTTTCACCATTTTGCAAAAAAGGACAAGCCAGCGTTTTTATCGGGATGAGGAGATGTCGCTGGAGCAGCTCTCTTTTTTACTGTGGGCAACGCAGGGGGTCAAATCGATCCGGGGAGACCATTATGCTACTTTGCGGACGGTGCCTTCCGGTGGCGCGCGCCATGCGTTTGAAACTTATTTGGCGGTGCGGAAGGTGGCCGGCCTTTCCGCCGGCGTCTACCATTATCTGCCGCTGGAGCATGCGCTGGAGCCGGTTGGACCTTTAGAAAATCCCCGAGAACAGATTACGGCTGCGATGCACGGGCAAAAATGGGCGGGCGGCTGTGCAGTTGCCTTTTTATACAGCTTTGTTCCCTACCGTGCAGAATGGAGATACAGCACCAGCGCCCACCGGGTGGCCCTGATTGACGCGGGGCATGTGGTGCAGAACCTGTATTTAGCATGTGAGGCCGTTGAATGCGGCACCTGCGCGGTGGCGGCGATTGATCAGACAGTGGCAGATGCGCTGTGCTGTCTGGACGGCAAGGAGGAATTTATTGTTTACGCAGCTCCGGTCGGCCTTTCAGATCCGGAAAAAAATCAGGCGGGTAATCGGAAGATGTACGAGCAGACCATTCTGGAAAGCAACGCAGTGAAACCGCTGGATAAATAAGGCGGGTACTGCCGGAAGAGACGGATATTTTCGCTGATCGGCTTTCCGATAAGCGGGGAGAACCTTTTCATAGTATAAAAATCTCCCAGTTATTTCGGATCATTTTCACAAAATAGTCAGATTGCTATGGTATGCTGATTTTACTACTTGTGAAACAGAGGATTTCATATGCGCTATCCCAAAAAGACATATCCCAAAGCTTTTTCTGTTTTGTTTGGCATTTTGGCCGCGGCTTTCATCTTATTTTTGATCTGGCTGGGCGTTCAGCCGGCCGAACCGTCCAAACTGTCCCAAACAGAGGATTCCCAGTCGGATTTTGCCAGTGTGTCCGATCCCGCCGCATCCCGGCAGGAGAGCAATGACGAGATTTCCCAGTCTGACGCCGTTTTGGAGCCGCCGTCAGATGATAAATCGCTGGATACCTTTGTTGATTGGGTGATTTGGTACGCTGAACAGGAGCCCCGGTTCCCGGTGAAGGAGGATGGCAGTACCGTTTACGGAGAGCTGTTCAGCGATCCTTATGCCCAGTGGTGTACGGAATTTTTAATGTACTGCTTTCAAAAAGCGGAGGATCGGTTGGGAACTTCTTATCTGGACAGTGTGTATCCCTGGTATCCTTCGTCTTATTCCTGCGGACTATGGTTCAAAGCATATTATCATTACTTTGATGTTGGAACCTATATCCCTGCCCGCGGGGATATGATCCTGTTTGACACCTATGGAATTGGATATCCGGATCATATTGCGCTGGTAGTGGAGGTTGCAGACAGCGCGGAAGGTGATCCGGTGATTACCACCATCGAAGGGAACATTCTCACCGATCCGGTGCCGCAGATCCGAAGCCGGCAGTTGTCCTGCACAGACAGCACCATTTTTGGATACGGCAGTATCCGCAGTGCGAATTATGCCTATGACGGGCCTATCAAATATTACAGCGAGGCCGATGCACCCCAGGAGTCCGGCGCGGAATCGGCAGATGGTTGGGAAGAAGCGGATCTGTGGTGGGACCCGGAAGAGGATGAGGAGATCTTTGCGGAAGAAAAGGGAAAACGGAAATTTCGATAAGAGTATTTTTCCCGCAAGCGAAGGCAAGCAGAAATGCAAGAGGATTGGCGGCAGGCAGACTCTGCCGCCAATTTTTGATTTTGCCTGGCGCAGCGGCCGGATGCCTTATCGTTTTTGGAGCAGCAGAAGCCTTGGAAAATAGGGGCGGAGGGGTGCCGCAGAAACAGCCGACTTCCGTGCAGAGGGTGTTTCCTTTCCCGCGCGGCGGGAAACCTCAGCGAAACCAGTGGGCGACAGGTCTAAACTACGAGTCGGTTGCAATAGAACCCCCAGGGTACTATCCTATATTGTGTAATCCGAAAAAAGGGGGATCGCTATGAAAACAAAAACAATGGGCGCGATGATTGCCCAGCGGAGAAAAGAAATGGGGATGACGCAGCTTGAACTGGCAAATAAGATGGGGGTAACGGACAAAGCCGTTTCAAAATGGGAGAGAAATTTGTCTTGCCCGGATATCCATTCCTTTCCCCGTTTGGCAGAAATCCTTCATGTTTCCGTTGAGGAGCTTATGCAAAGCGGCACGGGTGCGCCTGTGGAAAAGAGCATGAGCGAAATGGTCCGTGTGGCGTTGAAAGGGATTGCATTGGCGATGGGAATTGCCGTTGTGGTCCTTTCGGTCCTGGGGAAACTGGACGCAAAAACAGGAATGGTCCTGCTTGGCCTGGGGCTGGTAAGCCTTGCAATGTATTCTTTGCGGGATAAAGAATAAAAGCCCGTTTAGCGCTTTTGCATTCAAAAACATCCTGCCCAAATCGTTGGGCAGGATGTTTTTCTGCTTTATTCCCGCTTTTGCCGCAGGGATTTTCTGGACAGGCAAGGCTGCGCAGAAGAATGGGTTATTCCACAATGGATTGATTCAGCACAAAATGCACCGGCATCCCGTTTTGGGTAGGGTAGGGAACCTCGCCTTCTATCAGCGGCAGCAGATATTCAAACATCTCGTCAGTGACGTCGTTTCCCTGCTTGTTGATCCATTCACGGGGAACCAGCTGTTCCCTGTTGGCGATTTCCGAAACCGGTTTACAGCCAATGCGAACCATATATGGACGGTTGGAGACCCGCTCAAACACCATCATCACGCCGGTATGGCCCTGCAGGGCAAAGCGGATCGCATAGCTGCCGATTTTGCGGGCTTCTCGCACATCGGTAGCAGACATTAGATGGGAAGAACAGCGCTGCAGCACGTTCAGCTCAATGGAACGAACTTTGCAGCCAATCTTTTCCCGCACCAGTGACTCGAGGTATTTGCCCACGCCGGACAGATACCGGTGGCCAAATGCGTCTACGACGCCGCTTTGGAAATTTTCAGCGGCAAAGGTGCCGTCGGCCAGACGAACCCCTTCGGAGACGGCCACAATGCAGTTGCGGGTCAGGGATTGCACCTGCTTTACATCTCGGATAAATTGTTCCGGGTCAAAAGCAACTTCCGGCAGGTAGATCA
>JABLTO010081365.1_pt1 | contig 44817 bp, 34 predicted proteins | sample 7160091 | NCBI WGS metagenome assembly JABLTO01 (sample SAMN14651225, study PRJNA627086) | human gut metagenome | isolation source: feces | host: Homo sapiens
TCAAAACAACATCTTTTTGTACAATAACGCGTTAAATCCCACAGATATGCGTCAGCATTATCTGTGGGATTTGCCTTTTCTTGTATCAAAAATATGTTGTTTTGAAGTGCGTTGCAGTTTCAAAGCTCGAAATTTTTTTTATAGTAAATACCTCCAAGCAAAATCAATATATTTGTCTTTCGACACTTCCATTATATACCTTTAGGCGAAATTTGTAAACGAGGCTATGAAAAATGAATATTTATGATATTATTTGTGCATTTTGCTGCGAAACTCTCTATCGACAATGTTATATTTCATCGCAGAGGGTGGCGGCCATGACCGCCTTTATGGTGTGCATACGGTTTTCGGCCTCGGTGAAAACCACCGACTGCTCGCTTTCGAAAACTTCGTCGGTGACCTCCATGTCCTCGCGGCCGAATTTTTCGCACATTTCCTTTCCGATCGTCGTTTCCTTATTGTGATAGGAGGGCAGGCAATGCATGAAAACGGCGTCCTTGCCGGCTGCGCTCATAAGCTTTGAATTGACCTGATAGGCCGAAAGGTCGCTTATTCTCTCCTCCCAAACCTCGGCAGGCTCGCCCATGGACACCCAAATATCGGTGTAAATCACGTTTGCGCCGACAGCAGCCTTTGCCGGGTCGGTCTCAAAGGTCACGCTGCCGCCGCTTTGCTTTGCAAGCTCCTTACAGGTGTCGACAAGGCCCTTTTCGGGCATATATTTTTCGGGGCAGCAGCCCACAAAATCAAGTCCCATTTTGGCACAGCCCACCATAAGGGAGTTGCCCATGTTATATCTCGCGTCGCCCATGTAGACAAATTTAATTCCCTCAAGGCGGCCGAACCGCTCCTTTATAGTGAGAAAATCGGCGAGTATCTGAGTGGGGTGGAATTCGTCGGTCAGTCCGTTCCAAACGGGAACCGAGGCATATTCGGCAAGCTTTTCGACGATTTCCTGACCGAAGCCGCGATATTCTATTCCGTCAAAAATCCCCGAAAGCACACGGGCGGTGTCGGCAATGCTTTCCTTTTTGCCGATTTGCGAACCGGTCGGGTCGAGATATGTCGTGCCCATACCGAGATCCCTTGCGGCCACTTCAAAGCTGCAGCGGGTGCGGGTGCTGGTTTTTTCGAAAATCAGCGCGACGTTTTTGCCCTCGAGAAGTCTGTGGGGAATTCCTTCCTTTTTCTGCTTTTTAAATCTCGCGGCAAGGTCGATAAGATAACCTATCTCCTCGGAAGAAAAGTCAAGCAGTTTGAGAAAATCTCTGTTTTTAAGCGTATTCATAAATACCTTCCTCTCTATTCTTTATCTTTAAACTGGGAAACATATTCCCCGTTATCCTTTTTGCGTTTTTTCTCCTTTGCGTGTTTTACAAAGGCGACGGTAACCACAACGGCGATGAGAATGACAATTGCGATTATGGCAAGGGTGGCGTTTCTTACCCGCTGCTGCGCCTGCTCGTCGGTCTCGGTGTTGGAAATTGTCTTGGTTATAAAGGCGGTGTCAAAAATCGAATGTGCCTCGTTTTCGTCGTTTTCGGTCATGTTTTCGGCGGTATACATTATGGAATACTGCAAACCGTTTTTGACGGTGGTCATATAAATCGTATCCACAATATCGGTTCCCTTTGAAGAAAATTCGATGTATATATAATGTGCGTCGCCCTGGTCGACCTCGGTTTTGGCGATGACGGCATATCCCGCTCCGTTAAAGGATGAGGCTATCTGCTTATAAAGGTCGATAACTGTGTCGGAATCGGATTTTTTAAGCTCCCAGATGTCGATTGTGGTATCGCTTCCGTTAATGGCCACGCTGCAGCTTTTTCCGAGGCTGTCCTTTGCGTAGAAAATTCCGCCTTCCTTTTCCTTAAAATTGCTCATTTCGTCGGCGTCTATGCCGTATTCCTCAAGAGCCGGGTCGTCGGGAGAAAAATCGCTCATGACAAAAACCTTCATGCTCTCGGGAAAGGAAATTTTAAAATAACTGTCGGCGTCCTCATAGGCGGTCATTCCGCAGGAGGAAAGCACAAGCATAAGAGCCGCCGCCGCAAAAATGCACAAAAAGCGTTTCATAAGGTGCTCCTTTTGTTTTAATTGATACGATTATAACATTAAAGCCCATTTATTTCAAGGATAAGGTTGACTTTTGTTTTTTCGGTATGATATAATGTGTGCAAGAATATAGATAAAAGAAGGAAAACATTATGCTGTACATTATGGACACCGCTAATCTGGACAAGATACGCCATTGTGTGGAATTTTATCCTATCGACGGCGTTACCACCAACCCTTCGATCATTTCCAAGGAACATTCGGATTTTCCCAAGCTTATTAAGGAAATCCGCTCGATCATCGGCGAGGACAGAATGTTCCACATCCAGGTCACAGGCGACACTTATGAAGAAATCGTCAAGGAAGCCACCGAGCTTCGCGATTATGTCGGCGGCAACCTCTATATAAAGGTTCCCATTTCCAAGGAAGGCCTCAAAGCCACCTCAAAGCTCAAGGAAATGGGCATGAAGGTTACCGAAACCGCCATTTTCACCCCTCAGCAGGCTCTCATCGCAGCCAAGGCCGGCGCCGATTTTGTCGCCCCCTATGTCAACCGTCTTGACAACATAGTTTCCGACGGTGTAAACGTGGTCGGCGACATCGTGACCCTCTTCAAGGCTCACAACATCGAGACCAAGGTGCTTGCCGCTTCCTTTAAGACCGTTGAGCAGGTTCACAAGATTTCTATGCTCGGAACCCACGCCATCACCATCACCCCCGAGCTTTACGATTCCATCATTTATCATCCCATGACCCTTTACGCCATAGACGACTTCAAGGCCGATTGGGAAAGCGTTTACGGCGACAAGACCATTCTCAAAATGTTTGAGAACAAATAATCTTCGCCCGAATATGAGTTTAACCCCGCAACACCCCCCTAAAGCGTGTTGCGGGGTAATTTGAGTTTTATCGGCGTAAAAAGCCGATTTGAAACGGAGGATTTATGCCCTTTTTCGACAATTTTTTAACTGCGCTCCCCGAATACCGCTCTCTTGAAAAGGCGGTGGAAAAGGAACGCCTCCCCCTCGGCGTGACGGGAGTTTCCCATGTTCACCGAGCCCACATAATTTCCACCCTCTGCCGAAGAACGAACCGCAGGGGGCTTGTGCTCGTGGGGGACGAGGGCGAAGGCACCAAGCTTTGCGCCGACATAAACGCCATGGGGCAAAAGGCAATACTGCTCCCCGCCCGCGACTTCGATTTTCGCCCGAAAGGCGCGAGCTCGAGAGAATATGAGCAGGAGCGGCTTTTCGTGCTGTCAAAGGCTCTTGAGGGAGACTACGGGGTCATAGTCGCCTGCGTCGATTCGGCCATGGAATTCACCGTTTCCCCCGAGCGGCTTTACCGCATGAATTTTTCCCTTTGCGCGGGGCAGGAAATCTCTCCCGACGAGGCTGTCAAAAAGCTGATTTACAACGGTTATGTGCGGTGCGACACGGTGGAGGGGCCGGGCCAGTTTGCCAAACGAGGCGGAATTCTCGACATTTTCACTCCCGACAAAGACCTTCCGACCCGCGTGGAATTTTGGGGAGACGAAATTGACTGCATGGGCAGCTTTGACGTCATTTCCCAGCGCCGTCGGGACAGCTTTGACAAAATCGAAATTCCTCCCGCAAGAGAGGTGCTTATAAACGATCCCGAGGGTCTTGCAAAACGGCTTGAGGACGCGGTGTCGAGACTTCGCTCGCCCAAATCCGAAAAGACCAAGGAACAGATTCTTTCCGATGCCGAGCTTTTAAAAACCACCGGCTCGACAGGCGGACTTGACCGTTTTATCCCCTTTATCGAGGGCTGCGCCTCCACCGTTTTCGATTATACGGCCGACGCGTTGCTCTTTGTGAGCGACACCGCCAAGGTCAAGGAAAAGGCGAGAGTCTTTCATTGGCAGCTGTCCGAGGACATTAAATCGCTGTTTGAGGAAGGGCTGCTTTGCAAGGGGCTTGAAAAATATGCCCTGACATTCGACGAAATATGCGAAAAATACACCGAGCAGGGAGCGATTTTTCTCGATTCCTTTGCCCGAGGCAGCTTTGACGTGCCAATAAAGGAGCTTTGCTCCTTCACGGTCAAGACCTCCACACCCTTTTCGGGGAATATATCCCAGCTTTGCGACGACCTCGAGCCGGTCATGTCAAGGGGCTTTGCCGTGGCCATTCTCGCGGGAAACAAAAAAGGCGCCGAAATTTTGGCCGAGGATTTGCGGAACAAGGGCTTTAAAGCCGATTATCAGGCCGATTTTGACACCGTACCTTACGGCAAAATAGCCGTGACCGAGGGAAGTTTATCGGGCGGATTTGAATATCTTCCCTCGAAATTTGTTTTGATAACCGAAAGTAAACGCACGGCGTCAAAAACCGTCAAGCGAAAGAAAAACCCCAACGCCTTCAACTCCCTCGACGAGCTTAACAAGGGGGATTATGTGGTTCATGCCGTTCACGGAATCGGCGTTTTTGAGGGAATACGCAAAATCGAGTCAAACGGCATAATCAAGGATTATATCACCATAAACTATGCCGGCAAGGATGTGCTTTACGTCCCCGTGACTCAGCTCGACCTTGTATCCAAATATATAGGTGCCGGGGGCGACGAGGTCAAGGTCAAGCTCAATAAGCTCGGCGGAAGCGATTGGCAAAAGACCCGTTCAAAGGTCAAGGCGGCGGTCAAAGACATTGCAAAAGACCTTATTGCCCTCTATTCCAGGCGCATGAACACAAAGGGCTATGCCTTTTCTCCCGACATCGATATGCAAAACGACTTTGAACGTCGTTTTGAATTTGAGGAAACCGACGATCAGCTGCGGTGTATCGACGAAATAAAATACGACATGATGCGTCCCGTTCCCATGGACAGGCTGCTTTGCGGCGACGTGGGATTCGGCAAGACCGAGGTGGCGCTGAGAGCCGCCTTTAAATGCATTGCCGAGGGCAAACAATGCGCTCTGCTTGTTCCCACCACCATTCTCGCCTGGCAGCACTATCAAACCGTGCTGCGGCGAATGGACGGCATGCCGGTCAACATCGAGCTTTTGTCCCGCTTCCGCACCGCCTCCCAGCAAAACGAAACAATAAAGCGCCTTGCAAGAGGCGAAACCGACATGGTCATCGGCACCCACCGACTCATTTCCGACGATGTAAAATTCCGCGACCTTGGACTGCTTATCGTAGACGAGGAGCAGCGTTTCGGCGTGGCGCAAAAGGAGCGGCTTAAAGAGAAATTTAAGGCGGTGGACGTGCTCACCCTGTCGGCCACCCCCATTCCCCGAACCCTTAACATGGCAATGTCGGGGCTCAGAGATATGTCGGTCATAGAGGAGGCTCCCATGGACCGCCACCCCGTACAGACCTATGTCTGCGAATACGACAGCGGCATTATAGCCGACGCCATAAGGAGAGAGCTCCGCAGAGGCGGGCAGGTATATTATCTTCACAACCGCGTGGACAACATCGAACGGGTGGCCCTTTCTCTCAAGGAGCGGGTCCCCGAGGCAAAAATCGGAGTCGCCCACGGAAAGATGAACGAGGAACAGCTGTCGGAGGTGTGGAAGGCGCTCATCGAAAACGAGATCGACCTGCTTGTCTGCACCACTATAATAGAAACCGGTGTCGACGTTCCCAACGCCAACACCCTTATAATCGAGGACGCCGACAAAATGGGTCTTGCACAGCTTCATCAGATAAGGGGCCGAGTCGGCCGCTCGTCCAGACGGGCTTATGCCTATCTCACCTTCCGCAGAGGGAAAGAGCTTTCCGACGTCGCCGACCGACGGCTTTCGGCCATACGGGAATTCACCGAATTCGGTTCGGGACTTAAAATCGCCATGCGCGATCTTGAAATAAGAGGCGCGGGAAATCTGCTCGGCGCCGAGCAGCACGGGCAGATGTCGGCGGTGGGATATGATATGTATTTAAAGCTTCTTGCCGACGCCGTCAAGGAGGAAAAGGGCGAAAAGGTGGAGGACGCGCCCGAATGCACCGTTGACATTCAAATTCCCGCTCACATTCCCGAGGATTATATTGAGGACCTGCCCACCCGCCTTTCGATTTACCGCCGCATTGCAGATATAAGGAGCGAGGCCGACAGCGAGGATGTTTTCGACGAGCTTATCGACCGATTCGGCGAGCCGCCGAAACCCGTTGTGGGGCTTGTCAACGTGGCGCTGCTGCGGGGACGGGCGGCAAAGCTCGGCATTTACGAGGTGTCTCAGCAAAACGGCTGTCTGCTGCTTTATCAGAACAGTCCCGATGTGACGGCGGTACTTAAAGCGGCCGACATTATGAAGGGCCGAATACTTCTGAACGCCGGAAACAAGCCCTATATTTCGGTCAAACTGCTTAACACCCAGACCCCCGTAAACGCTCTTAAAGAGGCACTTTCAACCCTTGAACAAACGTCCTCGGCAAAGTAACAGAACAGCACAAACGCCCGTCGGAAGGTTTTTTTCCGACGGGCGTTATTTTGTTCTTTTATATTATCCCCTCGTCAAGGCAATGCATGACGAATTCGCAAAAAAGCGAGCAAGACCAGGCAAACCACGGGCGGGTGTATTTTGACGGGTCATCAACGTCAAAGCCCTCGTGCATCAGATTTGTGCCGTCGGTGGTGGAGACAAGCATCTTGAGAAGCGAAAGCTTTTCTTCCTTGTCCTTTGCCGTCAGCCCCTGCATGGAAAGGGCGATGTGCCAAACATAGCCTTTGGGGGTGTGGGGACTGCCCACGCCCTTTGCACACTTTCCTTCAAAATAGAAAGGATTGTCCTTTGACAGCACAAAAGCTCTCGTGGCCTCATAAACGGGGTCGTTTTTGCCGCAAAATCCGAGGTAGGGAGCCGAAAGCAGGCTCGGCACGTTGGCGTCGTCGGACAGAATGTAATTTCCGAGGCCGTCGGTTTCATAGGCATACATTTTGCCCTGTTTTTCGTGAACAACACAGCCGAAATTTTTAATTCCCTGTCTTATCTCGGCCGAAAGGGTACGGCATCTTTGAACCGACTGCCCGTCCTTTGCCGTTTCCTCGAAAATCTCGGCAAGATTCAAAAGCTCGACGGCGGCGAACATATTGGAGGGGACAAGATAGTTGTAAAAACAACGGTCATCGCTTGGACGAAAGCCCGACCAGGTCATACCGGTAAAGCCCACGGGATTTCCCTCGCCGTTTTTGGGCATGGTGTCGTGCTCGGCGGTGTTCGGACGTACAAATTTATAATCGGAATTTTCCCTGTGACGCTGTTCCTTTTCAAAAAGGGTAAGAATTTTTTCCGCCCCCTCGAAAAAGCTCTTGTCAAAATGAGAGGTTCTGCCGACCGCCTTATAAAAATCGTAGGAAAGCTTTATGGCATAGCAAAGGGAATCGACCTCATATTTGCGCTCCCAGATAAGCGGGTCGTCGCAGTTGTCTTTATCGTTGCAATGGCCGCCGTTGGGAACTTCGTTATAAGCGTTGGCATAGGGGTCGTGGCAGATACATTTAAATTGCCTTTTGCACAGCCCCTCTATAAAATCGGCCACGTCGGCGTTTTTCTTTGCAAGAGGAAGATAGCAGATCACCTGCGCCGTGCTGTCCCGAAGCCACATGGCGGGAATGTCGCCGGTTATTAAAAAAGTGTCCTCCTTGGAGGCGGTTTTTACGGTGGTTTCGGCCGTTACCGGAAAGCATTTTTCAAAAATTTCCGCAGCCTCGGGCAGGGAGGATTTTTTCAACCGCCGTCCGATGCTTTCGGCCTCTTTTTTTATTTCGTCAAGATACATTTTTCTACTCCTTGGCTTCAAACCATGTTTTTCCCGTGTGGCAGTCGGCAGTCAGCGGAACCGACAGCTCCACGGCGTGCTCCATTTCGTGTTTCAGTATTTCGGCCGCTCTTTGGGCCTCGCTTTCGGGAGCCTCCACGATAAGTTCGTCGTGAATCTGCAAAATGAGCTTTGAGCAAAGTCCCGCATCCTTAAGCGCCTTTTCCACATTTATCATGGCGATTTTTATAATGTCGGCGGCGGTTCCCTGAACCGGCATATTCCGCGCCACCCGCTCGCCGAAGGAACGGGTCACGGCCGACGAGGCCGAAAGCTCGGGCAGCGGACGGCGGCGGCCGAAAAGGGTCTTGGCATATCCGTCGATTTTCGCCCTTTCCACCGTTTTTTCCATATATTCCGCCACTCCGCTGTAGGTTTCCATATAGCTTTTTATATAGCTTTTGGCCTCGGCAAAGGAAATTTTAAGGTCCTTGGCCAGCGAAAATGCACCTATTCCGTACACAATCCCGAAATTGACCGCCTTGGCGCGGGAACGCATGAGAGGTGTGACCTGACTTTCTTCCACCCCGAAAACCTTTGCCGCGGTGGAGGTGTGAATGTCTCCGTCCGACAAAAAGGTGTCGATCATGCGGCGGTCATTTGCCATGTGGGAAAGCACGCGCAGCTCAATTTGGGAATAGTCGGCGTCGACAAGCACACAGCCCTCTCTCGCCACAAAAAACTTGCGAAGCTCTCTGCCGAGTTCCTTTCTCACGGGAATATTCTGCAAATTGGGTTCGGAAGAGCTGATACGCCCGGTGCGGGTTTCGGTCTGATTAAAGGTGGAATGAATTCGCCCGTCGTCGGAAATGACCGCCAAAAGCCCCTCCACATAGGTGGATTTAAGCTTTGCAAGCTGGCGGTATTCCAGCAGATCGCCCACCGGGTGAAATTCCTTAAGCTCTTCAAGAACCTCGGCACTTGTGGAAAATCCGCTTTTTGTTTTTTTCTTGGCGGGAAGCCCGAGCTTTACGAAAAGAGCGTCGGCAAGCTGTTTCGGAGAATTGAGATTAAACTCATATCCCACCGCCTCATAGACCGATTTTTCCAAATCGGCAATTCTGACTGTCAGCGATTCGCCGAATTTGCGTATTCCCTCGGCGTCCACCAAAAAGCCCTCTTTTTCCATATTGCTGAGTACAAGGGACAGCGGCATTTCTATGTTTTTCAGCAGTTCGCGCTCGCTTTCATCCGAAAGGCGCAGCTTTAAAACCTCGTAGAGCTCGGGAAGAAGAGCCGCCGTTTTTGCCGCCTCCTCAAACCCGGGGGGACAATTTTTAAGCTCATAGCCCTCCACCGAATATTCCTCGCAAAGCCGACCCGCCGAGTAATCCGACGCCGACGGATTTAATAGGTAGGCGCAAAGATAGGTGTCAAAAATCGGATTTTTAAGATATATTCCCTTTTCGTAAAGGGATTTGAGATCGTGAACCACCGTCGGGGCCGACGACGCAATCAGCTTTTCCGCCGCGGCGCCCTCAAAAATTTTCACTTTTCCGTCAAGCTTTACCGCAGCCGCAGTGCCGCCCTCACGCTTTATTATAACGGGGAAAAATTTTTCCGTTATATCGGGCGCGTCCTTTGAAGGCTCGACCTCTATCTGTCTTTCGGCCGAAGCTCCCCGAGCCTTTTCCCCCGCGTTTTCAAGCCCCATGCGCTTTATAATTCTGAAAAGCTCAAGGGAGGCAAGCTTTTTCTTAAGCCCGTCAATGTCGGCTGGGTTCTGCTCAAAGCTTATGTCGCAGGGCACCTCTTTGCAAATGGTACCGAGCTTTAAGCTCATATATGCGTTTTCCTTGTCCTTTAAAAGCTTTTGCCTTACTCCGGATTTTATGTCGGGAGACTCGATATTACCGTATACTCCGTCGAGACTCCGAAATCTCGCTATAAGGGCAAGAGCGGTCTTTTCCCCCACTCCCGCAACTCCGGGAATGTTGTCGGAGGCGTCGCCCATAAGCGCCTTAACGTCGATAAGCTGTATGGGCATGACCCCGTAAATCTCAAAAATTCTTTCGGGAGTGTATACTCTAAGCTCCGGCTGACCCGCCTTTGTGGCGGCAAGCAGCACGGTGGTGGTTTTATTCACAAGCTGAAGGCTGTCACGGTCGCCTGTGGCGATATAACATTCGAAATCCCGCTGACCGCAAAGTCTTGCAACCGTGCCCAAAAAGTCGTCGGCCTCATAGCCCTCCTTTTGGAGAACGTTCACCCCGTAAAGCTCGAGAATTTCCTTTAAAATCGGGAATTGCATGGTCAGCTCCTGCGGCTGAGGCTTGCGGCCCGCCTTATATTCGGGGTAAATTTCCTTTCGAAAGGTGGGCGCCTTAAGGTCAAATGCGGCAAAAATTTTGTCGGGCTCTACCTGCTCCTTAAGCTTCATGAGAATATTCAAAAAGCCGTAAATCCCGTTTGTAAAAATGCCGTCCTTGGTGGAAAGGGAGCGTATACCGTAAAATGCACGGTTCAGAATACTGTTTGCGTCAAGAATAAGAATTTTCATGGCTGTCTCCACTCGATTGAAATTAGCTTAAGCGACAAACGCTTAAGTTTAAAGGGCAAGGCAAAAAAACGCTGCCCGATTTAAAACAAAGGCCGAAAAGACTCCGAGAAGAGGTTTTCGGCCTTGTTTAATGTTCATTTGTCGAAAGCTTGCTGAAACTCAGCCGTTGCAGCAGCCTCCGTCGCTGCAGGCGGCACATTTTTCCGACTTTGCGCCGAGCAGCGGCTCGGGGTCGATTCCCTGACGCTTGTAATAGTCGGCAATGGCGGCCTTTATCGACTGTTCGGCAAGCACCGAGCAGTGAATTTTATGGGCGGGAAGTCCGCCGAGAGCCTCGACGACCGCCTTGTTGGAAAGCTTTAAAGCCTCTTCAAGAGTGTGTCCCTTGATCATTTCGGTGGCTATCGAGCTGGTGGCAATGGCAGAGCCGCAGCCGTAGGTCTTGAATTTAACGTCGGTGATGACGTTGTCCTTGACCTTGATATACATTTTCATGATGTCGCCGCACTTGGCGTTACCCACCTCGCCGATTCCGTCGGCATCGGGGATCTCACCGACATTGCGGGGGTTTGTGAAGTGTTCCATAACCTGTTCGGTATACATATATTTCAACTCCTGTTCTTTATTTGCTTTCTTTTTCCTGTTTTTTTATTCTTTCCCAAAGGGGCGACATGGCGCGAAGTCTGTCAATAATGGGGGGAAGGCACTCAAGAATGTAATCGGCGTCCTCCATGGTGTTTCCGTCCGAGAAGGAAAGGCGGAGAGAGCCGTGGGCAATCTCGTGGGGAAGGCCGATGGCAAGCAGCACATGGCTGGGGTCGAGAGAGCCGGAGGTGCAGGCCGAGCCAGACGACGCACAAATTCCTTTAAGATCGAGCATAAGCAGCAGCGACTCGCCCTCTATTCCCTCAAAACACATATTTATGTTGCCGGGGAGACGGTGCTCAAGGCTTCCGTTGACTCGGGAACGCTCGATTTTAAGCGCCTCGGTTATAAAATGCTTCTGAATTTCGCGAAGCTTTTTGTTTTTCTCCTCCATGCCTGCGGCGGCGATGGTGATGGCCTCGCCGAGTCCCACGATTCCGGGGACGTTTTCGGTTCCGGCGCGGCGGTTCTTCTCCTGAGCTCCTCCGTCGATGAGGTTTTCGGGACGGACGCCCTTTCTGATATAGAGCGCTCCGACGCCCTTGGGGCCGTGGAATTTATGGGCCGAAAGGGACAGCATATCGATATTCATTTCGTTTACGTCGATTTTGACGTTGCCCACGGCCTGAACCGCGTCGGTGTGGAAAAGCACACCGTGTTTCTTGCAGACGGCGCCGATTTCGGCAATGGGCTGAACGGTACCGATCTCGTTGTTGGCAAACATGACCGAAACAAGAGCGGTGTCCTCTCTTATAGCCGCTTCAAGCTCGTCCACACGGACAAGACCGTCCTCGTGAACGGGAAGAAGGGTTATGTCAAATCCGAAATTCTTTTCAAGGAATTTCAGCGTGTGAAGCACGGCATGGTGCTCGAAAGCGGTGGAAATAATGTGTTTTTTGCCCTTTTTCATAAGAGCATAGGCGGTGCCCTTTATGGCCCAGTTGTCGGCCTCGCTTCCGCCCGACGTGAAGAAAATTTCTCCGGGCGCAGCTCCGAAAACGGCGGCAACCTTTTCCCTTGCGGTCTCCACAGCGGTTTTGGTAGCGTCGCTGATGTGATAAAGACTCGAAGGATTGCCGTAATACTCGGTAAGATAGGGCATCATGGCGTCAAGCACCGGCTTTGAAAGCTCGGTGGTGGCGGCATTGTCGGCATAAACAAATCTGCTCATTTTGTTTCCTCCCTAAAATAAATCTCAATTTTAATCCGCTTTTGGCGGCGGTAAAAACAGTGACGGTCAAGCCGACGGGTGTTTGACTTCCGTCCGCTTAAAAGTTCGGGAACAAATTCGGGCGTCGGTCTCGACTCCTTTTTCCGCCTTGCAGTCTCCCGCAGCCGTCGGGCAAGGCGCTTTAAAATTGTCCCAACTTTTCCACCATTTATTATATCACGCACCGATATAAATTACAAGCAAAATCGGGGCTTTTTCCCAAAATAAATTAGCTATCGCTAACCATTCCGACAAAAACATAGCTTTTTGCTCGGTTTTGTCGTATTTAAGGCTCAAAAAATGTTTATTTTGATAGAAGGTTGCTTTTTTTCGGCCCATATGGTAAAATCTTTGTAACCTTTTAAGGAGCGTTTTTATGTCAATTTCATACACAAATCCCATTCAACCCGACGACATCCCCGAGCTTTTGACCTCCCTTTCGAAGGATAGGGCAATTTTAAAAAAGCGCAGAGCCGAAAAATACGCCGCAATCGGTATTTCGGTTCCCCTGTTCACGGCATCGCTTTTATGCGCCATGTTCGGCTATGTTTACCTCTTTTTCGAGGAACGCTTTGCCGAGCTTTTGGGGAAATTCCCCGCCGTGGGGAAATTTGCCGATTTTCTGTGCGATCATCTGCTTTTGAGAAACGACATTAAATGGTATTTTTCGGTTCTTTTGACGATTGCGGCCGCCTTTGCGGTGCCTGCGGCCTTTGCGCTGCTTGCAAAGCTTGTTACCGCCGCGGTTTATCACCCGAAGGTGACAATTTCCTGTGCAGAGAAAGGCGACGAGGCCGTCAAAACACTTTTTACCGCCGCCGACGAAAATTTCGAGCAAAATGCACAGCTCAACGACCGCGGCAAGGCCCCAAAAATAGCCTCGCTGTGCGCGGCCGTCGCCGCGGTGGGCGGCATGATTTTCGCCCTTGCGGTTTTCGGAGCAAAGGTCAAAATTTCAAAGCCGCTGCTTTACACGGTGCTTGTGCTGATAACCGCCTGTTTTTATTTCGTGATTTTGGGCTTTGAGACCCTTTTCTCTCTTATTATAAAGCTTTTCTATTTCCGAAACAACAAAAACATTTTTGAATTCCGCGCCGCGGCGGAACAGCTTTACGAGTCCCTTGCCCCCTTGCCCGAAGAAAATTCCCCGGCCGACGGCAATGCCGCCGAAAAGGACGAACCCGAAACGGCAGAGGAGCCCGTTCAAAGAGAATTTGAGGAAGCAAAGGAAGAGCAAGCTGCCGAGCAAACTCCTCCCGAGCAAATCGAAACTCCCGCCGAAGAACCGCCCGCTCCACAAAAGCCCGATGTCCCCGTAGCCCCCGTAAAAACAAAGCAAAACTCCCCCGAGCTTTGGACGGCGCTTTTTGCGGCCGAAAACGAGGAAAGCTGCCGCAAAACAATATCCGATTTTAACAAAACGGCACTTGACGCCCTGCGCAAAGAGGATTTCGACGGCGCCGCCGAAGGGCTTAAAAACGCAGCGACGGGTCTGCTTCGTATGTCGGAATACGACAGCGAAAAATACGAACCCGGCCTTTACATAACCCTTTACGCCCTCGGCAAGGTCTCGGCATTCGGAAGAAACAACCGTTCCCAGGCCGCCGAGATGTTCAAGGCCTGCAAAAGAATTGCCGAAAAATGCGCCGACGGCAGCCGCCCGAATTTTCAAAAGGTTCAAAAGGAGCTGCCCGTTATCGACGGCATAATCGCCGATTTCGAAAGCGACATGACCATGGAAGAACTTGCCGCGCGGTATGCCAAAAACTTCCCCGCCGACCTTTGCGGAACAAAACAGCAATAATTTTTCCTCCGTCAAAATATAAAAGCAAAAGAACTCCCCCGAAAGCATAAAGCCTTCGGAGGAGTTTTTACTTGGATTTACTTACCCTTCAACGGGGAATTTGTTGATTTTATTGACCGCTCTTTGCAGTATGAGGAGGGCGTCGGTCACGTTCACGGCGCTGTCTCCGTTGACGTCGCCGGCCTTGGTCTGCTCGTCGGTAAAGGCTATCTTGCCCACACTTGCCTGAAGTGTCAGGAGGGCGTCGGTCACGTTCACGACTCCGTCTGCGTTTACGTCGCCGTAGAGAACGTCGCCCTTGGCAAACTCGTCGTATTTTGCCCTCGCCTCGGCAAGAATCGCGTCATTTGAGGCAACGGCGTCGGGGAACTTTCCGACAAGGATTTCCTTAAGCTTTTCGGCATAGGTTATGAGAATATTTTTAAGCTCAAAGTTTTCCTCGGTCACGGCTCCGATAGAGTCGATAACGGTTTCAAGCCCCGCGACAAGCTGCTCCTTGGATGTGGAAGCCGATGCGGGCTTGAGGGAGGTGACGGCTTTTTTGAGGTTTGCAGCGGCGGCATTCACCTGATCGTCGGAGGCGTCGCTGCCCATGGCCTTAACGGCCTTGGCCTGATAGAGGGCCTGATAGAGGGCAAAGGTGGTGGCCTGGGAATAGACATTAAGCTTAGTCGACTCGGCCTTTGTTATCTGTGCGTCAAGGGCGGCCTCGTCGCGGGCAACGGTTTCGGTGGGCTCGAAATACATGATTTCGCTGTCGTTGGTGCCCTGCATCTTAACGTCGACGCCCTTGTAAAGCAGCTCTTTACCGCTCAAAGTGTAGGTCGCGTCGGAATCGGCAAAGGTAATCTTATAGGTGTAATCGGCATTGATTCCCTTAAGCTTTATCTTGTCGGTCAGGACGGTATTTTCGCCGTTGCGGCTGTAAATCATGGCAAAGCCCTTGTTGCTTTCGGAATTGACATAGCTGTAGGCATACCATGAATTGGGGGAATAGCTCTCTTGGGTAAGCTGATAAATATCATCGTAGTAATACTGACTTACCGTTTTCCAATCGTCCACAAAGCCCTTGAGACGGTCAAAGGAGGCGTTGCTCATGGTGAGGGCGGGATACTGGAGAATAAGAGCCTGACGGTAGGCCGAGCGGATGGTGTATTCGTCGACCACATTGTCATTTGCGGTGTTGGCGCCGGCAAAGGGAATCCAGGAGCAAAGGTTATAGTTTGCAACCTGCTTTGCTCTCATGTCGTCATAGCAATAGTCACAGGGATGAAGTGCGACGGCGTAACGCACCGACTCGAGGTCGAGGCGGTGTCCGCCCGAGGCGCAGGAGTCGAGCAGCTCGATGCTGTCGAGATTTATGAGGTAATCCCAATAGTCATAATGACCCTGTACGCACTTGTTTTCGGTTATACCGGCGCGGTCGGGATACATCAGGGCAAGGGTGTCATAGTTTCTTGCCATCTGTTCGATGTTGCAGTCCTCACGGTAGATGGAAATTCCGCCGTTTTCGAGAACGGTCTTGACCCTTTCCTTAAGCCAGGCAAGAGCCTCGGGATTGCCCATGTCGAACTGGGCGTATTTGCTGGGCTGATTAAGGAAAACCGCCTCGTTGCCCTCGCCGTAGCCTATGAGCCACTCGGGCTTGACGGCGGTGTCGCCCGACTTGTTAAGCTCGTCAAGAGCCTGCTTTGACAGGCCGACGCGCTCGGGCTCGAACCACAGCAGGGTTTTGACGTCTTGGGCTTTCGCGGTTTCCGAAACATCGGCAAAGCCGGTGGGGAAACGGGTGGTGTCGGGAGTCCAGTTTCCGGTGCTGACCCAGTCGCCGTTGCAGGGATACCAGCCGGCGTCCATCCACCAGACGCTTATGTCGATACCCATGTTTTTATATTTGTTGATATAGTCGATCTGATTTTGTTCGGTGGCGCCGATCATCTCGGTGTTCTGACGGGAGGAAACGCCTGCCACAAAGGGGTCGGTGAGCGTCTCGCCGTCGTCGCGGTTCATGTTGCAGTCGATAAACCAGTCTCTCCAAAGATTTTGGGCGCGCTGACGGTCTCTTCCGTCATAAAGCACCATGGCGGTCAGAGGAGTTCTCGCGACCTCGCCGGGCTTGAGATAGGAATTGAAGGTTTTCTGTCTGGCATAGAAATCGGTCACACCGTTATTATAGGTGAAATCGGTTTCCCAGGTCGACGACCAGCCCACGGCAATGAGAGCGCCCTTGTTGCCGTATTCAAAGTTGTAATAAGGGAAGCCGCCGTCGGTGGAACGGCCGTGATTTGGGGAGGAGGTAAAGCTCTGTCCCTCGGAAAGCTCGGTCACACGGGTGGTGTAGGGAGCGCAGACGTCGTAATCCTCGCCGTAGTTGCCCACAACGGTGGGGTTGTCTCCCTCAAACTCGAAATTGCGGCAACCGTAGAATTCCGAAACGATGGGGGAATTCGCGTCGCCGGTGTTGGTCATATAAACCGTCCAGTCAAAGGCCGAATACTCGGGATAAAAGACGGTGTTGATGACAAACTGAAGTCCGCTCTTGTGATTGACCGTGATGTTGACGGTCTCGGCGTGCTTCTGCTCGTCGGTCGAGCTTTCCCTTTTGACCTCGGTAAAATCGGGGGCGGGGAAGCCGTTATACATATCGTCGCCTATCTTGACGCTTGAGGGGAAGGTTTCAAGGTCGGTGAGATAGGAATTGTACATCTTCTTTGCGCGGGCCTTTTCGGAGGCGGTTGCGGCGCCGACATAGGTGACGGCAGGCTCCTCGGTGGCCACATTGAAATAGCTGTCGGCAGGCTCGACAAAGGTCACGCTCATGTTGACAAGACCTCTTGAGGGCACGCCGTCAAGGAAATAGTAGCCGTACTGCGAGCCGTTGGCCTTTATCTTGGTGACTCCGTCAAGCACCACGAGGTATTCGCCGGCGTCAAGCGCGGTGTTAAGGGGAAATTCCACCGTTCCGTCGGCCTGTTTTTTGGCGGTGACGCTTGTCAGCGTGCCGTTCTGAATTGAACGCTCATAGGAATAGGTGAATTTGTATATGTTGCAGTCGACCTTTTCGGAAGACACGATGGTGTTGAACTTCAGCGAGGAGAATTTCTCCTTGGCCGAAAACCGCACGCCCACTTCTCCGATTGCCGAAACGGTTTTGTTGCCGAAGTCGTTGTCCTCGGAATAGACCGATTTTTCAACCTGACCGGCCGCAAAGCGGGAGGTGTAGAGGGTGGGCTCGGCCCAGTCGCAATAGTCCATATAGTTGTCTCCGTCGGCATTGGACGAACGAAGCACAAGGGTCTTGGTGCCCTCGGGGATGTCGCAGGAAAGCGACTGCATATCGCCGGGATACATAACGTCGGACTGACCGATCGTGCGCCCGTCGGCAATGACGAAGAACTGAGCCGAACCGCCCAGACCGTCAAGTCTCCACATGGGGCCGAGGTCGTCAACACCGACAACGGCGTTAAAATAGGTCACCGTGCTGTCAAGCTGCGAAAGATCGACGGTGAAATCGGTTTTCTCTCCCGCCGAGCCGGAATTCGGCTTGACCGAAAAGCCGTTTTTCGAATGGAAGGCCTGATCTCCCAGCGACATATAGTCTATTCTCGCACCGAAACCGGCATTGACCTTAAAGTCGTCGGCATTGGTGGGAGAGGTGTAGGAAAGATCCATGACCCTATAGCTTTTGGGGCTCGGATCGTCGGCGGACGCGGCAGAGGCATCTGCGCAGGCAGCGAAGGTCAGCGGAACGGCCGAAACCGTCACGCTCGCCGCAAGGAGCAGCCCGATAAGCTTTGAAATTCCTTTGGATTTCATTTTTGTTCCTCCTGTTCAAAATTTGCGATTTGACGAAAAAAGGGAAAGCAGTTCTCTCTCTGCCGTCCGATTTCGAACAAACGCGGAAACACACTATTATTATACACACAAAAAGCTATAAAGTCAATGATTTTTGCGGCACATAGTGCAAAAGAGCAAAAAATTAAAATTGCCCGTAAAAAGGGGCAAAAAAGTGCAAAAAAACCGACACCCGAGCAAAAAATCGGGTGTCGGCAATTGTTCTTTAAGGGATTATTCCTCGTCTTCGGCTTCCTCGGCAGCCTCTTCGGCAATCTCCTCGGCCTCTTCTACGCCGTCGTCGCAATAGCAGCAATCGTCGTCGCAGCAATCGCAGTCAAAGAAATCGTCAAAATCGTCCTCGCGACGGTCGCGGCAGAACTTGGTCACAAAATATGCAACAGTTCCGGCAATGGCGATAATAGCGGTGGCAAGGGCAATACCCCAAAACAGTCTTTTCTCTACCATAACAATACCTCCGTTAGATATATTTCTGTTTTTATTATACCCTTTTAAACGAAAAAGTCAAGAAATTTGTACCGAGAATTTCATGGCAGAGCAACCGCCGAAAATCAAAGACCCACCGCACGCTGTAAAATCATAAGTGCGTCGGTCACGGTTATACTGCCGTCCTTATCTGCGTCGGCGGCAGCAAAGCCTCTGTCGTCAAGCTCGATTTTCTTCACCGAATTCTGAAGGGCAAGAAGGGCGTCGTCCTCGCCGATTTCTCCGTTTGCGCTCACGTCGCAGAGCTTATAAACCACCACGGTGCAGCTTGCCGACGCCGTGCCCGACGTTTCGTTTCGGGTTGCGGTAACCTCGACGATGCCTTGGGAAAGGGCCGTCACCTTCGCGGTGTATCCGACGGTTCCGTCATATTTTTTCGTGCCGCCCGAAAGGGTGATTTCCGCAACACCCTCGGGGGTACATTTCCATTTTTCGTCGGTGGGCTGGGCATAGGGATTTTCCGCCCTCGCGATGCGGACCGACAGTATACCGTCGGTTTTCGCCAGTTTATCGGCCGCCGCAATCAGAAATTCGATTTCCTCCGACTCGAATTTTCCGAAATATTTTACCCGTTGCCTTTGAGGGTGATTTGTGTTAAAATTATATATTGAGGTGATATTATGAGATCGGATATTTGCTCCATTCCGGTGGAGGAGGTTTTTGAGCCCAAAGAGGGCTGTCCCGTGTGCCGCATGAGAAACATGCTTGAAGAGCGCATGGCCGACTACATAACCGGCGCCGCAATGATGGAGCCGGAGGTCAGAAAGGTCACAAACGAAAAAGGTTTTTGCCTTCGCCACTATAAAATGATACTTTCCCGCAAAAACCGCCTTTCGGTGGCGCTTATGCTGGAAAGCCATTTAAAGGAAATGGAAAAGAAGATAAAATCTCCCGTCGCAAAAGCCGAGACCTCCCGCTGCTTTGTGTGCGACGAGGTGGAGAGAAACATGACCGCCCTCATTTCCAACACCCTGAAAAAATATGAAAGCGACATGGAATTCCGCCACCTTTTCGAAAAGCAGGAAACCCTGTGTCTGCCGCATTTTTACGAGCTTTGCTCGGCGGCCGACAAAAAAATGGGACGTCGGTTCAGAGGAGAATTCAAAAGCGCCGCAAAGGAGCTGACCCTGCGCTCGATTGAGTCTCTGCACGGCGACGTCAAGCATTTTTGCGATATGTTCGACTATCGCAATAACGGTGAAAATGCCGATTGGGGAAATTCAAGAGATTCGCTGGAGCGGGCGGTTTTATTCCTCACATCCTATGACCCGGAGGAACGTTAGAAATGAAATTTGTTATCGCAACGGGCAACGCCCACAAGGTCGAGGAATTTTCAAGAATGCTTAAATTCCTTGATTTTTCGGCCGTTTCGGCAAAGGAACTCGGAATTGACATGGACAAAGCCGTGGAAAACGGCGACACCTTTGAGCAAAACGCGCTTATAAAGGCGAAATATGCCTGTGAAAAATCGGGGCTTGCCGCCTTTGCCGACGATTCGGGGCTGTGCGTAGACGCTCTTGACGGCAGACCGGGAATATATTCGGCAAGATATGCAAAAACCGACGCCCTTCGCATAGAAAAGCTGCTTTGCGAGCTTGAAGGGGTCGAAAAGGAAAAAAGAGGGGCAAAATTCGTGTCGGCCATCGCCTGCGTTTTTCCCGACGGCACAAGCTTTACCGTCAGAGGCGAAACCGAAGGGCAAATCGATTTTTCGCCCAAAGGCAGCGGCGGATTCGGCTATGACCCGATATTTTTATATGAAGGCAAAAGCTTCGGCGAAATGACGGGAGAGCAAAAGGACGCCGTCAGCCACCGCGGCAGAGCCCTTGAAAAATGCCTTACAGAACTTAAAAAATATATTAAGGAAGAAAAATATGCTGACAAGTAAACAAAGAGCCGTTCTCCGCGGCATTGCAAACAAATATGAAACCATTTTCCAAATCGGCCACGGCGGCATTACCGACCAAACAATCAAGCAGGCCGACGAGGCCTTAAAGGCGAGAGAAATGATAAAAATGAGGGTGCTTGAGTCCTCCCCCGTCACGGCGAGAGAGGCGGCCGACCGCCTTGCCGAGGCCACCCGCTCCGACGTGGTTCAGGTCATCGGCTCGAGATTTATCCTTTTCCGTCCCGACGAGAAGGAACCGAAGCTGCTTTCGGCAAAGGAGCTTAAAAGAAAATGACGGTTCTTTTTAAAACCCTCGGGTGCAAGGTGAATCGGTATGACACCGAGACGCTGCGGGAGCTTTTCAAAAAAAGCGGCGTTGAAAGCGCGAAAGAGGGAGACATTCCCGACATAATAGTGATCAACTCCTGCACCGTCACCGCCGAAAGCGACCGAAAGACCCGCCAGACTCTTCACAAAATGCGGCGTGAGTTCCCCGCGGCCGTCATTGCCGTCACAGGCTGTATGCCCCAGGCGCGGCCCGAAAAGGCCAAGGATCTCGACAGCGCCGACATCGTCATCGGCAATGCCCTTAACACCGAGCTTCCCTCTCTTGTTGAGGAATTTATCGGGAAAAGGGACCGTCTTGTGGCCGCAAAGCCCCACGAGCTGCACGAGAAGATTTCTCCCCTTTCCTCCCACAGCTTTGAGGGACGGACGAGAGCCTTTGTAAAAATCGAGGACGGCTGCAACAGATTTTGCAGCTATTGCATTATTCCCTACGCAAGGGGCAGGGTGCGTTCCAAATCTCCCGAGCGCATAACCGAGGAGCTGAAAGGCCTTGCCGCCGCGGGATATAAAGAGGCGGTCATTGCCGGCATAAATCTCTCGGCATACGGCAGCGACATCGGCCTTTTGCTGCCCGACGGGATAAAAGCCGCCGACGTGGACGGCATAGAACGGCTGCGGCTCGGTTCCCTCGAGCCCGATCAGCTGGACGAAACCGTTTTGGACGGGCTTTGCAAAATCGATAAACTCTGCGGGCAATTTCACCTTTCCCTCCAGTCGGGAAGCGACGGCGTCCTTTCCCGCATGAACCGCAAATACGATACCTCTCTTTACAGAGAGATAATAAAAAATCTCAGAGAGCGGTTTGAAAACTGCTCCATAACAACCGATATTATGACCGGATTTCCCGGCGAAACCGAGGAGGAATTTCAAGAAACCCTGGATTTTGTCAAGGAAATCGGATTTGCCAAGGTGCACATTTTCTGCTATTCTAAAAGAGAGGGCACCCCGGCGGCGAAAATGGAGAACCAGGTTCCCGAGCACATAAAATCGGAGCGCAGCAAACGGCTTTCCGCCGCGGCGGAGCTTGCTGCCGAGAGCTTTTTTGAAAAGCAGGTCGGCCGTGTCGAGAAGGTGCTTCTCGAGCAAAAAAAGGACGGGCTTTTCGAAGGCTATACCGAAAATTACACACCCGTAAGGGTAAAAGCCAACGACCGATTAAAGGGCGAAATAGTAAAAGTAAAAATTATTTCGTCGAGCAAAGAGGGCTGCCTCGGAGAGCTTGTAACAAAATAAGAAAAGGAGCGGAATGTACCGCTCCTTTTGATTTATATAAGCCGTGAAATTATTTCGTTTGAAAGCAGAAAACCATGCCTTGTCAGGGCGATTTTTTTGCCGTCGAAGGCGACAAGGCCGTGAAGTGCAAGCTCCTTTGCAACGGCAAGAGAGGTCTTTTTAAAGGGAAAACCGAATTTCTGCTCGAACTTTTCAAGGTCAAGTCCCTCGCAAAGCCGCAGCCCGAGCATGATATATTCCTCCGCTCCGCCGCCATCTCCGTCAAAAACGGGAGCGGCGCCCTTTATATATTCGGCAAGATTCCTTTTGTAAAAATATCTTTTTCCTTCAAAAAAAGAATGAGCCGACGGGCCGAATCCGAGATATTCCTCGTCACGCCAATATTTAAGATTGTGGCGGCTTTCAAAGCCGGGCTTCGAGAAATTCGAAATTTCATACTGCATAAAGCCGTATTGCTCAAGAAGCTCGCAGGCATAAAGATAGCTTTCGGCGCAAAAATCCACGTCGCAAAGGGGCAGCTCGCCTTTCTTTTGCAAAAGGGCAAAACGCGTTCCCTCCTCGACCTTCAAAATATAAGCCGAAACATGACTCACCCCGAGGGAGGCGGCAAAATCCACCGACCGCTTAAGGCTTTCCCTTGTTTGAAAGGGAATTCCGAGCATAAGGTCGAGAGATATGTTTTGAAAGCCCTCCGCCTTTGCAAGGCCGACGGTCTCGCTCGCCTGTTCGGGAGAATGGCCGCGCCCCAAAAATTCAAGCTCGTTTTCGCAGGCCGACTGCATACCCACCGACAGGCGGTTTACCCCGCAGCGGCGCAGCCCTTCGAAAAGGCCGGGTACGGTTTCGCCCGGGTTCGTTTCGACCGTTATTTCGTCCGAGTCGTCAATCGAAAAGATTTCCCTTGCGGAGCTTACAAGCCGACGAAGAAGGTCGGCGGGAAGTTCGGTAGGCGTTCCCCCTCCGAAATAGAGTGTGTCGGCCGACTGACCTCTTTCGCGAAAACGCTCCATGTCACGCAAAACGGCGGAGGCATAGTCCTCTGCGGACTTTAGTGTGCACACAGAAAAGAAATCGCAATACCCGCACTTTTTTCTGCAAAAGGGCACATGAACGTATATTCCGAGCTGCGCCATATCAGGCACCGATTGCGGGAATGCCGCGAATCAAAACATAGCAAAGCACTTCAAAGGCAAGCACAAGACCGACGCTCAGCCCCGAAAAGCCCGCCGATGAAATAATTCCCATCGAAAGCACAGCGCCGATAAAGCACATGGCCGCAAGAAGTCCCCTTGCGACATTAAGTGTCTTTTTAAGCCGTTTGCAGGCAAGCACCGACGAGAAAAGAGATTTTGCCTCTCCGTCGCACAGCAGCTTTCCGTCAACGGGTTGTGACGACTTGTCGGTCATTTTCTTGTATATGTTTCTTGCCGCCGTTCCCATGACCCTCACAGAGCCCGCAGGGAGACGGAAAATTCGGCAGATAAATTCGGCCGTGATGTTGGGGTCGCTTGAATAGACGGCGACGGCCATGCCGCGCTTTACGGCCTCGCGAAGCCTTTCGGCGATTTTTCGGCTTGCCTTATACTGAACAAGGAAAATCGCGTTGAGACGGCCTTCGTTTGCAAGATAAACGGGGCGGATGTTGGTGTCCTCGTATTTTTGCTCATATCCGTAATCGGGAGTTTTCACACCGTGCAGCTCGAGCAGCTTGCGGTTGCCCACAAGAACCCTCTGGCCCGACACCCAGCCGGAAATTCCCATATCCTCTTCATAAACAATGGTGTCGACCTGCGGGTCAAATCCGGTGTCATTCTGCATTATGGTGGAGAAAAGAGGAGAAAGCGGCCCGCCCGACATTTCGAGAATTTTCGCCGCGTCGATTATGGAATAGTCGAGCATACGGTTTTCCGAAGCCTTAAGTCCCTTTAAAACGACGCTCCCCTCGGGGAAAAGCTCGTCGGCGCCCACGGCGATTATGTCGGCGTCGGAAAATTCCTCGACGGCGTCATATCCCGAAAGCATTACACGGTCTCTTTTGAGCTTTTCGGCAGTTTTTCTCAAAACAGCGTTCCCCGAAAGAGAAAGCAGCGCCGGCTGGGTCATGCAAAGGGCGGCGCAGAAAGCCGAAAAGGCGGCCATTCCGTCCCCTTTTTCGCCCGCGGCGGGGAAGAAAAAGCAAAGTGCTCCGCAAACCAGCGAAAAAATCACCGAACCGACAAAGAGCATCTTGCCCGACTTTATGCAGACGTCCTCGGCATAGGAATGATACATGAAGTCCGACACCTCGTCGCATCTTTTCGCAAGGCAGACACGACGGTCGCCCACCGAAAGACCTCTTCCGAGCTCCCGCGATTCCTTGCTGCCCATAACCGAAACAAGGGGATATTTTTCCTCTCTGTTTCCCACAAGCTGAAAATTCTGAATTCGAAGATCGAGAGAGGCGTTTCGCCCAAGCACCACGAAAAGCAGCGCCGTGACCGCCGCTCCGCTGTAAAAGGTTTCATAAACCGAGCCGGAAAAGCTCTCGTGGCGGAAAATCAGCAGAATGTTCTGAATAAATGCGGGAATGACCACCGCTGCGGCAATGCTGCCCGGGATTATGCGCCCGCGGAAAAGGGAGGCAATTCCCCCGAAAATCGTTCGTATGTTGACCGCAACGGCCACCGCCGTTATGACTGCGCACAGCGTCACAAAGGTTTTGGGATTTTCATCGAAAATGTTAAACGGTGAGCCGAGGCTGTGTGAAAAGGACAAAAACAGCAGCAGTACCGCCGCAAGAAATGTCAGCACGGTCTCGACCTTGGACAGCTTTTTCTGATATTCAAGATCCCTGCGAACATCGGCCGACTCGGAAAAGCGGTGATATTCGCCGTCCCGCTCATATGACCCTTCGGCGCGGTAAGGCTCCTCGCTTTCGGGCGCCTTCCACTCGTTTTCTCCGATTTTTTCAAGACCGTCGAAAACCGTGTGCCCTTTTTCGGTGTCAAAGGATATTTTTCGGGAGAAAAATTTGTCTCTCCGTTTATAGATGACCTCCCGCTTTTCCTTGGCCACGCCGCCCCTTTCCTTGAGGTTTTCAAGGAACTCGCTGCTGGCCTTTACCCCGCTCATGGATTTTATTTTGTTTATGGGGTCGCCGGGATTTTTCTCGAGATATTCCTTGCTGTGGCGCTCCTCCCACGTGGGTATGCTGTCTATAAGGCCTTCGTTTATTTTAAGCGGATCTTCCGCGGGTTTTTCTTCTTTTTTTATTCTTTCGATTTTCTCGGCCTTTTCGGCTCTCTCGGACTTTTTTTCTTCCGGTGCCTTTGGAGTCGGCATTTTTTCTTCGGCGGCAGGTTTTGCTTTTCTGCCGCTTTCGATGTCGGAAAGCTTTACGGCAATCGTTTTTTCGTCCGCGGCGTTTGCTCCTTTTTCCGTCTTTTCCTGCCGGGTCTTTTGCTCTTGAACGGCAACGGGTTTTTGCGCCTTTTGCGTGCCGTCAAAGGAAACGGCCGTCTTTTTTTGCAAAACACTCCCGTCGGACTTTCCGCTTTCCTTCAGAATATCCTCAAGCAGCATGTTTATGGTGTTGTCCGAAACCTTTCGGGCGGGCTGCTGAGAAGCGGCCTTTTTTTTGGAAAATTCACTTAAAATATCGTCTATTTCCAGCTCAAGATTAAGCCTTTCTTTATCCATACCGCCTGTTTCCTTTCGTTTTATCTTTTTTCGGCCGCTTTATACATGAGAATTCCCGCCGCAACCGACGCGTTCAGGGAATTTATCTTACCTTTCATGGGCAGACTTACAATGACGTCGCATTTTTCCCTTACAAGACGTCCGAGCCCCTTGCCCTCGTTTCCGATCACAAGCACGCAGCCGCCCGAAAAATCCGTTTCCCGATAGTCGCGGCCGTCCATGTCGGCTCCGTAGACCCAAAGACCCTCGGCCTTTAGTCGGTCGATTTCGGAGGCAAGATTTGCCACCTTTGCGATTTTCATGTGTTCGAGAGCTCCCGCCGAGGTTTTGGAGGCGGTGAACCCGAGAGGAGCGCTCCTCCTTTTGGGAACGATTATGCCGTGAACCCCCGCACATTCGGCCGTTCTTATAATGGCGCCCATGTTGTGCGGGTCCTCGATTTCGTCGCAAGCCACAATAAACGGGGCTTCATCTCTGCTTTTTGCATATTCCAAAATTTCATCGACCGTAAAGTAACGCGCCGACGAAAGGGTCAGCGCCACGCCCTGATGAGCCGCGTGCCCGCAAAGAAAGTCCAGCTTTTTGGGCGAAACCTCCTTGACGATTATGCTGCGCTTTGCACACTCGGCAAGTATTCTTGCGATTTTTCCGTTGTCCTTTTTGCCCGAAACAAGCAGGCTTTCGATTTCTTTTCCCGAACGAAGCGCCTCGATCACGGGATTTATACCGCAGACAACGTCCTCTCTTACCTTGTTTTCAAGCTCAGTTTTTTCCATACATCTTGTCCCTCATCATATTATTATACACAATATATAATAGCACACAACATTACAAAAGGAAACCTTTTTTTGTCCGTTTTTTTATTTTTCGCCTTTTTTCGCAAAAATAAATTTTACCTCGGCGAAGCATTACTTTTTAAAGCCGTTTTTCCCAAAAGCCTCCCTTTGCGCAAAAAAATCTCTGTATCCCGCATGAACGCTGGGACTCTACCCACGGTATAGTCCGAAAAAATTCTCTACCGGGCGTGTTTTTTTAATAGAAAAAGAAATTTGCTCAGTAGGTTGATAATATATGATTATTGTGATAGGCTTTGTTTGTCGGGCAAGCCCGAGAGAAATCGGAAAGAGGATTTTTTATGACTGTACTTTTTACTGACACTTCGGCCAATCTTCCGAAGGAAGCATATCAGAAGCACAACATCAAGGTCATTCCCTATTCATATTTTTACGAGGACAGCGACGAAAATCTCGCCCTGTCGGATTTTGACGGCAAGAGCTTTTATGACGAAATGAGAAACGGCCGCGTGGTCAACACCTCCATGATAAACCTCGGTACCTTTGAAAGCTATTTTGAAAAGGCTCTCGAGGAGGGTCATGACGTTCTTTATGTGGGAATGTCGTCGGGACTGAGCGGTTCCATAAACATGGCCGAAAACGTCGCCGAAGAATTAAGAGAGCGTTTTCCCGAGCGGACGGTGGAAATAGTCGACTCGGTGGCCGCCTCTCTCGGCGAGGGCTTTTTGGTGCTTGACGCAGCCATGTATCTTGACCGCGGCATGACCGCTTCCGAGGTGGCCGAAAAAATCCGCCGCCGCATTCCGAAAATGTGCCAATGTCTCACCGTTGACGACATAAATTATCTCAAGCGCACGGGCAGGGTTTCGGGTCCCGTGGCCCTTATCGGCTCGCTGCTCAACATCCGCCCCCTTCTCAGAGGCAACAGTCACGGAAAAATCGTCATGTACGGCAAGGTCAGAGGCGCAAAGGCCGCCCTTTCCGCTCTCGCCGACCGATATGAGGCGCAGGTTCTTGACAAGGCGGCGCCCGTGGGAATCGCCCATGCCGACAATCCCGATGCGGCGGCATATCTTCTTGAGCTGCTCAGAGAAAAGGGTTTTATCGGAAAGAGCATGACCGTTTATTATGAGCCTGTGACCGGCTCCCATGTAGGCCCCGGAACGGTGGCGCTGTTTTTCTACGGCAACAATAAAATATTATAAGTCGACGTTTGCGGCTTGTCATAAGAAAAAGCTCCCTCAAAGAATTTTTGAGGGAGCTTTGCTGTTTTTTAAAGATTATTTTTTATAGAGACGGCAGATCTTTTCGGCCGCTTCAAGCACGGATTTTCTTAAACTCTCGGGGCGCAGAACCTCAACCGAATCACCGAAGCTGACAATATCGGCGGTCAGCCCCGCGCTTTGCGCCATGGACACCTTGAATGTGAAACAGCCGTCGGAAAGCGCTCTTATGCGAATGTCGTCCCCGAATCGGTCAAACATCTGCTCCAGCATTTCGTTTTTGCATTTAAGCTCCACCGTTTCGGTCTTTCCTCCGAAGGCGTTGGAGATTTTTCTCGCATAGTCGGCCACGTCAAAGGTATTTTTATATTCCGAAACCTCCTCAAAGCTGCGGGAGGGACTGTCGGTTATTTCGGCCGATTTTATGCGGTCGAGGCGAAGATGCATGAGATTGTCGTATTTTTCGTTGTTTCCTATGAGATAATAGCGGTCGTCCTCCCAAAGCAGAGCATAGGGGCTGACGGTGAATTCCTTCGACTCGGTGGCGATTTTACCTCCCCACTGAGCCTTGCGGCGGCGGTAGGTGCAATGGATTTTCCTGCTCTCCGAAATGGCCCGCTGAATTTTGTCTATGTTATAATATATCTCTTCGTTTTTTTCCTTTTTGCGGTTTTCGAGGAAAAGCTGCTTTTTTATTTCGGCGCCCTGATTTTCGCTTAAAGAGCCGCACAGATTGTCCACAAGCTCCCGACTCTTGTTGCCCGTGATAAATTCGGCCGACAGCACGGCGTCGCACAGCAGCCTTATTTCCACCGGGTCCCAATCCCGCGACACGAGGTAAAACCCGCTTTTGACCGAACGGGTCTTTAAAATGTCGAGGCCGAAATCCCGAAGCTCCTGTATGTCGGAGTAAACCGATTTACGCTCGGCAAAAATTCCCCGTTTCTCAAGCTCGGCAACAATTTCGTCGGCGGTCAGCGGATGCTGTTCGTCGGTCTTTTTATTCAAAATATCGGCCACATGAAGCAGCTTTTGCTTTTGCGAAGAATTTCCCGCCATGGTTTTTCCTCCTAAAAAAGCGAATTTCAAAACAAGGTTTCAAAATTCGCTCGAATAATAATCAACAGCTCTACCGCTTGAAAACACAAACGGCGGTTTTGCAAAGTATTTTAAGGTCGAGACCCACCGAAAAATTCATGGTGTAATCAAGGTTGATGGCCATTTTGTCGGGGAGAATTTCCTCGATGTAAAACCGCTCGGGATCGTCGGCGTCCTTAAGCATATCGTTTTCACAGCTGTATTTAAGGCTCGACTGCCCCGTGACACCCGGGCGAAGCAACAGACTTGCCATCATTTCCGGGGTATATTCGTCAACATATCGCTTGACCTCGGGGCGGGTGCCCACAAGGCTCATGTCTCCCTTGAGAATGTTTATCATTTGGGGGAGCTCGTCGACGCTTGTCTTTCTCAGCACATATCCGACGGAAGTTATGCGCGGGTCGCGCCCTCCGACGGTTATCTGCGCGCCCTTTTTGTCGGCGTCGGTAACCATGGTTCGGAATTTTATTATCTTAAAGGGCTTGCCGTAAAGCCCGACGCGCTGCTGAAGATAAAAAACGGGACCCTTGGAGCTCACCGCAACGGAAACGGCGGCAACAAGGAAAATCGGTGAAAGCACAACAAGCACAATAAGCGCGACCGCAATGTCGAAAAGCCTTTTTAAAAAAAGCTGAAATATCTTTTTGCTCAGACTTTCGAAATAGGGTCTCACTTCCTCAAGCCGAACCGCATCGGGGAGACGGTCGAATTGCCGTATCATTTAATTCTCGCCTTTCTATGCCTTGTGATTAAAGGTGGGAACAAGCTCCCTTACCAGATCAAACATCACATGAATGTCCTCTTCCTTAACCGAGGCCTCAAGCTCCTTTATGGTTGAGGCAAGCCACGATTCGTCAAAGGCCATGGGCTTCATAATCATAATCTTCTTGTTTGAAGTGCGGTCGACGTCCTCGTCGGCAAGGCTGATTTCCTCAAACAGCTTTTCACCGGGACGAAGGCCCGTATATATGATCTTTATGTCCTTATCCGGTTCAAATCCCGAAAGACGGATCATATCCTTTGCAAGGTCGCTTATAAGCACCGGCTGACCCATATCGAGAACGAATATTTCTCCGCCCTTTGCCATGGCTCCCGCCTCAAGCACGAGCTGGCAGGCCTCGGGAATGGTCATAAAATAGCGGCGCATTTCGGGGTGGGTGACCGTGACGGGGCCGCCCTTTGCAATTTGGTCTCTGAAGAAGGGCACGACGCTGCCGTTTGAGCCGAGCACGTTTCCGAAACGCACGGCGGCAAAATCGGTGTCGGACACGGTGTCCATCATCTGCATGACAAGCTCGGTTATGCGCTTGGAGGCGCCCATGATGTTGGTGGGGTTGACCGCCTTGTCGGTGGAAATGGTTATAAACTTTTTAACGCCGTGCATTATGGCAACCTGACAGACGTTGACCGTTCCCATGACGTTGTTCTTTATGGCTTCTCTCGGATTTATCTCCATCATGGGGACGTGTTTGTGAGCCGCCGCATGAAACACTATTTCGGGATTGAATTCGTCAAAAATCTCGGTTATTCTGGCTCTGTCACGAATGGAGCCGAGACGGACGACAAATTTACCGGCGTAATTCTGCTTAAACTCGTTATCGACAAAGAAAAGACCGTTTTCGTTGAAATCGACAACCACAAGCTTTTTGCAGCCGAAACGAAGCACCTGACGGCAAATTTCGCTGCCTATCGAGCCTGCGCCGCCGGTGACAAGCACAACCTTGTCCTTTATGAAATTTTCCACAACATCCATGTTGAGGGAAACGCTGTTGCGGTGGAGCAGCTGTTCGAGATTTATCTCTCTCATGACCATGTTTTTGGGCTCGCTGTCCGATTCCTCGATGGTTCCGAAACGGCGGGTGCGGCAATTATGCTTTTTGCATATGTCGAGTATGCCGAGAATGGTCTCACGCTCGGCCGTGGGAATGGCGATAACGACCTGCTTTACGCCCATATTTGTAATGGTGTCGTTGAGCTTGTCCTTTCCGCCGACGATTTTAACTCCCTCGATTTTCCTGCCGTGGAGGGACGCGTCGTCGTCCATGAGAGCCACGACCCTCATGTTCATTTCGGGATGTCCGTTGATTTTTTTAAGAAGATAGGTGCCGGTCTCTCCCGCGCCGTAGATAACCACGGGATCGGCATTTTTGTTGCCGAAGGACGACTCCTTAAGAGCCGAGAAGAACCTGCCGCAGCCCCGCCCGACAACGGTCAGAATGAGCAGCGACATACCTATTATAATATATGCCGTGGGCGGCAAAAAGCCGGTGCTTTCCTCGCCGGGATTGCGCAAAACGTAGATGTGGCGGGCGGCGGCGTCGCCGATGACCACAACGCCCATGGTAATGAGCACCGAAACCGCCTGATGAATAATGTCGGAAAAGCCGATGGCGCGAAGCACCCGGTTATAGCAGCCGCAAATGGCGTTTGCCACGATCACAACCAGCGACAAAGCGGCGATGAAAAGGAAACGGTTGTGCTCATAATAAGGCGGGACCTTATAAAAATTCCAAAAGGTCTGAGATATTGCCAGGGTGACCGAAACGGCCACCGAAATAATATCCCATATTATGAGGGTAGCCGAAGGCAGAAAGCCCTTTATTTTTTTCATTGTTTATTCAGCTCCGATTAAATGTCATTTTTATAATACAAAATCCGACACTATTTTTTCAAAAAGGCGCAGATACACTTATAAGCATAGCCATTATACGATTTGCACCGGGAAAAGTCAACAGAATTTTGGTGTCAATACTGTTACCTTAAGCAACAGATGCCCGAACAAACAACGCAAGCAGCGGCGGGTGATGAATTCGGGGACTGTTCGAAAGCTTACAATCCCTCAGTCAGCTTCGCTGACAGCTCCCTTTGCACAAGGGAGCCGGGGCCAAGCAAAAACATATTTTCTTATTTTTATGAGGGCACCAAAACCACAAAAGTCGATTTTATATTTTCCTACATTAGAAAAAAACAATAGGCCTTGCACATTCAAGCCTCCCTTGTGTAAAGGGAGGTGGCGCGGCGCAGCCGTGACGGAGGGATTGTTTTATTTTTCCCCGTTCCTTTCAATTGGGCAACAAGCGCTTGAAGACGTACGGTGTTCGGGCATATGTCGCTTAAATACAAAACCGAAATCGGAGCTTGGTTTTCGGTTTCTTTCGCCCGCCTTAAAATCTTAAGACTTTCCCACCGAGGCCGAAAGAATAAGCAAGGCGTCGGCCACGTCGACCCGTCCGTTTTTATTCATGTCGGCATAGGCGTCGGCAAAAATTTCAAGGTTTTGCTTTTCCACCGCCGCTCTGAGAGCCATAAGAGCGTCAACGGCGGTCGTCTTTCCGTCGAAATTAAGATCTCCCGCCTTTGTCGTTTTCTTGTGAACAAGGGCAAAAGAGCCGTTTGAGTCGGCCGTAAAATTCACAAAAGTCTTTCCGTCTTTCTCGGTTATGTCGGAGGAAACTTCGCAAAGGCTGCCGTCCTCACCGATTTTCACCACGGCGATCTTTGACGGCGACCAGCGGTCGGGGAGCGGAGCCGAGCACTCAAGCGGCTCGTCCGACGGCTGCCCGTTCTTTGAGGCGGCAATCTCGTATGCCCTGAACATTGCTATCGAGCGGGTGTCCTTAAGACTGTCGTAAAGCCCGCCGCCGCTCAGGCGCTTGACCGAGAAGTCGGCGTCCTTCCTCACCTGTGCCGAAATTCCCGAAGTTTCGTCGGTCACCGTTTTATAAGCGCTTGTCAGGCGGATAACGCTTGTGTGTACGCGGACGTTTCGGTAGTAGATAAAGACCTGTCCGTCACGAATAAGCCACGCGGGGCCGTCGAAGGCATAATCTCCCTTATAGGTGTCGTGAAGAAGATAGGGCAGCTTTTCCCAATTTATCATGTCCTTTGAACGGGCAAATTTATGTCCCCAGTTCGACCCGCCGAAATCGTAGTAATACCGCCCCTCAACGCCGAGGTCGTCGCCGAGATTGCGGTTTATCTTGCCGCCGTCGGTGGATATTTCGTAGACCATATAATACCATCCGTCATAGTAGATAACGTCCCTCCGCCCGCAGGTTCCGCAGTCGGGGTCGTCGGGATTGTTTGAGGTTTCTATGACCGGGTGGTCGACCATGGTGAGATTCATGATGTCGGTACCGTAGGCCACGCCGATTTGGCAGTCCTTTTTGGCGCGCCCGAAGCCGTGAAAGGTCATATACCACATATCTCCGACCTTGTAAAGATCGGGAGTGCCGATGTTGTAATTTTGCCAGTCGAGAGAGCGGTCATGAGTCAGAATGACGCCTTTTTTGTCGAAATGCACCCCGTCGGTGGAAGTGGCAAGAGCGATATTGGCGCCGTCGTCGGTTTCGGGAAGTGCCTCATAGGTGACATAAAAGACCCCGTCCTCATACCACACCCCCGCAAATGCGGCCATGAGGCGGTCGAAGGGGGCGTCGGCGTCGATAACCACGCCCTTATCCTCAAAATGAACTCCGTCGGTCGAGGTGGCAAGTCCCACGGTGGATTTTCCGTCCTTGCCCTTTATATAATAACTGTAAAGAACGCCGTCGACCCACACGAAATCGGGAAAATGCATACCGAAATATCCCCCGAGATCGTCAAGCTCGGGGATTTCCTCCTCAAAGGTTTTTCCGGTGAAAAGTCCCTCCAAAAGAGAGCCCTCCTCGGCAGTTATTTCCTCCTTGTTGGAATAGCCCTGTGCCGACAGGGCGCAGCAAAGCAGCATTGAAATCACAACGGTAAACGCGACAAGTCTTTTCATTGTTTCACCTTTTTCCTTTTTTGAAAAATTATATTCCCCTAAAGTCGGGTTAAGTCAAGATTTCACCCGTCATTTCTCTTTTTTGCACAAAAGGCAATATTTATATTTGGTAAAACCGTCGAAAAAAGGGTCGGACGGTGTTGCATTTGGGCGGCACATTTGGTATTATGTAGATATTGAATTTACGTTGGGTGGCCCTTTTTGCAAAATTCGGCCGTCAGCTTCGGGAGTTTTGTTTTTGGAAAAGCGCAGTATGTTTTTTAAAGGAGTAAGGCACGGCGTGCCTATTTTTTTAGGTTATCTTTCGGTTTCCTTCGGATTCGGGATACTTGCCGTCAAAAGCGGCATTTCGACCTTTTTCGCCACACTCATTTCGCTGACCAATCTGACCTCGGCGGGTCAGGCGGCGGGCGTGCTGATAATCGCCTCGGGAGGAACGCTTATCGAAATGATCTTGACCCAAGCCGTCATAAACATCCGCTATTCGCTCATGGCTATTTCCCTTTCCCAGCGACTTTCCCCCGATTTTTCCACCGGAAAACGGCTTGTGCTTTCCTACGGCATAACCGACGAGATATTTGCCGTGGCCGCCTCCCAGCCCTTTCTCATAACCCCCGAATACATGGCGGGACTTATTTCGGTGTCCACCGTCGGCTGGTGTCTCGGCACGGCCCTCGGCGCCGTTTCGGGAAGTCTTATGCCCGAGGTCATCACAAACGCCATGGGCATACTTTTATACGGAATGTTTTTGGCAATAATAATACCTGCAGCCCGCAAGGAGCTTAAAATTCTCACGGTTGTCGCAATTGCGGCGGGAATAAGCCTTGTTTTTCATTTCTTCATCCCATCGGTGGACGGCGGATTTTCCATAATAATAAGCGCCGTTGCGGCGTCGGCTGCGGGAGCCTTGCTTTTCCCGAGAGAGGAAACGGGTGAGACCGAACAATGAGCATAATAATATACATTATAACCATGTCGGCGGTGACCTATCTCATAAGGGCAATTCCCTTTACCGCCTTTAAAAAGAAGATAACCTCCCCCTTTCTTCAAAGCTTTCTTTATTACATACCCTATGCCGTGCTTGCGGCCATGACCGTCCCCGCCATATTTTATTCCACGGGAAACACGGCCACGGCGGCCATAGGCACGGCGGTCGCGGTAATTCTCGCATATTTCCGCTGTCCGCTCATTGTCGTTGCGCTTGCGGCGGCTGCGGCGGCTCTTGTATCCGGCTTCTTCATAATTTGATTTGAACGGGCATTATGTTAACCCCTTGTTTTTAAAAATTAAAAATTTTGTTTCATCTTTATTAAAACTTAATTCACATCCTCAGGGTATAGTATAAGTGCAGTAAGGAAAGGGGAACCCGTTATGAACGGTGACTTTTTTGACAACAACGAGTTTGACGGCAAAGAAAACACAGGCGTGAATGAAACGCCGCGGGACGGTTCGTCCTCCCAAGCCTCGGATGAAAGAACCGACGCGGGACAGCATCCGACCGGATATGTTCCTCCCCACGCCGAAAGCTCATTTACCCCAAACACCTCGTTTTCCGACCCGTCGGTGATTTCGGGAAACGAAACTCCCTATACTGCAAAAAAACAACCAAAGCCCGTGACCCGTTCGGGTCTCGCCGTGGCCTGCGTCTGCGTGGCGCTCGCCTCCAGCATTCTGACGGCGTCGATTTTTTCCTTCGGGCTTGCAAAAGGTCAGTTTCTGAACCCCTCGTCGGGTTCGACCTCCACAAAGACCTCAATCGTCACAGAATCGACCGATGAAGCGGCGGTTCAGGCGGTTGCCGAGGCTGTTTCTCCTTCGGTCGTGGGCATCGTGGTCGCTACATCGTCACAGAGCTTTTTCGGAACGGGAACCTCCTCCGAAAGCGAAGGCTCGGGCATAATCTACTCCGAGGACGGATACATCATCACCAACTATCACGTTATTTCCGACGCGGTTGAGTCGAACGGAAAGATAAGCGTATACCTCGAGAGCGACAGCACCACCGCCATTTCGGCAACGGTGGTCGGATACGACGTCAGCGCCGACCTTGCGGTTGTTAAAATTGACAAAAACGGTCTTCCGAGCATAGAAATCGGCAAATCCTCCGACCTGAAGGTCGGTCAGACGGCCATTGCGGTCGGAAATCCCGGTGGTATGGATTTTATGGGTTCGGTTTCCAAGGGCATCATCAGCGGACTTGACCGTACCATACAGCTTGAAAATACCACCGAAATAAACCTGATTCAGACCGACGCCGCCATAAATCCCGGAAATTCGGGCGGCGCCTTGGTCAACAGCAGCGGCCAGCTTATCGGCGTCAACAGCGCCAAGATGGCCTCGGAAAATTTCGAAGGAATGGGCTTTGCCATTCCGGTTGACGATGTGGTCGAAATATGCGACCGAATCATTTCCAAAAAGGACGCTCCCGTGGGTTATGTGGGTGTGGAAATATCCACCCGATATGACGCGTCCACCCTTCAGATGATGGGTTATCCGGCGGGCGTGGTCGTGGCAGGCGTCGCGGCGGGAAGTCCCGCGGCAAACGCAGGAATCGAAAAGGGCGATATTATCACCCAGTTTAACGGAACTGCCGTGACCGGTTACACGGTCTTTAACAGTGAAAAGATGAAATATTCACCGGGAGACGAGGTCACGCTGACCGTCTACCGCGGCGGAAAGACCTACTCGGTGAAGATAACTCTCGGAACTGCTAATTCTTAAAACTCCTCCATTTTTTTAGGCCTCATCCCGGGGTTGAGATACTTTTCCAAGAGGAAAAGGCTTCTCGGCGGCGGTACGGCAAATCTCTTCTGTACCGCCGAAAGGGAACCAAATTTTGACAACATCTAACTTTTTCATACTCTCCTCATTGCAAGCCCCCGTCGGGTCAAACCGGCGGGGGTCTTGCATTTTATCCGTTATCACGCAAAAATGCGGCGCCGAATTTCGGGCACCGCACCTTTAGACGGCGGTCGCATGACCGCCCTTTTTCTTTTTTAACCCTTTATAAAGCCTGTCACCGAGACCTCGGCCACGGGACGGTTTTCGGCATCGGTTAAATTCACCTCGTAAAAGCAGGTGTGCTTTCCTTCCTTGACGCGCCTTGCCTCGGCAAAGAGCTTTCCCCCCCGAGGAGAGGACATAAAGCTTATTTGCGATGTGAGCGATACCGTCATTCGGCCGCCGCAGTTTGCGGCCACGGCAAAGGCAAAATCGGCCAACGTGAAAATCGCGCCGCCCATAACGCTGCCGGCGGCGTTTAAATGCTCCTTTCCGTATTCCATGCTGCAGCGGGCAAAACCGTCGCCCACTTCGTCGATAACGGCACCGGCGCGGTTTACGGCAAAGGCGTCGGCCGCAAAAAATTTTCTTGCTTCTTCAAGATTCATGTTTATTCCTCCGTTTTAAGCGAGACCTCTCCCGAGCAAAGCTCCTCGGTTTTGCCCGAAGGGTATCTGACAAAAAGCCGATAATCCGGGCAAAGCCGCTCGGCCGTTGCAGAGAGTCTTTCGTTTTTCTTTATGACTTCGATATTTTTTCCGAGCATGAAAAGCCGGCTTTTATATCGCTTGAAAACATATTCGCCGCTTTTTTCGCACAGCTCGTAAATTTTATTTATTATTTCGGCGCAAAGAATGTTTTTAATGTTTTTCGGCGGCGTTTCAAACAAGGCTCCCGCTCTTCTTTTTATGTCGTCGGGGAAGCCTCCCGGCGGCGGCGAAACGTTTATTCCGATACCTATTATCACCCGCGAAAGGCGGGAAAAATCCTCCGAAATGTTTTCGCAGAGAATTCCGCACACCTTTTTGCCGTCGGCATAAAGGTCGTTTATCCACTTTATTCCGATGCTTTTCCCGGTAACATTTTCTATTGCCTCGGCCGTCGCAAGGGCCGCAAGAGCCGTGATTTTTGAAGGGTCGTCGGCGTTTACGCTTTTTACGACGCTGAGATACAACCCGCCGTCGGGTGAAAAAAAGCTTTTTCCCCTTCGTCCGCGGCCGTCGGTCTGGCAGTCGGCGCAAATTGCAAAATCTCCGCTTTTTTCGCCGCTTTGCGCTCTGCAATCGGCGTTTGTCGAGCCGGTGCAGTCCTTTGCCTCCACATAAACGGGCACCTTCAAATGCTCGGCTGTTTTTTGGGCGTTCAGTCTGTCCGTAATTATCCCTCCCGAAAATAATTTATCACATTTTTCCCTTTCTTTCAAGGGACTTGAATTTACTCGCCGACTGTGGTAAAATGAAGTGCTAATAAATTTAATCGGAGGACGATTTTATGTCAGGACATTCCAAGTGGAACAATATAAAGCGCAAAAAAGAGAAAACCGACGCCCAAAAGGCCAAAATTTTCACCAAAATAGGCCGTGAAATGGCCATCGTGGTCAGAGAGGGCGGCCCCGATCCCGAAAACAACTCAAAGCTTCGCGACTGTATCGCAAAGGCAAAGGCCAACAACGTCCCCAACGACAACATCGACCGTATAATCAAAAAGGCCGCCGGAGAGGGCGACGGACGCGAATATGAAGAAATAACCTATGAAGGCTACGGTCCCGAGGGAGTTGCCGTCGTGGTGGAAACCCTGACCGACAACCGCAACCGCACGGCCGGCGACCTTCGCCACTATTTCGATAAAAACGGCGGAAACCTCGGACAGCCCGGTTCGGTCATGTTTATGTTCAACCGCACCGGAATGCTGAGAATTGCCGCCGAGGGTCTTTCGGAGGACACGGTCATGGAGGACGCTCTCGACGCAGGCGCTTCCGATTTCAATTCCGACGGCGAGGTCTTTGAAATTTCCACCGAGCCCAACGATCTCGGAACGGTTCGCGACGCTCTCGACGCCAAGGGCTATTCCTTTGTTTCGGCCGAGGTGGAATACATTCCCACCACCGGCGCCAACATTTCCGACGAGGACAACGTTGCCAAAATGCAGCGCCTTATAGACATGCTGGAGGAAAACGACGACATTCAGGCCGTTTGGCACAACTGGGAAAACATGCCCGAATAATTTTTGACAAAAAACTTTTAAGGAGCTGAAAGATATGCAAAACGTGGAAAATCTCTGCCTCGGCTGTATGAAAGACAACGGCGGAGCCGACACCTGTCCTTTCTGCGGTTATCATGACGATCATTTGCAGACGGCGCCGTTTATGCCGCCAAAGGCATGGCTTGAAGACAGATATTTCGTCGGAAAGCTTATAGACAACGACGGCGAGGGAGCCACATACATGGGTTGGGACAACACCCTTCAGGCTCCGATTTACATAAGGGAATTTCTTCCCACCGAGATGATTGACCGCAAAATCGACGCCCTCCCCATAACGGTGAAGCCGGAATACGCAACCTCCTTTGAAACCCATCTCAAGGAGTTTTTGGAGCTTTCCCGAGCTCTTGCGAGAATGAGGGATCTTCCCGCCGTCATCCCCGTTTACGACATTTTCGAGGCCAACGGCACCGGCTATCGCATAAGCGAATATGCCGAAAGCATAACCTTTGAGGAATTTCTCAAAAGAAACGGAAACGTGCTCACCTTCGAGCAGACCCGCTCGCTGCTCATGCCCCCTCTCGGAACCCTTTCGGCTCTCCACAATGCGGGCATTATCCACGGCGGAATTTCCCCCAAAACCCTTATAATCACCCGCGACGGTAAGGTCAAGTTCTCGGGCTTTGCAATCACCGCTCTCAGAGACACCAGAAGTGATTTGAGAAGCCGCCTCTTTTCGGGCTATTCGGCAATCGAGCAATACGGATTTGAGGGCCGCAAGGGTCCCCAGACCGACATCTATGCCTTTGCCGCCGTCATCTACCGCGCCCTTGTGGGCGGCGACCCGCCCGAGGCAACCAAGCGCGCCTCAAACGACAGCCTGACAATTCCCGCAAGCGTTGCAGGCAGCATTCCCCGTCACGCTCTCGTCGCTTTGGCAAATTCCCTTCAGGTCATGCCCGGAGACAGAATTTCCTCGGCGGACGAGCTTCGCAACGAATTCTCCTCGGCCGCTCCCGCAAGCGCCATTGCCGAGGACCTTGCCGACGACGAGCCGGAAGAAATCGAGGAAAAGAGCTCCAAAGGCAAGAGCGTGACCTACACCCTCATCGCCATGATAATAACCGTCATCGTGCTTGGCGTCGCGCTTTACTTCCTCAACGCAAAGCTGCATATTTTCGGCTCCAAAGAGGAGGTTGTGTCCGACGTTTCGGCCATCAGCACCGAAGAGCCTTTAAGCTATGTCGACTCGGGAATGACCATCAAGGTCAAGGACATCACCGGAACCAAATACACCGACGCCGTGCTCAAATACGGCAGCATTTATAATCTGTCGGTTTCCGAAAAGAAATACAGCACCAACTATGCCGCAGGAGAAATCATGGAGCAAAGCGTGGCCGCAGGAACCGACGTTCCCGCCGACAAAAAAGCCGACATTACCGTCGTCGTCAGCCTCGGACCCTCCACCGTCACCATTCCCGACCTTTCGGGCAAAAGCTATGAGGAGGCTGCGCTCCAGCTTGTTTCCCTCGGCTTCTCCCCCGCCAACATCAGCAAGGTGGAAAAATATTCCGATTCGGTTAAATACGGCAAGGTAATCGAGGTCGAGCCCGCCAGCGGAACCAAGGATTACGACGTAAATATGCAGGTCAAAATCTATGTCAGCAACACGCCCGAATCCTCGGCACCCGAATCAAAGCCCTCGACGAGCAGGGTGACCTCCAAGCCCTCCGACGACGGAACGAACGACGGCACCTCCGACAAAACCGAAAGCGTCGACGACGAGGACAATGAATAAAAATCAAGATCTTTGCTTTCTTTGCCCGAGAGAGTGCGGGGTTTCCCGTACCTCTCGGGTCGGTTTTTGTAAGGCGGGTCCAAAACCGACTGTGGCAAAGGTCATGACTCATTTTTGGGAAGAGCCCTGCATAAGCGGCACAAAAGGCTCGGGGGCGATTTTCTTTTCGGGCTGCAATCTCGGCTGCATTTTTTGCCAGAACAAAAAAATCAGCCGCGGCGGCTTCGGTCGGGAAATTTCCGAAGAGCATTTGGCCGAAATTTTCAAAAGACTTGACCGCTCGGGCGTTCACAACATAAATCTCGTCACTCCCACCCATTTTACCCGCTCGGTCTCCCGCGCCCTTTGCCTCTGCCGTCCTTCCGTTCCCGTGGTTTACAACTGCGGAGGATACGAATCTGTAAGCACCCTGAAAGAGCTTGAGGGCAAGGTGCAGATATATCTGCCCGACCTTAAATATTCCGACCCCGTTCTTGCGGGGAGGTTTTCCTCGGCCGCCGACTATCCCGAAATCGCCGAAAAGGCGCTTAAAGAAATGTACCGTCAGGTGGGCGGCTGTCGGTTTGACGGTAACGGAATTCTAAAATCGGGCATGATAGTGCGGCACCTTGTGCTTCCCGGACATCTTGAAAATTCCTACGGCGTCATCGATATGTTTGCAAGGCTTTTTCCGAAGGGCGACGTGCTTTTCAGTCTCATGAGCCAATACACTCCGCCCGCCGACAAGCTGCCGTATAAGGAGCTCAACCGCCGAGTGACCACCCTCGAATACAACAGGGTTTACGATTATATGCTTGAAAATGGCATAGAAAACGGTTTTGCCCAAGAACGCAGCTCGGCCAAGGAGGAATATACCCCCGATTTCGATTTGTCGGGGTTTTGACAACGGTTCGAGTCCCGTTGCACGATATGCGGTAATTACCTCAGGGCTGAAAGAAGAGAAAAGTGAAGAGAACAAAAAGGGAACGGCAATTTTCTTTCGAAAATTGCCGTTCCCTTTTTGTAGCTGCGTGGCAAAATGGCACAAAATCAAAGCTTTGTCTCATTGATATGTGGATTGAAACATTTTATTGCAGTTTATTTAGTTTACTTTTTTGCTGTGTTTATTAAGGTGCAAACCTTGCATTATAATTCGTGCCGTAGGCACACCTAACTTATTACCTATTACTTTTTACTTATTACTTCCCAAAAATCCCGTATCAAACTTTATTTAAAGTAAGATTGAAGAGGTAAGAAGTAATAAGTAAAATCCCGCTCACTAAAGTGAACAGGATTTTTGGCGTTCCCGAGAGGATTCGAACCTCCGACCTACCGCTTAGGAGGCGGTCGCTCTATCCAGCTGAGCTACGGAAACGTGTGGCATTATTATACTTTTTTTACGGCTCTTTGTCAATAGACGGGACAAAAAAATCGGGAGACAAAAAACCGAACCCCCGGCCTCTTGCTCCCGACGCGTTTACATCTTTATATTCTTTATCTCGTCGCCCACGACATTTTCAATATCCTTAAGGTGCCCTTCGTGGGAATCCTTCAGCTTATAAAACTGAAGCACGCCGAAACCGGGGTATTCGTTGCCCTCCACAATAACGGGCCCGTTGACCGAAAAGGCGATGTCCCAGCCGATATATCTGACCTGCGGAATTTTTTCTGCCGCCTCGCAGCACATATCGAAGGCCTGCTGCACTCCCTTTATCTTCATGTCGGCAAACTTGAATCCCGTGAGGGGATGCTCTGTATAGACATTTCCGTAGTCGTCCACAACATTTCCGTCGACGGTGCCGTCGGGCTTCATGGCAAAATAAATATCGTCGCTGCAGCCCACAACATTGGCGTCGTTCTGATTGACCCGCAGAGCGTTGGCGATGACGTGAGCCTTGCCGTCTTTAAGCAAGGTGACCACACGGTAGGAATTGACCGAATAGGGGTTGACGGCGTTCATGTCGTCGCTTTGAATAATGGCCTCCTCAAGAAGCAGCTGACCGCTTTTACGGCAGCTTTCGAATATTTCCTCGGGGGTATGCTCGGCCACCTTAAGCTTGCTGATGTTGTGACCGCATTCGCCGGTGGGATCCTTGGCAAAAATAATGTCCTTGCCCTTTAAAAACTCCTTGAGCTGTTCCACGGTACCGCAGCGGAGATTAAAATGATCCCTTTTTATATATTTTTCAAAGAAGTCGTCGAAAACAAGTTTATCGTGAAGCAGCACAATATATTCGGGGTCGTTGAAATAGTGAATTATATTGTAAAACTTTTTGGCGGTGACAAAGGTTTTCTTCTGCTCCTTTGTCAGGTTTATATAGTCTCCGCGGAAATAATCGGTGTAGGAACAGCCGGTGGTCAGAAAATTGCGGAAAATGTCCCACTTGATATACGCACGGGACTTCCCTGTGTTTTTCACCATGACGTCAAGGTGTTTGTTAAGCCTGTCGTGATTTATTCCTTTGATTTTTTTCATAAGCCATTTGGCTCTTGACATGGGCATTTTTTATTCTCCTTTTTTAATGTATACGCGGGGGTTGTTCTTTCCGACGTTCATAAGGCTTTCGCCGAGCCCCATATCGGCCGAGCGTGAGAACATTCCGAGGGTTATTCCCTCTCCGAGCATAACGGCCTCGTCGCTCTTTTTGACGGATGAGTCGACCTTTACGGCAATCATGTTCATGCCGAGTTCGCCTATTACCGGATATTTTTTGCCGTTTATTTCAACGTTGCGCCCGAGATTTTTGTGGCCGATCCCGTTGTTATATCCGACGGACAGTATTGCGATTTTAATGTCGCCGTCAGCGGTGAAAGCGGCGTTATATCCGACCGACTCGCCCTTTTTAACGTCCTTTATCTGCAAAATGCGGGTTTTGAGCGACATGGCCGGCAAAAGGTCAATGTCCACGCCGCAAAAGGTCTCGGATATATTATATTTTTTTCGGAAATAACGGTTTCTTGCGGCTCTGAGCCTGTCCTTAAGGCCGCTGCCGAGAGGAGAGGGCGCAATGTTGTATCCGTACATGACAAGACCCATGCGTATGCCGTTTGCAAAGGGAATTTTCGGATGAGCAAGCAGCGACACCCCGCTTCCCATATGAACGATCGGTATTTCCTCAAGATTCACAAGGGAGGTTATTTCGCAAAACCGCGCCGTTTGGGCGTCCCACTTCGGGTCGAATATTCCCGCCGTGGCGAAATGCTGATAAACGCCCTCCGGAGTATATTTCGAATTTTTCAGCAGCGTGTAAACCTCAAGAAACTCGTTTTTATCCTTAATTCCGAGGCGGTTAAAACCGCTGTCGACCTGAATGTGGCATTTAAGCCCCTTTTCTCTTTTAAGTGACAAAAGCTCCTTTGCATAGCAAAGCTCGTGTATCGGCAGGGTCAGGTTCAGCTCCTCGGCCTCGCCGATTCGGGAAATGTCAACAGGCTCGAGCAGCAGCACGGGAACATCGGCGTTAAAGCGGCGAAGCTCTCTCGCCTCGTCAAGGGTGGCGACGGCAAAATAATTGACGCCGTTTTTTTCAAGCTCGTTTACAACCCTCATGCCGTGGCCGTAGCCGTCGCTTTTGAGAATTCCGATAAAATATTTATAGTCGGAATACCTTTCGGTTATGGTCTTTGCGTTATGGGCAATGCGGTCAAGATCTATCTCCGCGCGGGAATCATACATTGTTTTTCCTCCGAAAAGGTTAGTCTTATCCGAATCATTATAGATTATGCGCGGGTAAACTTCAAGGGCTTTTTGGGAATTAAAAGGACAGGTCTGTCCTTTGTTGTGAAATTTTTTAAAAATAATAAGATTTGCGATTGATTTTTCGACTTTACAATGTTATAATAACATGGAGTCGGCAGGTAAAGCCTGTCGAGAAAATTTTTTAGGAGGAAATCTCAAATGAAAAGCTTGAAAAAAGTGCTTTCCGTTGTGCTTGCGGTTGCAATGCTGGCCTGCTCCATGGCCGTTGTTGCTTCGGCCGACGGAAACTACACCACTGTAAAGAGCTGGGGACTTACCGAGTTTGCTAATTTTGCAGAGAGCGGTCTTGTTTCCGATGCCGATCATGCGGTTCTTTCACGTCAAAAATCTGTAGGCGCTGCCGGTTACGGCGTATACGGCTACATCTCCACCGGTACCAACGCTACCGTTGCCGGCGGACACACCTACACCTATGTTCTGTCTCTTGACTGGAGCGGAGTATCCCTCGGTGCCGAAACCACCAACGGCCTTTGCGTCGACTGCTGGGTAAGCGATGCCGAAGGCAGCCCCACAATCTCCAACGGTATTTCCAACGAAACCCTTCGCGCCGCTTATGAGCAGGCTGTCGAAAACGGTTTCAAATACACCGCAGACGGCAACCGTTATTTCGACATCAGCGTAGACCTCACTCTTCCCGAGGCAACCAACGGATATGACGGCGAGTTCCGTATCTATACCCGCGGTTTCACCGATTTCAGACTCTACAGCGTTTCCATTTATGACGCTACCGCCGACCCCTTCTTTGCACAGCCCATCGCTGTTCTTGACAGCGGCGAAAGCAGCCCCTCCAACGATATGGACGGTATCCGCACCGGAACCGACGAGGCCGGCAACTGGAATCCCTACATCGAAAACAGCAACTATGAGCTTCCCCGCGGCCTTCGCGTATATCGCGGAGTCTTCGAGGCTGCCAAGCTTGCTCTCGGCGGCACCAA
>JABLTO010050679.1_pt1 | contig 44803 bp, 50 predicted proteins | sample 7160091 | NCBI WGS metagenome assembly JABLTO01 (sample SAMN14651225, study PRJNA627086) | human gut metagenome | isolation source: feces | host: Homo sapiens
AATGTGGCCAGACGATGAAAAGGCCGCCGAGAATACTTGCTGTATTGTCAAGGGCTTTGAAGAAGTATGGGCGCATTTCTGCCCGCCAAAACCGTGTTTCCCCTTGTCAACCGATACTATCCTTGTAAATTGAAATAGACAGGAGAAGATTCATCGAATCTTCTCCTGTTTATTATTCGCCGATATCGCCGCGGACAACTTTACCGATGTTCCAGAGATGCGCGGCCTTTCCGGCGGCCTCTTCGCTCTCCTGCGGAGTCTTGAACTCAAACGACGCCGTGTGTGACCCGCAATCCATGCATGTCACATACCAGCACCAGCCATTTTCTTCCTCAAGCAGTCCGGCACCCCCGCAGTACGGGCAGTCCTGTAATTCGAATTTTGCGTGAATATCCAATAAGATCCTCCTATTCCCGCGGCAGCGCCGAGGGAAAATAGTTTTGAGAGCCGTCCGGATGCCGCGTGAGACATCCGGACGGCTCAAGTTTACATTGCCTCAATTTCCTTGATATTATACTCATTGCCAGCGAGCAAGAAAGTGTGCTCGCTGCCGCAATAAGGACATATCTTTGCGTATTTCACCGTCGGGTATGTCTTGCCGCAGTCCTCACAGTAGGTGACGGCGTCGAGCGTCTCGATCTTCAGCTCGGTTTTTTTGAGATAGGTCGTGTCCTTTATCGCCCAGTCCCAGCAGTCCTGAACGTACTTCGGGATTATTCCGCTGACCTCGCCGATCTCAAGCGTAACGCTGCCGACCGTGGAGAGATTATTCTCAACGCACAGCTGCTCGACCTGCTTTATGACATAGAAAACGGTACCAAGCTCGTGCATGGCCTTCTCCTTCGGTGAATTATTTGTTTTTCTTCGCCTTCATATCCTTGATGGCGATCTTTGCCGCGCGCTTTGCGGCGTAGGGAAGTATTGCCTTCATCTTGTCCTCGGCCTTTATCATCGTGGAGGCTTCGGGCAGCTCGCGGCGGAGATGAATGGCGTCAAACTCACACTTCGTGGTGCACAGTCCGCAGCCGATGCACTTGTTCTCGTCAACGACGGTTGCGCCGCAGCCGAGGCAGCGGGAGGCTTCCTTCTTGACCTGCTCCTCGGTGAAGGCCATACGGTCGTTGGAGAAGGACTTAGCCTTCTTTGCGTCGTGGCCGGGAACCTGACGGGAGGAGTTGTCAAAGCTTTCAACGGCGATGGCAAGATTGCTCTTGTCAAGCTCGATGAAGTCGCGGCGGTTGCGGGCGAGAGTCAGGCTCTGGCCGGGGTGCACGTAGCGGTGCAGGGATATCGCGGCCTCGCGGCCCGCGGCTATGGCGTCGATGGCAAACTTCGGGCCGGTGTACACGTCGCCGCCGACGAAAACGTCGGGCTGCGAGGTCTGAAGCGTCACGGCGTCGGCGATGATGGTGCCGTTCTTGTTGAAGGTCATGCCTTCGGGCGCGATGCCGCCGAGATCGACCTTCTGGCCGATAGCGCCGATGACTGCGCTGACCTCGATGGTCTCAAACTTGCCGGTGCCGACGGGCTTGCGGCGGCCCTTTTCATCAGGCTCGCCAAGCTCCATGACCTCGACCTTGAGCGCCTTGACCTTGCCGTCCTCGCCGATTATCTCGGCGGGCGCGTTGAGGAACAGGAACTTGACGCCCTCTTCCTTGGCCTCTGCGACTTCCATCTTGTCCGCGGGCATCTCGTCCTCGCTGCGGCGGTAGACCACATAGGTCTCCTTCGCGCCGAGGCGGACTGCCGTACGGCAGACATCCATTGCGACGTTGCCGCCGCCGATGACGGCGACCTTGTCTCCGATGGCGGGCTTGCTGCCGAGGTTGACCTCGCGCATGAACTCAACGCCGCCGAATACGCCATCCAGCTCTTCGCCGGGGATGCGCAGCGCGGAGGACTTCTGCGCGCCGATGCCGAGGAAGAAGCCCTTGTAGCCCTGAGCGCGCAGCTCATCGAGCGTAACGTCCTTGCCGACCTCGACGCCGCACTTGAACTCGACGCCCATCTCGCGCAGAACTTCAATCTCCGCGTTGACGACGTCCTTCTCAAGACGGAAGTTCGGGATGCCGAGAGTCAGCATACCGCCGGGAACGGGGTTCTTCTCGAAAACGGTCACGGGGTAGCCCATGTTGGCGAGATAGTAGGCGCAGCTCATGCCGGCGGGGCCTGCGCCGATAACTGCGATGTGCTCGGCATAGTCCTCGGTGCTGGCTCTGTATGTACGGCGGGCGGGAACATAGCGTGTCTCCGCCTTCAGCTCCTGCTCGGCGATGAATCTCTTTATCTCGTCGATAGCGACGGGGGAGTCGATAGTGCCGCGGGTGCAGGCATCCTCACAGCGGCGGTTGCAGATGCTGCCGCAGACGGCGGGGAAGGGGTTATCCTGCTTGATGAGCTTCAGCGCGTCAAGATATCTGCCCTCGGCGGCCATCTTGATGTAGCCCTGAACTGCGATATGCGCGGGGCACGCGGTCTTGCAGGGCGCGGTGCCGCTGTCGTAGCAGTTTTTCATGTTGTTGTCGCGGTAGTCCTCATCCCACTTGTCGGGACCCCAGTGGTTGTCGTCGGGCAGCTCGTGCTTCGGATACTCGACGGGGCCGTTCTTGGTGCAGAGCTTCTGACCGAGCTTTGCAGCGCCTGCGGGACATACCTCGACGCACTTGCCGCAGGCAACGCACTTTTCCTTGTCCACATGGGCAATGTAGGCGCTGCGGGACATGTTCGGCGTGTTGAAAAGCTGAGAGGTGCGCAGAGCGTAGCATACGCCGGGTGCGCAGTTGCAGATGGCGAATATCTTGTCCTCGCCGTCGATATTGGTTATCTGATGGACATAACCCTCGTCCTCGGCGCGCTGGAGTACCTCCATGACCTCCTCATAGGTCGCCTCGTGACCGTCCTTGCCGGTCTCGATGGAGTACTTTGCGCAGTCGCCGACGGCGATGCACCAGAGGTCGGCGAGGTCGCCGCTGCCTTCACCGCGCACGGTCTGAGAGCGGCGGCAGGAGCAAACGCCGATTGCGTATGTATCGTATTTCTTCAGCCAGTGTGAGAGATGCTCAATACTGACGGACTGGGAGTCGGCAGGTATCGCCTTTTCGACGGGGACGACGTGCATACCGATACCGGCGCCGCCGAGCGGAACCATGGGAGTGACCTTTTCAAGGGGGAGACGAGCCATGCGCTCAAAGAAGTCGCACACCTCGGGGTGCTCATTTACAAAGCTTTCGCGCATATTGAGAAATTCTGCGGCGCCGGGGACAAAGAGCGGGAGAAGGTACTGCTTTTTGTGCTGCGGGTTTTCCCAGTTGTACTCAAGAAGACCGATGCAGCTCATTTCCTGAAGCTTATCCTCAAGCGCTTTCGTGTCGCTGCGGCCTGCCGCTTTGGCAATCTCCTCAAGAGTCATGGGGACGCGCTGTTTCATGCTCAATGCTATATCGACCATCTCATCGTCGAGAACGTTTACAAGACCCCAGTATTCGGGACAGTCCTCGGTGAGCTTTTCAAGGCCTAGCTTATAGGGGACGCGGTCGGTCATTTTTTTACCGAGCTTAAAGAGCTTTTCTTTGTTAGTTACCATATATTACTCCTTTCCTTGGAGCGTGAAACCTGCTGCTCCGTTACTGTCAAGAATATCACATAACCCGGCAAAAGTCACGCAAAATTCACCAGATTCGGTGGAAATTTTGTGAAATTATACACAACTGCAATAGTGTATAAAAACGCGGCGTATATACGCCGCGTGATTTAAGTATTCTACTTGCTTCCGCATTGACGGCCGGTGTGATCGATGGTGTATTCGCCGGTCAGGAGTATCTGCGATATCGGGACTATCGTGTAGCCGTCGGCGAGCAGAGACTCGATTATACCCGGCAGTGCCTCCGGGGTGTGCTTCGCTGCGTTGTGGAACAGCACGATGCTGCCCGGCTGCACCCGCTTGAGCACGCGCTCGCTTATTTCGGACGCGCTGATGTCCTTCCAGTCCAGACTGTCGACGTCCCACTGTATCGCCGTCATGCCCATGCTGTTGACCGCCGAGATGACGTGGTCGTCATATTCGCCGTAGGGGCAGCGGAACAGCGTCGGACGCACGCCGGTTATGGCTTCAATCTTGTCGTTGCAGCTTGAGATGTCCGAAACGATGTCGTTTGCTGATAGCTTCGAGAAATGCGCGTGGCTCGTCGAGTGGTTCATTACCTCGTTGCCGTTGTCGGCCAGCGCCTTGACCGACTCAGGGTATTTATCCACCCAGTCGCCGACAAGGAAGAACGTGGCGTTTACCTCGTACTTATTCAGAATGTCGATAAGCTGCTGGGTGTCCTCGTTGCCCCATGCGGCGTCGAAGGACAGCGCGACGACCTTGTCGCTGCGCTCCACGCAGTATACCGGCAGTTGGCGCGTCGTGGCGGAAGCGCCGATTATCGCGGGATTGTTCACCGTCCAGAATATAAGCACGACCGCCAGCGCCAGAGCCGCGCCGGATAATATGCGGCTGTGCTTTCGGACAAAACCTCGTATGTCGATCAAGCTCATCACCCCTTTGTGTACAATCTATGCGCGTCCTTGGGCGGGTAGTATAGCGATTTTCGGCGAAGAACGGCGGCGGTTAATATCTTAAAAATTCCTAATAATTCTTGATTTTCCACAATTATCAAAAAATTTTTGATATAATCACGATATATCCAACCGCGAAACATACAGAAATGAGGTGTAAATATGAAACATAAACGAACTGCTGCAATGCTGCTTGCCGTCATGCTGCTGCTCACGCTGTGCGCCTGCGGAAAAGCTAAAGCGCCTGACAGCGCGCCCATCGGCGAGAGCTCAGCCGAGACGCTGGTCTATTCGGAGCCTTATGTTGTAAGCCTTTCATTCGCATACCCCTTTGACGGCGGCTGGAGACTCAACCGTATGGCGCGCATAGATAACCGACTGCTGCTCGGCGCGTCGCAAAATGGCAATTTCCGCCTTGCACTGACGGACTTTACGCTCAGCGAGGACGGAGAGCCGAGCTTCTCGACCTTGCGCGATTTATCTGTCCCGGATCTCACCGGCAGAGGTATGCCCTTTATTTCCTGCGTCACCGCCGGTGAGGACGGCTGCTTTTATGCCGTCTCTTCGGAGCTTCCCAAAACATATTTCAGCGCTGACGAGGGCTTTTGCACAAACGATGCATACAGCGGCGAGCACGTCATATGCCGATACTCCTCTTCCGGTGAGCTGCTCGGCACCGTGGAGCTTCACGGTTGGGATAAGGGTGCAATAAACGCCATGGCAGTAAGCTCCGAGGGAAAAATCATCCTCTACAGCGTCGATTTTGTTGAACTCTACTCAAATGCGGAGCAAAAGCGCTGCATATCTTTGCTTTCCCCGGACAGCAGCATAGCTGCAAGTCAGGTGTTTGACGATTCTGTACGCAGTCTCAAGGCCGTGGGCAGCAGCTTCTATGCTGTGCTCAACAGCGCAATGCTTTTTGCCGGAAAATTCGTGAGCATTGACGCTTCCACCGCCGAGCTCTCGGAGCTTTCGTTTTCGGGAGTCACAGCGAGCTTTGCGCCGCTGAACATCATCTGCGCCGACGCAGGCGGAGAGTGGATAGTCATGTCGGACATGGACTTTTTCGGCATTGACCCCGCGGCGGGGACGGCCGAAAAGCTTTTCTCGATAAACGAGCTTACAACGGGCGATATCAGCTTTGATGCCATCGCCCATCTCGGCGAGGGGCTGTATGCTGCTGTCGGCAACGATGAGGGGCTCATGCTCCTACGCCGCAGCGCGATAGATTACAGCGGCCGCCAGCTTGTGAAGGTCGCAATTTGCGATGCGGAATACCAGGCAATGCCGCTTATCAGAGCCATCAACGCCGCCGACAGTGAGTATTATTATCTCGTTGCAACGCCCACAAAGAAGCAGCTTAAAATGCAGCTTGTAAGCGGTGAGGCGCCGGATCTGCTGCTGTTTTCCTCAAGCTATGAGGATACGGCAAGCGACAGAATTAACCTCGAGTCCAATGTATTTGACGACCTGTATCCATATCTTGACGCAGACACCGAGCTTGACCGAATGAGCTTCCTGCCGAATTTTCTTGACGGACTCACGACAAACGGAGAGCTTCATTCACTATATAATTCGTGCATGATATACTCGCTCTCCGCGCTTGAAAGGTACGTCGGCGACGGCAAAAATCTGAGCCTTGACGATTATCGGCGCATCGTCAAGGAAAACAGCGAGCTTCAGGCGATGTTCCCTTCGTGGATGACAAAGAGCAATCTCTTGGGCTGGCTGTGTTCGACCTGTTTGAACGATTTTACGGACTATTCAAGCGGAAGCTGTGACTTCGACAACGAGCGGTTCAAGGCGCTGCTCGAATGGTGCAATGAAATGCTCCCGGATTATGAGGGCGAGGCGCTGCCGGAAAGCTATCCGAGCTACAGCGAAGATGAGGCGCTGCTGCATTTGAAAATGTATCAGAACCGCCTTTCGCTTGAAAATACATATTATCCTGTCTGCGTGGGCTTCCCGGGCAGTGCGGGCAACGGCGGATATTATTATTGCAGCAATTCGCTCGGTATGGCTATTCCCGCCGCCGGTGAGAATAAAGACGGTGCGTGGAATTTTGTCCGAAGCCAGCTTAGGCTTGACGCACAGCTTAGGCTTGACGATTATGACGGCTTGCCGGTGAATATAGAGGCGATGCAGCGCAGCATCGACGCGATAGCCGTAAGCGACCCGGCGCAGGCCGCGCGAATAACGGAGCTGCTGACCGGAATAAGCGCGGTCGTAAGCGGCAGCGATGCCGCCCTGCGCGAGACGATTCTTGACTGCGCCAAAGCATATTTTAACGGCGACCGCGGTCTTGACGAGACTGCCGCTCTGATACAGGACAGAATGAGCCTGTACATGGCCGAGCGGTACGGCTGGTAGCCGAAAGCGCATGTAATAGAACATCCACCGGCATTATGAGCCGGTGGATGTTTTGCTGATGGCATTAGTTGACAATGCGCGGGAAGCGGTTATAATTGAAGCGAGGTGGAGCTGCGGATGAGAGCGAAATATTTGGGCAAGACGGAGTTCCTTGTCCTTACGAACGGGAAGGTCTATGAGGTGCTGTCGGTTGAAAGGGACTGGTACAGAATAGTTGACGACAGCGGGGAGAATTATCTGTATCCGCCGGAGCTGTTTGAGATTGTGAATGATTGAGAGGCGAAGACGGTGGAGGAAACCGGACAGTGGGAATGTCCATTTTACCATAGAGTCGTTGGCGAAGACGAGTGTTATGACCTGCATCTGGTCGCAATGCGGATGTTTGAAGCACCCGAACTCGTCAGGGAAGAGGATTGCGGTTCGCTGAACGCAATGTGCGAAGAGTGCAAAAAATATCTTAAAACGGCTTCGGGTGAGATTAAGCTTTTCCGCCCGCGCGTGTGCGCCTGCTGCGGTAAATCGATCGTTGGATTCTACGGTGTATGCAGAGTGTGCGGCTGGGAGAATGACCCGCTTCAGAACGAGCGCCCCGACTATGGCGGTGGGGCGAACCGTATGAGCTTGAATGAAGCACAGACCGCATATTCGCAGGGAGAAGAAATATACTGAGGCCGGCGTAAGGCAGCACGAAAGGGGGGAGAAGGATTATGGAAGATGTCTATGAAATTGCATATAAAGAAATGGTATATAACATGATATTTGATACCATAAACGAACGCTATGCCGAAGCTCAGCAGGAGAGCGACGAGGATAAAGGCGACTTGTTTAAAGCAGGCCGCGCGCTTGCGTATTGGGAAGTGAGCGAGATCATAAAAAATCGCTTGGAAATGTTGGAGGATTGAAAGGGGCAAAAAAGCTATGGAAGAAGTGAGAAGCTGGGAATGTCCATTTTACCACAGAGTCGTTGGTGAAGACGAGTGTTATGACTTGTTCCTGATCGCCACGAGAGCTGTGCGGGATGAGAAACTGGTCAAAGAGAAAGACAGGGACGCACTAAGTCTTATGTGCGATGAATGCAGAAACTATCTCAAATAAATCAGCCATAGCAGGACTAAAAGATCTTGCTATGGCTGATTTGCATTTTGCACCTTCAAAACAAAATGGCTCTTGCGGAAATCAAGCAGCCCCTCGCTGCGCATCTTTCCAAGCTCCAGCGATAGCCCGCTGCGCTCGACGCCGAGATAATCCGCAAGCTGCTGCCTTGAAAACGGGACGTCAAATTCGTATTTCCCGAGCCGCTGCGCTTCTGCGGAAAGGTAGGACATGATTTTTGACCGAGTTGTGCGCTGCCCCATGTGCGTGAGTTTCTCGTTGAACCGCAGATTTTTCTCGGCAAGCTCGCCGAGAAGATTCCGGATGATCCGACTGTGGTGTGAACAGGCGGACGGACACACGTTCAAAATGCGCTTTACATTCAGAAACATTACGGTGACAGGCGTTTCCGCTATGACGCTCACATTCAGCCTGGAACCGATAGCGCAGGCATATGCGGCGGCAAAGGTCTGCCCCAGCCCTGCTTTGGAAAGAATATTGCGGTTTCCTCAAATGTCCTCCTGTATGACCAGCACAGTTCCTGACAGAACAAGGCCGATCGAGTCCGCCGTGTCGCCGGCACGCAGAACAAAGGCTCCTTTCGGGAAGACCCTTTTTTCGGCTCTAAGGCAGGAGAGCATCACCGTCAGCTCCTCCTCGGAGATGCCGGAGAATAGCGGGGCGGAGCGGATAACGGAAAAAAATTCTTTCATAAAAATCTTCTTTAGTTTAAAATTCAACCGACTTGTTGATTTGATTATATTATAATCGAGCCACAAAAGCAAGGAGGTATTGCAATGAAACGGAGAATCATCGAGATCAATCATGATAAATGCAACGGCTGCGGAGCCTGTGCCGCCGCTTGCCATGAGGGCGCTATCGCCATGGTGAACGGAAAAGCACAATTGATGAGGGACGATTACTGTGACGGTTTGGGCGACTGCCTGCCCGCATGCCCCACCGGCGCGATCTCCTTCGTGGAGCGTGAGGCGGCGTCCTATGATGAGGCGGCGGTGCTCGCCAACAAGCAGAAGAAGATGCAGCAGGAGGGGATGCGCCTTCACGGCGGCTGCCCCGGAACACGGATGAAAACGATCCGGCACGCGGAGTCGGCAGATGCCAAGGCTGCTCCTGTTAAGGCGCAAAGCCGTCTTTCCCAGTGGCCGGTGCAGATAAAGCTCGTTCCCGTGAACGCACCGTATTTTGACGGTGCAAAGCTGCTCATCGCGGCAGACTGCACGGCCTACGCCTATGCCGCATTCCATGAGCGGTTCATCAAGGGGCATATCACGCTGGTTGGCTGCCCAAAGCTCGACAGCGTGGACTATTCCGAGAAGCTCACCGAGATCATCCGCAATAACAACATCAAGAGCGTGACCATTGTGCGCATGGAGGTACCGTGCTGCGGAGGACTGGAGCACGCGGCGAAAGCCGCTTTGCAGAACAGCGGAAAATTCATTCCGTGGCAGGTCGTGACCATTTCCACGGACGGAAATATACTTGATTGAAGAAAGTGAGGAGCACGGGATGAATAGTAAATTGCCGATCAATCAAACTCCATACCAGTAATTCTAAGGTTTTTCTTGAAATCGGAAGATTATTACGCTATGCGGTGTAGAAAAACAAAAAACGCAGCCGCCGATTTGGCACCTGCGCAGGAGTGTATAAAAAATAAGCAGTCGTACAAAACGACTGCTTATTTTTATCCGCGTGGCAGCGGACAGAGCAACACGATACCAAAATCTGCGATGAGGATTTCTCCATCGTCGCAGGGGGTTCGTATAGCTCTCCTGTGGCAACAGTTGATAATAATGATACGGTTTCATAGGGTTTCAAAAGGTTTCACTTGAAAATGAAACCCTAACCACAAAAATGAAACCATCCGAATAACAAAAACGCGGGGCTTATTCAGCCCCAACCTCAATCTCCGTTCCGTCTTTGAAGCGGAATGCTAACCGCACGAAAGAAAAGGTGGTAGTTATGAAAAAATATACCGACAAAGAATTAGCTGCGATGTCTCAAGAAGAACTGAAGGCGCTTCAAGAAAAGGCGTTGGAGGAAAACAAGCTCTTGGGACAGCAGATTGAAAAGATCCTTGCCAACTCTTCGCACCCAACTGCAGTTGATGGCAAATAAACCTTTTAATTTTGCCACACCTTTTAATTAAATAAAGCCAAGGAAAAAGCGCGTATGGGTGTTTTGAGCCCAACGCGCTTTTTATGTTGTCACGCCCCGTAGAAACCAAGGTCGTTCTTTGCGACATCCATGATCCGGTGCGTCTGCTCTATCGCGGAATCAATATCCTTATTCATAAGCGTCGAGAAGAGAGCAAGCTTTATTTCATACAGCTTCTTCACACCGCTGCGCTTGCAATAGAGTGACCACAGATACTCGCCCTGCGTCTTAAAGGAATAGTATAGCAGCGGCAGCAGTACGTTGCCGGACATTATCGCAAGCTCATGGTGGAAGCTGAATACCCGCTCTGCGGCCTCGTCGGCGTTGCGTGCGTCACGGATGCTGTCAAGGATCGGGCTGAGCTTTTCAAGCTCGGCCACATCGTTCTTCTCGCACACAAGGCGCAGGCACAGGCACTCCATCGCGTCGCGCGTTTCGAGCAGAGATTTTACCTCGTTCTTCCTCATCGCGCCACCGTTATAGCGCATGATGGCGATGAGCGTCTCAAGGCTGCCCTTACGCCGGTAGTCGCAGACGAACACGCCCTGCCGCGTGCGAATCTCAACAAAGCCGAGCTTCTCAAGCTCCACAAGCCCCGCGGAAATGACCGTCCTGCTGACGCCCATTTTTATCGACAGCTCCCGCGCCGGCGGCAGCTGCTCGCCGATAGCTAGCTCACCGGAGAGTATCATGTTTTCAATCTGCTGCACGAACAGCTCCGTCATGGACACCGCTACTATTTTATTGAACCCCATATTTGCCTCCCAAACGCGGATTGCCTGTGGTCATACCAAATTCCACGTTTAAAATTTTACCTGCAAGATGCTTAAAAGTCAAGCGTAATGCTGACTATTCCGCTGAAAATGCGGCAACAGCATTGACCTTTTGTCGGTAATTGTTATAAAATGCACAGTACAAACACGTGGTATTACCACAAATCAAGGAGGAGATACTGATGCCAAAATATGATGCCGTTGTGATCGGCGCCGGAAACGGAGGTCTTGCCGCAGCCTGCCGCATGGCAAAGGCGGGAAAAAAGACCCTGCTTATCGAGCGCCACAATATGCCCGGCGGCTGCGCCTCAAGCTTCCGTAGAGGCCGTTTTGAATTTGAAACGGCGCTGCACGAGATCTGCGAATGGGGCACAAAGGAAAACCCCGGCGGCTGCCGCAGGATCTGTGATGAGTTCGGCCTCGACATTCCGTGGCACATGGTTCCGGATAACTTCCGCGTTATCACCACCGCCTCCGACGGCAGGATGCATATCGACGCGACCCTCCCATGCACGGTAAAGGAGTTCGTCAATGAGATGGAGCGTCTTGTGCCAGGCTGCCGCAAATCCATACAGGATCTGTTCGACCTCGGCACGGAGTTTCACGCCGCCGGCGACTACTCTCTAAGCGTCGCGGGCAAGACAGACCCGAAGTATATGCAGGAGCACTTCCCCAACTTTCTGCGGCTGGGCAGCTACACGGTCAACCGTGTATTCAGGGCGATGAAGATGCCTAAGCTCGCGCAGGATATAATGAACACCTACTGGGGCTATCTCGGTGTCGACGCCGACCATCTGTCCTTTCTCCAGTACGTCAACATGCTCTGGCTGTACGTAAACCACGGCGCGTGGATACCCGACAAGACCAGCAATGAGCTGACGACAGGGCTGCTCGAATGCTTCCGCAGCATGGGCGGCGAGGTGTGGATGAATTGCACCGCGACCGAGATACTCTTCGATGAGAGCAAAGCCGTCCGCGGCGTTAAGACTACCTGCGGCGAGGTCGAGACAAAACACGTTCTCTGCAACATGAACCAGAACATGGTGTACGCCACGATGTGCCCGCCGGAGGTCGTACCGGAGCGCATGGTGAAGCTTGGCAATGCCCGCACCTATTCGGCGAGAATGTTCGTCGTATACATGGGGCTTGACAGGAGCGCCGAGGAACTCGGAATCCGCGATTACACCGTTTTCCTCCCGACCTCTGCCGACACGGCCAAGGAGTACGAATCCGGAAAAACCATCGCGACAAACTGCAACCAGGTCATGGTGTGCTACAACGTTGTAAACCCCGGCTTCTCACCGGAGGGCACCTGCGTTGTTTCCCTCACAAGTACCTTCATGGATGATGACTGGGCAAACGTAGATCCGGATGATTACGTAGAGACGAAGACCGCCTTTGCCGAGAAGCTGATAAAGCTTTTCGAGGAGCGCTATGGCGTTACCGTCACCCCGTACATTGAGGAGCTTGAGATCGCGACGCCGTGGACGATGTGCAACTATGTCAACGTTCCTCAGGGAGCGGCCTACGGTTTCGAGCTGAAGGACTGGGACAACATGATGCCGCGAATGATGATGATGGGTACAGAGTTTCCGGTAAAAGGGCTGAAGTTTGTCGGTGCGGCAAGCATCCGCGGCGACGGCTACAACTCCGCGATATTCAGCGGAGATACGCTCGCAAAAAAGACTCTCGCAGAAATGAAAGCAGAGGAGGCTTGAGAAGATGGCAGATAAGCTCAATTACAAGGTGGGCATGATCGGCGCGCTCGATATGCTCAGATTCAAGAATATGCCCAAGGTGCGCGAAAAGGCGATACAGGCGGCCTCCTCCGCTCCGCTGCCGAAAACTCTCACCACCAACGAAAAGGCAAAGCAGCGCCACCCGGAGAAGCAGGAGGTCATCGTGGCCGAGATACGCCGGAACGGTGCCGATGCAAAGACGATCGTCCTCAAGACTGAGGATGGCTCCGCCCTCGCTCCGTTCAGAGCCGGGCAGTACATCAGCGTATGCGTCCCCATAGGCGGCACCGTGACCACGCGCTCATATTCGCTCTGCTCGTCCCCGGCGTGGACAAAACGAGGCGAATACAACATTACCGTCAAGCGCGATGACGCCGGCTTTGTCAGCCCGTACATTCAGGATCACTGGGTCGTCGGGCAGCACGTCACTATCTCCGGGCCGCAGGGTCACCTCTACTATGAGCGCCTGCGCGACGCGAAGAAGGTCGTAGCACTCGCGGGCGGTTCCGGCATCACTCCGTTCATGGGCATGGCATACGCCATCCGCGACGGCTTTGAGGACTTCGACCTGACGATACTTTTCGGCTCACGCACGGAGGACGGCATTGTCTACAAGAAAGAGCTTGACGAGGTCTGTGCCGCCTGCGACAAGGTACACGTCGTGCATGTTCTGTCCGATGAGGAGAAGCCCGGCTATGAGCACGGCTTCATCACCGCCGAGCTTATCAAAAAGTACGGTGGCGAGGAGTACAGCGTCTTCATGTGCGGTCCGCAGGCGATGTACAACTTCCTCGATGGCGAGATCGCAAAGCTCGGCCTGCGCCGCAAGTTCGTGCGCCGTGAGCTGTTCGGCATAATAAAGGACCCGTGGAATCAGCCCGGCTACCCGGAGAATATCCGCGGCAAGACCTTTAACCTTAAGGTCATTCAGTGCGGCAGGGAATACGACATCACCGCCTCCGCCGATGAGCCGTTGCTGACCTCCATCGAGCGTGCGGGCATCGTCGCTCCCTCCCGCTGCCGCAGCGGCGAGTGCTCATGGTGCCGCTCAAAGCTCGTCTCGGGTAAGGTCTTTGTCCCGGAAAAGACCGACGGCCGCCGCAGAGCCGATATCGAGTTTGGCTACATCCATCCCTGCGCGTCCTTCCCTATGTCCGACACTGTGCTCGACGTACCCAACAGTACGCTTAAATGAAAGCCTGTCTGTCAATCTGTTGCCATTTTGTGGGGCGGAGACTATAATGTAGGCATCTGCAGGGCAACTCCGCGCAATAACGAAAAGGAGTATTGCCATGGATTTCGGAAATCTTACCGCCAAGGAGCTGTTTGACAATCCCGATACCGCCGCCGTTATCAAGTAGCTTGCGCCTCAGTTGCTCAAGTACCCCATAAAACTGCTCGGCAAGAAAAAGTGCGGCGAGATCTTTGACAAGGTCGTCGCCACTGGCATCGGCCCCGAAGTAATAGCAAAGGAAGCGTAAGCGCGCATAAACAAGACACTCGCAAGCCGATACATAGCAAACAGATATCCCCGGCGTCGGTATTATTCCAAAATCCGTACACCGCAAGACTCCTGTGCCACATCGCTGCCGAGCGTCTGAACGCTGGAATCCCACAATCGAATAAACAGAAAAAGGGCTTCCAAAGTCAGCAGTTGACCTCGGAAGCCCTTGATTTCAAGCCTTTTTCGGCACTTTTGTGTCGGAGAGGGCTTTGTCTTTGGCACAGAATGGATAGTTGGAGAGGAGCAAAACACCTGCATAAAGCCCACAATGAAACTATTCCAAAGTGTCGCTTTGCCGAAAAGCCTTGTGCCGCAAGCATTTTTGCAAAAAGAAAAAGGTTGATAGTTTCAGATACTCTCGTATCAAAACTATCAACCTTATTTGGTAAATAGCCTTAACTTTAATAGAATGCACCCCCAGACACTTAGGGGGTGCATTTTCAATTGAAGGGAAAGTAGTGATTTTTATCGTTGCTCTTTACTTACGGCACAGGCAAGAATATACACAGTCATCGACCACAAAGAATTTCGGAAAAGTATCCTTTTAAGAAATGCCGATACTCCGGATGATCGGATGCGTTCTCGTATTCTTCCAAAATCGTCTTTTTGTTCCATGCTCTCATTTTATCATTCATTTCCTCATATCGGATAATAGTAAGCAGACCTTCTTGTTCCGCCTGTAAAATTGCTTCATAGGCATCTGGGATAAACTCCACACCGGATATATCGACCGGTATGCTACTGGTAGCGACATCCGGTATTTGAACCGATAAACCGGAATCTGAAATTGTCTCGGCAGAATAAATATAACCAGATACGCCTTTGTATGTGCTTATCAGAGCATTGGGATAATACTCTTCCAACCGTTGCCGCCCATCTTTACCAAAACCATACGGCCCCCATTTTTGGCATTTTCCATCATAAGAAAAGCCGGTTTCCGCGCAATACTTTTCAATGGAATTGCTCAAATAGACCAATACGTTTTCCCTTTTTGTGGAAAAATAAACCAAAGGAATGCCATGATTCGAGCTCTGCGGCGTTAGTTGTGTAATACCCTTAACAGATGATGCGTGATAGTACATTAGCTTTCTTTCCTCCTAACGTAATTTATTCCAAGCGCTTTTCGTCGGTGTACAGGTACTCGGAAAATTCTCGCATAGGCATATTTTCATTTTAGCAGGTAACCAGCGCCTAAACAATAGAAAAAGAATAGAAAAAGCCCACCGTAATTCTATTAAAACTACGGTGGACTTGTGGTGGAGATGGGGAGAATCGAACTCCCGTCCGAAAGCATTTCAACAGGAACTTCTCCGGGCGCAGACGGTCATTTACATTCCCTCGTCCGCGCGCAGACCGTCACGCTCACGGACTTGGTAGCTTCATTATACATGGTGCGCTCAAAGCTTTGCGCGCTCACGTTCACCACTAGTCGACGCCCCGTCCCGAGCCGTGGTCCTCTCAGGCGGAACGCTCGCTAATTAAGCAGCGAGAAGAACAGTATTATCGTTGTTCTTTAATTTATAAAGGTTGCCCGTTTTATGGATGTCAGGCGCATCCGCCCGCTATTCCGGCCTCCACGCCCCCGTCGAAACCAGTGCATCCCCATATAAGCGGCGATTCTGCATCGCCGCGGGAAAGCTAAATCAGATCAGCACTTCTCCGGTTCGGGGTACTCGACGCCGAAGGTCTCGACAGTGACCTTCTTCATGACCTGCGGAGTTCTGGGCTTGTCGTTATAATCGGTGCGGACGTTCGCAATGGTGTCCACAGCCTCGATGCCTTCAATGACCTTGCCGAAAGCCGCGTACTGCCCGTCAAGATGCGGAGAGTTCTCGTGCATGATGAAGAACTGGCTGCCTGCGGAGTTGGGCGCCATGGTGCGCGCCATGGAGAGAACGCCGCGGTCGTGCTTCAGATCGTTCTTGAAGCGGTTCGCGGTGAACTCGCCCTTGATGCTGTAGCCGGGGCCGCCCACGCCGGTGCCCTTCGGGTCGCCGCCCTGGATCATAAAGCCGGGGATGACGCGGTGGAAGATCAGTCCGTCGTAAAATCCCTTGCTGACGAGGGAAATAAAGTTGTTGACGGTGTTCGGCGCGACTTCGGGATAAAGCTCAGCCTTGATAATGTCGCCGTTTTCCATTTCAAAGGTGACTATGGGATTACTCATTCGTAGTTCTTCTCCTTCATTATTCTGTCAATATCGCGGCGGGTCTGGCGCTCAGCCTCGCTGTCGCGCTTATCATGCAGCTTTTTGCCCTTGCACAGCCCAAGCTCGACCTTCACGCGGCTGTCCTTAAAATACAGCGAGAGCGGGATGAGCGCAACGCCGTCCTGCATGATACGGGCGTTGAGCTTGACTATCTCGCGCTTGTGCATCAGAAGCCTGCGCGGACGGACGGGGTCTTTATTGAAAATGTTGCCGTGCTCATAGGGACTTATGTGCATCCCGCGCACGAACAGCTCTCCGTCCTTTATCGTACAAAAGGCATCCTTAAGATTCACGTTGCCTGCACGGATGGACTTGACCTCGGTTCCGGCAAGCTCTATGCCCGCTTCAAACCGCTCCAGCACGAAGTACTCGTGGAATGCTTTGCGGTTGCTGGTTATTTCCTTCACGCCGAGCTTTTTCGCGGCCACAGCTCTCACATCCTTTCAGGCAGAGCATATTATAGCACAACGACGGTGAAAATCAAAGAAAAATATGTGAATTTTTAATGCCTAGCTGCGGATATGAACCAATTGACAGAAAACGAACGAAAAAAATATTGAGTTTCGGCAAAAAAATGTGGAAATTCCCCAAAGCCTATGCTATACTGATAAACACATTATGTAAATCATTTTATCTGGAAGTGATGTTTATGGAATACATAGAGAAACGTATCGAAGGGGATATTAAATACAGCGGCGTGATCGTGAAGGTCAGGCTAGACAAGGCGGAGCTTATCAACGGCGATATCGTCAAGCGCGAGGTCGTGGAGCATCCCGGCGGAGTTACCGTACTGCCCGTGGATGAGGACGGCAATTGCTATATGGTGCGCCAGTTCCGTTATCCCTTCCAGCGGATGATGCTTGAAGCGCCGGCAGGCAAGCTTGAATACGGCGAGGATCCGCGAGACTGCGCCGTGCGCGAGCTGTCGGAGGAGACTGGCTTCTCCGCAGACGAGATGATATATCTCGGCGCGTGCTGCACTTCGCCCGGCTTTTCTACTGAGGTTTTACACATCTACCTTGCGCTCGGACTTCATGCGGGAGAGAGCCATCCGGATGAGGACGAGTTCCTGGACGTTGAGAAGCACAGCCTCACGGAGCTTTCCGAGAAGGTCATGTCCGGCGAAATCGACGACGGGAAGACCATAGTCGCGGTGCTGAAGGCGGAAAAATACCTGAAGCAGAGACAGGCCTGAGTCTATCCGGACGCAAAGAGATAAATATAGTTGCCAATTCCGGTTTCCTGTGGTAAAATCAAAAATCGGGTGATTGCATAAGCAAATCATGCCGATGATATTGGAAGGTGTAAACTGTTGGAAAAATATGTTATTAAGGGCGGCAGCGCGCTGCACGGCGAAGTTGAGATAAGCGGAGCGAAGAATGCGGCGGTCGCGATAATCCCTGCGGCTCTGATGGTTGACGGCGTGTGCCGTATAGAGAACCTCCCCCAGATAAGCGACACGGATATGCTTCTGACGATCCTGGCCGACCTCGGCGCGAAAGTCAGCTTTATAAATAAATCCACCATAGAAATAGACTGCACGGACGTCCATTACAGCGACGCGCCGTATGACCTCATGCGCAAGATAAGAGCTTCTTACTATCTTATCGGCGCAATGCTTGGCCGCTTCGGCACCGCGAAGACCACCATGCCCGGCGGCTGCAACTTCGGCGTCCGTCCGATAGACCAGCATATCAAGGGCATGACCGCTCTGGGCGCGGATGTTGACGTCCGCAACGGCTTTGTGTATGCCGCCGCGAGAGACGGTAAGCTCCACGGCACGAGAATATATCTCGACAAGGTCTCCGTCGGCGCGACGATGAATATAATCCTTGCGGCGACCCTCGCTCAGGGGCGTACCATCATCGAGAACGCCGCGCGCGAGCCGCATATAGTTGACCTTGCAAACTTCCTCAATTCCATGGGCGCGGATATCCGCGGCGCGGGCACCGATACCGTCAAGGTGAACGGCGTCGAGAAGCTCCATGGCGGCTGCTACACTATCATTCCCGACCAGATCGAGGCGGGCACCTACATGGTCGCCGCCGCGGCAACCGGCGGGGAAGTGCTCGTGAAGAACGTCATCCCGAAGCACCTTGAGTGCATCAGCGCGAAGCTCCGCGAGACCGGAACCATCGTGCAGGAGTACGAGGATTCCGTGCTTGTAAAGGGCGCGAGCACCCTGAGAAAGGCGAATATAAAGACCCTGCCGTATCCCGGCTTCCCGACCGACATGCAGCCGCAGATGGGCGTGCTGCTGTGCATCGCGAAGGGCACTTCGGTAATAACCGAAGGCATATACGATAACCGCTTCAAGTACGTCAACGAGCTGCGCAAGATGGGCGCGGAGGTTCAGGTCGATGGGCGCGTCGCCGTGTTTGAGGGCGGCACCAAGCTGACCGGCGCTCCGGTCCTGGCCTGCGATCTGCGCGCGGGCGCCGCGATGGTCATTGCGGGTCTGTGTGCCAGCGGCGTGACCGAGGTCGAGGATATTCATTATATAGAGCGCGGCTACGAGAATTTTGTCGGAAAGCTCAAGGCGCTCGGCGCTGACATTGAGATCGTTGATTTCCCGGACGATAATGACGGGGCGGAGAAAATAATTTCCGTCTGTTGATGAAGGTCTGTGTTTTTGCCAGCGGTTCCGGCGGCAATTGCCTGCTGCTCGAGGGCGGCGGCACGAATATACTCATTGACGCCGGAATTTCCATGCGCAGAATCGCCAGCGGTCTGGCGCAGGCGCAGCTTACGATGCGTGATATCGGCGGAGTGCTTATTACCCATGAGCACTCCGATCATATTTCGGGGCTGAAAATGCTGCTGAAATACCATGATATACCTGTTTTCGCACCGCATACAGTGGCGAGCCGCCTCTGCGGCGCGCTGCCGGAGGCGGAGAGCGCGATACATATTATTCCCGTGGGCAGCGAGTTCGAGATAGGGGCGCTGCGCATAACGGCGTTCCACACGCCGCATGATACGGATGAGAGCGTTGGCTACCGCGTCGAGGGCGACGGGGTGTACGCTCATGCGACCGATATGGGAATGGTCACGGACGAGGTGCTGGAGGGGCTTCGCGGCGCGGACACCGTGCTGATAGAGTCGAATCACGACGAGGACATGCTCCGCTACGGCTCGTACCCGTATTATCTCAAGCGCCGCATCCTCTCGGATCACGGCCATCTTTCAAACGAGGACTGCGCGCGGCTTGCGCGTACTCTGGCGGACAGCGGCACGGAGCACGTCATTCTTGGCCACCTGAGCCGCGAAAACAATACCCCCGCGAGGGCAATGTATGCCGCGGAGAAGGCGCTGGATGGGACCGATACGCAGTTGTACTGCGCACCCGTGCTCGGCTGCCTTGAGGTCGAGGTCGGAAGGAAAGAGAAATGCTTGCTGTGAAGCTGATATGCGTCGGAAAAATGCGCGAGAAATTCTATATCGACGCGTTTTCCGAGTATTCCAAGCGCCTCGGCGCATATTGCCGATTCGAGTGCGTCGAGCTTGCGGAGACGCGACTGCCGGATGCTCCTTCGCCGAAGGAGATCGGGAACGCGCTCGATAAAGAGGCGGCGGAGATCATAAAAAATATCCCGCAGGACGCATATCTTGCGGCCATGTGCGTTGAGGGCATTCAGATGGCGAGCGAGGAGCTTGCGGAGCTTGTCACGCGTCAGGCGCTGTCTGGCAGGTCGAAGCTGTGCTTCGTCATCGGCGGGTCGTACGGCATATCGCCGAGCGTGAAAAAGCGCGCGGATATCCGCCTGAGCATGTCGAAGATGACCTTCCCGCACCATCTCGCGCGCGTGATGCTTGCCGAGCAGATATACAGAGCTTTCAAGATAAACGAAGGCTCGCGTTACCATAAATGATAGGAGCGACTGTATGGACGAAAACGAAAAGAGCCAGTGGGGCAGAGCCGAGTTTGGCAGCCTTCTTGAGAAGTGGCCGAAGGGTGCGGACGGAGAACCGGAGGAGCCGGTGCGTCTGTGCACCTGTATGAGCGTTGATATGAGCGATGAGCTCAAAATAAATATGCTTGAGGCATACGGTATCCCGTGCCTGAAAGCTTATCCCGGAGACGGCGGCTTCGGCAAGCTGATCCTGGGTATGAGCGGCCAGGGCGTGGATATACTTGTGCCCAAATCCATGTACGAAGATGCTGTGGCGCTTTGCAATGAAGAAGGAGTTGTAGAAGATGACTAATTACAAAGAAGAGTATCAGCACTGGCTTGACAGCCCCGCTCTCAGCGAAGAGGAATGGAAGGAACTCAATTCCATATCGGGCGACGAAAAAGAGATAGAGAGCCGTTTCTTCGCCCCGCTTGAGTTCGGCACCGCCGGTCTCCGCGGCACGATGAAGCTCGGCCTGCACAACATGAATATCCATATTATCCGCCACGCGACTCAGGCGTTTGCAAACGTCATTCTCGAAGAGGGAATGGACGCGGCCGAGCGCGGCATTGCCATCGCGCATGACTGCCGCATAAACAGCCGCCGCTTCGCCGAGGAGGCCGCCTGCGTCATGGCCGCAAACGGCATCCGCGTGCGCCTGTTCGAGTCCCTGCGCCCGACTCCGGAGCTGAGCTTCGCCGTCCTGCATTACGGCACTGCAGCCGGACTCAATATCACCGCCAGCCACAACCCCAAGGAATATAACGGCTATAAGGTCTACTGGTCCGACGGGGCGCAGCTCCCGCCGCAGAAGGCTGAGGCCATTGCAAAGCAGATGGAAGCCATCGACGTGTTTACGGGCTTCAAGACCTGCGATTACGACGAAGCCGTAAAGTCCGGCAAGATAGAGATACTCGGCGAGGAGACCGACGAGCTGTTCATGGAGCAGGTGCTCAAAATGGCTATCGACAAGCAGGCCGTCGCCGACGTTGCGGACGAATTCAAGATCGTCTACACGCCGTTCCACGGCTGCGGCTATAAGCTCGTCCCCGAAGTGCTGCACCGCCTGGGAATAAAGCATCTCTACCCCGTGCCGGAGCAGATGGTCATCGACGGCAGCTTCCCGACCGTTGCCAGCCCCAACCCCGAAAATCCTGAGGGCTTCTACCTCGCGGTCGACCTTGCAAAGAAGGTCGGAAGCGATCTGATAATCGGAACCGACCCGGATTCCGACCGTATCGGCACCATGGTTCGCCGCGGCGACGAATATGTCACCATAACCGGCAACCAGATGGGCATACTCCTGCTTGACTATATCATCAAGGCGAAGAAGTCCACCGGTACCATGCCCGAAAACGCGGGCGCGGTTGCGAGCATCGTCACCACCGGCATGGCCAGAGCGGTCTGCGAGGCGAACGGCGTCCACTTTGAGGACACCTTTACGGGCTTCAAGTTCATGGCCGAGCGCATCGCCGAGTGGGAAGCCGCGGGCAGCTACAAGTATATATTCGCCTTTGAAGAGAGCTACGGCTACATGATGGGCGACTATGTCCGCGATAAGGACGCCGTCACCGCGTCCATGATGGTTGCCGAGATGGCGGCGCATTACCACAAGCAGGGTATGACTCTGCTCGACGCGATGGAGTCGCTGTATGAGAAGTACGGCTGGTTCATGGAGAAGACCGTCAATCTCGTCATGCCCGGCGTCGACGGCCTCCAGAAGATGAAGGCGCTGATGGAAGAGCTGCGCAGCCAGCCGCCGAAGGAGATAGAGGGCGAGGAGGTCGTCCGCCTGCGTGACTATCTTGACGGCAGCATCCACGTTGCGGGGCTCGGCGTCGTCGGCAAGACTCCGTTCTGGGGTTCGAATGTCCTGTACTTCGAGCTTAAGGATGGCAGCAGCTTTATCATCCGCCCGTCCGGTACGGAGCCGAAGATAAAGGTGTATCTGCTCATCCGCGGCGGCAGCAAGGCCGAGTGCGAGGAGCGCATTGAGAAATATCTGCATTATGTCGAGGTGTTGAAGAGATGAAAAAGTACATCGACCTGTTTCTGGCCTTTGCCAAAATAGGTGTGATGACTTTCGGCGGCGGCTACGCCATGCTTCCAATGCTTGAGCGCGAGCTGATAGATAACCGCGGCTGGACTACAAATGAGGAATTGATGGACTATTTCGCCGTCGCGCAGTGCACGCCGGGCGTTATCGCCGTCAATACCGCGACGTTTATCGGCTATAAGCTGTACGGTAATCTTGGCGGCATAGTCGCAACGCTCGGCGTTGTGTTCCCGTCGCTCGTGATAATCACAACGATCGCCGGAGTGCTCACAAATTTTGCCGATATCCCCGCCGTGAAGCACGCTTTCGCGGGCGTCCGCGTGTGTGTGTGCGTGCTGATCTTCAACGCCGTTGTGAAGCTCTGGAAAGGCGCGATAAAGGATAAAGCGGCTCTCGTGCTGTTCGTCGTGATCTTCCTGCTGTCCGTGTTTCTTGACGTGTCTCCGGTCGTGTACGTTATCGCGTGCGCGGCGGCGGGCATATCCCTCACGAAAATGGGGGTGCGCGGTAAATGATGTTGTATCTCCGCCTTTTCTTTGAATTTTTCAAGACCGGACTTTTCGCTGTCGGCGGCGGCATGGCGACGCTTCCGTTCATGTACGACATATCGGATCGCACCGGTTGGTTCACTCATGCCCAGCTTGCGGATATGATCGCCGTCTCGGAATCGACCCCCGGCCCCATCGGCGTCAATATGGCGACATACGTCGGCTTCACCGCGGGCGGAGTTCCCGGCGCGATAATTGCGACGCTGGGTATAATCACCCCCTCCGTCATCATTATACTTATAATTGCGCGCGTTCTGAAGGCGTTCCGCGAGAATGTCTATGTGGATTCCGCGTTCTACGGCCTGCGCCCCTGCTCGATGGCGATGATTGCCTCGGCGGGCGTGCTCGTCGTGAAGATAACCCTGTTTGATCTCGACGCATTCGGCGCGAGCGGCGCGCTTGCCGACCTTTTCAATCTCAAGGCGTGGGCGCTGGCGGCGGTGCTGCTGGTGCTGACGCGCTGGGTCAAGCAGACAAAGAAGCTCCACCCGATATTGTTCATCCTGTTTTCGGCCGTGGTCGGAGTCGCGTTTGGATTCTGAGTCACAGCAATAAGCCGAATATATACCCAAGTGTTGCGGAAACGGCGCAGTTTATCAGGCGGCCTGCCAGGTGCAGGCCGCCTTTTATGTCGCTGTCGGCGAGCACGGCGTAGGTCTGAAAGTGCACCGATACGCCGCCCCAGCCGACGATACCAGCCGCTATCGCAAGGTTTGCGGGCGAGACGGCGAGGCCGCGCATCGAGCCGATGCCGCTGCCAAGCTCAAGGAAGCCCGACAGTGCCGCTCTCGCGGCATGAAGCTCCAGTCCTGTGATCTGCGCGAGCTGTCCCGCCAGAAGCGAAAACATGCCGTGCGCGTCCAGCAGCCCAATGATAACGCAGAAGCAGACGATAAAGCCGCATACGCTGAGTATCGACTGCGCGGCCTGACGTACGGATTCTATCAGCGCACCGCCGCTTTCGCGCGGTGCTGCAGGGGCGTTGCAGCGGCATTTACCGTCCACACGGAAGAACAGCCCCGTTATGGCCGCGGCGAGAACGTGGATTATGTACAGCCCGACGCCGAGCCGCGCCGAGCCGAACACGCCCGCGCCGATAGAGCCGACGAGGAACGCGGGGCCGGAGTTGCTGCAAAAGCCCATCAGGCGTTCCGCCTCCTCGAGGCTTACCAGCCCCTGCCGCCGCATGTCGGCGATATAGGCCGCGCCCAGCGGATAGCCGCCCACAAGCCCCATGAAAAACGCCGTCGCACCTGCGCCGGATACACCGTATAATCTAGCTGCGGGCTTTGCCAGCTGCCGCGCTATCGCCGCCGCGAAGCCGAGCCGGTTCAGAAGCCCCGACAGCACGAAAAACGGAAACAGCGACGGTATTATCAGCTCCGCGCACAGGCTGAGCGCGTAACGCCCGCTCTCGATCATCTGCTGCGGAGCCAGTATCATTTCAAGCATCGCGCACAGCGCCGCGATAGTTGCGATCTTAGCCTTCATCAAACGCCCTCCCAGTCTGCCTTGTCCATGTATTATAGGTATGTCCTGCAGCATAGATTTATACGGACGGGGGTGACCGCAATGAAGAAAGCAAGGCTTGCAGCGGAATCGCTTGCCGACAGTCTCGACCTTCCGCAGGACGCACTGCTCGGAAGCGGCAAGCTGACCGTCGCCGCGGGGCGGCGGGTGTTCATCGAGAACCACTGCGGGATACTCGAATACGGCACGGAGCGCATATGCGTTGCGTTTGACCGCGGCAGGGTCGTTATAAACGGGGCGGGGCTGGAGCTTGTGGCGATGAGCGGGAGAGAGCTTATCATAAAGGGAAGGCTTCATTCGCTGGAATGGGAGTGACATGAGCGGATTTATCGACAGGGTAGGCGGGATTGCCAGACTCAGAATAACCGGCGTGAGGCCGGAAAGCGTCCTGAACGCCTGCGCCCTCGCAGGGATAGAGCTGTGGGGGCTGAATTGCGTTGACGAGTGCTGCATAGACGTTTTTGCGCACGAAAGCAGCCTTGAGAATATAAGAAAAATATGCATCCGCTGTATGTGCGGCGTGAGCGTTCTCAGCATCCGCGGAGGGAGCCGCTGGCGGAAGCTCGCGCGGCGGCGCATTTGGCTTATAATAGCGGCGGCGATAATCTCCCTCGCGCTTGTGATATCGTCGCTGTTCATCTGGGATTTCGACGTCGAGGGCAATGAGAAGCTGTCGAGCGGCGAGATACTGCGCAGTCTCGCCGAATGCGGCGTGACGGAGGGCACCTTCTGGCCGGGGCTGCCTGTGGATATCATACGGAGCAATATAATTTTAAAGAAGCCGGAAATCGCGTGGCTGACGGTGAATGTGAGCGGCTCGAAGGCGACAGTCCTCGTCGAGGAGCGCGCCGAGAAGCCGGAGATATATTCCGAGAGCAGCGCCGCAGATATCGTAGCCTCGCAGTCTGGCGTTATCCGCAGGCTTTCCGTCATGAACGGGAAGCCTCTCGTTTCGTGCGGACAGACGGTAATGAAGGGCGATGTGCTCGTCAGCGGTGCGATGGACAGCATCACCGGCGAGACGCGCAATGTCCGAGCGCTGGCGGACGTGCAGGCCGAGACATGGTACGAGCGTACCGCCGTGTGCCGCCTTGAAGAGCCTGTGAAGACGGAAAAGACGAAAATCGCGCGCAGATTTGCGATAAAGCTTGGAAAAAGCCGCATAAATTTTTATTTTGACAGTGGAAAAAATATTGACGGATGTGATAAAATAACTAAAGAGTATAAACTCGGCATAAAAGGCCTGTTTACGCTGCCGGTCAGCATCATCACGGAGCGGTACATCTGCTATGACTATGCCGCGGGCGAGTGCTGCACCGCGCGGGAGCTTGAGGATAGGCTCAAAGACTGGCTTGAAAACAGCATCGACGGCGAGATCGAGACCATCAGCTTTTCGCATGCGGAGAGCGGCGGCCTGCTGCTTGTTACGATGCGCGCAAAATGCCTTGAAAATATAGCCGAGACTGCGGAGCTGCCGCAGCCAGAAGGGGAAACATATGATAGAGAAAACAATTGAAGTCGAGAGAATGGAGCACGTCATAAGCGTGTTCGGCTCGTTTGATCAGAATCTGCGCATAATCGAATCGGAGCTTGGCGTCAAGGTTCTCGACCGCGAAAATATGATACACATATGCGGCGAGGAGGAGAGCGTGATGCTCGCCGAAAAAGCGATAAACGGCCTTCTGACACTGGCGGCCAAGGGAGAGAATATCGACGCGCAGAACGTCCGATATATCCTCAAGCTTGTCTCTGAGGGTAAGGAGACGAAGATACAGGAGCTTGCCGGAGATGTCATCTGCATCACCGCCAAGGGTAAGCCCATAAAGCCCAAGACTCTCGGCCAGAAATCCTACTGTGACGCGATAGCGAAAAATACGATAACCCTCGGCATCGGCCCCGCCGGTACGGGCAAGACCTATCTTGCGGTCGCTGCGGCGGTTGCGGCTTTCAGAGCCGAGGAGGTCAACCGCATAATCCTCACGCGCCCCGCGGTCGAGGCCGGTGAGCGGCTGGGCTTCCTGCCGGGCGATCTTCAGAGCAAGGTCGATCCGTACCTCAGGCCGCTGTATGACGCGCTGTTCGACATGCTCGGCGCTGATACCTATCAGAAATACCTTGAGCGCGGCAATATCGAGGTCGCGCCGCTTGCATACATGCGCGGCCGCACGCTGGACGACAGCTTCATTATTCTTGACGAGGCGCAGAACACGTCCAGGGAGCAGATGAAGATGTTCCTGACGCGTATCGGCTTCGGCTCCAAGGTCGTCATCACCGGCGACATCACGCAGATCGACCTGCCGGAGGACAAGACCAGCGGACTCAAGGTCGCAATGAAGGTGCTCGACGGCATCGAGGACATCGCAATATGCAAGCTCACCGGCTCTGACGTCGTGCGTCACCGCCTTGTGCAGAAGATAATCGAGGCGTACGAGGTCTACGATAAGAAAAATCCGGCGGAATCCGTCAAAAAGCTGCCGCCGAAGAAATTCAAGAGGAAATAAGCATGGAGCATGAGATATATGTAAGCCGCGAGGTGAAGAACCTCGGCCATAATAATTCGGCGGCGCTGATAAAAAAGGCGGTGAACATGGCGCTTGACGCCGAGGGCGTTGACGTGCCGTGCATCGTGAGCGTGATGCTGACGGACGACGAGGGGATACACCGCGTGAATAACGAGTTCCGCGGCGTTGACCGCGCGACCGATGTTCTGAGCTTCCCGATGAACGAACTGACGCCCGGCGAATTTGACGCTGAGGAATGTGAGCGGGATATGGACACCGGCGCGGTGCTCCTCGGCGATATGATGATATCCGTCCCGCGCTGCGAGGCGCAGGGTGAGGAGTTCGGGCACGGCTACGAGCGGGAGATAATGTATCTCACCGTCCATTCGATACTGCACCTGCTCGGCTATGATCACGTTGACGAGGGCGAGATGAAACGCCAGATGCGCGCAAGAGAAAAATTTATTATGGGAGAAGAATAATGACAAAATCTGCAATGATAACGATATGCGGCCGCCCGAACGTCGGCAAATCCACGCTTACGAACGCGCTCGTCGGCGAAAAGATAGCCATAGTTTCCAACAAGCCGCAGACCACCCGCAACCGCATAACCGCGATCGTGAACCGCGGGGATACGCAGTTTGTCCTGATGGACACTCCGGGCTTCCATAAGCCGCGCACCCGCCTTGGCGACTACATGGTTCAGGTCGTGCGCGAGAGTGTCGCGGATGTGGACGCGGTGCTGCTGATGGTGGAGCCTGTTGCGGCTATTGGCCCGCAGGAGGAAGCGCTCATCGAGCGCCTGCGCGAGAGCGGCGCTCCGGCGATACTGCTCATCAATAAGATCGACACCGTGGACAAGACCCGCCTTCTGGAGGTCATCGCGCTCTACTCCGCAGCGTATGATTTTGACGCCGTCATTCCCATCTCCGCCAAGACCGGCGAAGGGCTGGACGAGCTGTTTACGGAGCTTGAGAAGTACGCCGTCGAGGGGCCGCACCTCTTCCCAGACGATATGATAACCGACCAGCCGGAGCGTCAGATCTGCGCGGAGCTTGTCCGCGAAAAGCTGCTGACCTGCCTTGATAAGGAGATACCGCACGGCACCGCCGTCGAGGTCACGAAGTTCTCCGAGCGGGACGACGGCATAATCGACCTTGAGGTAACGATATACTGCGAAAAGGACAGTCATAAGGGCATAATCATCGGCAAAAAGGGCGCGATGCTGAAGAAGATCGGCGAGCTTGCCCGCAAGGATATCGAAGAGTTCATGGGCACGAAGGTCTATCTTCAGACATGGGTCAAGGTCAAGGAGAACTGGCGCGACTCAATGGCGCAGCTCCGCAATTTCGGTTACGGCGAGCGCTAATATATCCCAGCTTTAATCCGCGTCCAGCTGCAAATAATAATTGCAGCAAGGAGGCGCGAACATGAGCAAGGACGCTATCTGGCAGGCATTTGCCGAAACAGGAGACCCGCTTTATTACATGCTGTACAAGGCGACGCAGGACGAGCCGTACCGCCGCTCCGCGCCGCAGAATGATTCGGGGGACACCCCCCGGAGCGAGGGCTGATGCGATACATATGTTCAACACGGTTCAGGCGCTTGTCCTGCGCGAAGTAAGATACAAGGAAGCCGACAAGATACTGACGCTGTTTACAAAGTCTGACGGCAAGATAACCGTCAAGGCACGCGGCGCGCTGCGCAAGGGCAGCAAGATAACCGCGGCCACCCAGCAGCTGACGTATTCGGAGATGACCCTGTTCGGAAACCGCGGGAAATGGAGCGTCAACGAGGCGTCCGTCATCGAGAGCTTTGACGGGCTGCGCAATGATATAGCGGATTTTGCGCTCGGCTGCTACTTTGCCGAGTGTCTTGAAGCGCTTGGGGTCGAGGATCAGCCGGACGAAGCGATGCTTCAGCTTGGCCTGAACTCACTGTACGCGCTCAGCAGAAAAATGTACCCCGCGGCGCTTATCAAGGCCGCGTTCGAGCTGCGGCTGATGTGCCTTGCGGGCTATACGCCGGAGCTTGGCGGCTGCGCGGAATGCGGCGGGGCGGAGCCGGAAAGTCCGCTGCTGAGCCTGTCGAGCGGCGTAGTATGCTGCCGTGGCTGCCAGACGGCGGCGATGGGGCAGGTCGTCCCGCTGAGCGAAGGCTCGCTTGCCGCAATGCGGTATATTGTCTCCGCTCCGGCGAAGCAGGTATTCTCCTTCGCCATAGACGGCGAGCCGCTGAAGAGACTCTCGGACGCGGCGGAGCAGTATCTGCTGCGGCAGACGGAGCGCCGCTTCGGCACGCTTGAATACTGGAAAAAGGTAAAATAGATATACAGAGGACATATATGAGCTTTTATAAAAAATCACTTACAACGCTTGAGCTTCCGGCTGTTTTGCAGATGCTGTCGGCCGAGGCTGTGAGCGATACGGCCAAGGAGCTGGCGCTTGAGCTGGAACCATCGGACGATGTGCATGAGGTCAGGCGGCGCCTTGAAGAGACTACCGCTGCCAAGACCATGATGATGGTGCGCGGCGGCCCGGGCTTCTCGGGCGTGAAGGACGTGCGCGCCTCGCTTGCACGCGCAGATCTCGGCGGCGCACTCAATACGCGCGAGCTTATGGATATTGCCCGCGTGCTGCAATGCGCGCGCCTTGTGCGTGGGTACATTGCGGACGATTCCGTGGGCAAGACCACGATAGACAGCCTGTTTTATGCGCTGCGCGCGAATAAATTCCTTGAGGAAAAGATCAACACCTCGATAGTGGGGGAGGATGAGATCGCAGATTCCGCTTCGCCGGAGCTTACGAGCATCAGGCGCCAGATGCGTGCCGCGGCGGCCAGAGCGCGAGATGTGCTGACCAAGATAATCTCCTCTCCGTCATACGCCAAAGCGCTTCAGGAGCCGATAATCACCATGCGCTCCGACCGCTACGTCGTTCCCGTCAAGGCGGATCACAAGGGCGCAGTCCCGGGACTCGTGCACGATATCTCCGCCTCCGGAATGACGCTGTTTATAGAGCCGATGGGCGCGGTGAAGGCCAATAACGAGCTGCGCGAGCTGAACGCGCGCGAGAAGATCGAGATAGACCGCATCCTCGCCGAGCTTTCGGCGGACTGTGCAGAGCATAAAGATGATATCGAGTCGGACTTCGACCTGCTCGTGCGGCTAGACCTGATCTTTGCCAAGGCGAAGCTCTCCTATAAGCTCAACTGCGGCGCGGCCACGCTTGAGGACAAGGGCATCGTCCTGCGCCGCGCGCGGCATCCGCTGCTGGATCAGGCAAAGGCCGTCCCGATAAGCCTTGAGCTTGGGGACAGCTTTGATACGCTCGTTATCACGGGGCCGAACACCGGCGGCAAAACCGTGTCGCTGAAGACCATCGGCCTGCTCGCGGCGATGAATCAGTGCGGCCTGCACATTCCTGCCTCCGACGGCAGCAATCTCCCCGTGTTCAGCCATATTTTGGCCGACATCGGCGATGAGCAGAGCATCGAGCAGAATCTTTCAACATTCTCCGCGCACATGACTAACATCGTCAGCATACTTAAAGAGTGTGACGACCGCTCGCTCCTGCTGTTCGACGAGCTTGGCGCGGGCACCGACCCGACGGAGGGCGCAGCGCTCGCCATATCTATAATCGAGTACGCGCGCCAGAAGGGAGCGGTCATCGCCGCGACGACGCATTACGCCGAACTGAAGGTATATGCCACGAATGAGCCGCGCGTCCAGAACGCGTCCTGCGAGTTTGACGTGGAGACGCTGCGGCCGACCTATCATCTGCTCGTCGGCATCCCCGGAAAGTCGAACGCCTTTGCAATATCACGCCGCCTCGGCCTTGGCGAGGATATAATCGAGGACGCGAAGAACCGCGTCAGCACCGAGAGCGCCAGCTTTGAAGCGACGATTGAGAAGCTTGAGCAGACGCGTATGCTGCTTGAGAAGGACAGAAACGAGGCGGCTGTCAAGCTGCGTCAGGCGGAAGAGAACGCAAAGAAGGCTGCTTTCATGAAGGCCGAGCTTGAGGTGCGGCTGGAGAAGGCCGACATCAAGGCGCGGCGCGACGCGGAGCGCATTATCGCTGAAGCCCGTGCTGCCGCGGACGAGACATTCGCAGAGCTTGACGAGATGCGCAAGCATGTGAACGACGAGGACGACGCGCAGCGGATAAATGAGGCGCGCTCAGAACTGCGCCGGAAGCTGAACGAAAAGCAGTCCGCGCTGCGTCCGGCGGCGCCGGAACCCACGGAGGACAAAAAGTCAGCCCGTCCGGTCGTCCCCGGCGACACGGTCGAGATAAAGTCCATGGGCATGAAGGCTGAGGTTGTCTCCGTCTCACCGGACAGAGTGTTGACGCTGCGCGCCGGCATCATGAACGTGACCGCGAAGGAGGACGAAGTGCTTCTCATCGAGGGGCAGAAGGCAAAGACCAAAAAGAATGTGGCTGCGGCGTCCACGCAGCTGCGCGCCGCCCCTGTTGCGTCGGAGATAGACCTGCGCGGCATGGAGACGGTAGACGGCGTTATCGCCGCCGAGAGGTATATTGACAGTGCGGTCATGGGCAAACTAAAGACGGTCACGATAATCCACGGCAAGGGCACAGGCGCGCTGCGCGCCGCCATCCAGCAGATGCTCAAGCGCAACAAGTGCGTCAAATCCTTCCGCCTTGGACGCTACGGTGAGGGTGAAACCGGCGTCACAGTGGTCGAACTTAAATAAAATTGCGGCGCTTCGTCCCGCTAAAATGTGTAAAATAACGAAAGCGTCGAAAGCGGTTGACTCTTGACAAAAAATCTGATAAATTATACGAGTAATCCTTAGCATATTCTGTTATAATAAATGAGGAGTGGCGAGTATGATAACCAAAGAAGTAGTCATCAACAATCAGGTAGGTCTTCATGCCAGACCCGCGACTTTCTTCATTCAGAAAGCCAATGAGTTCAAGAGCAGCATTTGGGTCGAGAAGGAAGACAGACGTGTCAATGCAAAGAGCCTGCTTGGCGTGCTTTCCCTTGGCATAGTGAAGGGAACCGCCATCACTATTATTGCCGACGGTGCAGATGAGGACGCTGCGATCGCGACCTTGTCCGAGCTGATTGACTCTGATTTCTCCGAGTGATATTCCGAAAAAAGCGTTATAACAGGGCGTGAGTTTTCACGCCCTGTTTTTCAAATTTGAGGTGCCGTATGCTGGATACTCTGCGCGAAAAAGCAAATAATCTCCCGCTGCTGCCGGGCGTGTACATCATGCTCAACGCGCAGAACGAGGTCATATACGTCGGCAAGGCGAAAAAGCTGAAGAACCGCGTCAGCAGCTATTTCCACGGCGAGCATCTGCCGAAGGTCGCGGCCATGGTCGAAAAGGTTGCGGACTTCAATGTCATTGTCGCAGGCTCCGAGTTTGAGGCGCTGGTGCTGGAAAATTCGCTTATAAAGCGTCATAAGCCGCATTACAACATCCTGTTGAAGGACGACAAGGGCTATCCCTTTATCAGGATGGATCTCAGAAGCGAGTATCCGTCGATGACCCTTGCCAACAAGCCGGGCAAGGACGGCGCGCGGTATTTTGGCCCATACGGCAGCCGCGGGCAGACAAAGGAGATAATCAGTACTATCAGCAAGGCACTGCTACTGCCGGACTGCGGGCGGAAGTTTCCGCGCGATATCGGCAAGGAGCGACCCTGCCTGAATTACCACATGGGCTGCTGCGCTGGCTGGTGCCTGCGCGACAGCAATGCCGAGGACTACCGCAAGAGCATTATGCAGGCAGTCCTGGTACTCGAGGGCAAGAGCAGCGAGCTTGTGGACGATCTGCGGCAGCAGATGGAGCAGGCCGCGGAGGAGCTGCGCTTTGAGCGCGCCGCGGAGCTGCGCGACAGGCTGAAAGCGGTCGAACTGCTTGAGCATAAGCAGCGTGTTATTTCAACGGCATTTGCTGATACGGACGCCGTCGGCTTCTGTCGCGGAGCGAAGAGCTGCTTTGTTGTGCTGCATTTTGTGGGCGGCGACCTTGTTGGCAAGGACGTCGAGATGTTCGACGAACCGCTGGAGGACGACAGCGAGGCCGTATCGGAGCTTGTGCGCGAATATTTCACGGCGCACCGCGGCGGCTGGCCGAAGTCGATCCTGCTCCCGTGTGAGATCGACGATCATGACGGCATGGAGGAGCTGCTGAGCGAGTGCGCCGGCAGACGGATATATATCGAGACCCCGAAGCGCGGCGAGCGCATGCGCCTTATCGAGAGTGCGGCGCTGAACGCGCGCGAGGAGATACAGCGCCGCACGACCGCGGCGCAGCGCCGATCCAAGACACTGGAGTGGCTTCAGAGAACGCTGGAGCTGCCAGAGTTTCCGAGCAGGATAGAAGCGTTTGACGTTTCAAACCTCGGCGATACCGGAATCGTCGCGGCGATGACCGTGCATGTTGACGGCAAGCCGCTGAAGCGCGACTACCGGAAGTTCCGCATTAAGGACATGCCCATCCGTGACGACTACGCCAGCATGTACCAGGCAGTGTACCGGCGCTTCAAGCACTATGCTGACGGCGATGCGAAGTTTTCTCCGCTGCCTGATCTGCTGCTGATAGACGGCGGCCAGACCCACGCGGCGACGGCGCTGAGTGCCGTGACGGAGCTGCATCTCAGCGTCCCGATATTCGGCATGGTGAAGGACGACCGGCACCGCACCCGCGCGCTCATAACGCCAGACGGGCGGGAGATAGGCATCAGCGGCAATCAGGCCGTGTTCGCGCTTATCGGGAACATACAGGAGGAGACGCACCGCTTCGCGATAGAGTATCAGCGCTCGCTGCGGCAGGAGAGCTACGGCTCGAGCCTTGATAAAATAAGCGGCGTTGGCGAGAAGCGGCGGAACGACCTGATGAAATACTTCAAGTCCGTCAAGTCGATAAAGGCGGCGAGCGTCGAACAGCTCCGCCTCGTCGTGCCGAAGAATACGGCACAGGCGGTCTATGATTACTACCATAACGAAAAGAGTGACGATACATGCGAGTGATAACCGGCTCCGCGAGGGGCAGAAGGCTTAAAACTCCGGAGAATTATGACATCCGGCCGACGACGGACAACGTGAAGGAGTCGGTGTTCAACATAATCCAGTTTGATATCGAGGGGCGGCGCGTGCTCGACCTCTTTGCCGGAACCGGCCAGCTCGGCATCGAATGCCTGAGCCGCGGGGCGGAGAGCGCGGTGTTCGTCGATAAGGACAGGGCGGCGGTGCAGATCGTGCGCGACAACCTGAAGACCTGCGGCCTGAAGGCGACAGTATTGCAGGAGGACGCGCAGAGTTTTCTGCGCCATTGCGGCAAATTCGACGTGATATTTGTCGACCCACCGTATGATTCCGGATTGTACGAATCTGTGCTGGAAACCATCAATTCGGTTGACATATTGTCGAATGGTGGTATAATAATCTGTGAAGCACGCCGCGAACGGCAGCTTCCGGATATGACCGCGCCGTATGCCAAACGCAAGGAGTACAGCTACGGTAAGGTCAAGGTCTGCATCTACACCAAGGAGAACGCCTGATGAGCATAGCTATTTGTCCCGGCAGTTTTGACCCGATAACGCTAGGGCATCTGAATATCATCCGCCGCAGCTCGAAAATATTTGACAAGGTCATCGTGTGCATAATGTATAACTCGACCAAGACCTCGCCGATGTTCTCCGTGGAGGAGCGCGTTGAGATGGCGCGCAAGGCGACCGAAAAGTATCCGAACGTCTCGGTCGAGTCGTCCTCCGGACTTCTCGCGGAGTACGCAAAGCAGCATGACGGCGCCGTGATCGTGAAGGGACTGCGTGCCGCGTCAGACTTTGAATATGAGTTCCAGATGAACCTCATCAATAAAAAGATAAATCCCCAGCTTGAAACAATGTTCCTTACGTCCGATGTGAAGTATACTTTCCTCAGTTCCTCCGTCGTACGTGAAATGGCGAGATACGGAGCGGATCTGACCGGATTTGTACCGGACGAAATAAAAGAAGAGATCGAGGAAAAAGCCAAACAGTGGAGGACAAAATAATGGATAACAACGACATCATTGAGCTGCTGGATATCCTTTACGGTATGGTCACGGAGGCGTGGGGCGTTCCGCTTGGAAATGACAAATGCATAATCGAGCGCGACAAGGCGGTCGAGATAATCAACGAGATCAAGGCCAATCTGCCCACGGCGCTCGCCGAGGCGAAGCGGCTTGTTTCTGCGCGCGACGAGTTCATCGGCAACGCGAAGAAAGAGGCCGAGGCGCTGCGCAAGAATGCCGAGGAGAAGGCTCGTGCTATGATAGAAGAGCAGGAGATAGTGCGCGTTGCAAAGGCGCGCAGCGCGGAGATGATAGCCTCCGCCGAGGCGAAGTCCAAAGAGCTGCGCCGCGTCGCAAGCTCCTATGTTGACGATATCATGCGTCAGGCGGAGGAGAGCATGACCGCCGCGCTCGGCAATATACAGAACACTCACAGAGCCTTCAGCGGCGCAATGCCTGCGCAGAAGGCCGAACCTGCGCCGAGAAAGCGCGCCGAAGAGGAATAAGAATACATAAATAAAGCTGGGCGGGCACAGTGCCGCCCAGTTTTTTGATCGGAAAAAATGAGGACTGCGAAAGCAATCCTCATTTCATGCGTTTTTACAAAGCCAATCAGCCGATGATGTCTCTGGTGTCGCGGGCGATAACAAGCTCCTCGTTGGTGGGGATAACGAAAACCTTGACCTTGGAGTCGGGGGTGGAGATCATTATATCCTCGCCGCGCTTGGAGTTTGCCTCATTGTCGATTTTCACGCCGAGGTATCCGAAGTACTCGGATATTGCCGCACGGGAAGCCTTGCTGTTCTCGCCGATGCCGGCAGTGAAGATGATGGCGTCAACGCCGTTCATTGCGGCGACGTAGGAACCGGCGACCTTGGCGACCCAGTAATGGAACATATCCAGAGCCAGAGCTGCGCGCTCGTTGCCGTTCTCGGCCGCGCTGTCGAGATCGCGGAAGTCGGAGGACACGCCGGAAACGCCCAGCACGCCGGACTTCTTGTTTAGGATGTTCAGCATCTCGTCGATGCTGTAGCCGTACTTGTTCATCAGGAACTGCATGACGCCCGGATCGAGGTCGCCGCAGCGGGTGCCCATGGGGAGGCCGACCAGCGGGGTGAAGCCCATAGAGGTGTCGACGCACTTGCCGCCGTCGATGGCGCAGATGGAGGAGCCGTTGCCCATGTGGCAGGAGATGAGCTTCAGCTCTTCTATGGGCTTGCCCATAAGCTCCGCGCAGCGGGCGGAAACATAGCGGTGAGAGGTGCCGTGGAAGCCATAGCGGCGGATGCCGTCGTTCTTGTAATACTCATAGGGAACGGCGTACATATATGCCTTGCCGGGCATAGTCTGGTGGAACGCGGTGTCGAACACGGCGACCATGGGAACATCGCCCATAACGGCCTTGCAGGCGTTGATGCCGGTGATGTTGGCGGGGTTGTGCAGGGGAGCGAAGGGGATGCACTCTTCGAGCGCGGACATAACGGCGTCGTCAATGCGGACGGAGCTTGCAAACTTCTCGCCGCCGTGAACCACGCGGTGGCCGACAGCGTCGATCTCCTTCATGGAGGAAACAACGCCGTATTCAGGGCTGGTCAGCTTCTCGATGACAGCTGCGATAGCCTCAGAGTGGGTTGGCATGGGGACGTCCTCATTGAAGACAGGCTTGCCGCCTACCAGCGGGCTGTGCTTGAGGTGGCCGTCGATGCCGATGCGCTCACACAGCCCCTTTGCCATGACCTGCTCGTTGGCCATGTCGATGAGCTGGTACTTGAGGGAGGAGCTGCCTGCGTTGATAACAAGAATTTTCATGTATCGTATCCTTTCTCTTGTAAATAAGCTTATTTTCAATTAAAATAAATACAACTTATATTCTAATACAAAATACAGAAAACGCAAGTCTTTTTTGCTTTAAATGCGGACAAACGGCAGATCGCGTCCGCAGATCATAAAATCGACAGGGAGGACATTGCCATGGCCATAATAGGGATCATTGCGGAGTATAACCCGTTTCACACGGGGCATGAGTATCACATCGCAAGGAGCAGGGAGCTTCTGGGCGCGGACAGTACGGTCATATGTGTTATGAGCGGCGATTTCGTGCAGCGCGGCGAAGCGGCGCTGTACTCGAAATTTGCCCGAGCCGAAGCCGCATGCCGCTGCGGGGCCGATCTGGTCATCGAGCTGCCGCTGCCGTGGGCGCTGTCGTCGGCGGAGGGCTTCGCGCGCGGTGCGGTGGGACTGCTCGGGGCGTTGGGCGCTGCGCATCTCAGCTTCGGCAGCGAGTGCGGCGATGTGCAGCGGCTTGAAAGGATTGCCGAGAATCTCATCGACCCTGCGGTCAATGCCGAGATAAGCCGCGAACTCAACGAGAGCGCGAATAACTCCTACGCTTCGGCGCGGCAGACGGTGCTCGCGCGGCGGCTGGGGGACGAGGCGAAGCTCATCGAGCAGCCGAACAACATCCTCGCCGTCGAGTACCTCAAGGCGATATATGAGCAGCGGCTGGACATAACGCCCATGACCGTGCAGCGCATAGGCAGCGGGCACGACATGACGGGCGATATCGGGCCGAAGTCTGCGTCGGAGCTGCGCCGTATGATACTGTCGGGCGAAAAAGTTGATAATTATATTCCGAAAAATGCATTGGATGTATATTCGCGCGAGGAGAGCCTCGGCAGACAGGCCATGAGCCGTGATTTTCACGAGACGGCGATACTCTCGCGGCTGCGTATGTTTGGTGAAAATTACTACAACTCGCTTCCGGATTCCGGCGGCGGGCTTGGCAGCAGACTGTACAAGGCTGCGCATGAGGAGGCAACGCTCGACGGCATCCTTGCGGCGGTCAAAACAAAGCGTTATGCTTTGTCAAGAATACGCAGAATGTGCCTCTGCGCGGCGCTTGGCGTCAAAAAAGGTGCCGCAGACGGCACTCCGCCGTACGCGAGAGTACTTGCCGCAAACTCCAGCGGCTGCGAATATCTGCGCGTTCTGAGCAAAGATCCGACGATACCCGTCATAACAAAGCCCGCCGCGGCGCGGACACTGTCCGCGGAACGCGAGCAGGTGTTTGAGCTTGGTGCAGCGGCAAACGAGCTGTATGTGCTCGCATACCGCGCCGAGCAGGAGCGCAGAGGGGGGCAGGACTGGCGCACCAGCCCCAAAATTGTGCAAAACGACTAAAGGAATTAAATGACGTTTTTATTCATTTGGAATTTCTCCCTATTGCAATTTAGTGCGGTACAGTGCATAATTACAATATCGTCATTGAAAAACAGATGTCCGCTATTGACGGACAAAAGCTGGCGAAGTATTATGAGGAGGAAAGAAAAATGAAGAAAGTTATTGCAATGCTTCTGGCCGTAGTTATGTTGTTTGCGCTGTGCGCATGCGGCTCTACTAATAGCGATTCCAAGAACGAAGCACCCAGCGGCAATAAGGTCGTAAAGATAGGCGTGTTTGAGCCGACCAGCGGCCAGAACGCTGCGGGCGGCAAGAAGGAGATCCTTGGTATCGAATATGCACATTCCCTGTATCCCACCATCGAGATAAACGGCGAGACCTATGATATAGAGCTTGTCTATGCTGATAACGGCTCCACCGCCGAGAAGGCGCCCTCCGCCGCTCAGCTGCTGATAAGCAACGGCGTCTCCGTCGTCATCGGTACTTACGGCTCCGGCTGCGCCATCGCGGCTGGCGACCTCTTCGCTTCCGCGAAGCTCCCCGCGATCGGCACCTCCTGCACCAACCCCCAGGTCACCCTCGGCAACGACTACTACTTCCGTATCGCATACATCGACCCGTTCCAGGGCGCTGTCATGGCAAGCTACGCACTCAAGAACGGCTGCAAGAACTGCGTCGTCATCGTTGAGGCCGGCGACGACTACTCCGCAGGCTTCGGCAACTACTTCTCCGAGGCAATGATAGCGGGCGGCGCAAAGTGCAGCACCGTCACCTTCCAGAGCGGCGAGACCGACTTCTCCACCATCATGGCAAACATCAAGGCTGAGGGCTATGACGGCATCTTTGCTCCCGTATCCATCGAGACCGCTCCTCTGATCATCAATCAGGCTCGTGAGAACGGCGTTGACTGCCAGATCATGGCGGGCGACACCTGGGACGACATCTCCATCGCTGAGCGTGCCGGCGAGAATGCAAACGGCGTGTTCTTCTCCGCTTTCTTTGATGCGAGCGACACCAGCAACGAAGCCGGCGTTGAGTTCGTAAAAGGCTTCCGCGAGTATGTTGCAGCAGATTCCACCAGAATCGAAAACAATGGCGGCACCTCCGAGGCAATCTCCTCCGTTACCCCCTGCGGCTATGACGCATACATGGCAGCCTACAACGCACTGCTCAAGGCACAGAGCCTTGACGGCGAGGCGATCCGCGATGCACTGGCCGGTCTTGAGGTAGAGGGCCTTGTCACCGGCGACCTGAAGTTCGACGAGAACGGCGACGCTATCAAGAACTACGTTGCTATCAAGACCTTCAAGGACGGCGAGATAGTCTTCTCCGACTCATATGTCGGCTGAGACGGCAAAATAATACTTTAAGTTGATTTCGTTCAGCGTTTTCCCCGGCAATAAAGCCGGGGAAATGCTGTTATTTAAGAGATAGTAAGGGGAGGCCGTAATATGCATACTGCCACATATTACATAGATCTGCTGCTGTCCGGCATAACGGTCGGCAGCCTGTATGCGCTGATTGCCATTGGCTATACCATGGTCTACGGTATACTGCGTCTTATAAACTTTGCCCATGGCGATATCTTCATGATGTCCGGATTCTTTATGATATATGTCAGCGCGACTTTGCCCATGGCGGTATCCATACCCGTCGTACTGCTTATGACGGTGCTGCTCGGCGTCCTCATCGAGCGCGCGGCATATAAGCCGCTGCGCAGCGCTCCGCGTATGTCCGTTATGATCTCCGCCATCGGTGTCAGCTACCTGCTTCAGAACCTCGCGACCTATATCACCGGCGGCCTTGCCAGACCGTATCCGGAGATATCCTTCCTGAAGAAGAGCTTCGCGGTAGGCTCGCTGAATATCAAGATAATAACCCTGCTCACTCCGGTGCTGACGATCCTGCTTGTCATCTCGCTTGTAATATTCATCAAGCACACCAAGACCGGCATGGCCATGCGCGCCGTCTCCAAAGATTTTGACACTGCGCGCCTCATGGGCATCAAGGTCAACAGCGTCATCACCGTTACATTTATAATAGGTTCGTTCCTTGCGGGAGTAGGCTCCATCCTGTACTTCACAAACTACGGTCAGGTCAGCCCGACCATCGGCGCAATGCCCGGCCTGAAGGCCTTTGTCGCGGCGGTGTTCGGCGGCATCGGCTCCATCCCCGGCGCGGTGCTGGGCGCGTACATAATCGGCGTATGCGAGTCGCTCATCAAGGCCAACGACTCCATCGCAATATTCAGCAACGCCTTTACATTTGCGCTGCTTATCGTGGTGCTGCTCTTCAAGCCCAACGGAATGTTCGGCGAAAAGCTGACGGAGAAGGTGTGATATTATGCTGAAAAACGATAAAAAGAAAAGAGATATAATCCTCTCGCTGATACTTGCGGCGGTCGTTCTGGCGCTGCTTATCTATGTTGATAAGGAAATGCACTATTCGATGCTCGCCTCCATAATCCAGAAGGCGGCCATATATTCGCTGCTCGCCGTCTCGCTGAACCTCTTGAACGGCTTCACGGGGCTGTTCTCGCTCGGCCAGGCCGGATTTATGATGGTCGGCGCTTATACCTACGCCATCCTCACCATCCCCCTCGACCAGCACGCGAGCGTCTACCAGTATTTTAACGGCGGCATCGTCAACGTCTGCCTGCCCGCGTGGGTCGGACTTATCGCGGCGGGACTCGTCGCCGCGGGCTTTGCGTGGCTCGTCGGCAAGCCCTGCCTCAAGCTCAAGAGCGACTACCTCGCAATAGCGACGCTGGGCTTCGCGGAGATCCTGCGCGCGATAATCCAGTGGGACGTTCTCGGCCCCGTAACGAACGCCTCCAACATTCTCAAAAAGTTCCCGAAGTTTGACAGCGTGCTGACTCCGGTGCTGCTTGCGGCATTCTGCATCGCGCTCATCGTCCTGCTCATCAACTCCTCCTACGGCCGCGCGTTCAAGGCCATCCGCGAGGACGAGATAGCGGCCGAGGCCATGGGCATAAACCTCGCCAAGACCAAGATGCAGGCGTTCCTGACCAGCGCGTTTTTCGCCGGCATCGGCGGCGCGATGCTCGCAATGTTTCAGGCGAGCGTCTATGCCAAGGCTTTCACCTCGGCCATGACCTATGAGATACTGCTGATCGTTGTCATTGGCGGCATCGGCTCTGTGACCGGCTCCGTTATCGGCAGTTTCCTGTACATAGCCTGCTCCGAGTGGTGGCTGAGATTCCTGGACGACTCGCAGACCTACCTCGGTGTGAACATCCCGTTCATGCGCGGCGGCTTCAGAATGGTCGTGTTCTCGGTCGTCATCATGCTGGTCGTGCTGTTCTACCGTCAGGGCATCATGGGAACGCGCGAGTTCTCATGGCAGGCGATCATAGATTTCTTCAAGAAGCCCTTTGCAAAGCGCGAACGAAAGGCGGCGAAAGACAATGGCTGAAAACGTATTGCATATTGAAAACGTCACCATGCAGTTCGGCGGCGTTGTCGCCGTCAACAACCTGAATCTTGACGTGAACAGGGGCGAGATCGTCGCGCTTATCGGCCCGAACGGCGCCGGCAAGACCACGGCCTTCAACTGCGTTACCGGCGTATATGAGCCGACGAACGGCAAGGTCGAATTCATGGGCGAGGTCATCGCCGAGAATCACCCGCAGGGCAAGATGAAAAAACTCTACGCGGGCGAGAATATGGGCATGTACACGGACGTCGTGTCCTACACGCCTGACGTGATAACCTCCAAGGGCATTGCGAGAACATTCCAGAATATCAGGCTGTTCTCGAAGCTCTCCGTGTTTGAAAACGTCCTCATTGCAAAGCACATGCGCGCAAAGCAGAACTTTTTCTCGGCAGCGCTGCATCTCAATGGCGCTGAGGAGAAGCGTATGCGCGAAGAGGCCATGGCGCTGCTCGCGGAGCAGGGGCTGGATAAGTACAAGGATGACGTCGCGGGAAGCCTGCCCTATGGCATCCAGCGCCGTCTTGAGATCGCCCGCGCGCTTGCTACTGAGCCGAAGCTGCTGTTGCTCGATGAGCCGGCGGCTGGCATGAACCCGCAGGAAACTCTGGAGCTTGCGCAGTTCATAAGCGAGATACGCGACCGCCACGAGCTGTCCATCTTCCTTGTCGAGCACCATATGGATCTGGTCATGAACATCAGCGACAGGATATATGTGCTTGACTTCGGTAAGCTGATAGCGTCGGGCGTTCCGGCGGAGATACAGAACGACGAAAAAGTCATTGACGCATATCTGGGGGTGAGCGAGGATGAGTGAAACGATACTCAGCGTAAAAGACCTGAAGGTCAATTACGGCGGCATTGAAGCTGTCAAGGGCATCAGCTTCGACGTGCCCAAAGGCTCGGTCGTCACGCTTATCGGCGCGAACGGCGCGGGTAAATCCACGACGCTCAAGGCGATTGCCGGACTTGTAAAACCCGCCTCCGGCAGCATCTCATTCAAGGGCGAGAGCATCACCGGCAAGGATCCGTCGCTGATAGTCTCCAAGGGCATAGTGCTCGTGCCGGAAGGCCGCCGCGTGTTTGACAACATGACGGTGCTTGAGAATATAAAGATCGGCGCCTACCTGAGACACGACGATCTGAGCGAGGATATGGCGTGGGTGTTTGACCTGTTCCCGCGGCTCAAGGAGCGCGAATGGCAGCTGTCCGGTACGCTCTCCGGCGGCGAGCAGCAGATGCTCGCGGTCGCCCGCGGTCTCATGGCGCGGCCTGAGATAATTATGATGGACGAACCGTCGCTCGGCCTCGCGCCGCTGGTAGTCAAGGGAATATTTGACATTATACGCGAGATAAACAAGCGCGGTGTTACCGTGCTTCTGATAGAGCAGAACGCGAACATGGCGCTGAAGGTCGCGGATTATGCTTATGTCCTTGAGACCGGCAGCATCGGCCTGAGCGGCACCGGCGCGCAGCTTCTGGCGGACGAAAACGTCAAGCACGCATACCTCGGCAAGTAAATATCGCACCATTTATGCGAAAAACCGGGAAGAATGCTTGAAATTACACTTTAAAAATAAAACGGTATGGCTGTGCCATACCGTTTTATTTTTTATCTATTCATTCGGAGAGATGAATTAAAATTGTATATTCGGAAAGCGGTAAAGAAGAAAAAGCGCCAGAAGTACATTGAAATATTGCGTATAAAAAGCATCTGCGGTATAATCAAAGTCAAATATACCGCAATATACGCAGAAAAGAGGTTGCAGGATATATGCAAGACAGCTATGTTGATAATCAGACGGAAAGATATCATGCAATAGATATTATTAAAGTGCTTGGATTACTGTTTGTCATTCTATATCATTCTGCGACCTACCAATATGATTGGTTAGAAGACGGGCAGGCTTTATTCTATTTTAGGTATTATTTCAGAACTATTTTGTCTACTTGTGTGCCCCTGTTTTTCTTTGCAAATGGCTATTTATTGTTAAACAAACAATTTGATTTAAGAAAGCATATAGTAAAATCAATAAAAATCACGGTATTGACTGTGATATGGGGAATAATTGGACTGCTGGTTATTTCACAGGTAAAGGGAAGCTGCTTTTCTTTTAAAGAATTTGTCTCAAATCTATGGCACTGGAAGCCGATAGGATGGATAGATCACTTATGGTATATGGGAGCGCTTATCTGCATATATGCGTTTTTTCCTATGATAAAAACATCGCTTGACAAGGGCACACAGAGAAAAACAACTGAAAATGAGCTGCCAAGCCTTACACAATGCACCGCCTAACAGGACATAGGCGGTGTTTTTGTATGCAGATAGCGTTTTCTCTGTGTGCTAATATGGGCCAGCCGTGCGGCATGGCCTAAATTCTTGTCAAGGAGGTTATTCGTGTCATGGCAGAAGAAAACAAGCATCCCCCTACCACGGAGGAACAGGCCCCGCCTGAAATGCCGGGAAAGGCCCCGGAAATGGAGCAGGCCGAGATCCCTGATGTGGGCGCCGGCCCCGCTCCGTCCGCAAAGGTGATCGACCTTTCCGCTGTGCGTTCCACGCCGGAAAAGGATGCTCCGACGGACATCCCCAAGGAGCCGGAAGCCCAGCCTGTTTCCGTCACCGAGTACAGCAAGCAGGAATGGAAAAAGCCCATGCCGGAGCCGGAGAAAACCAAGCCCAAACGGGGCCGCCCTGCAAAAACCGAAAAAGCCACGCCTACCGAGCCGGGAGCCAAGAAAGAGGTAAAAGCGGAAAAGCCCCGCCGAGGCCGTCCGCCCAAGGCAGAAAAAGCGGCCCCCGAGCAGACCAAGCCGCCCAAGGTTGGCAAAACCCATGCGGCTCCCGAGGAAAAGGCAGCACCCCCGGCCCCGGAAGTGCCGCCTACACCCCGCGACGCTACCCGCGCCGAAAAAGAGGAGATTGTCTATCTTGACCTTTCCGACCTGCACCCGTTCAAGGATCACCCTTTCGGTGTCCGTGACGATGCGGAAATGAAATCTCTGGTGGAGAGCGTTCGCAACGGCGGCGTCAACCAGCCTGCGCTGGTGCGTCCCCGTGAGGGCGGCGGCTATGAGATCATCGCAGGCCACCGCCGCCAGATGGCCAGCCAGCTTGCCGGGTATCGCAATATGCCCTGTATCGTCCGCAATATGACGGATGACGAGGCCATTCTCGCTAT